>Ga0316197_10004387_pt1 | contig 10029 bp, 9 predicted proteins | sample OudBiesiAoxic_MG_FD_204939 | JGI IMG/M metagenome (GOLD analysis project Ga0316197, IMG submission 204939) | Coastal sediment microbial communities from Oude Bieten Haven, Netherlands - site A oxic | ecosystem: Environmental > Aquatic > Marine > Coastal > Sediment | place: Netherlands... | reverse complement strand
GCTCATGCCAAGCGATTCGTAGGCACGTTTTACCAGTTGTGCCTGTTGTTGCGTATTCAATTCCGGAAAGCACAGGCTGATATTGGTACGCACGATGGTGCGCCGGTAGCCACTGAAGAGTTTGAACAACAGGCCCAGTTTTCGTCCGATAGCCAGTTGCATGCCAAAGGGCAGTTTTACCACCAGCCACAGGAAGCCGATGCCCAGCCACGTAGACCAGTAACGTGGAGCAAGCCGGGCAGCGCGGGAGAGGGGTTTGTTGCTGTCCTTCAATGTGGTCAGGAGGCGTGGGTTGTCTGGTTTTTGTAGAGGCGCGCATAGACGCCATCGAGTTGCAGCAGTTCACTGTGTGTACCGGCTTCAACAATGCGGCCGTCCTTCAGCGCCAGTATGCGATCTGCATTTTCAATGGTCGACAGGCGGTGGGCGATCAACAGGGATGACCTGCCGCTGCGCAGGGTCTCAAGAGCCAGTTGCACAACCTTCTCTGATTCCGTGTCAAGCGCGGAGGTGGCCTCATCAAGAATCAGGACCGGCGCGTTCTTTATCAGTGCGCGGGCAATCGCCAGTCGCTGACGCTGGCCGGCCGACAAGCGTACGCCATTCTCTCCAATCAGGGTGTTCAGCCCGGCAGGAAATTTCTCTATGAATTCCATGGCATGCGCCTTTTCAGCGGCCTCAATGACGGCTTCTTCATCAAATGCCGTCTTTTGTGCGCCGTAGGCAATGTTGGCCGCGATGGTGTCATTGAAGAGGATAATATGCTGCCCGACATAGGCGATATGGTCTCTCAGACTGGTCAGTTTGATGTCATGGGTATCGACACCATCCAGAAGGATGGTGCCCGCTGTCGGATTGTAGAAGCGCGGCAGCAGGTTAACGAGCGTTGTCTTGCCGCCACCTGATGGCCCGACCAGTGCGACGGTTTCACCAGCATTTATCTTTATGTTGATGTCCTGCAGGACTGGCTTGTCAGCGCCGATGTGCGTGTAGGAAATGTTGCGGAACTCGATTTCTCCCCGTGTACCCCCGATGACCAGCTGGCCGGTATCGGTTTCCGGGTGCTCGTCAATCAGTGCGAACACCGATTCTGCTGCGGCCAGTCCTCTCTGGAGAATGATATTGACTTTTGTCAGGCGTTTTATCGGGGACGATAACAGCGCCAGGGCGGTAACCAGCGCGACAAATTCGCCAACCGTGAGCTCCCCGGACTGAGACTGCAGGGAAGCAAAATAGACCACGATCGCCAGGGCGGCCACGGTAAATATCTGTACGATGGGGACAATGAGTGCCGAGTTGACGCCTACCTTCATACGATAGCGCCTTATCCAGTTGCTAATCTTGTAGAAACGGCGTGCCTCATAGTCTTCCCCGCCAAATATCTTGATCTCGCGATTGCCGTTGATGGCTTCCTGGGTCACCCGGGTCAGATCACCGAGCGAGTCCTGCACCGACCGGCTCAGCCTGCGCATGCGCCGGCTGAAGTAGCTGATGACCAGGGCGGTGGGCGGCACAATCAGGAAGGTAACCAGTGAGAGTTGCCAGTTCAGATACAGGGCGTATCCCAGCAAGCCGACAATGATCAGGCTGTCCTTGACGACCGTGATCACGACATCGGTTACGGCGGACATAACCTGTTGTACGTTATAGCTGAACTTCGAAATGATGTTGCCCGATGCGTGATTCTCGAAGTAACTGGCGGGCAGGGTCTGCAATCGGTCAAACATCTCCTTGCGCAGGTCCATGACTACACGGGTGGAAACCCATTTTATGCAATAGCTGCTGACAAAACTGGCCGCGCCTCGTACCACAAACAGCAGTATCATCAGCAGTGGCAGCCTGACCAGTCCTTCCGGATTTTTGGACACAAAGGTTTCGTCCAGCAGTGGTTTCAATAATGCCGGCATCGCAGGTTCGGTTGCAGCAAAGGCGACGGTACCCAGTATTGATGCCGCGAACACCTTCCAGTAAGGAAAGACATAGCGGAGTAATCGCAGGTAGAGATCTTTGCTATTCATTGAATTTGCCAGTGTGCCCCGCTTGAGACCCGTGGCAGGGAACGCCATGTTGGTGGACCAGCATTGGGTTGAAACGGCGACCGAAAACGCTGGAGATATTCGGTTACATGTTACACCATGTGGTTGAAAAAAGTAGCTATTTGCGTGGTTTTCCGGGGTGATAATCTGGTCTGGCAGCGGGTCGGCAGATGGCGAATGTGGCTGTGCTGAAGGCATATTTTTCAGTATCGCCTTATGTATAATAAGCGGCCACGAAGCCGGGCCATAAGCCGGACAAAGTCACATAAAAGAACAGCGTCGAGGTCTCTACGTGCCCAATCCCGATACAGCGTCATCAGCCGGTGACAGCAACCTGATTAAGTCGAATGCCGAGAATAGCTACACGGTGACTGCAGCAGATTTGCCGTTACATTGCCCGATGGATGGTATGAGCCTGTGGGATTCACATCCACGGGTATTTCTTTCGATTGAGGAGTCAGGACACGCCAAATGCCCTTACTGCGGCGCCGAGTACACCCTGAAAGGCTGATACCTCACGCTGCGCCTCTACGGGCGCTGCCGGATGTGCCGCGGCCGGCCCATAAGCCGCCTGGGCGGCCGCGTGTGGTGTGGCGTTTCAGTGATGGCAAGGCCGGACATGACAGCCAGAGCCTGGGGCTGGTGGATGCACTGAAACGGCAAGCCGGCATTGAATGCTATGACATCCCGGTGTTTCCCGGCGCCGGACTGGACTGGATGCTGGGACGCTTTCCGGCCGGATCGCTGTTACCCGATCCCTGGCTGGCAATCGGGGCCGGACATTCGACCCACTTGCCGCTGTTGTCTGCGCGGCGTGCCCGTGGTGGCAAGGCCGCGGTGCTGATGAGTCCGGATTTGCCGAAATCATTGTTTGACCTGTGTGTCATTCCCGAGCATGACCGGCCGGCAGTGGCAGAAAACATCCTGGTCACCTGCGGCAGTCTGAACCGCATGCAGCCGGTGTATGCGAGCGGCAGTAACCGCGGCCTGTTGATGGTTGGCGGGCCTTCCCGTCACTACCACTGGGACCATCTCCAGGTCACCGAACAAATTGCCCGGGTGATTCGTGATTCACCGGTACGTGACTGGGTACTGACAACCTCCCGGCGTACACCTCCCGGATTCGCCGAACATATCCGGCAGATGATATTTAACCGTAACCTGCGACTGTCGGTACTGTCCTGGCGCGATACCACGGATCAATGGCTGGCGCTGCAATTAAGTCGTTCCTGCTGCACCTGGGTGACGGAAGACAGTGTTTCCATGATCTACGAGGCGTTAACCGCGGGGGTGCCGATTGGCCTGTTGTCGCTGTCGCCACGCCGGCATGGCCGCATTGTCAACGGGGTGCGGGCACTGGTGGCCTCCGGCAACGTCATGCGCTTCAGTGACTGGTCTGCCGGGCATCCGTTGCCCCGACCGAAACGGGTATTCGACGAAGCGAACCGTATCGCCAGCTATATCTGCCACCAGTGGGGCGGCGAATAAAAAACCCCCTGACAGTCTGCCAGCTGTTGCCCGCCCTGCACGGCGGTGGTGTTGAGCAAGGTACCCTGGAAGTTGCGACGGCGCTGGTTGATGGCGGTCACCGCTCGCTGGTGATTGCTGCTGAAGGGCGTTTGCTGCCGGCGTTGCTCGAGAGCGGTTCGGAACATGTTAACTGGCCGATTGGCCGTAAATCCCCGTTTACCCTGCGACTGGTTTCGCGCCTGCGGCATCTGCTGATTTCCGAGGGCGTCGATATTCTACATGCCCGTTCCCGCCTGCCGGCATGGATTGCCTGGCTGGCATGGCGCGGCATGGATCCGGTAACCCGTCCGCGCTTTGTGACCACGGTGCATGGTCTGAATTCGGTGAATGCCTATAGCGCGGTGATGACCAAAGGGGAGCGGGTAATTGCCGTATCTGAACATGCCCGTGAGTATGAACTGCAACACTATTCCGGGCTTGATTCCCGTCGGGTAGTCGTCATTCCCCGCGGGGTGGATGTGGGCGACTATCAACCGCAATACCGTCCTGATGCTGCCTGGCTGGCGGACTGGCAGCAGCAGTATCCCGTGCTGGGAAAACGTTTTGTCATTACTTTGCCGGGGCGGCTGAGCCGGCGCAAGGGTGTGCTGCATCTGGTCAGGATTATTGCTGCCCTGCAGGCGCAGGGGATTGCCGCGCACGGTCTGGTTGTGGGCGAGTTACCAGCACACAAGCACAAATTGGCGAAGGAACTACAGTCAGCCATTGCCGCAGCGGGGCTTGCCGGGTGCATTAGCTTGACCGGTTTCAGGAAGGACGTTCGCGAGATCATGGCTGTTTCAGATGTCGTGTTGTCGCTGTCATTACAGCCCGAGGCCTTTGGTCGTACTGTGAACGAGGCACTGGCACTGGGTGTGCCGGTGGCCGGCTATGCACATGGCGGGGTTGGCGAACAGCTTGCACAGCATTTTCCGGCAGGATCAGTATCGCCCGGTGATGCGGATGTGATGACAGGGCTGCTGAGCGAGTGGTCGCGAACACCGCCCTCCATGCAGGGTGTCCGGGTCTATACGTTGCAGGATATGCTAAACAGTACGCTGACACTGTACCGCGATCTGGCCGGTTAGCTGCTGTCCTTAGTTGATTCTTCGGATCAGCGTTGCTGCAGCCCGGGCGTAACTCTGATAACCGCTGGCGAAGGGATGCCCGTTCCCCCGTGGGTAGAAGACAGTGGCGAACTGCGTGTCGGCCTGGAAAGCCTCGAGCACATAGGGTGTTGCATCTAAAAAATTGATATCGGCGTTGGCAAAATACTCGGTATAGGCGCCGATCAATGCTTCTTCATGGGTGACCAGGTATCCATCCGGAAGCGGGATTTGCCTGGCCTTTGCCCACTCCTGAATAATCAACTCCTTGGAGGGTAATATTATTACCCCAAACTTAATGCCGCTTTGATTCAGGTTGCTGTTTATGTAACTGAGTATAACCAGGCTGTTTCTGAAGCTGGTTGCAACGACCGGGTCTGACAAATCGGAGTAGCCTTGATGGCTGGCGATACGTTTCTTCTGGACGAGTTGCCCGCCCACATCATAATAATTCTCGTTGTTCGATGTGCGTTTGTTATTCAGGTAGGAAACGACGGAAGCAATCGCCAGATGGTTCTGAAGGATTTCTTTAAAAGAAGCGCCCGGTTTCTCGAACCGGCCTTCTATTGCTTTTACCGGGACACCTTCCAGGTCCAGGTCCGGGATGTTTTCCAGGTATTCGGTGGCCGGGGTGTTGCGGAGCAGATCATTTGAGGGCAACAGTGCGAGCAGGACGACGTCGGGAGTTTTTTCCTTGGCGAATTCTGCAAGGTATGGGTAATGATAGATGTTATATCCCCCAATCCCGGAGTTGTATACGGCCACATCCAGCATGTCAGCGAGTTGCCGTGGCCATGAGCCCCCGGGCTTTACATTGAATCCCTGGGTGTGGGAATCCCCAATTGCAACGATGTCGTAATGGCCGTCGGCGGTAACGTTGCGGAAGCCGTCCGCATCGACTTCTCCGTTAGCAGGATCCAGCGTGTAACCCAGAACAGGATGCGCAACCCGGTTGGCCATTTCGCCATGGATGGGAAAAGGTGTGAGCGTCCGCAGTCCGACTTCCAGGATAAGCAGTGAAATCAAAATAGAGATACCCAGTAACAAGGTATTTTTCGAGTCTGTTTTTCTAGGTTTCATAGCAGTATGCTTTTCGAATTTATCAGGGTTTCCCAAGTATACGGGCTCAAGGTAACTGTTATTGTGTAAATATTTCAATGCGATCATTCAACCAGTCGGCCAGAAAGTCGTGCCCCACTTCGGAGAAATGATTGTTCATTTCCGGCCAGGTCGCTTGCATGAGGTCATTTTCTATAACGTAGCCAATAAATTCCGGGGTTGGATCAAGAAATGGAATGTGCAGCCGCGCGCTCAGGGCGGCGAGTCGTTCGCGCGGTTCTGCGCTGCGCATTGTGACTGGCCCGGCAGGTGTTTCAAAACGATACTCAAAGGTGCCGCCTGCAATTGTTTCGACATCCCGCGGGTTGAAGATGACCGGCAACAGCATGACGAACAACTTGCCGCCAGCCGCCTCGACTTCTTCATTCAGACGCTCGACGATGGCTTCCATAAGTTGCCATTGATAGGTATTAAGTTCAAAGTCCTCGTGGATGTAAGCTGAAAAAGGCCCTACATCTGTTTGTGGCGACCAGTCCAGGCGGGTCTTGCGACTGCGTATATCGCTACGGCTGAAATCACGCCTGCCATACAGGAGGTAGCGCTTGTCTACATTCGGGTAGCGCTCTTCAAGTGTGGCGCTATCGACACCTGCATCAAGGGGCTTGCCGGATAATACATGCCGGGTGAAATCAACCAGGTGGCTGCGAGGCCACCAGGGTGTGTCCTGTTGCTGTTGACCATAGGTGCCATAGTCGTGTTTGTTTCCTTCACTGTCGTATAATTCAAGTGTACCGTTTTCTAGCATAAAATACGGTTTCGGTTTCTTGATGCCGTCATCGTTCGTAAGGTTGTTGGATATGTCGTTGTTTGCACAAAAGGCGAGGATGACGACATTCGGTTGCCAGGCAGCACCTTTTTCCCGGAACGCCAGAAGCTCCTGGTCGGTTCCCCAGCCTCCGGAGGCAAGGATGCGTGTCAGCAAGCGGTCTTCCTGTTGCTTGCCAAGCACGACGGGAAAGCGACTGGTGTTTGACTCCACGCCGGAACCGGCCAAAAACGAATCACCCAGAAACAGTATCCGTGTACGCCCGTCAATGGCATCGGACAAGGGGTCAAACTTTTTATATTCTTTGGTGGCCCAACCCAGTGTTGTATCGCGATGCTGGGCCCGGCCAATCTCCGGATAGACCAGGCGGACAATGATCTCGGCTGCCGCAAAGGCCACCAACAGTGACCCCAGAAATAAAACCAGTGTTAAAAAGACCCCGTGGGAACCGGACCGGTGTGCTGTGTCCGACATGTCGATATCCTCCTTAAATCTGTTCAGCCAAACAGTGATTTCAACGGGATGAATGGGAAGGCAGCAGCTGCGCCTCGATTAAAAAATCACCAAACAGCTCAGCCTTTAGCCGTGCACCGTCTTCATTGACATGCCGGCCATCCGTATACCAGCGTTTCTCGGTCGGAAATTCAGCTGAAAAATCAAAGAAGTGCTGGTTTTTATCGTTTGCTATTGCTTTCAGCAAACGGTTGTTCTCTGCATAGGCGGAAATGTATTCGTCGGAGGATACCTTGGGCTGGTCGGTGAACAGCGGGGAGGTGGCAAAGGAACTCAGTACCACTTCTATGCCCCGGCTTGTTGCGATGGCGACAATGCTCTGGATGTTCCTTTCAAAGTAGTCGGCCCTGTTTGTATCCAGGATATCAACGGCGCCGACTTCCTCGAAAATGCCTTCAGGATAAATACCGCTTGTTTTTTGCTTGTTAAATAATGTGCCGTAGTAGGTGTCTGGCCGTCTGTCGATGGTGGTTTCAAAGGATGCATGGGAATTTATAAGCCCGGTGCTGATCATCGCAATTCGCAGCAGGGTGCTGTACTCAAAAATACCCGGCATAAATATGCCTGTTTGATTGGGCGCGCGGGCGCCGGAGTTGTCACCACGATAGGCCTCAGGCGGCCAGACAAAGCGCGGTGATATATCGTTGATGCCGTGATAGACAATAATCAGGTCAGGGTCGAGATCCAGCACCCTGAACTGAAAATTAATCAGTGACTCCCAGCTGCTCCACGAGCCGGCACCGGCATTTACCACGGTGATATCTTTGTAGCCTTTTGATTTAAGGTATTTTTCCAGCAGGTAGGGATAGGAGTCCCGGTAATCCTTTACATCTGATGTGTAGGTGGTGGAGCCGCCCAGGCAGGCAATGCGAAACTGCCCGGCAGGCTTTGGAACATCGATTTCGTCGCCGCGATAGCCGAGTGCGTTATGCCGGTCCTTGCCCTTGACGTAGTTGGGTGTCGGGTAATAACCGATATAGCGATGCGGGGAATAGCGCGGATGGTTTGATATATCGCTGTCCTGTAACTGCTGCAGTGAGGCATAGCGAATGAAATATTTTTCATCTGCAAAATGCAGCAACCAGATATTTGCAGCTGCTTCCAGGATGGCGAAGGTGACCAGCGTCGTCACTACGACCAGGAAAGTGTTTGCGAATACTTCGTGTATTTTGTTCATGTTTTGCAGACAGCCCTAAAACCGGTAACCGAATATCTGTATGTCCTTGCGATAGATCCGGGCGACCCGTTCTGCCAGTTCACTGTTGTAGTACTCCCGGTAAGGCTCCCTTGCGGCGGTGACGTTTCTCGATTTGATATTGTCTGTATCCAGATCCAGCCGCCGGAATATATGATTCAGGTCGTCCCCGAAGGTTTCCATGCGACCCAGGTAGTCAATGTTGTTGAGGTCGATCAGCGAATTCTGTGAGCGCAAATGGCGATTGCAGGTGTCTACGTTGATACCTTCTGCATAGCCGACAAAGTTTTCGAAAACTTTCATTTTCTCAAGTTCGGTCTCATTGAAACGAAACAGGTTGCAGTCGATAACCTTGTTATTCCAGCACGAAACCAGTCGGTCCCAGGGGTTTCGGACAAAGGCGAATTTGAAATAGCCGTTAAAATGATTCACGGGGTAGCGCAGCTTTCTGCCCTGTTCGACGTCCAGTTGCACACCACTATCCAGCAGGTGATTCAGGATGGTGCGGCTGCCGACCTTTGCGACACGGAACCAGATGAACTTTTTTTCATGGCACAGGGTCAGGTTGTAACGCCCGGCAGAAGGCATCATCGGGATCTTGTGAACCACCTTGTAGAACTTTTGCCCCAGCTTGCTGGTTTTATCCAGTCGGTCCGGTTTACCGGGTTTGGTTCTCATGGCTGCTGTATTCCTGTTGTTGGCTGCTGTGCAGGCAGTGGCTGATCAGAATGTTCCGCTTGGCGCATAGTGCCGAATATGTTTTCTCAGTCGGGCGCTGCGACTGCCGGAAATGCCCGCTGCTAGCTCATATTGCTCAATAAAATGCTGGTACCCATAGCTGCCGAGTTGTTCACGGTCCTCTTTATCATGCAGTAAATGCCGGAAGTTGCGGCCGCGTTTGCGCAAGCCCAGCGGACCTTGCTGGATGCTCATGTCGGCAATATCAATCAGGCCGTAGTCGCCATTCTCAAGTACCAGTATATTTCCCAGGTGGATGGAACGAAACAAAATGCCTTTTGCATGCAGCGTCACCATGTAACTTGCCAGCTTGTCCAGGTAATCATCCCGGTTGCCAGTCTCGCCGAGCTTGCTGCGCAGCGTGGTCCCGGGCAGCAGCGCATAGGTGATCAGGTGGCGCCGGTTTGTCCGGTCATACCGCAGTTGCTCGCAATATACCGTGATGATGCCTCTTTCCCGCAGTTGCCGGGCATTGTTACAGAAGCGCTGGGCATAGGGGTAGATGCGGGCTGAGGTGAAGCGCCGGCGCGGATAGAACAGCTTGATGATGTGATTGTCCGGGGTCAGTAGTACCTTTTCACCGCGGTAATCGCGCTCCAGCAGTCGCGCACCGGTGCGCAACTGACTGAATTCAGCCTCGCTGATGGGGGTGCTCCTGGGTAGTAGCCACATAGCGTCGGTTCCGGATGATATCGCTGCACAGGGTAATGAATTTGTCCGGCAGACACAAAATACAGCCCTGCTGAGCCAGGATGCCGCGCCGGCAGGTAGTGCCGTAGCGTTGTGTAACCGTGCTAGTATTTAGCGAATTTATCCACCCTGCACAGATGCAGCGGAAGACTATGCGGGATTATGTAGCCAACGACTGGGAATCACTTGCCGCTGCCAACGGCCTGGACAGCTTTGAGTCTGTCTGGTCGCTGGATATTGGCTGGTTTGAGGAACCCAACGTGCGCCGGGGTGGCTGGAGCGGTGTTTCCAGGCTCGAGCTTGAGTTGCCGGATGGCAGCCGCGAAGCGGTTTTTATCAAGCGCCAGCAGAACCATA
>Ga0316197_10004386_pt1 | contig 10029 bp, 10 predicted proteins | sample OudBiesiAoxic_MG_FD_204939 | JGI IMG/M metagenome (GOLD analysis project Ga0316197, IMG submission 204939) | Coastal sediment microbial communities from Oude Bieten Haven, Netherlands - site A oxic | ecosystem: Environmental > Aquatic > Marine > Coastal > Sediment | place: Netherlands... | reverse complement strand
CATACTTAATATAGCGCTGTTCTATATTTAATAGCTCAACCATTTGGTTTTGTAACAATAGGGCCAGAATCGTAAATAATACGGTGCTAACTCCCAAAGAAATTAATGAGGTGGTAACCACTTTATTCTTATCATCTTCGCCATTGAAGAATCTAAAAAAGGCTGTTTCCATGCCATAGGCCAAGATCACATTAAAGATTGCAAACCAGGAAAAAATTAATGTCACCTCTCCATATGATCCCGGTGGCATAACTTTGGTATAAATAGGGACCAAAATAAAGGACAGCATACGAGGCAACACAGTAGCCAAACCATAAATGAATGTTTGCTTAAAAAGTTTTTTAAATAAACTCAAAGGCTTAAAGATTTGGGCTTAAAATTAGGTATTTAAACCCATGGAACAAAGTCTGTCATTTGGTGTTCACTGATATATACGTGAAGGCTTGTTCTTTATTCCCGTGATTTTGAAATAGGTTACTTTATTATTTTGCGGATCACCTGTGATAACTTTATAACTAACAACCGCTTCATCTTTGTTCAAATCAAATGGGAAATCTGCATTTTTACTATTTATAGAACCAGGGGGTTGATTTCCCACTTCTTCCTTAGGATCTGAATGCATAATAATATCCGGTTTTTTGTCCTCACTTGTGTACTTGTAGTTGCAGATAATTTGCAGGTTTTCTCCTTCCTCTTTAAGCTCTGCTTCTAAAACACGTCCCCTGAAAAAGACTTCTAAAAATTTTATTTCGTTGCCAGCCTCCACATCAACAGCTAATTGTAAGATAAAACCAGTGCCACTTTCTTCCCTGCCACCAGCATATTGTTGATAGGAAGGATTATTTATGCTGAAAGGAGGTGCCGTTGTTAATTTCTTTTGGGAGGAGCATCCGTAAAGGCTAAAAACAGTAAGTATTATAATTGATGTCTTATTCATAATTCATTTTTATTAATGGTTTCGTAAAGATATAAAACCAAATTTGGTGCCAAAAAAATCAGCTCAGCATCTATGAAAATCCTACCAATAAAAAATCCCGCTATAGGCGGGATAATTATTGTTTAATTAATTCAACCTAACTATAAAATAGCTAATTGTTCAATGCCTCCGCGCCACCTACTATTTCAAGGATTTCATTGGTAATAGCGGCCTGGCGAGCCTGATTATACGTCAGTTTTAACTGATCTCTTAATTCAGTGGCATTATCAGTGGCTTTATGCATTGCGGTCATTCTTGCTCCATGTTCACTTGCAAATGAATCTCTTATTGACTTGTATAACTGCATTTTTAAGGACTTAGGAATAAGCTGTTCTACTATAATTGCTTTTGCAGGCTCAAAAATATAGTCAGCTGAGTTGTTTGATTCCTGCTCCATAGGGACAATTGGTAAGAATTGCTCTGTAGTGACTATTTGTGTAGCCGCATTTTTGAATTTATTATATACTACTTCAATTTTGTCATAGGACTCATCAGTATATAATTGCATTAATTCTTCCGCAATTACCGCCGCATTATTGAAAGTAAGTTCATCAAAGATTTTGCTATGGTCAGAAACAACAGTATGTCTTTTTCCAATAAGGTCGTGCGCCTTCTTTCCTATAGTTATAAAATCAACTTTCTGACCCGCGTATTGGTTTTTCTGCATTGACAGGCAGTGTTTGATTATATTGGAGTTAAACGCCCCACACAGTCCTCTATTGGATGTGATTACTACAATCAGAACGTTATTCAGATCTCTATTGGCTGTATATTTACTCCCGGTTTCACCATCTATACTTCCACTGAAATTTTGCAACAATTCTACAAGTTTATTGGCATAAGGGCGCATTGCGGTAATGGCATCCTGAGCTTTTTTTAGCTTAGCAGCAGACACCATTTTCATGGCGCTGGTTATCTGCATGGTAGAGGATACCGATACTATTCTATTTCTTATTTCCTTTAAATTTGCCATTTCTTAAATTGTGAATTCAAAGATTAGCCTTCATATTTACCTGCCAGGTCTTTACATACAGATGTTAAGGTATCAATTACCTCATCCGTTAATTTTCCAGCTTTCAAAGTATCCAATACGTCTCTGTGTTTAGCATTTAGGAATTCTAAATAGTCTTTTTCAAACTCCTTCACTTTGTTAACCGGAACATTACTTAATAAATTTTTAGAGCCAGCATATATTATTGCTACCTGATCTTCAACAGTAAAAGGGTCGGCTTGAGCCTGCTTTAAAATTTCCACATTACGCCTGCCCTTTTCAATTACATTCAAAGTAGCCGCGTCCAGGTCAGATCCGAATTTTGAAAATGCTTCCAGTTCCCGGAATTGTGCCTGATCAAGTTTTAAAGTCCCTGCAACTTTTTTCATAGACTTAATCTGAGCATTACCCCCAACCCGCGATACAGATATCCCAACATTAATCGCCGGGCGCACCCCTTGATTAAACAAATCCTGTTCCAAAAATATTTGACCATCTGTTATAGAAATAACATTAGTAGGAATATATGCAGATACATCCCCTGCCTGGGTTTCAATAATTGGTAAGGCCGTTAAAGACCCTCCACCTTTCACCATAGGCTTTAAAACCTCTGGCAAATCATTCATGTTCTGCGCTATTGAATCAACATCGATTACTTTCGCAGCTCGCTCTAATAACCTTGAATGTAAATAGAAAACATCACCTGGATAAGCTTCACGCCCCGGTGGTCTTCTTAGCAAAAGAGATACTTCACGATATGCTACTGCTTGTTTAGATAGATCATCATAAATAATTAAAGCCGGACGACCTGTATCTCTAAAATATTCGCCAATAGCTGCTCCCGCAAAAGGTGCGTAAACCTGCATTGGAGCAGGTTCAGAAGCACTAGCAGCAACAATAGTTGTATAAGCTAAAGCGCCTCTATCTTCCAACATTTTTGCTATAGCCGCAACAGTTGAAGCTTTTTGGCCAATTGCTACATATATGCAATAGACAGGTTCTCCTGCGTCATAAAACTCCTTTTGATTTATTATAGTATCTATACAAACCGTTGTTTTACCTGTTTGTCGGTCACCAATAACCAATTCGCGCTGACCTCTTCCTACGGGTATCATAGCATCTACAGCCTTAATCCCTGTTTGTAATGGCTCATAAACGGGTTGACGGAAAATTACTCCAGGAGCTTTTCGTTCCAAAGGCATTTCATAAAGTTCTCCGGAAATGGCTCCTTTACCATCTATAGGATTACCCAGAGTATCTACAACACGCCCTACAATACCTTCTCCAACCTTAATTGAAGCAATACGCTGGGTACGTTTTACTATAGCACCTTCCTTAATTTCTCGCGAGGGTGCCAATAGTACAACTCCAACATTATCTTCTTCAAGATTCAGAACAATACCTTCCAAACCACCTTCAAATTCAACTAATTCACCATATTCAGCATTAGATAAGCCATATACCCTGGCTATCCCATCACCTATTTGTAATACGGTACCTATCTCATCTAATGAAGCCTTGGCTTCAAATCCAGATAATTGTTTTTTTAAGATTGCAGATACTTCTGCGGCTTTTACTCCTGCCATTTTATTTCAGATCTAAGATGTTAAAAAGGAACTAACTCCTTTTACATTCGTAATTTCTATTTAAATACTATTTGTAAACTCTCTTTTTAAATTATTCAATTTATTGGAAATACTGGAATTGTATTGCAGATCTCCAATACGCAATATAAACCCTCCTATTATGCTTTCATCAATTTGATTTTCCAGAGTAATTTTATTACTCGTGATTTTCTCAACTTGTGTAAGAATCTTTTTTTCCAAAGATGGGGTTAAAGGCACTGCGGTAGTAACCATGGCCACGTTTTCTCCCTTTAAATTATCGTTAAGGGAAATATATTTAGCAGCTACTTCATTTAATAAGGCTATTCGTTTTTTATCAACAAGTAATGCAAAGAGTTCCTTAGTTACATTATTGATATTCTTAAAAATCACCTTTAAGGCCTTATATTTTGATGAGCCTTCAAGAATTGGGCTTTGCAACATGTCTTTTAGCTCGTCACTATCAGAAATGGTTTGCACTATATCACGCATGTCACCATCAATTGCGTCTGTAGCATTTTGCTCAATAGCAAGGTTTAAAGTTGCTTTTGCGTAACGTATGGCTGCTCTTGATTCGCTCATTTTAACTTAATTCAATTTAATGTCACCTAGCATGTCATCAACCAGCTTCAATTGCTTTTCTTTATTTGACAATTGTTCTCTGATTACTTTCTCGGCAATTTCAACGGAGAGTTCTGCAACCTGGTTTTTTATATCTGCTACAGCAGCTTTTTTCTCGCTTTCAATAGTGGCTTGTGCCTGTTTTATTAATTTATCCCCCTCTGTCTGAGCAAGATCTTTAGCATCAGTTACAATTTTGTCTTTTATTTCCCTTGCTTCTTTTAAGAGGGCTTCGCGTTCTGCTCTTGCTTCCTTTAATAATTTCTCATTATCGGAAGTTAAATTCTGCATTTCTTTTTTGGCTTCTTCTGCAGCTGACAAGGCGTTTTTAATTCCTTCTTCGCGATCATTAATTGCCGTAAGGATTGGTTTCCATGCAAATTTCCATAACAAAAGCACCAACGCTATAAACAATAATGTCTGCCAAAAAAATAAGCCTAACGAAAAATCTTCTAATAACTTTTCCATACCTAAAAAATCTTAATTGTTTAATCTTTCCATTAATTAAACTAACGGCGGTAACCAACCGTTACAGCCGTTAGTCATTTTTCTAGTTTTCTGTAGTTGCAAAAAGTGCAGCGAAACCAATACCTTCAATAAGCGCCGCTACAATAAGCATTGCCGTTTGAATTTTTCCGTAAGCTTCAGGTTGACGTGCAATCGCTTCCATAGCCTGGCCACCGATTCTTCCGATACCCACTCCTACACCGATTACAATTAATCCTGCTCCTACAATTCTTGGAATTGTCATAGTATATATAATTAAAAATTAAACATTCAAATTAATGTGCCTCTGCATGCTCATGTTCCTCCGAAGCAAAACCAAAATACAATGCCGACAACATTGTAAAAATATAAGCCTGTAACAAGGCCACCAGAATTTCAATTAATGAAATGGCAAATGTAAGTCCAAAGGACAACGAACTGCCAATCCAATTTTTAAAAAGGAACATTAGTCCAATTAAGCTCATAATAACAATATGCCCCGCCTGCATGTTGGCATATAGACGTATCAATAATGAAAATGGCTTTATAAATATTCCCAGAACTTCAATAGGAATTAAAATAACATATAGCGGAATTTTGGCATACCATGGCATAGAATCTCCCAGTGGATCAAACAAGTGTTTCCAGTAAGTACTTGTCCCTGTTAAATTGGTAATCAAAAAAGTAAGAACTGCCAATGCAGTTGTTATTGCAATATTGCCTGTTACATTAACCCCAAAGGGTGTGAGTCCAAACATATTTAAAAACCAAATAAAGAAGAAAATAGTAAGTAGAAAAGGCATATATTTCTTATACTTTTTTTCTCCTATTGTAGCAATTGCAATATCATCTCTTATGTATAAGATAATCGGCTCAAAAAACCTTCCTACTCCTTTGGCTATTCCCCCATTTTTAGAATACGATTTGGCTAATCCTCCAAACAAAAGAAGCATTAAAAAGCCAGTAATCAGTATCATTATGACACTTTTGGTAATTGAAAAGTCGTAAGGTTTTATATTGGAAGCATGGTGATCGGCATCATAATTTATAGTTCCGGCTGCGTCTGTTTTATAAATTTTACTGTGAACCAATTTGTAATGATTCTCTCCTGAGGTGGCTACCTCTTCTCCATGATGGAATTTGGAGCTTGAAAAAACAACTAATCCATCATCCCATAAAATTATCGGTAATGGAAAGCCTACATGATGTTCAGCCCCATCACTGCCAGTGTAAGAAAACAAAGAAAAATCATGTGAATCCTTAAGGTGGTGTTGGATATACTCGTCTATTTCCGTTTTTAGGTCGGTTTTGGTTTCTTCGGTACTTATCTCCGCTTCCTTTGCGAATATCGTCACACTGAAGAAAATTGTAAAAACCAGAAAGAATTTTACCAAAAGAGAATTTCGCATATCACTTATAAAAATGGGTCTCTAAAAATCCGTGCAAATGTAAGCTATTCTCTTAAAAAGAAAAAAGCATTTAGAATTTTATTTTGGCCCTGAAAACCGTTGATAGGCATTCTATTGATGATCGATTTCCCGCATAAGTTTGATTAGTGCAAAAGTCTCTACAAGCAGACAACTAAAATAGGGTACAAAAAAAATAAAAAATTCAACTTTTGTGAGCTTACCGTCCAACATAAAAATTGGATCAAAAATCAAGAAGTAGAATATGAATTTTAAAGTACTTCCGAACATAAACAAAAATCCGAGATTCTTATTTTGCTTTTCAGCAAAATAAAGCATTGCAGAGTATATCCCCAAGGCCATTGCAAAGTTTATTAAATAGCCCAGGAGCAGAAGACGATAATCTACATCCGGGTTTCGGGCGAATAAGAAGCCAGCGTGAAGTAGGCCAATAATCAAAAGCGTGCCAAGTAGCAGGCTCGTGAAAATGATAATTTTTTTATTCAAATCAGGAGTTCAATTTTTTTGTTTGCTGTATCACCAAATACATCGAAATGGCAACTGCAAATAAAGTAAGAATTATGGTATAAGTGTTTTTTTCGTTCTGATACTTTAAATCGAGCCATTGACCTAAGCTCGCGCCTAAATATATAATAACTCCCATTTGAACGGCTATACCCGTAAGACTTAGCCAGTATTTAACTTCCTTTTTCCCTTTTGCCATTTTGATTGAAATAACTATAAGACTTTTACATTTAGATGCGCAAGGGACTTAAGTGTATCCGGAAGTTTGAGTGAGCTCCATTATAAAACTATCTACTTAGACCGGAATCAATGGAAATACAAAAATGGTGCGATCAGGAAACCTTAGCAGGTTCATTTTTACTGCCAGATCCACTAACAGCGCCAGATTTATAGCTCCCTCCTGAACCAGAACTCAAAGAGCTGCTGCCTGTTGCGGTCTTAAGTGGTTCATTAGAACTAATACCTCCTTTTCCTTTCATTGTACATGACGCATTAAATGTAGCGCCAGGTTCAACTGCCAGTTTAGCAACGGTTACAGTACCTTCAATAACTGCAGATGCCTTAAGTGATAATAAATTAGATACTTGCAATTCTCCGTTAAAACTTCCTTCAATATCGGCATTTACGCATTCTACCTTGCCGTGAATATAGCCGTCTTTGCCAATTACAACCTTTCCGGAGGTTTTTACATTTCCATCTAGCTTTCCATCTATCCTAAAGTCGGCTTCGGATATTATATCGCCTTTGATTTTAGTGTTCTTTTCAATTCTGTTGGGTTGTCCTCCTATTTCGTTCATAGTTCTGGGTTTTTTGTTATCAGAAAACATCTTGTTTATGGTTTTGGGGTTAAAACTTGATTTTTATAATCTTGTATGTTTTTATGTACTTGAATGATTTTATAGTTGGAAGATAAAATTACAAAATTCTCATTAGCAATTCGGTAATCCTTGTTTTTATTTAGTAGTTCTACATACCCTAAAGCATAGTCTTTTGATTTAAATCCATGAACTACAATAAATTCCATCTCCAGGTTATAAATATCCTTAGAAACGAGGTTATTATATTTTAAATCCTCAATAGATCCCTCCAATAATTTTTTAAGTTCCAGTGCCTTATCATCATTCTGTCTTTTAAATGGATATATAACTTTCCAATTCGCAGTTCCTTTTGAGTCAATTTCTAATGAGAAGTCCTTTGGCTCTAATTTGGGTAACTGTTCAGCAATCATCTGTTGTGCCTTTTTACCTTCAGGATTATTCGGATAATTAAGGGCTACATAATTAAGGGCTTCCTTAAAATAGTCATAGCCCTGAAGTCTGCCTATGGCACTAGCCTTTAGCATCTCAAATTTTGGTACGATAGGATCTCCGGTATACAAATTTATGTTGACTTCGGCGCCTGTTATAACAGTTAAATAATCCTGATTTTCATATAGTTTATATAGTTGTGCGTATTTGGCATCAGGACTGTCTGCTGAACCGGCTAAAACTGCTTTTGGATTCACTAAAATTTCCGCATAACGTGAATCAGGATAGCTTTGGATAATATTTTGTTTCATATTTTCAGCAAGTGGACTGCCAGATTCTTCATATATCTTGTACAAGTTATACATAGATGGAAGTATGAGGCGTTCTTCCGGCTCAGACTTTAAAACCATTTCCAATTTGCCTGCGGCCAAAAGGTTTTCCTTAAATTTCTCCTTATAAATTAATCCCAACTGGTAGTTAGCAAAATTTCTTTCTGTTTTAAGACTGTCAATAACTGCAATATCTGTGGGTATCTGATCCAAATAGTATTCCACTGAATATTTCTGTTCTTCTGTCAGCTCTTCTCCCGTACCGATACCGCCATCGGCAATGAGAGGTTGCCCTGTATCCTCTGCGAGCTGTGTTGTGTTTCTATTGCTCCAACGCCACTCATCTTCCAATACCCGGTCTCCCCATTTGGTTTTAAAGTCGTTTTTGCCATAACCCAGGCTGGTAATATTATAAAAGTAAAATTTACCTTTATTTTGTTTCCCTCCCTTTGATTCTGCAAAAGCTGCAAAACCAGCATTAGCCTGATTTTCCTTTCTTAATGCCTCTTCTTCCTCAGCCAACTTCATTTTGGCAATATAATCTTCGAAAAATGTTAGTTGTTCTAATTTTGGAAGATTGTAAAGTGTTATTACGCTGTCTGCATATTGAACAATATCTTCGTACTTAATGACATCCTCCAGATTATCCAATTTCTTCTTTATAGCCCTGAATTTTTTAGTATTCTCAGGTAAGTTAGTCAGAACACTATCATAATAATTTCCGGCAATTTTGTAGTCATTTCCATCGAAATTGTATTCTGCAAGATTTTCATAATTAAGGGAATTCAACTGTGTTGAATTTTGTGTTGCCCTTAAAGACTTATTAAAATAGACAATTCCCAGACTGTCTGAACCAGTAGCCATATAAAATTCAGCCTTCTGATTGTAAATCTTATCTAAAAATGGTCTGTTTTCTCTATTTTCTTCGAGATCTTCCAGCTCTTCCAGCAGTTCTTCCCTATTTTCCTCTGTTATTTCAGTGTTTTGAATTTGATGTAAATGCGCATTAATCATGTACACTCTGGGTGATTTCCGATTTAATTCAATGATCTTTCCAAATGCATAATTTGCACTATCTCTATATCCCAACTGATTAAATAGTTGTCCAATAATAAAATAATACCTCCCTTTCTCAGGGAGCTTTTTGGTATATGCAGAAGCTATTTTTAGTTCTTGAATGGCAGTATCCGGAGCTTTAAGGTTAATATATGCCTGCGCCATCATTGCATGAGTATCTGCATATTCCTGATCACTAAGCCGTTCATACTTTAATAAGCGATTTAAATTTTTTAAAGCAAGTTCTTCGTTATTCAGCCTAATATTTGTTTTTTCTCTCCAAATTGTAGCTTCGTTTAACTTATCACTTTGTGTGTATTTTCTTAAAATATAATTGAACGCCTCAATTGCTGGTATATAGCGCTGGTCGAAGTATCTGGCTTTACCCAAAAGCAGAAAGGCCTCATCTGTTTGTGGATTGCGCTCTTCATCTTTTATATCCATACTGTGCTTTTGAATAGCCTTAGTGGCTTTTTCTTCAGCAATAATAAAGTTTGGGTTGTTGTTTTCAGAGTCTAGTCTTATTTCATCCTTTACCTGCAAACGTTCAACAGGTAAAATTTCCCAATAATTATCCTGGTATGATATATTGAGAGCTTCTCTTCCTTCCTCAAATGCAATATTACCATTGTACAAGACATTGTACTTGGTATTCATCGCGTGCCAATTGCGGTTTACAAAAGTGTCTTTCTTGGTAGAACAAGCGTTAAAAAGTATGCCCCCAAGAACACCAGCCAGAATAAATTTTATACGAAGCTTCAAAATTGTTGGTATTCTATGTAATCTAA
>Ga0316197_10004385_pt1 | contig 10029 bp, 7 predicted proteins | sample OudBiesiAoxic_MG_FD_204939 | JGI IMG/M metagenome (GOLD analysis project Ga0316197, IMG submission 204939) | Coastal sediment microbial communities from Oude Bieten Haven, Netherlands - site A oxic | ecosystem: Environmental > Aquatic > Marine > Coastal > Sediment | place: Netherlands... | reverse complement strand
AACTCTGGGCTTGCCGGTGCCGGACGACGCGATCGGGACCTGCGAGCGACCGGTCGTGCTCGAGCTTCAGCCGGAAGAGGGCTACCGCTCGATCATGTGCTCGACCAACGAGCTGTTGATGCCTTGGGTGGACGGAATCAACGAAAAGGGGCTCTGGTTGAGCTGCATGCACGATCCCGCAGGAGTCGGCGCCGACGGGAGCCCTCCGGGCGGCGGAGATGTGTCGGGCCTTGTTGTGACGCAGCTCCAACAGATGCTGCTGGCCACCTGCGCCACCGTGGAAGAGGCCAAGAAGGCGATCCTCAAGAACAGAATCATGCAGACCTTGATGAACCTGCATATTCCGATTGCGGATGCCACCGGGGCCGCCACAGTCTTTGAGATCGACCAGAAAACCGGGGCCTATGTCTTTGCTGATCGCGTGGCTGGCGAACCGCTTTTCAGCACCAATCACCCGGTCCACACCTATCCGACCCCGGACACCTTCCCCGACATGGACATGACCGAAGAGCACAACACCTTCGTTCGCCAGATCTTACTCCGGGAAGCCTACAGCAAGCTCAAGCCACCCTTCACGCTGGACGATGCGGAGAACCTGATCAACGAAGTCCACTGTTCGTTCGTGGATAGCGCCAAGGCTTGTGCTCAGGCGGGCGAAAGGACCCTCGTCCATACCACGGCCGATCTCTCGAAACCGGAGATCCACTTCAAGTTCTATCTGCGGGATGTGGCGCCCGTTCCCGGAACCAATCACATGGAAGATAAGATGAGCGACTTCTACACCTTCGGGTTCTGAAGCCTGCTCATGACGGCAGGCGACCGGAGCAGCGGCTTAGAACCGCTGCTCCGGCTAGAGCCAGATGATGGCCGCGGCTCCGATACAACCGCAGCCCGAATGCCGCATCAGGAGAGGCCTTCAAGCACGGACCGGAAAGAATGGGTGCACCGGAAATGAACAAAGAGCCTGCCGCGGGCAAGACCACGCCCACGCCGATCCCGGTCACCGTGTTGGCCGGGTTTCTCGGCGCGGGCAAGACCACGCTCCTCAACCACATCCTGACCGCGGAGCACGGCCGCCGGATCGGGGTGCTGGTGAACGACTTCGGCTCGATCAACGTCGATGCCGAGCTGATCACCGAGGTGGAGGACGGGATGATGACCCTGGCCAACGGCTGCGTCTGCTGCAGCATCCGCATGGACCTGATCCAGGCGGTGCTGAGACTGGCCGAGCGCACGGATCGTCCTGAGCACATCATCATCGAGTCGAGCGGGGTGGCCGACCCGAAGGGCGTGTACGAAGCCTTCCTCCAGCCGGAGATCCGCAACGACGTGCTGGTTGATGGAGTGCTGACGGTGGTGGACGCCGAGCATGCGCTGAGCACGCCTGATGAGGAGGCCGTGCTGGCGCGGGCGCAGGTCGCAGGCGGCGACCTGATCGTCCTCAACAAGACCGACCTCGTAGATGCCGCCACCCTGTCGAACGTCAAGGACTGGATCCGGGAAGTGAGACCCGCCGTGCAGATCCTCGACGCGAGCTACTGCCGAGTGCCGATCGAGGTCTTGCTGGGTGTGGAGCACCTCGAGGGTGCCTCCCCGGACAGCCACGCAGCGTCGCACCACCACGATCATGGTCTCGACTTCGAGACCTGGAGCTACGAATCGCAACACCCCTTGCGTCTCGGCCTGCTGCAGCAGCTGTTGAATCACCTGCCCAGTACGGTGTTTCGAGCCAAGGGCTTCATCTACGCAGCCGACAAGCCGCACTCTCGCCTGCTGCTCCAACTCGTGGGCCGGCGCGCCGTCGTGTCGGTGAATCGCCCGTGGGGAGAGGCAACGCCGCAGACCCGGCTGGTGTTCATCGCCAGGAGCGGAACCTGCGATTTTAATGCGATCGAGCAGGCCCTGGACCGCTGCCAAGCGGAGGTAGGACAGCCATGAGCACAGCCATCAAGAAGGAAGTCCCGTTCGATGAAGCGTGCCGGTTCATCGTCAAGCTCGGGACCGCCGCCCATGGGTATGGGGCCAATGCGGCACGCCTCGAGTTGTTCCTCTCACGACTGACGACCGCACTCGGTTTTCACGGCGTCTTCCGCTCCACTCCGACGGAGATGGTCTTCGCCTTTCAGGCGGACGAGGAGCAACCCCAGCGGACACACCTGGTGGCACTGCCCGGAACCGGACTCGAGTTGAACCGGCTGGCCGCGGTCGGAGAGCTTGTCGACGCTGTCGAAGCCGGTCGGGTTTCCCTCGTCGAAGGAACGAAGCGACTGGATGAGATCGACAAGATTCCGCATCCCTGGGGCAACCTGGCGAATGCCGCCAGTTACGCGTTCGCCGGCGCCGCGTTTGCTGTGCTCCTGTCCGGCGGGTGGTGGGACGTCTTGTTTTCGGCGCTCTACAGCCTGGTCGTCTTTTTCATGGTCTTGCTCGCCGGTCGCTTCGGAGCACGGACCGCCGCATGGATCCCGCTGTCGACGGCCTTCGTGGCCGGAGCTCTGACGGCCGGCACCAAGATCCTGCTGCCGGAACTCAATCTCGTTCTGGTGACGCTCTCGGCCATCCTGATCCTGATTCCGGGCTTCTCCATCAGCGTCGGCGTGATCGAACTGGTGAGCCGTCACGTCGTCTCGGGCGCCGCGAATCTCATGAGTGGCCTGGTCTATCTCGCCAAGCAGTTCGCCGGTGCCTGGCTGGGCGTCAGTGTCGTGGGGCTTGTCTGGTCGGTTCCGGATGCGGCGGCCGGCGCGCCGGTCAATCCCGAGTGGCTCTGGCTGATGATGCCGCTATTGATCGCATCGCTGTGCGTGGCGTTCCAAACCCCTCCGCGCGATTTTCTCTGGGCGGCCGCCGTTTGCGCTGCGGCCTATGGTGGCATCCTGCTAGGAAGCCACCTGGCCGGCGGCAACCTCGGCAACCTGCTGGGGATCATCGTCGCCGTCGTTTGCGCCAACCTCTGGGCCCGCAAGACCCTCCGCCCCACTTCCATCGTACTGCTTCCCGCCATCGTTCTGCTGGTGAGCGGCAGTATCGGGTTTCGTGGCCTGGCCGCCGTCTCCGTGGGGCAGGTCGCCACCGGTGAGCAGCAGTTCCTCCAGATGTTCGTCGTCGCCCTGACCATCGCGGCGGGCCTGCTTGTCGGCAATACGATCGTGCGGCCGCACGCGACGCTGTGAGCCGGAAGGAGAGTCGGACATGAAGAGAATCCTGGCTTTGCTGCTGCTGCTGACGGCCGGACCGGTTCTGGCGCAACAAGCGCCGGCCATTCCGAACGAGACGAACGAGCCTGCATCTCCAGCGGAATCGGCCGAACAGAAGCCGACGCAGCAACCGGAAGAGTCCGTGTTCGAGAAGCTCGCCGCGGACCCCAACAATCGACGCCACAGGCGAGCGGCCGGCGACGGCTGGTTTTCGATCCCGAACACCAACACCGATCTGCGATTCGGTGGGTTCGTGCAACTCAACGTCATCCACGACTTTGAAGACACGGGGTACCCGTTCGGCGACTTCATCCCGGCGCAGATCCCTGTGCCCACAGATGACACTCCGAACACCGAGTTCGACGTGCGCACGAGCCGGTTCACGTTCGAGTCTCGATCGCTCACCGAGGAAGCGGGCTCTATCTCCACGATGATCTCGATGGATTTCGCAGGCGATCCGACCGAGGGATCGATCCAGCCGCGGCTGCGTCAAGCCTATGTGACGTGGGTGGGCCCGTGGAGCAACATCTCGTTCACGGCCGGACAGGCCTGGACGACCTACCTCGATCTCGGCGTCTGGCCCGAACTGTTCGATCTCGAAGGCCCGAACGCCATGACCGGTACCCGTCAAGGGTTGGTGCGCGGCTCGTATGCTTTCGGGAAGGACCAGAATCTGATCTTCGACGTCGCGCTGGAACAGCCCGAGACCGCGGTCGCGAACGGGAATGGCTTGAAGGACCTACCGGATCTCGTGACCCGGCTCAACTGGCAAAAGGACTGGGGTCATCTCCAGGCCGCGGCCTTGGGTCGTCAGCTCGTGGCCGAGAGCACGGCGGGAACGGGCCGGGATTCGGCTTTCGGCTGGGGATTGTCTTTCTCCGGCAACTGGTTGGTCCCGGGCACCAAGCGCAAGGACGCGTCGTCCGACGATCTCGGCGCGCGTCAAGACAACATCCGGTTCCAGATTCAGGGCGGCTCCGGAACCGGCCGTTACGTCTTCGACCCCGGTGCGGCACCGACTCCCCAGGACGCGGTCTACGACGATGCCACAGCGACGCTCACTCCCCTGGACGAGTTTGGCGCCTTCGTGGCCTACCACCATTGGTGGAGCGACAGGTGGCGTTCCGAGTTCGTTTACGGGTGGGTCAAGATGGACAACCTCACGATCCAGCCGTCTACCGCGCTCGAGAGCACGACGTACGCCGTGGCGAATCTGCTGTACCGACCCTTCCGCCGGATGGACCTCGGCCTCGAGTACTACTGGGGCGAACGCACCAACAAGGACGGTCAGAGCGGTCATGCGAACCGTCTGTTGATCGGCGTGAACTTCGGCTTCTAACGGAGCCACGTCACCAGATGCCTAATCTACTTCAGGCTGGCCGCGCCGAACGGTCATGAGAGCAACTGGATCAAGACCGAACCTGCAGAGCGCTTCAGGCCTCGGGACACCGTTCCCGCCGCTTTCCAATATCTCTCCAAGACTCAGGAGGACTCCAGGGGACTCCAGGGGACTGGAGAGGACAACGAATTAGCCTGTAACTCGTTGCCCCACCCCGATTTGACCACGAAAGTCGCGCATCGCCGCCGTTTCTCGAAAACAAGGGCAGCGGGTTCGATTCCCGCCGCCTCCACCATTCGACTCGCTCGCGCCGCGCTGGCGCGCGGCACTCACTCGCTCATGGCAGGCCCCTCTCGTTCGTGACTCGGGAGCGAGTCGAATGGTGCCCTGAGCAAGCGCGCAAAGCGCGCGCGTCGAAGGGCATCTCTCCGATATGTCGCGAACGTCGTCCCTTCACTCCTGCCTGATGTTCACATTCGGCGGATCCGACGGAACGAACGGTCGTATACTGGTCCTGGAGGTGCCTCCACTGCATGAGCGAACAACAGACGCCGGATGAAGGACGTCTGCGCGCGATCTTTCGCGCTCTGAGCGACTTCGAGGTCGAGTACGCTGTATTCGGGGCAGTGGCGCTGGGGCTGCACGGGTTGGCGCGTGCGACTGCCGGTCTCGATCTCTTCATACGATCGGATGCCGTAAACGTCGAACGTCTCAAAGCAGCTCTTCGGAAGATCTTCGAGGATCCGAACATCGACGATATCTCCGCCGACGATCTGTGTGGTGACTATCCTGCGGTTCGCTACATGCCGCCCGACGGCTTCGGCTTGGACATCCTCACGCGATTAGGGGATGCCTTTCGCTACGAGGATCTCGACATCGAGGAGAGGGACTACGACGGCGTTCCTGTAAAGGTCGTAACGCCGCGAACCCTTTGGCGCCTGAAGAAAGATACGAGCCGTCCCGCGGATCGCTTCGATGCCGAGGTTCTGGCCGAGAGATTCGGATTTCGGGAGGAGTAGCATGTCCGTGACTCGCTACCGATCGGTCGAGGAAATGCCCAGGCCGTGGAGAGACCTGAACGATCCGGCAAACCTCCGACTCGTGGCGCAGATGCTGGCCCTTTTCCGTAGCTTGGTGCGTGACGAGCCTCGCCGAGCGGGTGTTCAGCGTTTCCGGACACTGGAGGAGGCCAACGCCAGCCGGAACGACCCGTACCGACGCTGAGACACGAGTCGAAGGTGGAATGCCATGTCAGGCCCAGGCCAACCCAGAGGCTATCGCCCTCAATCATCGGACACCGATGCAGAAACAGAGCGGTATCTGTTCGACAGGCTCCGTAGCCTTCCCCCGTGGCGCAAGGCCGAGATGCTCTCTGCTTCCACCCGATCGGCGTTCAGTCTGGCCATGACCGGTCTGCGACAGCGATACCCGTCTGCGACGGAAAGGGAACTACGCAAGCGCTACGCTGCCCTTGTGCTTGGGCGAGACGTTTCGATGGCCCTCTTCGATTGGGATCCCGAGCGAGAAGGGTGGTGACACCAGAAGCCGCCGTGTTGCGCTCCGCCCCGAGCCCGGATCCGAGGTCGACTTGGCCTCTCCCGAGGATGTCGTGATCCACAAACTGCGATGACGGCCCAAGCCAAGACCGCAATGATCCGCACCGGCTGTCCGGCTCACAACTGCGGGGGCCGCTGCCTCTTGCGCGCATTTATCCGCGACGGCCGCATCGTTCGCCTCGATACGGACGATCGCCCCGAGGACCCCGTGGCAAATCCCCAACTGCGGGCCTGCACGCGAGGGCGAGCCTATCTGCGCCGACAGTACCATCCGGATCGCCTGACGACGCCGCTGCGCCGGACCGGGCCCCGCGGGTCCGGATCGTTCGCGCCCGTGAGCTGGAACGATGCTCTCGACGAGATCGCCGGCCAGCTGATCCGTGTGCGCGATCTCCACGGTCACGGGGCGCTGTTCGTGCCCTACGGGACCGGCGGGTACACCCAACTCACCGGCGTGCAGACGGCGCACCGTCTGCTCAATTGCTTCGGCGGGCACCTCGGTCACTACAACAGCTATAGCTGGGGAGCGACGAATGTCGTGACGCCGGTGACGGCCGGGACGTTGAAGTGCGGCAACGAGCGGCAAGATTGGCTGAACGCCAAGCTGATCCTGATGTGGGGCTGGAATCCAGCCGAGGCACGCGACGGTACGAACAGCGACTACTTCATTCTGCAGGCACGCCGTCGCGGTGCGCGGGTCGTCTGCCTGGATCCGCGCCATAGCCCCAGCGCCGCGAGTCTGGCCGACGAGTGGATCCCTGTACGCCCCGGTACGGACGCAGCGCTGATGACGGCGATGGCGTACGTCATCATCAGCCATGACCTGCACGATACGGAATTCATCCGTCGTTGCTGTAGTGGTTTCGACGCCGATCAGATGCCGGCCGAAGGGGAGGGCGCCGAATCGTACCGCGACTATGTGTTCGGCACTCGCGACGGAGTTCCCAAGACGCCGGAGTGGGCCGAGGCGATCACCGCCGTACCGCGCGCGACGATCGAACGACTGGCGGTGGAGTATGCGACCCGCAAACCGGCCGTGCTGTACCAGGGCTATGCGATGCAGCGCCGGGCTTATGGAGAGCAGGTGGTGCGGGCGGGCATGGCTCTGGCAGCGATCGCCGGGCACGTCGGGGTGCGAGGCGGATGGGCCAGCGGATTGGCCAGCCAGCCGACCGCTGGACCCTTCTGGAACGTTTTTCCCGAGGGCGAGAACCCTCACGGCCTCAGCATTCCCTGCTTTCTCTGGACCGAGGCGGTCTTGCGCGGCACGCAGATGGGCCGAGAGCACGGCGTGCGGGGTCTGGACCAACGGCGGCTCGACCACCTGGAAAGCAATATCAAGCTCATCTGGTCGGTGGCTTCGAACGTGTTGGCCAACCAACACGGCAACCTGAACTGGACGAGCGAAATCCTACGCGACGAATCCCTGGTCGAGTTCATCGCCGTACAGGACAACTTCCTGACGCCCACGGCCCGTTTCGCCGATCTCGTGTTGCCTGCTTGTACGCAGTTCGAGACCTGGGGTCTGGCCGACGGCTGGAAGTACGGGCAGGAGGTGATCCTGTTGCCTCAGCTCGTACAGCCGCTCGGGGAATCGCGGAGCGACTATCGGATCGCCGCCGATCTGGCCGAGCGGCTGGGCATCGCCGAGCAGTACACCGAGGGTCGTGACGAACGAGCCTGGACCTCGTGGATCGTCGATCGCTACCGCGAGCGGTGGTTCCCCGAACTCCCCGGGCTCGACGAGATGCTCGACGAGAACGTGGGGGCCTACACCCAACCGGTCGGCGAGCCCATCGTAGGACTGGCCGATTTCTGCAAGGACCCCGAGCGCCACCCGCTGAACACCCCCTCGGGCAAGCTCGAGCTGTTCTCCTCGAGCATGCATCGTGTTGGAAAGCCCGACGAGGTTCCCGCGGTACCCAAGTACATCCAGGAGTGGGAAAGCCCGTTCGGACCGGAAGCCGAGCAGTACCCCCTGCAATGCATCGCCAATCACACACTGGCCCGTGTGCACTCCACGCACGACAACAACGACTGGTTGCAAGCAGCCCACCGCCATCGCCTGGCGATCCATCCGCTCGATGCCGAAGCGCGCGGAATCGCCGACGGCGATCGGGTGCGGGTGTTCAACGATCGGGGCACGACGTTGGTGCGTTGTGCCATCACGCGACGAATCCTGCCGGGGGTGGTCAACCTCCCCCAGGGAAGCTGGTGGGCCCCCGACGACCAGGGGATTGACCAGCGCGGCTCGGTGAACGTGCTGACCAGCGAGCGCTGGACGCCCTTCGCCTTCGGCGCCGCGCTTCAAACGGTGATGGTGCAGGTGGCTCGCGAGGAGAGTCCGTCATGAGCCGGCGCAGCGGGGCCATGACTTTCTTCTTCGACGCGGCCAGCTGCTCGGGATGCAAGGCCTGCGAGGTGGCCTGCATGGACCGCCACGGTCTGGAGGTGGGCCGACTGTGGCGTCGTGTGTCCGAAGTGACTGGCGGTGGCTGGGAGCGCGACGGCGTCGCCTGGCGCAACACCGTGTTCGCCTATCATCTGTCCATCTCGTGCAACCACTGCGAGCGGCCGATCTGCCTGGAGGGATGTCCGACACGAGCCATCGGCAGGCGTGACGACGGCGTCGTGCTGATCGAGGCGGATCGCTGCATGGGCTGTGGTTATTGCGCCTGGCTCTGTCCTTACGGTGCTCCTCAGTATCAAGCCGATCTCGGTGTGATGACGAAGTGCTCGTTCTGTGTCGAGGATCTGGATGCGGGAGGCGAGCCGGCCTGCGTGACCGCCTGCCCCGTGCGGGCGCTCGATGCCGGGGAGTGCGGCCAACTGGCCGAACGTCACAGGACGGGCGACATCGCCGCGGATTTCGCGCCGCTGCCAGCGCGGGAGCTGACCGAGCCCGCCCTGCTGATGGTTCCCCACGCTGAGGCCTCGCGGTCCAGCGAGCCCGATGTCGAGCTCGCGCCGCGACCTCCGCGCGGGTTGCGCGAGTGGACTCTCGTTGCGTTCACGTTGTTGTCCCAAACTGCGGCAGGTCTGACTCTGTTCGCAGGAGGTCTGCGTTGGTGGCTCGGGGGAGGCGGGGGATCGCGAGACCTGGATCTCGCGGCTTTGCCGGTGGTGATGGGCCTGCTGGCGACGGCGATCTGCGGTTCGCTTCTGCATCTGGGGAGAAAGCGGAATGCGCTGCGGGCGCTGTCCAACCTGCGATCGTCGTGGCTAAGTCGGGAGATCCTGACCGCCTTGGTGCTCTTGGGCCTGACGGCGTTGGCGTGGTGGACGACGTTGCGCTTGGAGGCGGCGGCGGTCCGAGCGTGGGCCGGCTGGATCACCGTGCCCGTTGCGGTTCTGTTTCTGCTCGGCATTACGCGGGTCTACATGCAGCGGACCGTTCCGGTGTGGAATCACTGGCGTACACCGTGGGCTTTTACCGCGACCGCCGTGCTGATGGGAGGTTGGGTCACCAACGTCGTGCTGTGGACCATGGGGAGTCTCTCTTTCGAACGAACGCGCGGGGCCAGCCTGCTGGTCTTGACGGTTTGCGTGGTGGCTGCGGGCGTCGCCTGGGTCGTACCCAACATGCAGCAGCGGACGAGCCGGTCCGGCCGGATCACCGGGAGCGTGGCGGGCGTGTTCAGCGCCGTTGCCGGCCTGGCACTGCTGGCGCTGCTCGTGCTGCAAACCGAGCCGCCGCTGGGTCCCACTCCCGTGGTTCTGTCATGGGTCGCGCTGGCTCTGGCCCTGATCGATCAACTGGCCAGACGGCGTGACTTCTTCGCGCGCTACGAGCGCCTAGGTGTCTAACCTTCCGTAGCTCGCGCAGCGAGCGAAGGAGGGCACTCGATCCACAACACTCTCTCTCCCTGCTCGGCCCTTCGCTCGGCCTCGGACCTGGCCGATTCCGAATCTTCGAACGGTCGTTTCTCCGCATCCC
>Ga0316197_10004384_pt1 | contig 10030 bp, 6 predicted proteins | sample OudBiesiAoxic_MG_FD_204939 | JGI IMG/M metagenome (GOLD analysis project Ga0316197, IMG submission 204939) | Coastal sediment microbial communities from Oude Bieten Haven, Netherlands - site A oxic | ecosystem: Environmental > Aquatic > Marine > Coastal > Sediment | place: Netherlands... | reverse complement strand
GCCTCCTCTGCCTCCTCGTCCTCGTATTCCCACTCCCATTCCTCGTCTTCGCCCACCTCTCTGGAAGCCTCAGCCTCGGCGCCCTCTTCCTCCTCTTCCTCACCTTCCTCGTAGTCCCATTCCCACGCGTCTTCCTCCGCATCCGCCTGATCCGCTGCCTTCGCCTTGCGAGTCTTCTTGGCATCTTTCTGTTTCCCTTTCAGGGCGCGGCGCTCGGCGAGGCTGAGGCGCTTGACGCCGTCAGCGGTAAGCATTTTCAGTTGCTGGCGCTGATCCCACCACTCGGAGACTGCATCGCGGCAGAGGAGGGTGAAATGCACCGGGTGGAAGCCGGTGACCGTGACCGTGCTCATGCAGTAGACGGCGAACATGATGATGAAGGCACCTAACGAACCGACAATGTTCTGCAGCAGTGCCCCGCAGACACCAAGCCCACCTCCAGCACCGAGGATCTGGTAGGTCGCCGGCCAATCTTGAAAGAACAGGTTCTGGTACTCGAGCAAGGCCGTCGCGGATGCTACCATGGCGCCAAATCCGAGCACCGAACGGAACGAGAGGTGGGCGTCGAAGGCAAATTTTGCGATCCCGAACCACATCAACCCGACCGGGATCAGGTAGGCCGCCGCACCGAAGATCCAGTAGGACGTTCCCGCCAGAACTGCGCCTACGATGCCGATCAGGTTGTGCGGTGGCGAGTTCGGCGTGGCGGTCGTGTTGAACGGCATCCAGGTCGGGATGTCGCTCGGCGTATAGGAGATCAAGGCCAGCAGGTGCAGGAGCCCGACTCCCAGCATCGCGATCGCCATCAGATCTCGATTCTTCTCAACTCGAGCGGCGGCCTCTTTCTTCGTGATACGCTTGGTTCTTTTGCGAGTGTTGGCCATGAAATTTCAGGGAATCGATCCTATTGGTGCTGGACACGCCGGTCTGTGCAGGCACGGAAATCTTCCGAAGCCTCACAGCTAGAGGAGAAAACATAACTCCAACCTTCAAAGGATCAAAGAATATCTGGACTGGCTAAAATTTCAGCAATCCTAATAATTAATGTCAGCCATGCGAGATTTGCTCATGATTTTCGTAAAATTCCCCGAGCCGGGGAAGGTGAAGACGCGGCTGGCGAAAAGTGTTGGCAATGAGGCGGCTGCGAACATTTACCGGAAGCTGGTGGCGCGGGTGGCGGCTCAGGTGGTCGCGCCAGCGACGGGTGAGGTGGAAGGGGACTGGGCAATCTGGATTCTCTTCGATCCGCCGGAGCGCCAGCCGGAGATCCGCGCCTGGTTGGATCCGCTGCTAGGCGGCGCGGTCGATACCTCGGTCCCCCAAGTCGAAGGTGAGCTCGGTGCCCGCTTGGAAGCGGCCTTCGCCCAGGGCTTCGAGGCCGGGTTCGAGCGGATCGCAGCGATCGGAACCGACTGCGTCGGGTTCGGTGAACCCGAGATCAGACAGTGCTGGCGCTTACTGGACGAGACAGATGTCGTCTTTGGACCGGCAGATGACGGTGGCTACTATCTGATCGGGATGAAAGGCGAGCACCCAGAATTGTTCGCCCAGATTCCGTGGAGTTCACCACAGACACTGGAGGCCAGCCATGCCGCGGCGAGGGCCGCAGGCTTGTCGTTCGCCGAGCTCCCGACCATGGCTGATGTCGATGAGATCGAGCAATGGGAGGCGCTCTGCGCTTCCGACCCGCGCTGGGAGAAGAGATAGCTATTCGTGCTGGCGGATCTTGTCCGAGAACTTCTCATCGCCCGCAAACTTGCGGACCCGATCCACGGAGCGTGCCTGCAGCTTCGCCTGATCATACGGGAGATCGCCCGCCAGCCAGTCCATCTCGGCAAGTAGTTTCCCAGCCATCGATGGGAACAGGACTTCCTTGCGGTAGGCGAGCGGTCGGTCGATCACCTGGTTCATGTGATCCAATAGCTTGGTCGTGCAGTTCGACCTCAGCGAGTGGTAGAAGCGCGGCTTCCCAACGAGCGAGTTCGCCTCCTCCAGCATGTCGACAAAGAGATCACGGATGAACTGCGGCGTCGCGGCCACGGGGTAGATGTAGAGGTTTGCCTTCGGGTCGAGGGCGCGCAGGGTGAGAGCATCACGCTCGTCGAGCACCTGATACATCAGCTCGAACTGTCCGTAGAGCCCCGGCAGGAGACCGAACTCCTCCCCTTTCTCGCGCCGGACCTCGACCGAAATGATGATGTGCCCGTCCTCCCCAAAACCAAAGCTCAGCATCGAGTGGGCGAAGTATTCCGAGTCCCCGAGCGGCTCGATGATGAGATCGAGCGAATCTGCGTTCGCCAGTTGAAAGCTCCGATCCTCCCATGCGGGCGCGAAGTCCTTGCGCCCACGCCACTGGAAGTTGCGGATCCCTTTGATCTCGACGAGTCCGGAGGCATCGTCAAATCTGGCCGTCGGCTGGATGCTGTTCTCGACCCACCAGTCGCGATCGTTGGAAGCTCGGACCGTCAGCAGGAAGGCGACAAGAACGACGGCGACACAGCCGATCAAGAAACCCACGATCTGACGACGGCGCGATCTCCAAAGGATGCAGGCGAGCGGGAAGGAGGGGATCAGCAGCAGCGCGAGCACCGCTGGCAGGTGAAACGCGAAGTGCAGCGCGCCGACTGCCCAGATCCAGGCGAGGCAGAGGAGAATGAAGCCGGCAAGGCACCCGAGTTTCCGAAGCACGGTGGTAGGTCGTTGGGGCATCTCTCAGGGGGGGGGCGGAGCGGTCGGGAGGCGGGCGGCGATCGGCTTTGCACCTGGCTCGTTGGGTAGATCCACCATCCGAGGGCTGATCGTGGGATCGTTCTTCGCCCAACTCAAGAGCGGAATAGAGGGGGCGCGGCAGGGGCAGGCGAAACCCTGGCGGCCGCGTGATCATTTGCGGCTCTTAAACGGGGACTGTTTCAAGGAGAAGGAGCGGGACGCACCTGCGCCTTGAGTCGCAGAGGGCGCAATGGGTGCCGCGGGCACCTGGAATCTAGAAGCGGCGCAGGACGGGCTTGCCCAGGCTTCCGAGCCGCTGCTCGAGGAGTCTCTCGAAGCCATCCTTGGTGAACCAGCCGTTGTGAGTGCTGGCCTCCTCGATGTGGAATTCCTGGGCGGGCATGAAGCTGAAACCGACGCGGTAGAGATCCGGTTCTCCGGGCGATTTGCTCGTCGCGCTATCGACGATCACCGAGACGTGGCCGATCCCACCATTTTTGTTCTGCACGAACATGTCACCGGGGCGCAACTCGCTCGGCTGCAACTTTTTTGCGCCGGTCTTGATCGAGTAGGAGTTCGAGTTGGCCATTGCCAGGCGGAGGAAGTTCCGATAGCCGCTCTCGCCGCCCTTCAGTCGATTTTTGGTTCCGTCGTAGTGGTAGAGATAGAGGCGGTCGAGCTGGCTGGTGGCAGCGTGGAATTCTGCCCACAGGCGCATGGCGAAGTCGGCACACTGCTCGAGGTCCTGATCGAAGAGGAGAGGGAAGTCGAGGACGGCAGCAATCCTATACCAGTTCGAGCCCTCTTCGTACTGGCGGCCGTCGAAGAGGGCGATGGTCTTGTCGCGCTTCAGTGGGGCGTTCTGTAACCAGTGGCTGTAGCTATGCTTGTCGAACTTGCTTCGGACGTAGCCGTCGGGGAGGGGGAGGTCGCTGACGAGGCGATCCTCGGCTTGGATGGGCGAGATGAGAAGGGCAAGGATGATCGTGAAGCGGAGCATGTTGTTAGGGATACGATACGCTGGGTGGTGGGAGCTTCTTTCAGCCGATTGGGGTGCGTCGAGTTCTGGCAGGTTTCGTGGCGACCGAAAGTCACCACCACTGTTTGCGCCGCGTCCGTCCGGACTGGCTTTGCTCACATGTTTCGCCTAGGGCGGGGTGTTCTCTGCGGCGGGAATTTTCCCGGCTAGCTTGAGGAGGAAGGCAAATTCGAAGGCGAGGTCCCGGTAGCGGTCGAAGCGCCCGGTCGGTCCACCGTGACCAGCTGACATCTCGGTCTTCAAAAAGAGCAGCTTGTCCTTGTTGGAGCGCTCGTGGCGCAGTTTGGCGACCCACTTCGCCGGCTCCCAATATTGGACTTGGGAGTCGTGTAGACCAGCGATCACCAGCAGGTTCGGGTAGTCTTTCTTCCCGACCTGATCATACGGGCTGTAGCTGAGCATGTAGTCGTAGAACTTCTCCTCGTTGGGATTGCCCCATTCGTCGTACTCCGAGGTGGTGAGTGGGATCGTGTCGTCGAGCATGGTGGTGACGACATCGACGAATGGGACGTCGGCGATGAGGCCCTTGAACAGGTCGGGGCGCATGTTGGCGACGGCTCCCATGAGGAGGCCACCGGCGCTACCGCCGTTTGCGAACAGCCGCTCAGGGCTGGTGTAGCCGGCCCCGATCAGGTGCTCGGCGCAGTCGATGAAGTCGTGGAAGGTATTCTTCTTTTTCAGGAGTTTGCCGTCGTCATACCACTGGCGCCCCATCTCTTGGCCGCCCCGGACGTGGGCGATGGCGTAGGCGAAGCCGCGGTCCAGCAGGCTCAGGTTCGGGCTGCGGAATGATGGGTTGGTGCTATGTCCGTAGGAGCCGTAGGCATAGAGCATCAGTGGAGCCGTGCCGTCCTTGGCAAAGCCTTTGCGGTAGATGATCGAGATCGGGACGCGGGTGCCGTCGCGCGCTGTCGCCCAGAGGCGCTCGGTGATGTAGTCGGACGAGTCGAAGCTGCCGAGCACCGGTTCCTGTTTGAGCAGGGTCTTTTCGCGGCTGCGCATGTTGTAATCGAACAGGCTGTCTGGCGTGCGCAGGGAGCTGAATCCGATACGCAGGAGTTCGGTGTCGAACTGGAGGTTGGTGCTCAGCCAGGCGGTGTACACCGGCTCGCCGAAATCTAAGCTGTGCCATTCCCCGTCGCGATTGCGGATGCGGATCTGGATGAGGGCATCTTTTCGCTGGGTGACGACGAGGTAATCTTTGAAGACTTCAATCTCGCTGAGGTAGGTATCGTCGCGGTGTGGGATCAGTTCTACCCAGTGCTCCTCGCCTGTATGGTCGAGCGGACACGACATGAGGCGGAAGTTCACCGCGTCCTTGTTGGTGCGGACGTAGAACTGCCCGCCGAAGTGGTCGATGTCATATTCCAGATTGCGCCTGCGTGGGGCGAAGATGCGAGGTTCCTGCTCGGGTGTGTCCGCATCGATCAGGCGGAGTTCATCGCTGATGGTCTGGCTCGAACCGATGACGATGAAGCGCTCTGATTTGGTCTTGTAGACATAGACATAGTAGGTCTCGTCTTCCTCCTCATAGACGAGGACATCGTCAGCGACGGGGGTGCCGAGGGTATGGCGAAAGACTTGGAAACTACGCAAGGTTTCGGGATCCTGCCGCGAGTAGAATAGCGTGCGGTTATCGTTCGCCCAGGCGTGATCACCGGTGACGCTTGCAATCGTGTCCTCCAGTAACTTGCCGGTGGTCAGATCCTTGAAGTGGATGTCGTAGAAGCGGCGGCCGACGGTATCGACCGAGAACGCGAGGATGGTCTCGTCGGCCGAGATCTCGCCCTCGTCGAGGTCGTAGAATTCGTGGCCTTTGGCCATCGCCGGGACATCGAGCATGATCTGTTCGGTCTCTGGGCCGGTGCCATTCGGCCTGCGGCAATAGAGTGGGTAAGACTCGCCCTCACGATAGCGCGTGTAGTAGTGGTAGCTTTTCTCGCGGTAGGGGACGCTGGAATCGTCCTGTTTGATCCGACCTTTGATCTCTTCGAAGAGTGTCTTCTGCAGGTCGACCGTGTCGGCCATGCCTTCCTTGTGGTAGGCGTTCTCGGATTCCAGATACTCGATCACCTCCGATTCCTCGCGTTGGCGCAGCCAGAAGTAGGGATCCTGGCGGACGTGGCCGTGGGGCGCTTTGAGTTCGTGGGGGACGCGTTTCGCGATGGGTTCGTCGGCCATGGTCGGGCTGGTAATTAGGAGCAGAGTGGTGGCCAGCAGGCCAGCGACTCCGAGTGATCGGTCGATTGAGGGTGGTAAAGTGTGGGACATCGATGGAGCCACATCTTGGAAGTAGACGCCCACTTTGGGGATGGAAATCGATCAATCGGCAACATTTTCCGTAGATTAGATATGGTTATTATAGTATTTGCAAAAAATGCCTAAATCGCCTAAACTATCGGGATGATCCAACAAAAATGATGGCACTCAAAGAGAATCCTAAGAGGGGAACCTTGTTGGTGGTTGAGGATGAGAAGCCACTGCTTCAGTTTTTGGTAAGTCTGCTATCCAAGGAGTACCATGTGTTTGCAGCGGGAAATGCGCTGGAGGCTGGGGCGATCGTGGAGAAGCAAGCGATCGACGTGGTGATTTGCGATCATGAGATGCCTGGGGAGAAGGGATTGGATTTCCTGGCACGGATGCGGACGGCCTTTCCGAAGTTGCAGCGCATCATCCTGACCGGGCACACCGGGAGCGAGATTGTGCTGAAGGCGATCAACGAGGGGGACGTGTTGAAATTTCTGCCCAAGCCATCGTCGCCGAGGGAAGTATTTGAGGCGGTCGAGGCGGGCCTGGTGCACAAGGCTAGCCTGGAGGCATCGGAGCGGCAGGCGGAAGAGAATGCAGGATTGCGCCGTCAGATCGACGAGGCGCCGACGCTGGCGAACAGGCTGGCGAGCACGTCGAAGCAGGCGTGGAGATTTTTGGGCACTGCGTTGCTGACGATGACGATCAGCGCGGCCTCGTTCATGATCCTCGGGACGGTGGTGATCCTCTCCCTCTATGTCCTGAAGTCCTGGATCGGTATCAGCCTCTTCGAGGACATGCACTTCGAGGACATCATCACTTCGGTGAAGGCGGTCGTCGGGGTCGGTGGCTAGCCTGAATGGCGCTAGGTTCGTCGGAGTCTAGGAAGTGGGCGGCTTCCAGCCACTGGATGGCAGCCCGAATTCTAGTCGGCTTGCTACGCGATGATATCATGGACTACCTTGCCGTGGACGTCGGTGAGGCGGAAGTCGCGACCGGCGTAGCGGTAGGTGAGTGACTCGTGGTCGAATCCGAGCAAGTGGAGAATGGTGGCGTGGAGGTCGTGGACGTGGACCGGGTTTTCGACCGCCTTGAACCCGAACTCGTCAGTGGCGCCGTGGATGTGGCCAGGTTTGACGCCGCCGCCTGCCATCCACATGGTGAAGCCGTAGTGGTTGTGGTCTCGGCCGTTGATCTTGCCCTGGTTCGAACCGGGTTTTGGCATTTCGACTGCTGGGGTGCGGCCGAATTCGCCGCCCCATATCACGAGTGTGTCCTCGAGCATGCCACGCTGTTTGAGGTCGGTGAGGAGGGCGCCGATCGCCTGGTCGCATTCGCCGGCGAGGCGGCGGTGGTTGATCTCGAGGTCGTCGTGCGAGTCCCAGGGTTGGCCCGCGCCGTGCCACAGCTGGACATAGCGGACCCCGCGTTCGACCAGGCGGCGCGCGATGAGCGTCTGCCGACCGTGGACGCCTCCGCCGTAGAGGTCGCGGATGTGCTGTGGCTCCCTGCCGATATCGAAAGCGTCGGTGGCGTCCATCTGCATGCGGTAGGCGAGCTCGAACGACTGGAGTCGTGATTCGAGGGCTGCATCCTCCTCGCGCCGCTGTTGGTGGTGTCGATTGAGTTGCTGGAGGAGGTCGAGCTGGCGGCGTTGCTCGCCCCTGCTCAGGGAGGTGTTCTTGATGTGCTCGATGAGCCGGTTGGGTTTCGTGTGCTTGCTATCGATGTGCATCCCCTGGTAGACCCCTGGGAGGAATCCGGCCTGCCAGTTCTGGGACTCCTGGATCGGGTAGCCGCCCGGGCACATCGTGATGAAGCCCGGCAGGTTCTGATTCTCCGAGCCAAGCCCGTAGGTGACCCACGAACCCACGCTCGGGCGCACCAGGCGTGCATCGCCGCAGTTCATCAGCAGGAGCGACGGTTCGTGGTTGGGGACGTCGGCGTGCATCGAGCGGATGACGCAGAGCTCGTCGGCTGAGCGGGCGACATTGGGGAAAAGCTCGCTGATCTCGAGGCCGCTCTCGCCGTATTTTTGGAAGCTGTAGGGCGACTTCAATGCGGCGCCGGTCGGGCGCTCGGTGCGCAGATCGAGGGGGATCTTCTTCCCGTCATACTTGGCGAGTTGTGGTTTCGGGTCGAAGGTGTCGACCTGCGATGGGCCGCCATTCATGAACAGGTGGATGACCCGTTTGGCACGGGCGGGGAAGTGTGGCTGTTTTGGAGTCAGCGGGTTGAGTGGCGAGCCGGCTGCCTGCGCCTGCTCGTTGAGGATCGAGCCGAGTGCGAGCGAGCCCATCCCCATGCCACATTGGGCGAGGAAGTCTCTTCGGGTGAAGGCGGCGGTCGGAACGTGGGGCATGGTCTCGGACTGGCTAGTCGACGAAGGCGAACTCGTTGGTTGAAAGAAGCGCTTGGGCGTATGTCTGCCAGGGGGTGGGGCGGACTTTCGGTTGGGAGAAATCATCCGTATAAGACCAGCTCTGGTCGGCGCTGCGGATGCTCGGGTTCCAGCTGAAGGAATCGTGAGAGTCGGTGCCCCCACAAGCGACCACCAGGTCGAGCGTTGCGCCTTTCTCCAGCTGGATGTCACCGACCTCGATCTTGCGTTCGGATTTGGGGGGGATGTCCATGGAGACCAGCCGGGTGCCGTTCGCGATCGCGTTGATTATGATGCCGTCACTCATCTGGGCAGCGAGCCCAATCTTAGACTCGAGGCTGTAGCGAGTCGTTTCGGGAGCGGTGAAGCGGAGGATCGCATGGAGGTTCGGGCCGTGTCCCGGGTGGCCGCCGGACTGGTGGAGGTGTGCCCAGCCGGTGGTCGGATCCGGCAGGGTGTGGCCACCGTGGTAGCCGCGGCGGCTGTGCACTGGGAACTTCGTGAATGCGACGCTGTCGTTCTGCAGGGAGCCGTAACCATAGCTCCACGGGGTCTCAGGAGCTTCCTCGGTGGACGGTGCGGCGATGAATTCGCGGCCCATTTGGAGCTCCCGAGGGTCGGGGTCGCGGGCGAAAATCTGGCGGTAGAGGTGGCGGATCTTCTCATCGTCCGGAGCCTGAGACTGCAACGCGGCCGAGTTCGCGATGCTGCCGGATAGCTCTTCGATGAACGGGCTGTTCATCATGAACAGCGCCTGTTGGGGCACCGTGGTCTCAAAGCGTTGCGGGCAATGGGCATCCGGGCTGGCGAAGTCGAACGTGCGGAAGACGCTCTCAAGGTTCTGGCGCTGGACCTCGCTGTAGATGGTGCGGCGGGTGACGAAGGGTTGCTTTGAGATCGGGTAGGGGCGGCCGAACATCGTCGCCTCGAGTCTGCCGCTGGCCTGAATGAGCGAGTCGCGCATCGATTCAAAGTCTAGGCGCTGGCGGTTCATTCTCCAGAACAGCTGGTTCTCGGGGTCACTCGCGGCTTTGTCTGGATCATGGTCGCTCGACTGCTGGTAGGTCGCCGACAGGAGCATGTGGCGGTGGAGGCTCTTGAGCGACCATCCCCCCTCGACGAACTGGTGGGCTAGGTGGTCGAGCAGCTCGGGGTGGGACGGCGGATCGCTGCGCAGGCCGAAGTCGCTCGGGGTGCTGACGAGGGGCGAACCGAAGTGCTGGAGCCAGACGCGGTTGACGATGACGCGAGCGGTCAGCGGGTTGTCCTGGCTGGCGATCGACTGCGCCATCTCGAGCCGGCCGCTCGAGTCGGCGGGGAACGGCTGGCGATCGGGGCCAGCGATGATCTGTGGAAACTGGCGGGGGACCTCCGGACCGCGGTTGCCCTGCTGCCCGCGGATGAAGATGTAGGGCTCGACCGGGCGCTCGCGGTCGGTCATGACCATGCCACGAGGGGGCGCGCCTGGGGCTTCGGTCTCGTGTTTGGCGACATCGCGGCGCAGCTTGCGGACGTGCTCCTGATCGGGGGTCGGGAGGAGCTTGTAGAGGCGGCCGAGCGGGATGTCGTTGGGGTTCCCGGGGGCATGGAGCACGAGCCGGATCTGCTCCCGTTCCGGCTTTTCATGAGCTTCCGTGCGGTTGTCGTGGGAGAAG
>Ga0316197_10004382_pt1 | contig 10031 bp, 8 predicted proteins | sample OudBiesiAoxic_MG_FD_204939 | JGI IMG/M metagenome (GOLD analysis project Ga0316197, IMG submission 204939) | Coastal sediment microbial communities from Oude Bieten Haven, Netherlands - site A oxic | ecosystem: Environmental > Aquatic > Marine > Coastal > Sediment | place: Netherlands... | reverse complement strand
GCCTGAATCAGGCTAAATTTCGCTGAAAATGCTGCTAACATTCCTGAAATCCATTGCAGCCTTGAGTTTCAGAGAATTTAAGCGTGATAAAACTGACAATCATTGTCATAAAGTAACACAACTAGCAGGGCTTATGTGACCTGCAACATGGTTTTTTTCACTATTAAATATCCCTGTGACAGCGAATAAACAGAGGGCTGAAATGTCTGCATACAAGAATAATTCAGTAGCAAGAACATCAGTTCATCTTGTTTCCTGATGCTAGTTCAGGCAAAATCGCGCGCTCAATGGAGAGGTGGCAGAGCGGTTGAATGCACTGGTCTTGAAAACCAGCATAGGTTAGTAGCCTATCCAGGGTTCGAATCCCTGCCTCTCCGCCAATACATATAACTAACCCGCTGATAAAATGCGGGTTTTTTATTTATAGTTATTAACGAACCGTCAGAAGAACCGTCAATTCTGATTGTTACCCTATTTTCCAGATTTCTCAGATCCTGCATTTACCCTTAAAGGCAAATCAGTTACCTGATCCATAAAATATCATAAAGAAAGCCAGTGCTGGCCTTATTAACACGATAAAACCGGTATAAAAGTTAATTCTATTTAACCTTTACTCTGGCTTCTAAAACATCACCACTTTTGACTGAAAATACCTCCAAACCTATCTGACCCACGAAATGCCTAGAATTTTGCTGCGGCAGGCATCATTTTGGGGTATTTAGTCATTTCTCTGTCAGAGTAGAGCTATGGGTGAGGGTATGGGTAATTGTAGGTCATGTTATTCTTATATTAGAGCCTTCTTAACGACCGCAACCGACCCAAAGGCGACACCTAGGAATCGCTGAACTCATCTAACAGCCGTACTAAGTTTATACGATTGGCTTCATTTGGAATCTATCCAGGGTTTATGCACTACTTTTGTGCTCCATGCACCACTATAGGTTTAATCCTTATACTAAATTCTCGTAAGTCGTTGATAGCTAATGGTGGCATGAATATTGCTGATTAATACTGTAGATGAATAGCCACTATCTATACAAAGGGAATGGGTATTTTGAAGAAATTAACACAAGTACCAATGCTGGCTGCCAGCATCGGGTTTGTTTATAGCACTGCCAGTGCGTTCTATCTTTTCGATAAACCGTCAAACGACATTGGCACCAACGGATAGCTACTATACGTATAACTACGAATAGTATTTATATTTCTCCTTATTTAATATCACCCCGACATAAGATTGCCACAATATTCAGATAAAATTCTAAATAACGACCAGTCACAAAAAGGACATTGAGTAGCCTTATGAATACGCAAACTTTAAAAATTAATGCATCCGTGTGCGCACTGAATTGCGTTCTAGGTATCAGCATCATTACTAATAGCCAAGATGCACATGCAGAGTCTGCAGGAGAAGCCTGCAACCGACCAATACTCAAAATATGGAAAGAACAGCAATCTGAACGTTTGTGGTCTCCAAATGAAGAGACGCTACTGGCAGAGAAATCTGGAAAAGTGTTTACCTATAATTGCTTTACATTTGAAGATATAAATCGGTTTTTCGATACCCATGGAGACCGTATAGAAAACGCTCACTTTTACCCTATTCTTAAAACGAAAGATGAAGAGGGTGCTCGTGTCGCAAGTGGCAGTGACGATGATTGTTAGGCCAACGTGAGTTATTGAATAACTATCCTCCTCCTAAAGTAGAGGATTCGCCCTGTTGATAGCAGGGCGTTTTTTTTTGCAATGTTGACCGCTGTTGGCCGATAACAGAAGTTCACGAATACTGAAAATACTGATATAACCACACTGCATAAAGGCCAGCTACCGACTCATTGCTGTCATATAAGCTTGACTAATTTACTTCAATAAAAAACAGTTAGCTGACCCTTGGACTCTTAATGATAAATTGGCAGCGACAGATACCTAAGAGCAAAATACATACCCTTATGTTGAAACATTTCTCTCTATAACTAGGTAGCTTGTCTATTATTACCTTTGAACAGCTTCATTAAGTACATAGAGAGGTTGGCGACACCGGTAACAATAAACACTAAAGCCAGCAGAATCGCACCAAGAAAAACTAAACGGCCAGCCCATAAAGTTAAAGCATCAAACCCATATTCCATAATAGCCTCCTCACTGAAATCAGAAATACCGCGCCGAGTCAGTAACTAGAATCAATATAATTCCAGCAATTTCATTTTATTCTTATATACCGATGTTTAAAAATACATACTTTTTATAAGGGAATAAAAAATGCCCAGCTCGATTAGAACTGGGCAAAGTGGATAAGCAAATTATCAATGCCCACCTCCCAAGATGGGCAATCATTAACTACTTAAGGAGGTAGTGGTTCAATTATATAAATTCGAACTACACGGTTATATACGTATTAACACGTACTTTTCTCGGGGAATTAATAAATCTTCTTTAACATTCATGTTTTCAGAAAAAGATGGCATCTTCGTCCAACTGTCTCACTTGTTTAAGAATCTCCCACGGGGTTATCGACTCAGGGTCATAAAGCACATTAAACCAGTGCTTCATACTATAGTTGAAACGTGCTGCTGTTACGCCTTCGAGAACCCTGATCTCTTCTTCAAGCAATTCTTGATTATCTGGAAGTAGGTCTTGAGTGATGTGTATCGTAATGTCTGCATAGTTATTCATTTTGTTATTTCTCTTTTTTCTATGTTATTAAATTTTTGTCTGCTTGCCTTTGTTAACTATAAAAATAGTGCAAATATGCCGATAGTCAATAAATATATACCGTTCATATAGAAAAAAGATCCGTTCATAGGCATAAATAAACCGTTTATCTGCCATGAATGATCTGTTATTCATTGATAACATGACTGTTTTTAGCCAAGTTGATAGACAAAAAAATACCCAGCGATTGAGGTGCTGGGCGAACACATACTTTAGAATAAGGAAATATGTTGGTGGACATTTTATATGCGGGTCACTAACCATTTCTTTGACAATAATCAATAAATACCCAGCATTATTAAGAGCTAAACGTGAATATGTCACATCTTTAATAATAATCACTCTGAAGGAAGATGAATGACGACTAATGGTAACCGATAGCAGATACTTTTCAGTTGCTAATTCTGCCGCAGGTCAGGTTTTAACCAGAATTTATTAATTACCTACGGCTGAAGTACTGTATGACTTCATTCATAAACACAGACATACCCCCCCCCCGGTCTTCTATACCTGTAAACAGGGTAGGGTACCCCACTTATCACTTGCTAGCGGTTCCTCACACGATTGAACCACACAAGATCAAACTCACACCTCTAGTTCCTGGGCTTCGTTATCGCTGATTGAACATAAGAGGACGTTATGCGCCATTACTGCGTAACGGTGCGTATTCACCGCATAACACATCTTATGTGTAAATCAGATTTGCCTGGTGGTTCCCTTGAGTATGGTGTCTTCTTTAAATGGTGTTGAAGCATTAGCATTCCCAGCTTGAGAACGTGCCTCACAGGGTCTATATAGAGCTCTTGCAGGTATCTTTAAATATAGGGCTTTAGCCATTAAATACTAGACCCTAGCATTGGTATTGCTAGCAGCAGTCATGTCTCTGTAAGGCTCTGTAACCGTAGTTTCAGTTGGTACAGAGGGATCTAATTACCTTGGATCAAAGCTGGAAGTAGCAGGATAGGGAATACTTCAGGAATGAGCCAAGTAATACCAGACCCTACCATTGGTATTACTTCCATAAGTTATCGCCTCGCAGGGTGCTTTTTACGGGCTTCATAGCGCTGTAATTGGATCTGATCACCCTGGTTCAAGGGTGATAGCAGCAGGGCAGGGAATAAATCAAGCTATCAAGCCAAGAAATGTAATTTAATCTGTTTGTATCCATTTTTGGGTTGGCAGCACTAAATGCAAGATGACCGCTAACGAGACATAGCAGTCAAAATGATTAACTTTTAAATGACTTAAAACCTCTCCGTAGCAGACATTCTAAAAACTAGGTTTAATCTCGGGTTTCGGCCATGTTTGAACCTATGCGCCTATACTAGCCAAGGTCCAGCTTATGAAAATAATTCAGAATAAAAGGCCACAAACGTTAATAGTATGTACTATATGTTAGTTGCCCTTCTCCACTGCGCGCCCGGAGCGATTCGGACGCCCGACCGCCTGGTTCGTAGCTTGAACTATTAAATATAAGTGTTTGTTATATCTAACTTATTGGTGGTGATGCCCGTTGCATTTATCACTACTGTGCATAACCGCGCAGAACTATGTCCGGCAAAAGTTCGACACGAAATAGATATGACTTCACACAATATTACTCCACCCTCCTCTTCTATCCGGGTGGAGTAAACCATTTTTAACACTCCATCTTTTTTAATCTAAGAAAAATCAAGTTGAGATCGCCATGGCTTATAGACATACACCAGGAGAGTCAACAAGTTTCGAGGAGTAGATGCAGCACCTTGATGAGCATCGCTCAATAGAGGGTGGCAAGAATCAGAGTGAATCTTATTTCTGATCCTCATGGACTTCATGCAGCGCAATAATACGCACAGTCGTTTTTCCTCCTCGTGCTTCCTGGACAAGGCTTGTCAGCCTGCTCTTGATGCCAACAGGCAATTTACCTTCGGATGCGAGTAAAATGCTGACGGCTGAAGTCGGCTCCACACTGACACGTGCGATCGTTACAAGAGTTACCCCAGGAATGGTATCAAGGTAAGCCTCGACATCCTGCTGCACATGGGCTGCCACGGGGTAGGTAAGAGGTTTATTCTGTCCACGACGTTTTTGTTCGACCACATTAGTGAGTAGTGGCAACAAGAGGATCACCGCTACCATCAGCAGGACCAGGAAGGATTTTCGTGACCAGCTATTGGCATCTGATTTTATCTTCTCACCTCGTATACCCAGGATATTGAACGTAAATGCAGCAGAAAGAATGATGGCGACCAAGTTAGTTAACAACAGAATTGCAGAATTGACTGCGACCACGGGCTGGTCATTGGTCAGGCCAATACCCACCACACATAGTGGAGGGACAAGTGCGGCGGCGATTGCCACACCGGCCAGGGTGTTTGCCAATCCGGTCCTACCCAGGGCATATGCAGCCACGAAACCTGAAAGTATGGCCACCCCGAGATCGAGGATATCAGGACTACCGCGAGCCTCAACTTCGAGTGTAGATTCGAATCCTGGGTTGAGTGTCCCTACGATCAGTGATACCGCGAAGCCTACGAAGATGCCAAGCAGTGCGACGCCAATAGATTTACGATACAGAATAAGATTGCCCTGTGCCAGGGCAAGACCAGCACCAATCAATGGCCCCATCAATGGCGCAACCAGCATTGCCCCAATGACCACAGCAGTGGAATCTTCCAATAGCCCGAGGGAGGCAAGACCAGAGGATAGCACCATCATAACAAGGTAATCTGTTCCTCCCTGGGCCCCAGCCTCAACCCGCTCAAGCACGGCCTTTCGGTCATGCCGCTCCAGTTTAGGGAAGACATATCCCAGCCTTTCAAACCATCTGGGTCTTTCTTGTGGTGTTTTCATTATTCAAGCATTCAAAAATCCATATGCTGCCAACAGAATCTTTAAAGACGACGCACAACTTTTAGATGGGTAGTCGTCGTATTAATTGCTTTACGTGCTATCAAATTCGATTAGTATTCCATCCTGGAAGTTTGCAAGGCCTTAAACTATTCCAGATATGGAACCTACATCTGCATCTGCGGGCACAGGATCAGTGCCCGTGGCAAGGGTGGTGTGGCCAACCACGGTTTCAGTATTGGCATGCCGATGATGCCAATACTGCTACTGCCAGCGTAGCGGTGATAATCCTACGCATGTCTGTCTCCTACTAAAAGTAGAAGTTCAATGCACCAAATACGCCAGATTGGAGTGCATCATAGGCATATCTTTCAGATCCACTCTTGCCATTGTCATAGTCGTAATCCAGCCACCTGTACCCAAACATCAATGAACCCCATTTTGTATAGCGCCAGTCAAGGGCTGCCACGGCATTCCAGACCGAATCGGAATCTCCTGCACCAATATCTGCCCGGCCGACAAAGTGCCAGCTTTTACCAAAAGGCGCCCGTACACGTCCGCCAATAAAGCCGTCGTACCAGGTTTCATTAACGCTGACAAAAACCGGGCTGCCAACCTGCAGGCGGAATTCCTGCTTGTTGGAACGAATACCACCGATTATCTGCCAGGTGGTATTTGCCGTATTATCAGTAAGGTCCCAGGCCGCCCCCAGTTCCCACATCTTGTTCTTAAAATCGATATCGATCTCTGCACCATTGGGTAACTCGGTTTTTGGATCAAGGTCGGCGTACATGTAGTCAGCAAACAAGGTCAGCTTATTTTTCTTCGCCTCGTAGTGGATCATAAATGCCCCGGCCAGGTTATCCAGCAGATCATCTTTGAAGTTAAGGCCAACGTCGTTATCGACCGGCCCAATTGATGACGTACCGTCAACGTTCATTCCCCACGCATAGAGACTCAGTGTACTTTTCCAGCGATCCGATTCATTACTGTCCGCATGTGCGGTTGAAAGTCCGGCGGCAGCGAATACTGCAGCAACTGTTAGATTTAATATGGTATTGCTTGTGTTGATAGACATGCTTTTTCTCCATTCTTATTAATGTTGCGTTTGGTTACTACACTTGCTTGATTAGCCTGACTACGAATAGCAATACGATAGCCCCGGCAGTTGCAGTAATAATTGAACCAATTAGCCCTCCCGCAGTAATGCCAAGTAAGCCAAATATATAGCCGCCAACGACTGCACCTATAATGCCGATAACAATATTACCAAGCAGACCAAAGCCACCTCCTTTCATGAAAGTTCCAGCCAACCAGCCTGCTACGGCACCAATTGCCAAAAATATCACCAATCCTGTTATATCCATGATTTCACCTTTGTTGTTATACGCCAGGCCCATTAAGTTTTTGCCTACTTCGTTATCTTCTCCGCTTTTGGCGCCTGCCAGGTCTTCATTTTTTCCAGGTCCGCAACATAGGCACGCAGGACAATGTCCATATCTTCATCCTTGCGATTGATCGGCAGCCAGTTCTCCTCGGGCATACCGTCGGGCTTCTCAGCGGCAACATAAACTTCGATGCCGCCATTCTCGTCGAGCTGCATGCCGGCATTCTCACCGACGCTGTACTTCTTGCGGTCGTTGGGAATGAAGAAACCGTTCTCGAGGTCGTAAAGTGTGAGCGACCAGAACACATCGGTGGGCGGCAGCTTGTCTGCTGTCATGCGGATCACGTAGTCGTTCTTGGCATTCATTGGCTTGCCGTCGCTGGTAGCGACGCCGGGATAGACAGCCTCGACTGCAGGCAGGCCGATCGGACCGAGAACAGACTGGAACAGAAGCAGCTCAAGGGTCATATTCTCCTTGGTCAGGAACTTGTCGAAGAGTTCCTTCTTCTGGAACTCCTTGTCCGAAGTCCTGGCCATCTCTTCGGCAAAAATCCGTTCGCTGGCCTGGCGGATTTTCTTGCCGTCAATCTTCGCCACTTTTGCTGCATCGTAGGGCTGCCCTGGCACGATCCCGAGTGGCTTGTAAGCAGCCAGTATCTCGCGATCGAGTTCGTTTTTCGGGTCGAAGCTGGTATGGTTGAAGACGAACTGCATCACTTCGAGCAGGTTGTTCTCAAAGATGTCCGCGTCCCGCTGACCGACTGCAGGAAACTCGATGTCGTCGATCGGCATGGCCTGGCCTCCCCGAAGCTCCGAGAGGGTGACAAGCTTGACGTCTTTCATTTGCCCGCTGATACGCTTGAATCGCTCCTGATCTTTGGCATGCGGCATGACACGAAGGATCGCCGTGATGAAGTCGCCGCTGGCCTCGAAGATCCGGTCGACTCCTTCCACGGGTTCGCCTTTATAGCCCTCGGTACGCTCGGAGTAGAAAAGCATTTTCTCCGGCTTCTTGAAGTCTCCGAGTCGTGTCGTCATCGGCACGTTGACGTAATGATCATAAGCGGTGACCATCAGCGAGACGTAATCCGAGTCAATGACCGGTATCTCCAGGATCACCGGGTCCTTGCGCAGATCGAGTACGGCGGAGATATAGAGCGTGTCGTTGTTAGGCCGCGCGATATCCTTCATCGTGTGGTCCTTCAACTCGGTATCGGCTTCCACCCTGTTCCAGCCGCCCTGCTTGAGCGCGGATTTGTTGTTGACGTTGTACATGGCAACGTACTGGTAGGAGCGCTTCACAAGGTTATTTACATCTTCGTCGGTCAGCTCGACTGCCGACGCCGTTGTCGCCGTAGCCAGCATGGCAGTAGTGCCTGCGAGTAATAGTTTGGCTAGTGTGTTCATGTGTTTCTCCTTAAATATTGTTCTGCCAGAACTTGACCGTCCTCCCGGGACTTCGGGGAGAACAGCCACTTGTCATAATCACTTCGTTTCTTCGGCTTTCGGCAGTGAGACTCCTTCTATAGCTAAAAACCTTTCTCTCTCAGGCAGCTCTGGTATTCGCGCTGGTAGGCATCCCTGGACTGGGTGGCGGCCTTTTTCTTCTCATTGTCTGACAACGCGCCGATGCCAGCCCCGGCTGCCGCACCGACTGCGGCCCCCTGTACCATTTTCGTCGTGGTGTCACTGCTGCTGGATGACTTTTTATTCTTTTTGTTGCTCTTACTGTTCTTATTATTATCGCTTGATAGTGCGCCGACTGCCGCACCGGTGGCGGCACCAATTGCCGCGCCCTTGCCGATATCACTGCTGGTAGACGACTGACTTGACGGGTTATAAGCGGTTTTGTCCCTCGCCAACCTGGCGCAGTCGGCTTCTGCCTGCTGGCGCTTGTCTGCTGTCTGCTGAACAGTGTCTTCTGCCTGGCTGCACGATGCCACCAGCCCGGCACCGAGCAGGATAAATACCGCCAGCCTGGGTATGGTCCTTATGATGGACAGCTTAATAAGTGTTTTCATGTAAACCTCCTCGTCCTTTTCAAGGTTGCCCTGCCTGGAGATGCAAGCCTGCAAATGTTGACTGATCGTAGACGCCTTTAGGAGACCGACATCAAACTTGCGGCCTGGCTGTCCTCCTGATCTAAACGATTGGAGGACAGCCTTGTTTCACGACTATTTCACTTGCCCAACTTTAGACTCTTACTTCGCTCCCTTACGGTCATAGGCGCCGAACAGGGAAGGATCCAGTCCCTTGCGATCAAACACGCCCTTTAGCGCAATGTTGGCGATTTCCGGACCCTCTTCGGTCATGGTCACCCACATGATGTGATCGACGTTGCCTGGACCATCGTGATGGAATGAAGCGCCTGCAGGGCCCATCGTAATGTGCTCATGCCCATCGATCAGGTCGTAATCGTAATAATGAAGGTGGCCGGCGAGGAAAGTGTGCTTGCGGTCCTTGAGCATGCCCTGGATCGCCTTGAAGCTGTCCGACGGGTTTTCCCAGGCGGGCTCGTGCAGAAACAGGAAGGTCCAGCGTACATCAGGATTGTCCGCGAGCGCCTTTTTGACCCACGCCACTTGCTCCTCGTCGAATTCGACGTTCTTACCAAGAGCGGCGACTACTGCCTCGTCAGTCATGAACTCTGCCAGCATGGCCTGAGCCTTGGCCGGATCCTCTGTCTGCAGGCGGTTGTATAACTCGAGTTTGTCCTTGATGCCCTCGGGAGCTTCGCGGGGCGGATCCTCACTGTCGAGGACCACGAACAGCGTATCGTTGTAGACGAAGTAATAGCGCGTTGCGCCATATCTATCACGCCATACCTGCTGCGCGACATCGTTGGCGATGTCGTGGTTGCCCGGTGTGCGGAAGAATGGCATTTTTAGCGTGTTGAGCGAGCCATCGACTTCATCCCACTCGGCATTCAGTTCCGACTTCTCATCGCTGTAACCTTCGATCATATCGCCGACGTTGATGACAAACTCAGGCTGCAGCAGGTTGAGTTGATCGATGGCGAGTAAGAAGGTTTTTTCCTGGTTGGCCCCCCCGGTGCGGTCGCCGATGACGACGAACTGAAACTCTTGCGGATTGTTCTGAA
>Ga0316197_10004381_pt1 | contig 10032 bp, 8 predicted proteins | sample OudBiesiAoxic_MG_FD_204939 | JGI IMG/M metagenome (GOLD analysis project Ga0316197, IMG submission 204939) | Coastal sediment microbial communities from Oude Bieten Haven, Netherlands - site A oxic | ecosystem: Environmental > Aquatic > Marine > Coastal > Sediment | place: Netherlands... | reverse complement strand
CCGAGCTCGACCACCTCCGGCGTGGTGCCCTTGAGGCGGATGCCCCGGTCGCGCTCCTTGCCGAAGACCATGGGCTCGCCGTGCTTGAGCTCCAGCACGCGGTCGTCGCGCACGTCGCGGTCGGTGAACTCGCGCCACGCACCGTCGTTGAAGATGTTGCAGTTCTGGAGCACCTCCACGAAGGCCGAGCCCTTGTGCCAGCCGGCAGCGTCGAGCGTCTCCTGGATGTGGCTGCTGTAGGTGTCGATGGTGCGGGCTACGAAGGTGGCCTCGGCCGCGACCGCTACCGTCGGCGGCACGATGGGCTGGTCGACCGTGCCCTCGGGCGTGGACTTGGTGCGCTTGCCGAACTCCGAGGTGGGCGAGGCCTGGCCCTTGGTCAGGCCGTAGATGCGGTTGTTGTACATCACGACCTTGACATCGACGTTGCGGCGCATCGTGTGCAGGAAGTGGTTGCCGCCGATGGAGAGCGCGTCGCCGTCACCGGTGATGACCCAGACCATCAGATCGGGGCGGGCGATCTTGAGGCCGGTGGCCAGCGTGGGCGCGCGGCCGTGGATGGAGTGGAAGCCGTAGGTGTTCATGTAGTACGGCGTACGACCGGAGCAGCCGATGCCGCTGATGAAGACGATGTTCTCGCGCGGGTAGCCGAACTCGGGCATGATCCGCTGCGTCTGGGCCAGGATCGAGTAGTCGCCGCAGCCCGGGCACCAGCGCACCTCCTGGTCGGAGACGAAGTCCTTGCGCGAGAGCTTGAGCGGCTGGGTGGTCGTGGCCGGGCCGGTGGTGTCGGTCATGGTCATCGATCCTCGTCGAGTAGCAGCTGGGCGGCCCGTACGATCTCGGGCACGGGGAAGGGCTTGCCGCGCACGCGGTTGAGGCCCACCGCGTCGACCAGGTAGCGGCCGCGGATGAGCAGCCGCAGCTGACCGGTGTTGATCTCGGGGATGAGCACGCGACGGTAGCTCTTCAGCACGTCGCCGGTGTTGTGCGGGAAGGGGTTGAGGTGGCGCAGCTGGGCATGGGCCACGGAGGCGCCCGCCCGCTGGAGGCGCTCGGCGGCGGTCCGCAGCGAGCCATAGGTGCTGCCCCAGCCGAGGATGAGCAGCTCGCCCTCGGCCGGCCCGAAGACCTCCAGGTCGGGGATGTCGTTGGCGATGCCGGCGATCTTGCGTGCGCGCAGCTCGGTCATGCGCTGGTGGTTGTCGGGGTCGTACGACACGTTGCCCGAGACGTCGGCGCTCTCGAGGCCGCCGATGCGATGCTCCATGCCCGGCGAGCCCGGGGTGGCCCACGGGCGCGAGAGCGTGTCTGGGTCGCGCTCGTAGGGCTGGAAGGTGTCCGCGTCGGTGTGGTTGGGCACCGAGATGTCGGGCAGGTCCGAGGGCTCGGGGATGCGCCAGGGCTCGGAACCGGTAGCCAGGAAGGCATCCGAGAGATAGGCCACCGGCGTCATGTACTTGAGCGCCAGCCGGCAGGCCTCGATGGCCATCTCGAAGCACTCGGCAGGGGTGGCCGGCGCGATGACCGGGATGGGCGCATCGCCGTTGCGGCCGTACATCAGCTGTAACAGGTCCGACTGCTCGGTCTTGGTGGGCAAGCCGGTCGAGGGGCCGCCGCGCTGCACGTCGATGACCACCAGCGGCAGCTCGACCATGACGGCCAGGCCCATGGCCTCGCTCTTGAGGGCGATGCCGGGGCCGGACGAGGCGGTCATGGCGAGCGCGCCCCCGAAGGACGCGCCGATGGCCGAGCCGATGGCCGCGATCTCGTCCTCCGCCTGGAAGGTGCGCACGCCGAAGTGCTTGTACGTCGAGAGCTGGTGCAGGATCTCGCTGGCCGGGGTGATGGGGTAGGAGCCGTAGAACAGATCACGCTTGGCCAGCTTGGTAGCCGCCACGAAGCCCAGCGCGGCAGCCTCGTTGCCGGTGATGTTGCGGTACGTGCCCGCGGGCAGCCGCGCCGGCTTGACCCGGTTGCGGGTGTGGAAGATCTCGGTCGTCTCGCCGAAGGCATAGCCTGCCTTCAGCGCGCGCAGGTTGGCCTCGGCGATGACCGGACGCGCGGCGAACTTCTTCTCGATCCACTTGACCGTCGGGTCCATGGAGCGCTCGTAGAGCCAGAACATGATGCCGAGGGCGAAGAAGTTCTTGGTCAGGTCCACCTGCTTGGTGGACATGTCGAGACCCTCGAGCGCGCGCGCGTTGAGCTTGCTGATGGGGATCCCGAAGACGGTGAAGTCGTGCAGCGAGCCGTCCTCGAGCGGGCTCTCCTCGTAGCCGGCCTTGGCCAGGTTGGCCTTGGTGAAGGCGTCCTCGTTGACCACGATGGCGCCGCCGGCGGGCACGTCGCCCACGTTGGCCTTGAGCGCCGCCGGGTTCATGGCCACGAGCACGTCCGGCTGGTCACCCGGCGTGTGGATGTCCGACGAGGAGAAGCTGATCTGGAAGCCCGAGACACCGGCCAGCGAGCCGGCGGGCGCGCGGATCTCGGCCGGGAAGTCGGGCAGCGTGGCGATGTCGTTGCCGTACACGGCCGCGGTCCGAGTGAACTGGGTGCCGGTGAGCTGCATGCCGTCACCGGAGTCGCCCGCGAAGCGGATAGTGACGCGCTCCAGCTCCTGGATGGGGAGCGGGGGATGCTGTTCGGTTTCTGTTGTCACGCGCTGGCGGGCTCCTGGTGCGCGGCCCGGCCGACTGTGCCCCTGGCCGCATTATCGGCAGTGTAGCGCGGAGTGGCCGTTCGGCCCTTGACAATCCCGACGCGGCTGTTCCGCGGAGCGCCCGCTCGGCCCGCTAGCATCGGGTGCGTGACGTCCGTCGACCGGCCCGGGGGCCGGACACCGCTGTCGGGGCAGGCCCTCGGCATCCTCCTCGTGCTCGTGTCGGCCGCCGGGTTCGGCTCCGGGGCGCTCTTCGTGCAGCCGCTCTACGACGCGGGCATGGAGCCGTTCGCGGTCCTCTTCTGGCGCTTCGCCACAGCGGCCCTCTTCGGCTGGGGCTTCCTGCTGCTTTCGTCGCGCCGGCGCCTGACCCTGCGCGCGCTGCCCCGCAGGCGCGTGGCCGTGCTGCTCCTGCTTGGCGCGCTCTACGTGGGCAACAGCTACGCCTTCATCGCCTCGCTGCAGGTCGTCTCGATCTCGCTGGCCTCCATCATCGCCTATCTCTACCCGGCCATCGTGGCGGTCATGGCCACGCGCTATCTGCGCAGCCTCGAGGGGCGGCGAGCCTGGATCGCGCTGGGCATCTCCATCTTCGGCATCGCCCTCACCGTGGGCGGCATCCCCGAGGGCGAGCTGCCGCCGCTGTGGGGCCTGGTCCTGGCCTTCGCCAACCCCGTCATCTACGCCACCTGGATCATCCTGCAGGCGCGCCTCGCGGGCGAACGCCCGCGGTCCGCGGACGTGCCCGCGCAGCAGGTGGCCATCCCGCCGGGCGACGCCGAGACGGCAGTGGAAGCGGAGGCCGCCGGCGATGCCCCCGACCCCTCCCCTGCGGCCGCGCTCATGACCACCGCCACGGCCCTCGTCTATGCGGCCCTGCTCGTGGCCAGCGGCGGCTCGGTCTCGCCGGCGGCCGTGCCGGCCGGGGTGTGGCTGCCGCTGCTGGGCCTGGGCCTGGTAGCCACGGCCATCGCCATCCAGACCTTCTACGCGGGGGTCAAGCGCGTCGGCGGTGCACGCGCTTCGCTCATCAGCACCATCGAGCCGGTCTACACCGTGGTCCTGGCCATGATCCTCTTCGGGGAGCGCCTGACCACGATGCAGATCGTCGGCGGTGCCCTCGTCATCTTCGCCGTCATCCTCGCCGAGACCGGCCGGGCCGATAGAGTAGACGCGGGCGCCGCCAAGCCCGAGCCATAGCCACGACCAGGAGGCAGCCGATGCGACTCGTCTCGTTCACCGATGCAGGCGGCGACCGCCTGGGCGTCGAGACCCTCCGCGGGCACATCTGGTCGGCCTCAGCCCTGGGCTCCGGCCTGCCCGGCTCGATGGCCGAGCTGCTGGCCGGCGGGCAGGCGGCGCTGGCATCGCTGCGAGCGGCTGCCGAGCGCGCGTCCGCCGAAGGTCGTGCGGGCGACGTGGACCCCGCGAGCTGCGTGGCGCCGGTGCCCCGACCCGGCAAGGTGGTAGCCATCGGGCTCAACTACCGCGACCATGCTACGGAGCTCGGCCTCGACATCCCCGAGGTGCCCCTCATGTTCGCCAAGTTCTCGACCTCGGTCGTGGGCGACGGCGCCACGGTCCGGTGGGACCCGGCCCTGACCAACGAGGTCGACCTGGAGGTCGAGCTGGCGGTCGTCATCGGGCGCGCCGCTCGCGAGGTCAGCCGCGAGGCAGCGCTCGAGCACGTGCTTGGCTACACCTGCCTCAACGACGTCACCGCCCGGGACCTGCAGTTCTCCGACGGGCAGTACGTGCGCTCCAAGTCCCTCGACACCTTCTGCCCCCTGGGCCCGGCCGTGGTCACCACCGACGAGCTGCCCGACCCGGGTGACCTCGCCGTGCGCAGCTGGCGCAACGGCCAGCTGATGCAGGACTCACGCACCTCGGAGCTCATCTTCGACGTGGCCTACCTCGTCGCCTTCTGCTCACGGGCCTTCACGCTGGAGCCCGGCGACGTCATCGCCACCGGCACCCCCGGGGGCATCGGCTACTTCCGTGAGCCGCGCATCTCGATGCGCGACGGTGACGTCATGCGTGTCGAGGTGGAGGGCATCGGCAGCCTCACCAACCCCTGCCGCGAGCGGCCCGCCGGGGACGCCGCCTGATGCGCCTCGTCTCCTTCAGCGATGGCGCCGGCGACCGCCTCGGCATCGAGGCCGGCCCCGGGCGCATCTGGTCGGCGCGCGCCCTCGGCCCGGGCCTGCCCGGCTCGATGGCTGAGCTGTTGGCCGGCGGGGACGGCGCGCTCGCGGCCCTGCGCTCGGCGGCGCGCTCGGCTTCGACCGCGGGGCGCCCGGGGGACGTGGACCCGGCCAGCGTGGTGGCGCCGGTGCCGCGGCCGGGCAAGATCGTGGCCGTCGGGCTCAACTACCGCGACCACGTGGAGGAGCAGGGTGGCAAGGTCAAGGTGCCCGAGCGCCCGGTGCTCTTCGCCAAGTTCCCCTCGTCCGTGGTCGGTCACGGCGCGACCGTGGAGTGGGATCCGGGCCTGACCGCGGCCGTCGACCTCGAGGCCGAGCTGGGCGTGGTCATCGGCCGCACGGCCCGGCACGTGCGCGAAGAGGACGCCCTCGAGCACGTGCTCGGCTACACCTGCGTCAACGACGTCACCGCCCGGGACCTGCAGTACGGCGACCGGCAGTTCGTGCGGGGCAAGTCGCTCGACACCTTCTGCCCCATGGGCCCGGCGCTGGTGACGCGGGACGAGATCCTCGATCCGGGCGCGCTGGCGGTGCGCAGCTGGCGTAACGACGAGCCGATGCAGGACTCGAACACCGCCAACCTGATCTTCGGCGTGCCGTTCCTGGTGGCCTACTGCTCGCGGGCCTTCACGCTCGAGCCGGGCGACGTCATCTGTACCGGCACACCCGCGGGCGTGGGCTACTTCCGCGAGCCGAGGGTGCTGCTGGGCCACGGTGACGTCATGAGCGTCGAGGTCGAGGGCATCGGCCGTCTGACCAACGCCTGTCGCGAGGTCCGCGCGGGCTGATGGGCGGGACGCCGGTCCGAACCCCCTGAACGTCCCGAGGCCAGCCGTCGTTCACGCGGACCTTGTCGACGGTCTCGCTGGACACGTCTGCTAGGGTGGCCGCCGGTCTCTGTCCGATGGCTGACCTCCGGTCGACCGCTGACCGCTGCCGGATGGGGGAGCAAGGAGGTCCCGTGAAGGGACTCAGGATCACGCTCATCTCCATCCTCGCCGTCGGCCTGTTGGCTGGCTCGACGGTCGGGGTCGCGGCGCAGGATGATGAGGCGGCAGCCGAGCCGACCACACCGGTGCAGGTGACAGGGTCGGTCGAGGTCGGCGGAAGCACAGACTACGGGATCGTGGACGTGACGTGGGACGACGAGCGTGGGGTGGAGGAGCGCCGGGGCGGCTACTGGGACGACCCCATCGAGATGGATGAGCCGCGCCTCAGCGGACAGCTGCGCTCGATGTTGAACATGGATACGTACGGCGGGCCCGTGCTGGGTGGAGACGGCTCGGTCGTGAGCGCCAGTACCGAGCTGGTCAACGACGACGGCACCTGGACCGGCACGCTGCGCGGCTACGCGTATCCCCACAGCTCCGATGGCTTCCCGCAGCGCGACATGATCTGGCACATCGAGCTGACCGGGACCGGCGCGTACGAGGGACTCTCGGCGCTGCTCTACGCCCACGGACCGATCAGCAGACAAGTGCTGGAGGTCGAGGGCTTCGTGTTCCCGGGCGTGCTGCCCGAGTACCCGGACTCGGTCGAGGTGCCCGGGCAGTAGCCCCACCGCGCCGCCTCAGCTGCCTGCGGCGCTCATCGACGTGTCAGCCACGTCCGCCTGACTACGGTTAGCTCGCCGTCGACAGCAAGGCCTCCTGGAAGACGCCCAGGGCCTCCTCGATCTCCGTGCGCTGCACGTCCAGCGGCGGGATCCAGCGCACCACGTTGCCCGCGCCACAGGTGAGCACCAGCAGGCCGCGCTCGGCGCAGGCCTGGCTCATGGCGCTGCCGAGGGCCACGTCGGGAGCGGCCGGGTCCTTGATCATCTCGACGCCGATCATGAGGCCCGGACCACGCACGTCACCGATGCGCGGGTCCTCGGCCTGCAGGGCCTTGAGGCCTGCGCTCAGCTCGGCGCCGCGCTCGGCGGCGTTGGTCACCAGGTGCTGCTCGTGCATGACCTCGAGCACGGCGATGCCGGCGGCACAGGAGACGGGATTGCCCCCGTAGGTCGAGCCATGGGCGCCCAGGCCCCAGCGCTCCTGCAGCTCGCGCGGCGAGACCAGCGCGGCGAGGGGCATGCCGTTGGCGATGGCCTTGGCCGCGAGCACCACGTCGGGCACGATGCCGGCGTGCTCGAAGGCCCACATCCTGCCCGTACGGCCGTAGCCCGACTGCACCTCGTCGGCGATGAGCAGGACCCCGTGGCGCGTGGCCAGCTCGCGCAGGCCCTGCAGGAAGCTGACCGGCGCCGGCACGTAGCCGCCCTCGCCCTGCACCGGCTCGATGATGAAGGCCGCCGTCCGCGCCGGCTGGATCTGGTCACGGAAGAGCCACTCGAGGTGGTCGAGGCAGATCTCGCTGGCACGCTCCTCGTCGCCGTCGAAGTCGCGGTAGGCGTTGGGAAAGGGCGCGATGTGCACGTCCGGCACCAGCGGGTCGTAGCCGCTGCGGTAGTTGAGGCTGGAGCTGGTAAGGCTGGTGGCGCCGTAGGTGCGCCCGTGGAAAGCCCCGCTGAAGGCGATGATGTGGGTCCGCCCGGTGGCCCGCCGCGCCATCTTCATGGCGCCATCCACGACCTCCGCCCCGGAGTTGCCGAAGTAGACCGTGTCCAGCGGCTCGGGCAGCTCGTCGACGATCATCTCCGCCAGCCGCGTCACCGGGTCGAGGTGACCGAGCCCGTTGCACACGTGGATGAGCTCGTCGACCTGCCTGTGGATGGCCGCGTTGACCCTGGGGTGGGCGTGGCCCAGCGAGGTCACGGCGATGCCGTTGGCGAAGTCGAGGTAGGCCCGTCCATCGGAGTCGTAGAGCCGGTGCCCCTCGCCCTTGATCCAGGTCTGCTGGTAGTAGCGGCCGAGGATGGGCGAAAGCGTGGCGGTCGAGCGTTCCTGGATGGTGCGGGCGGTTTCGGTCATGGGCGCAAGCATACGGGCACGGGCAGGGCGCGCGCCACGCTCGCGCGAGCGCTCCGCGGCGTGGGCTAGTAGCGCCGGCCGCGCAGCTTGTCGAGGTCGAACCGAGCGGTGTCGGCGATGGCCATCACCGACATGGTGCCGGCCTGCACGGGATCGCTCACCACCAGGTCGGCCTCGGCCGAGACCGTGCCGGCCATGGACAGGGCCACCACCGGGATGCCGCGTTCGCGCAGCTCGCGCACGGCCTTGGTGATCTCGCCGCCCATCAGCGAGCCGGCCAGGACGAGGATGTGGGCGCGGGGCAGGTCGGCCACGGCGCGCACGGCGGCCGCGATCTCGTCCTCGCCCACGAGGGCCATGGTATCGACCGAGATGCGCTCACCGCGCAGGTTGTGCCGGTCGCTCTCCGAGACCGCGCCCAGGGCCACCTGCGCGACCTGGGCTCCACCGCCGATGACGATGACGCGCTTGCCGAAGACCTGGCCCAGCGTGGGTCGCGCATCGACCACGGTCACGCCCGGCACGCTGCCGGCGATCTGCGTGGCCTCCACCGGTCCCAGGTCGCGCAGCTCGATGTCGAAGACGCGCGTGACGCGGTCGTCCTCGCCCTGCTTGGTGGCCGGGAAGGTGTTGATGGTGACGACCTCCGCGCCGGCCTCTCGCAGGCGCACGAGGATCTCGGTCAGGTCCGCGTCGTCGGTCGTGCGCACCTCGATGGCCGACAGCAGGTGGCCGCCGCTGGGGATGGAGAGATCGGGCAGCTCGCCCTCACGGGCGTCGTCGTGGGTGCTCATGGGCGGTCCAACTATGGCATAGCCTCGACCGGCGAGGTCCGCTGCCTGTATCGTCAGAGGACCATGACCCAGAGCACCCTGACCTCGACCAGCCCTGCGCTCGGCGGCCGCGCCCGCATCCGCGTCGGCATCATCGGCGCTGCCGGAATCGCCGGCGGCGAGCTCGTGCGTCTGCTCGAGCGCCACCCGCGCGCGGAGATCGTGGGCCTGCAAGGCCGCGACCGTGACCACGAGCTGCTGGCCGCCAGCCAGCCCCAGCTGGGCCGGACGGGCCACTTCATCGAGACCTCGCTGCCGGACGTGGAGGCGGTCTTCATGGCCCTGCCCCACGGTGCTTCGGCCGCCCTCGTGCCCGACTTCCTCGAACGGGGCGTGGCCGTCATCGACCTCGGCTCGGACTACCGCCTCAAGGACCCCCTCGAGTACGAGCGCTGGTACGACTACGTCCACCCCTTCCCCCAGCTGCTGCAGACCGCCGTCTACGGCCTGCCCGAGCAGCACCGCGCCGAGCTGCAGGCGCTGGAGGGTGCGCAGACGCGCCTGGTAGCCGCACCGGGCTGCTACCCCACGACCTCGATGCTGGGGCTCTATCCGCTGGCGCGCGCGGGGCTCATCGAGGACGTGGTGGTCGACGCCAAGAGCGGCGTCTCGGGGGCCGGCCGCTCGGTCAAGGCCGAGCTCATGTTCAGCGAAGTCAACGACTCGCTCAAGGCCTACGGTCTCGGCGGCCACCGCCACACGGCGGAGCTGGTGCAGGAGATCCGCGACGCGGGACCGACCCCGGAGGCCAACCCCGGCGCCGCCAGCGTCGGCTTCCAGCCGCACCTGGTGCCCATGAACCGGGGCATCCTGGCCACCGGCCACGTACGGCCCACGCGAGCCATCACCGGCGAGCAGCTGCAGGCGCTCTACCACGAGGCCTACGACGACGAGTACTTCGTGGAGGTCGTCGACGAGGCCCCCGCCACGGGCCACGTGCGCGGCAGCAACTTCGCGCGCGTCTATGCACGCTACGACGAGCGCACCGGCCGTGTCACCACCGTCTCGGTGGAGGACAACCTGGTCAAGGGCGCAGCCGGCCAGGCGGTGCAGGCGTTCAACCTCGTCTTCGGCCTGCCCGAGCCGACCGGCCTCGAGCAGTTGCCCATCGCGCCGTGAGGCCGCTACCCGCCCTCCCCAGCGAGCTGCCCGAAGTCGAGGTAGCGGCTCGGCTACCCCAGGGCTTCGAAGCGCTCGGGACCAGGGCCGGCATCAAGGACTCGGGCGCTCCCGACCTGGCCGTGCTACTCACGACCGGCGGTCCTGCCGCGGTCGCGGCGACCTTCACCACCAACCGCCTGCCGGCCGCGGCCGTGCGCATGGACCAGGAGCACCTGGCGGCAACGGCACCCGCGGGCGGCGGGCGCTACGGCTGGGTCGAGGCCCTGATGTGCACCTCCGGCTGTGCCAACGCTGCGACC
>Ga0316197_10004380_pt1 | contig 10032 bp, 8 predicted proteins | sample OudBiesiAoxic_MG_FD_204939 | JGI IMG/M metagenome (GOLD analysis project Ga0316197, IMG submission 204939) | Coastal sediment microbial communities from Oude Bieten Haven, Netherlands - site A oxic | ecosystem: Environmental > Aquatic > Marine > Coastal > Sediment | place: Netherlands... | reverse complement strand
TCGGCAACAATGACTTCGCGCTCATTGACTGCGCAACCATGTGGTTGACCAATCATTTACTTGACGGGTCTGATCTGGTCGTGGCGCAAAACGCTATGCTGACCGCATTGCGCCAAAGCACAACACCATGGGTCATCGTGTCGAACGAAGTTGGCCATGGTATCGTCCCGGATAACGCACTGGCCCGGCAATTCCGCGAAATACAGGGGAGGCTCAACATTGCATTGGCAGCCGACGCGACGCTGGTTGTTCAGGTTATCGCGGGATTGCCTCAAGTCCTGAAAGGCGACCTGCCATGACCACTTGGCATTGGGTACGCCATGGACCGACGCATGAGAAAAGCTTTGTCGGGTGGCGCGACGTCCCGGCTGATCTGTCCGACACCGCGCGTACTGGCCGACTGACCGCGTATCTACCGCGAACCGCACTGGTTGTCTCCTCGGACCTGAGCCGCGCCGTGGCAACCGCAGATGTTCTTGCACATCATGATCGAAAGCGGCTGCATCACGCGCCTGCCCTGCGCGAAATGCACTTTGGTGCCTGGGATGGGATGCATTTTGCCGATGTTGCAATTCGCGACCCAGAATTGAGCCGAGCTTTTTGGGAAGAGCCCGGCGATATCGCTGCCCCAGAAGGTGAAAGCTGGAACCAGACCGCTGCGCGCGTCAACACGGCGGTTGATGCGATCAATGCGCAATACACTGGTTCCCATATTATCGCTGTTGCCCATTTCGGCGTCATACTGACTCAGGTTCAACGGGCTCTGGATGTTAGTCCGTACGAAGCGTTCTCGCATAAGATCGACAATCTTTCGGTGACCGAGCTTTCGCATGACAACGGGCGCTGGCAGGCGACCCGGATCAATCACTGCCCGTGATGGAATGACACACAGAAAACAATTTGCGCACAACAGGTTTCGCCAAATATCGTCGTCCGCATGACATATGACCTCTATATTGGCGATCGCACTTTCTCGAGTTGGTCCCTGCGTGGCTGGCTGATGCTTGAAAAGTTTGGCCTGCTGTATCGCGCTCACCTTGTGGGGCTCTACAGCGGGACGATGGCGCAAGATTTGCAACCGCTTGAACCTGCGCGCCTGGTCCCCGTGCTACGCACCCCAGAGGGCGACGTAATTGGTGAAAGCCTGGCGATGGCCGAAACGCTGGCCGAACGCCATCCAGCTGCGGGGTTCTGGCCGGCAGACGTCAGTGCCCGCAGCCGTGCGCGATGGCTTTGTGCCGCGATGGCGTCGGGATTTGGCGCGCTGCGCAACGAATGCCCCATGCAATTGCAACATGTTACTATCGGTTTCACGCCCTCGGCTGCACTGCGTGCTGATTTGCACCGGATCGAAGAACTCTGGGCGTTTGCCAAAGAACGTGCTGGTGCCGGGCCGTGGCTATTCGGAGACTACAGTCTTGCGGATGTTTTTTATGCGCCAGTCTGCGCCCGGATCATCGGGTATGACTTGCCGGTCTCAGATCGCGCACGTGACTATTGCCAAAAAACCATCGAGGATCCGTCCTTCCGATCATGGCGCGCAGAAGGTGCAAAGATCATCTACGATCCCTTCCCCTATGACATGGGATTGGCCGTCCGCCCATGGCCGGTGACTTGATCGTATTGTTCAGCCTCGTTTCTAATAGTTAACCTAAGCCATCTCAGACGTTAACCATTCTTAAATACACCCTCCCTACCCATTAACAATGATTGGGAGGGAGATGATCCTGCATGGTGTCACGCGCCTACACAGTTGCTTTTCAGGGGGTCGAGGCACGCATGGTCGAAGTCCAATGCGCTGTCACCGCGGGTTTACCGGCTTTTTCCATCGTTGGCCTGCCTGACAAAGCAGTTTCAGAAGCGCGGGATCGAGTTCGTACCGCTCTGAATTCCATGGCAATTGCCTTGCCGAGCAAGCGGATCACAATCAACCTCAGCCCAGCTGACCTGCCAAAGGAAGGCAGCCATTTTGATTTGCCAATTGCTATGGCGCTGCTTGCTGCGCTCGACATCCTGCCTGATGACGTGGTGCAAAATGTCGTTGCTCTGGGGGAGCTATCACTCGACGGGTCGCTTGTTCCGGTCGTCGGCGCGCTCCCCGCCGCGATGGCCGCAGCTGAACACGAACGAAGTCTGCTTTGCCCCGCCGCCTCAGGCGCGGAAGCGGCCTGGGTTGGGAATACGCAGGTCATCGCTGCCGGATCACTTGGCGACGTTGTGCGCCACTACACCGGGCAAGTGCCATTGGCCCCGGCGGAACCGGGTGAAGTTGACAATGCCCCACCGTCTCGTGATCTGCGCGATGTGAAGGGACAGGAACGCGCCAAGCGTGCGCTAGAGATTGCTGCAGCCGGTCGCCATCATGTCATGTTTGTCGGAACACCCGGTTCGGGTAAATCAATGCTGGCAGCGAGACTACCGTCCATCCTGCCACCGCTGACGGCCGCTGAAGCGCTGAGCACGTCGATGATACACTCCCTCGCCGGACTGCTGGATGAAGGAGGCATCTCACGCAGCAGACCATTTCGGGAGCCGCACCATACCGCATCAATGGCCGCGATCATCGGCGGTGGACGACAGGCCAAACCGGGCGAGGTCAGCCTTGCCCACAACGGTGTGCTTTTTATGGACGAGTTTCCTGAATTTCCCCGCACGGTCCTCGAAACGCTTCGGCAGCCGATTGAAACCGGCGAGGTGATGATTGCCCGCGCCAATGCACATGTGAAATACCCCTGCAAATTCATGCTGGTGGCCGCCGCAAACCCCTGCAAATGCGGCTACCTGACAGATGCGTCCCGCGCCTGCGGGCGTGCTCCGATCTGCGGGGAGGATTATCTCGGGCGCATTTCTGGCCCGTTGATGGACCGGTTTGATCTGCGCGTAGACGTACCTCCAGTTGCCTTCACGGATCTCGATCTGCCGAGTGCCGGAGAGGGCTCAGCGGAGGTTGCAGCACGAGTGTCAGCCGCCCGAAATCTCCAACAGAAGCGATTCGAAGGGCAGGCAGATATGACGGTCAATGCTGATGCCGAGGGCAATATGCTCGAAGAGATTGCCACCCCTGACCCAGATGCCCGCGCGCTCCTGATCCGGGCGGCAGAGCGGTTTCACCTGTCGGCGCGCGGCTATCACCGGGTGCTACGCGTCGCGCGCACCATTGCGGATCTGGACGGGTCGCGAGACGTGCACAAACCTCACGTTGCCGAGGCGATCAGTTTTCGGTTGGCCACTCCTGTACCTGCCTGATCCAACCCGCAAGTGTGTCCAGAGTCGCGCGCGCCTCAGGCAAAATGTTATGAAAGATCGGCCACACATGCGGCAGATCACGCTGTTCTTCCAACGTTACGGCGACACCGCAACTTCGCAGCTTTTCTGCCAGAAGGTGCGCGTCATCGCGAAGAATTTCGGTGTCCCCTACCGTCAGCCAGACGGGAGGACCGCCAGTAAAATCGGCTTGCGACGGGCTGGCAAGCGGATCACCCGGATCACGGCCAGAAAGATAAGCTTGCACCATTTCCCCAGCGCGATCCGCTGGCAGCACCGCTTCGCATTTTGCATTGTCCCGAAAGCTCGCACCGCTGCAACTCAGATCAGTCAGGGGTGAAAGGCCAAATACAGCGCCCGGCAAATCGCCGCCCGTTTCGCACAGTTGGCCCAGTAACGCGAAAATCAACGCCCCACCGGCACTGTCCCCGCCAAAAATAACGTCGCATGGTCTGACTCCACTAGCAATCAGAGCGGCCCATGCGGCGGAGACATCATTGATCGCTGCCGGGAAAGGCGCTTCCGGCGCAAGCTGATAGCGCGGCAAGATCGCGCGGGCGCCAATTCGATGGGCCAGTTGCGCAACCATCGCGCCATGGGTGTTGGGTGAGCCAAAGACGAAACCACCACCATGAACATAGAAAATCACCCTGTCCGGTTGCACGCCAGACGTTGAAATCTCCAATACCTCTGGCCCTGACGCAGGCCTTCGCCAAGTCATGTGCGTATTAAGTGGCGGATAAAAAAATAGCCGCGCTTGACGTTCGAAGCTTTGCCGGACTTCTGCCGGGCCCGCAGCGCGTGTCAGATATGGCTTTTCAAACGTGCGCAGCCAGAAGTTCAAGACAGGCCGGCAGGCGCTCATGCGCGGCGGGCCTCAATGGCCTCCCATATCTTGCCAGCGATATTGGTGCCGTCAAATCGTTCCAATTCCTGTATGCCCGTTGGAGACGTCACGTTGATTTCAGTCAGATACTCGCCGATCACATCAATCCCGACAAAAACTTGACCTTTCTCTTTCAGCAACGGGCCGATCGCGGCGCAAATCTCCATATCTCGTTCTGAAAGATCAATCTTTTCGGGTCTGCCGCCTACATGCATGTTGGACCGCGTTTCACCCTCCGCCGGAACACGATTGATGGCGCCTACGGCTTCACCATCGACCAATATGACCCGCTTATCGCCCTTGACGACGGCTGGAAGGAACTTCTGTACGATCAGAGGTTCGCGCGAAAATCCAATGAACAGTTCGTGCAAGGACCCAAGGTTGCGGTCCGCTTCATCGAGCCGAAATACACCTGCACCGCCGTTGCCATAAAGGGGTTTCAGGATGACATCGCCATGCTTCGCCTTGAAGGCTTTGATGGTCGCGAGGTCCCGGGCAATTGTGGTCGGCGGCGTCAGGTCAGGAAAATCCAGCACCATCAGCTTTTCGGGAAAGTTGCGGACCCAGAAAGGGTCGTTCACTACGAGCGTTGTTTCTTTCAACCGGTCCAGCAGATGGGTTGAGGTGATGTAATGCATGTCAAATGGTGGATCCTGCCGAAGCCAGACCACGTCGAACTCAGCGAGATCCACTTCACGGGTTTCACCGAGATGCGCGTGGTCGCCCTGAACACGCTGCACGGTAAGCTCCTGCCCCAACGCGGTGATGCGACCTTCCTGATAAGCAAGATGATCCGGCGTGTAGTAGAAAAGCGAGTGGCCCCGCGCCTGCGCTTCTTCGGCAAGTCTGAAACTGCTGTCCGCGTTGATGTCCACGGCCCCGATCGGGTCCATCTGAAAGGCGATTTTCATGGGTATCCCTCTGCTGCTGATCCTTAAATGGCGCAGCCGGGGTCAGGGTGCAATGGGCGTTATCCGCCGTCAAACGCGTTTTCGACAATTTCGATCTCGCCGCATCCATTTACCAAGGCGACATCGAACCGCGCCTCAGTCAGTGTTCCGGCAGGCTCGGTCTCAAGAAATACCTCTGCTGATACATAGATGCGCTGCTTTTGACGTGGACTTACCCGCTGTGCCGCTTTGGCAAAACTGGCGCTTTTCTTGACCTCTACAAAAATCACTTTCGCCCCAAAGCGCAATATGAGGTCAATTTCGCCTGCAGGACTACGCCACCGTGTATGCGCAAGATGGTATCCCCGCCGTTCGTAATGACGCGCGACTGACTGTTCGGCAAAACAACCCGCGTTGAACGCAAGGCTGCTGCGATGTTCTTTTGCGGTATTTGCCGTCACCCCTTGCCCTTTTCCAGCTCAAGCGCCAGTTGGTACACCTGCCGCCGCGGCACATCATTTGCCTGAGCGACCAGATCGACCGCATCCCGCATCGACATGTCTGCCAAAGCTCGGATGAGGTCAGAGGCTAGGTCGGTTTCACTAACGGTTGGTAAACGGCCCCGGTCGATTAACACGACAATCTCGCCTTTGGGCGCTTTGTCGGAGTAGAACATATGAAGGTCAGCCAGCGTCCCGCGACGAATTTCCTCAAACTTCTTGGTCAACTCCCGGCAGACTGCCGCGCGGCGGTCCGGACCAAGTACCGCTGCCGCGTCGCGCAGCATTGCGCTTACTCGTTTCGGAGATTCGAAAAACACCAGCGTCCCCTGCACATTGGCGAGCACTTTTAATGCCGACAACCGTGCCGATTTCGCATTTGGCAAAAATCCAGCGAAGAAGAAGGCGTCTGTAGGCAGGCCGCCAAGCGCCAGCGCTGTCAGCACAGCGGAAGGTCCCGGCGCACAGGTCATCAAGATGTCAGCCTCGGCAGCACCGCGCGCAAGTTCAAATCCGGGATCTGCAATCAGGGGCATCCCCGCTTCAGATGCATAGGCAACCGATTGCCCCAGTGCGATGTTGTCGATCAACCGCGCCTGCACTTTTTCGGCGCTGTGATCGTGCAGAGCCACGAGCGATCGTCCGCCCAATGGCACGCCGTGAATGTCCATCAATCGCCGCAAACTGCGCGTGTCTTCCGCGGCAAGCACATCCGCCGAGGCGAGAATATCCAGCGCTCTCAGAGTGATGTCCCGTGCGGTCCCAATCGGAACTCCGACGAAATACAGCCCCGGAGCCAGTGAAACTTTTTGGTGATTCAACGCTGGACCCGCCTTTCGCACCGTCTATGATCGCAGAAAACGCCATTCGGCCAAGGGCCGCTGACAAGAACCTCGGGAGTGACCACATGACAATTGCCCTTTTCACAGCCGTTCGCAAGCGAATGCAGTTTGCACTGTTGCCGCTTTTTGCACTCCTGTTGGCAGCCTGTGATCCAATCGCAGGGGCAGGCCTGTCAAATTCAGGCGGACCAAGCGTTGATACGTCTGCGCCGGTCCCGGTGGCGCTGCTGGTTCCCAAAGGTGGATCGGCCTCGGACAATCTGTTGGCACAAGAGCTCGAGAACGCAGCGCGGCTCGCGATGCGTGATCTCGACGGCGTTGAAATCGATCTGCGGGTTTATGGCACAGCAGGCAATGCGGCCAATGCTGCAAGTGCCGCAACGCAGGCGGTCGCAGACGGTGCCAAGATAATTATCGGGCCCGTCTATGGCGAAGCTGCAAATGCTGCCGGTATTGCGGCTGCCAGTGCAGGGGTGAACGTCCTGTCATTTTCCAACAACCCGACCATTGCAGGCGGAAACGTTTTCATTCTTGGGCCGACATTTGACAACACAGCCCGACGGCTCGTTGGCTATGCGAAACGTAGTGGCAAGGACCGTATCGTCGTCGTTTCCGGCCAGGATGTAGCCGGCCAACTTGGACGGAACGCGATCCAGACGGCAATTGCCGCCAACGGCGCCACACTGGCTGGCAGCGTTGATTATGCGCTGAGCCAGGAGTCGGTCATCGCCGCAGTGCCGCGTGTGAAGGACGCTGTCGAGGCAGGTGAGGCAAATGCGATCTTTCTGACGACGTCCTCGGCAACTGCGCTGCCACTGTTTGCACAGCTTCTGCCAGAAGCAGGTCTGCCAGTCGCCACAACCCAATATATCGGCCTGACCCGCTGGGATATCCCGCCGCAAACACTGGCGCTTCCGGGTGTCCAAGGTGGTTGGTTCGCACTGCCGGACACCGGGTCTTCGGCAGCGTTTTCCCAACAATACTCAGCAACCTATGGTAAGACACCTGTGCCGATAGCAGGCCTCGCTTTTGATGGCATTGCGGCTGTAGGTGCTTTGGTCAGATCCGGCAATAAGAATGCGCTAACCGGTTCCGCGCTGACGCAGGGGGCTGGATTCCGTGGAGCAAGCGGCATATTCCGCCTACGCAATGACGGCACCAATGATCGCGGACTGGCAGTTGCGACAATCCGCGACCAATCCGTCGTCGTGCTGGAGGCTGCTCCGCAAGCCTTCGGCGGTGCCGGTTTCTAGGAGCGTCACTATGGTAGAGCCGCTTGCAGCGCAGGCGGAGACAGGTGAAGCCACGCTCCCCAATCTGATTAGCGCTCCGGCGCTGATCTTTGATGAAGAGGCAATAACCGTTGCTCTGACCGCTGCATTTGACGGCGTCAGCGATGCCAGCGAGTTGCGTCAGGCCGCCGTCTCGATCTTGCGTAAGGCGCAAACAGAGGGGCGCGCAGAGATTGCGCGTGCCTTTGCAGCAGCGCCCTTTGACGCGCGCGAAATGACCTCGGCCTATTGCTATCTCACCGATCAATTGGTGCGCAGCGCCCTTCAGATATCAACTCAGCGGCTCTATCCAAAACCCAACCCAACCGAGGGAGAACGTATCTCTGTCATTGGTGTGGGCGGGTATGGACGCGGCGAAATGGCGCCATTCTCGGATGTCGATTTGCTCTTTTTGATACCTTACAAAGTCACTGCATGGTGCGAGAGCGTTATCGAATCTATGCTCTACATCCTGTGGGATCTGAAGCTGAAAGTCGGCCATTCCAGCCGTACAATCCGGGAGTGTGTGCGCCTTGGAACTGAAGATTTCACCATCCAGACTGCCCTGCTGGAACACCGCTTCATTGCAGGTGACGCAATGCTGGCCGCCAAACTGGACAAGAGGCTGAAAAAGGACCTCTTTGCGTCTTCGGGAAGGGAGTTTGTCGACGCAAAGCTGCATGAACGTGAAGCACGACACATCAAGCAAGGCGAGCGCTATGTGGTTGAGCCCAACGTGAAGGAAGGTAAGGGCGGCCTGCGCGATCTTCAGTCCCTGTTCTGGATTGCCAAGCATATTTACAGTGTCGAATATGCGGCAGATCTAGTGGACTTGGGTGTCTTTCGCGCAGAAGAATTCGAAACCTTCGTCGCCGCCGAAAATTTCCTCTGGGCCGTGCGCGGGCATCTGCACCTCCTGACAGGACGCGCAACCGAGCAACTGACATTCGACATGCAAGTTCAGGTGGCCGAAGCGATGGGGTATACCGATTCCGGTGGACGACGAGGCGTTGAAATCTTCATGCAAGGATATTTCCGTCACGCGACGGCAGTTGGCGACCTGACCCGGATCATGCTGACGAAACTTGAAGCGCTGCATCTCAAAGCAGAACCACTCCTGGATCGCATCTTTCGCCGGCGCCCCAAAGCGCGAAAGGGCTATGCGGTTGTGAACAACCGTCTGGCCATCGCTGATGAAGATGTCTTTCTGTCCGACGCGCTCAATATGCTTAGGATATTTGAAGAGGCTCTGCGCACGGGCATGCTGATCCATCCGGATGCGATGCGGTTGATCAAAGCAAACCTGCACCTGATCGATGACGAGATGCGCGAGACACCTGAGGCTCAGCGCATCTTCTTTGACCTTCTCCTGCGCCACGGCAATCCTGAGCGTGCGCTTCGGCGAATGAACGAACTCGGTGTGCTGTCCGCTTTCATCCCTGAATTCGAACCGGTCGTGGCGATGATGCAGTTTAACATGTACCACAGCTACACGGTGGACGAGCACATCATCCAATGTGTGAGAAACCTTGCCCAGATTGAGAAGTCTGAATTGGAGGAGGACCTTCCGGTTGCCTCTTCAATCCTGAAGCGGGGCGTGAACCGTAAGGTGCTTTACACTGCGATGCTGCTGCACGACATCGGCAAAGGCAGGGCCGAAGATCACTCGATCCTTGGTGCGCGGATGGCCCGCAAGATCGCCCCGCGCCTAGGCCTGTCCCGAACTGAAGTCGATACGGTCGAGTGGCTTGTTCGTTACCACCTGCTGATGTCTGATATGGCCCAGAAACGCGATATAGCGGACCCGCGGACAGTACGCGATTTTGCAAAGGCCGTGCAGACCGTGAAACGGCTGGACCTGCTGTGTGTGCTGACCGTCTGCGACATTCGCGGCGTCGGCCCCAACACATGGAATAACTGGAAAGCAGTACTGATCCGCGCGCTTTACCGGCAAACCAAACGCGCGCTTGAAACTGGCCTTGAGGACCTCAACCGCGAAAACCGCGGGGCGGAAGCCAAAAAAGCCCTCCGGGCAGCCCTTTCGGACTGGCCCCGCAAGGATTTACAGACCGAAACAGCACGGCACTACGATCCCTACTGGCAGGGCCTCCATATCACTGCCCATGTTGCCTTTGCAGAACTGCTGCGCGAGATCGGTGATGATGACATCCGGATTGACCTGCACCCCGACGAAGACCGCGACGCCACCCGCGCGTGTTTCGTGATGGCCGACCATCCCGGAATTTTTGCACGGTTAGCCGGGGCGTTGGCCCTTGTCGGCGCAAATGTCGTTGATGCGCGCAGCTACACGACCAAGGATGGCTTCGTGACGGACGCGTTCTGGATACAGGACTCCGAAGGCAACGCCTATGAAGCCCC
>Ga0316197_10004379_pt1 | contig 10038 bp, 5 predicted proteins | sample OudBiesiAoxic_MG_FD_204939 | JGI IMG/M metagenome (GOLD analysis project Ga0316197, IMG submission 204939) | Coastal sediment microbial communities from Oude Bieten Haven, Netherlands - site A oxic | ecosystem: Environmental > Aquatic > Marine > Coastal > Sediment | place: Netherlands... | reverse complement strand
CCATTCACCACCCCCAGCATGGCATCGGCACGGTGCAGTCCATCCGCAAGAGAAGTTTTTCAGGTCCGAAAGGGTACAGGTTCGCAAAACTATTTTTCCCCCGCGATGACATAGTCATGATGGTTCGCGAGAGCGACCTGGCTGAAACTATTCGAAAACCGATAGAGGAGTCAGAGGCCCGCGGAGTGCTGGAGCATATTGGTAACTGGAGTGAATCGGTAAGTGGTTCATGGAAAGTACGAGCCAACGCCCAACAGCGAAAATTGGACGATGGTAATCCATTTGCTCTAGCCGAGGTTTACAAGACACTGAGCCTGCTTCAGGCGGCGGACTCCCTCAGTGCTGCAGATCGTCAGCAACTGAGTCATTCCGAGCGATGTCTTTCAGAAGAATTGGCAGTAGCTCTGGAGCAACCGATAGGCATGGTTTGCCGGTACATGGAGAAAGCTGCCCGCGAATGAGCGTCACCGGGGTAGCATGCTCTTGCCTGGGGGTTCGCCTCGTTCACAGTAATTTTCTCACAAACCGGTAAAAAATGTACACTCTTGATCGAGGAGACCAGACCGGTGATAGTTCGCTCGCTCCTTAACCAGAATCGCGTATCTTTATTCTCAAGCGTTGAAAAAATTATGCGAGTTGCGTATTTTAAATAGCTTGGGCATCAGGGAAGTTTGGGCGTAAGGAGCGGATTAATAATTCCCCAAGAGTAGTTCCGCTTCAGCCCTCTTCAACAGCAAGCAATCCTGGGCCCTATCTAGAATGGATTCTATTAGATTCGCATCCGATACGTTCGCTATCTACCAGAAAAGCGGACGGGTGCGGCGTTCGAGCAATCCGAATAGGAGAGATTTTTTAATGAACAAGCTTTTACTATCAGTGGCCCTTAGCGCCGCATTGACTGCCTCGTCAGTCGCTTCAGCACAAGACGCCTTAAGGGCCGAGCGGACGCTACCGGCAAATTTAGCTAACTTCAAGCTAAGCTCACCTTTGTATGTGAAATCAGCGCCAAGCATCAGGCTGAGTCGCGCACTTGCAGACACCACCGGGTTACAGCAGGTAGTTGTTCGCCTGAAAAGTGACTCCGTGGGTGAGGCGCGTGCAAAGGGCAAAAGCGGAAAAGCACTGAAGTCACAAAAGAAGTTGGTTGCAAGTCAGCAAGACAAATTTCTGAAGAAACATGGCAAAAATGCCAAGTTGCTTGGCAGAACTGACACCGCCATCAATGCCCTGATGCTAGAAGTAGATGCCTCAGAACTGGCCGCGATGGCTGCCGATCCGTCAGTTGCATCGATTAATGCGGTCATTAATTACGAGCGCAACTTGTCAGAAACCGTTCCCTACATCGGCGGCACTCGTGTTCAGGAAGAATTGGGCTTCGACGGCACGGGTGTCTCAGTGGCCGTGCTGGATAGCGGCATCGACTATACCCATGCAAATTTTGGCGGCCCCGGAACCCGGGTAGCCTATAAAGAGGCTTGGGGTACCCGCATAGGTCATCCGGCGCAGACCAAGCTGAAGAACAACGATCGTAAAACCTGGTATGAAACCAACATTGTTGGCGGTTATGACTTCGTTGGCGAATTTTGGCCGGATTTGGGTCCTTTGGCACCCGATGAGGATCCGATCGACCTCGAAGGCCATGGCACGCATGTTGCCGACATCATTGGCGGAATCAATGGTGTGGCGCCAGGTGTTGACCTGTATGCAGTGAAAGTTTGCTCAGCCATCAGTTCGGCGTGTTCCGGTGTCGCCCTGATTCAGGGCATGGACTATGTTCTGGATCCGGATGGCGATCCTGAAACAGACGATGCAATTGATATTGTCAACATGTCCTTGGGTTCAGATTACGGCCACGCCGACTATGATGACCTGGCATATGCCGTTGAGGTAGCTTCCTCAAACGGTGTATTGACTGTCTCTTCAGCGGGTAATGGCGGCAACAAGCCCTACAAAACTGGAACACCCTCAGCTGCACCATCCGCGCTTGCCGTAGCTCAGACAGCGGTTCCAAGCGCTTTCCAGCTTTTAATGCAGATTATCCAACCAGGTGAAGTTGCCGGCGACTACGAGGCAGTTTTCCAGGGATGGTCCGTGCCTCTGACCGAAGCCGTCGAATTGCCGGTTATCTTTGGTGATACGGACGGTGACAATGAGCTTGGTTGTGACCCCTTTGATGGAGACCTGAGCGGTTACATCGTTCTGGTTGACCGGGGCGCCTGTTCGTTCAGCGTTAAAATCGCCAATATTGGCGCAGGCGGCGGCGAGATCGGCGTAATAGCTACTGTAGATTCGACACCACCCTTCGACGGCGCTTTCGGCGGCGGCGACCAAACCATTCCAGGTTACATGGTCAGCCAAGCCACTGGTGAAGCCCTCAGATCCGGGCTGTCAGATATTGGGCAGGAAGGCGACACGGTCGCACGCTTTGACCCGGATTATGGCAATCCACTAGTCGGAACATTGGCCAGCACAAGTTCCCGCGGCCCTTCATTGGCCGGCAGTATCATCAAGCCTGAAATTGGTGCGCCTGGCGCTTCCGTTTCTGCACAGGCCGGTACCGGAACAGGTGAAACACCATTTGGCGGCACCTCTGGAGCCTCCCCAATGGTGGCCGGTTCAGCCGCACTGGTCCTGAGCGCAAATCCGAGTCTCAATTGGGCTGAAGTTAAAGCGCTTTTGGTCAACAACGCCGAGACAGAAATCTACACCGAGCCCGGTTCACCCCTGGCCCCGATCAGCCGAATCGGCGGCGGTGAAGTCCGTGTGGATCGTGCTGTCGAATCGAAGATCGCTGTATGGGAAAGCGGCAGCTTGCTGCCCAGCCTCAGTTATGGCTTCCTGGCGGTTTATGAAGACATGACCATTGAAAAGACACTCACCATCCGAAACTATTCAGATGAAGATGTCACAGTGACTCCGGCGGCAGAATTCCGCTATGCCGGTGATGACACCGGTGCGGTCACCTTCAGCCTACCCGGCCCGGTGGAAATTGGAGCAGGAGATACCGAAGAGATCACCGTGGAAATGATGATAGATGCCGACGCCTTGCCGGAATGGGTGTTTAACTCTGGTTCGGAAGGTGGCGATCCTGAAGCACTGACCGCCGTTGAATTCGACGGTTATGTCACGTTTGATCAGGATGGCGAAAGTGATCCGGTTCATGTGCCGTGGCACGTCATGCCGCGTAAGTCAGGAAACGTGGAAGCTGCGGATAATGACATCGGTGATGGGTTTGTCTCATCAACGACCTTAGACAATTCAGGCGACAATGATGTCCTGACCGAAGTCTATTCGCTGCTGGTAACCGACCCTGATGACGTAGATCCAGGTGGCCCTGGCGAACAGAACCCTGGTGCAGATCTCGCGGCCGTTGGGGTTTACCACATTCCCGTTGGCGCTCCCGATTGTTCTTACATCATGGTATTTGCAATGAGCAGTTACGATCCGATGACCCATGCTGTTGCACCGATCTATAACAGTGTTGTGTTGGACGTCAATGGTGATGAAGAAGCTGACTACGAGGTCTTCAATATCGATGCTTCATTCTTCGGACCCAGTTTTGATTTGGGCAGTGGCGAAAATGTTTCGGCCGTACAAAACCTGGAAACCGGTGATGTAACGTCATTTTTCCCGGCATTCCATGCCAGCAATAGCGCCAATGTCGTGACCGCCCTCTGTAGTGAACAGATAGGCCTAGATGGTTCTGCCAAAGGCGCTACCCTCAACGGTTTCGGATATGCAGCTGATCTGTACTATGGCAGCGGAGTCAGTGATGAAACTGATGATTTCTCATTCCAGTTGGGTCTCGAACGATTCCTGGGCTTAGTCGACTTTGATGGCGTTAACGGCGTTGGTTTCGGAACGGTACCTGCGAATTCGTCAGCCTTGCTTGAAGTCATTGATTTTAGTGATACAGGTACCACCGAGAGTGGAGTGTTACTGCATCATTCATACAATCCGGAAGGTGCTGAGTTCGAGGTCATTACAGTTAATCAAGACTGACTTCAGCTTCGTCACGAATGAGTACAGGGGCTCCCACCTGGGAGCCCCGTTTTTTTCGGTATCGGGTTTTGCTCAGGGCATCACTCCGGCCCAGCCGACTGGCTCGCCAGTGCTCTTAACCCAGCCTTTCTGTCTGATAATAAAAAACCCGCTCAGGGCGGGCTTTTTTAAATCTGGCGGAGAGGGAGGGATTCGAACCCTCGATACGGCTCAACACCGTATACACGCTTTCCAGGCGAGCCCGTTCAACCACTCCGGCACCTCTCCGTTCCTGGACTTTCTTGAAGCGCGGCAATTTTAGGTGATGCGGCCTTTATTATCAATGAATTTACGTTGCGGGTGAGACTTGCTGCTGGCAGAGTACGCGCATGATTATAAATTCCACAAAACTGATTTTGACAACATTGTCTGTTCTGCTGCTGGCAGCCTGCGCTTCCTTACCGCCGGCCCAGAACCAGCAGGTCGAGACAGAGGACCTGGCCATGTTCACCAGCGCCGCCATGCAACTGGGCGGGCTGTACGGAAACGACAAAGTGCTGGTGGTGCTGGACATCGACAACACCTTGCTGGCCATGGAACAGGGCCTGGGCTCTGATCAGTGGTATTACTGGCAGAAAGCACTGGCTGAAGAAGACCCCTGCAGCGGAAAACTGGTGAACGGCCGGTTCGCCGTGCAGGGCGCTGTATTCTTTGCCAGCGCGATGCGACCCACCCAGCCAGATGCCGCACAACAGGTCGGGCGGATGCAGGACGGCGGACTCACGGTAATTGCGGTGACTTCGCGCGGCTCTGACTACCGCCTGCAGACTTTTCGCGAACTGCGCCGCAACGGTTTCAGCTTCTGGAGCAGCGCCCTGCCCCCGCAGAAAGGCTTTCCGGAAAATTTCGTTCCGGAAGGCGGCACCCGGCCGGCCCGCTACGAGGAAGGCGTGTTCCTCACCGCCGGCCAGCACAAGGGCGACATGATCAAGGCATTGCTGGCCAAAACCGGCACCCCGGCACCCAAAGTCATCATCATGGTGGATGACAAGCAGTCCAATCTGCAGGACGTGATGGAGGCCTTCAAAGGCTCCGGCACGGCCGTGCATGCCTGGCGCTATACGCGTGAAGACAAGTATGTTGCGGCATTCGATGCGCAGGAAGCGGCCGCACAATGGAACGCAATCAGGCCAGCCCTGGTGAAAATTGAGCAGATATTTGGCCCCGACAATTTTGACTTGCCACCGCACGTGGCTCGAGAGGGGTGTGGGGTTATGCCTGAGAGCCGGGAGTAAGGGGTGCTTTGATTGGGCACTTTCTTAGCTGGCCCTTCGGGCTTCCTTCGGTCGGAAACCCGCCGATTTAGATAAATAACGGGTTATTTGTGTATACTTAATCAGCCAATCTTATAAGGAAATATCCCCGAGACTGTCGAAGAAATCATAATCGCAGATCGGGGAAGGTTCTCTGCCAAAAGGGAAAACCGGGTTGTCCTGGACACACCTCTTGAGGTTCTGTGCCCTGGATTTTGGAGTACGCGGTTTAGCCGGGACTGTCTCCGGTGAATAACGATCTTCATGAAATGTGCGATTACTGTTTTGGTAATCGGCCCGTGAAGAATGTTAAATGGGCGAGAGATCAACTTGTGCAGGTTCGGCCGTGGAGTTTTGCGCTACACCGGCCCTCTGAATTTCGATTGCGATCCCCCCATAAACCATTCCTGAAATCTCTAAGGGAGAACCTGTTTATGTCTTTAACAACTCTGAACCGAAAAATTGCAACGATGCTTGTGCTGGGCTTGCTGTTGCTGGCCCTGCCGATTTTGTCGGCCTGGGGCAACGGCACCGAAACCGGCTACCGGATCGTTGAGCTGAATTCACCCGGAGCAGCCCGCTACTACGGTGGAATCAAAGGAATTCAAAGCACGGCCAAGAAAGGCAAGCGTTTCGACCCATCGAGCAAGGCCTACGCGTCCTACCAAAAGCACCTGGACAACGAGCAGGCTAATTTCCGGGCTGCCCTGGGTCGCCATGCACCACAGGCTGAAGTCGTCAATTCCTTTCTCATTACGGCCAACGCGGTGGTGATTAAACTTAATGGATTAAATCCCGGTCAGCTGAAGAAAATCAGCGGCGCCAAGAATGTTCACGATGTCGGGTTGTATAAGCCGAACATGGATCAAAGCGTTGAGCTCATCAACGCACCTGCGGCATGGGGCAATGTCGGTGGGCAGGAGAGCGGCGGAGACGGTGTCAGCGTGGCCATCATCGATTCCGGTATTATCAATTCGTTAATCCCCGGCTTTCATCCTTTCTTCAACTGCAAAGAAGCTGACTTCGGAGGGTTTTTCTACAGCGGCGTAACCGGTTGTGCAGCATCCCCTAATAAACAAGGCAAATTTCCGGCCCCTTGCACGGCATTCGATGGCGATCATGGCACCCATGTCGCCGGCACCGTCGGCGGCTGCATTACGACCATCAGTGATGGCAGTGTGTGGGACGGCACGCAACTCAGCGGTGTCGCGCCGGGTGCCACCCTGGTTGACTACAATGTGTTCCCAGGTTTCGGCGCTGGTTTTACTGCCTTTGGCGGTTCCGCTCTTAGCCACGATATCGCAGCAGCGATCGAGGCTGCAGTCGCAGCCGGGGACGATGTCATCAACATGAGTCTCGGTGGCGGCGTCCAGGGCCCCCATGATTTTCTCGCAGAAGTGGCCAACGCCGCGATGGAAGCGGGCGTTGTCGTCGTGACTTCGGCCGGAAATAGCGGTCCGGATATCTTTACGGTGGGCTCACCTGGCTCAGCCGCGAACGTCATCACCGTTGGCGCAAGCACCAACACCAGAGGGATGGGTATACTCATTAATGCCCCAGGTTTTGTTGACATCAAGGCATATGGCGGAGATTTTCCTGACTTCGATGGCTCCAATGAGATCTTTATTGACTGGCCAGGCACCGACAACGAGGCATGCACCAGTGATGTTGCAGACGATTCATTGGACGATGAAGTTGTGCTGATAGCACGGGGTACGTGTTCATTCAGCCAGAAAGTCCAAAATGCAAATCTTGCCGGAGCCGGCGGCGTAATCGTCTACAGTGATGATCGTGCACCTGGCGGCATGTCTAAAACTGACGGATTTGACGACGATATCCCTGCAGTCATGATCTCCAATGACGACGGGTTGGCATTTGAGACGGCCCTCGACGAGGGTCCGCTAGACCCAACCACCATCACCCCGCCGACAATCGTACCCGAAACCCCCGATCTGCTGGCAGACTTCTCGAGCCGCGGCCCTGCGCCGTTTACCGGCATCGTTAAGCCTGATGTTGTCGCTCCCGGCGTTAATATTCTTTCATCGGTCTTTATTGACGGCTACGATTGGGAGCTTTTCAACGGCACTTCCATGGCGTCGCCACATGTTGCAGGTGCGGCTGCCGTGCTTCTCCAGGCCCACAAAGACTGGACTCCGGCACAGGTTAAATCTGCGCTCGCCACGACTGCCACCGACCTCGGTCAGGCATGGTGGGAGCAGGGAAGCGGCCTGATCAACCTGGAAGCCGCACGCACGACGAATGCATTCTTCGATCCGACCAACGCGAGTTTCGGCGTGTTCGTTGGCAAGAAGCCTGCAAATGGCAGTGTCGAGATCTTAATTGATAGCTCGAAAACCTGTGATGTAGCGGGTGGCTCAGGCGGTTTCGTTGAAGCCGAAGTTGACGGTGACACTCTCACCGTGGATTTCAATGGAGGAAGAGATGCGCCGACAAAACTTCACGGCGGTTTCATCACTGTCGACTGCGGCACACAGTCCCACACGATCCCATGGGGAGCGGTGGTTGATCGCAGATAAGTAATTGACGGTAGATTCCAATTTGCCCTGGCGGATTGGTGTCGATACCATCTACGGGAAACCCCGCCGTCCTGGCGGGGTTTTTCTTTAAGACAGATCAAAAAGTTTCGGATCAAACCATGTCTGCATGCACCAGTGCGTATTAGAAGGTGTGGGGTTACGCCTGAGAGCCGAGAGCACTGTGGCGAGGGAAGTCCCAAAGGGACCATTGAGCCAGCGCTCCCAAACCAGCCCCACCCGCCGAAGCCCGGCCTCGCTCAATGCTTCAGCAAATGCGCGGCAGGGGATCCTCTTCCAGGTCATCAAGAATCCGCTCCCCGGCAATTTCAGTCTCCAGGATGATGCGAGGCGCCCCCTCCTCGATTCGCCCAATTTCGCAGGCGCCCTCACCCTCGGGAAATTGCCGCCACTGCTCAACCAGGTCATCAGCCTGCTCCGGCGCAACAATGGCAATGCAGCGACCCTCGCAGGCCAGGTAGTAAGGATCGTATCCCAGCATCTCGCAGACCATCTTCACCGGGTCCCTTACCGGAACACGGGTTTCCTCCAGCCTGACCGTCACACCCGCATGGTGCGCGATTTCGTAAGTGACTCCGACAAGCCCTGCCCGGGTGGGGTCGCGCATAAAGCGCAGGCCATCAAAGTTCATCGCGGTGCGGGCGAGGTCGATAACATGACCGCAGTCCGAGCGGACATCGCCGCGGATTTCGAAGTCCTCGCGCGCCAGCATCACGGCAATCCCGTGATCGCCGATCGGGCCGCTCACGACGATGCGATCACCGGGACGAACCAGGTCCATGCCCAGCCGGGTGCCAGCGGGGCGGGATCCGACTCCGGTGGTGGCCAGGTATAAACCGCCGCCCTCGCCCCTGGGCAGAACCTTGGTATCGCCCGCGACCACCTGCACGTTCGCGGCGCGGGCGGCTTCTGCCAGGCTGGCTACGATGCGCTCCAGCGTGGCGATTTCCAGCCCTTCTTCGATGAAGGCATTGAGTGACAGGTACTTCGGTGTCGCCCCGCTGACCGCAAGGTCATTGACGGTGCCGTTGACGGCCAGCGATCCGATGTCACCACCGGGGAACTCCAGTGGCTGAACGATGAAGCCATCGGTGGTCATGAAGGTCTCGCAGTCTTCTTCCAGGCTGATCGGCGCGGCGTCCAGCGTGACATCCAGGGAATCCTCCCGGTCCGGGTTGGACAAGTGACGCGCGAAGATTTCGGCGATCAGTTCACGCATATAACGGCCACCGTTTCCGTGGGCCAGGCTGATGTGTTTATCTTCCATTGCTTTTACCTGTTTGATCTTCTGCTCTGGCAAGTGCCGCCGCTTCAACCACCTGGCCGAAGCACAGCCCGCCATCGTTGGCCGGTATGTCGCGATGCAGCCGGATTTTGATGTCCTTCTCAGTAAGCATCGCCACCACCCGCTCGGTCAGGCGGCGGTTCTGAAATACACCCCCACTCAGGCCTACTGCCTGGAAGTCCCGTGTCTTGCGGATTTCCAGTGCCTGGTCGACCAGCGCCTGCGCCATGGTTTCATGAAAAATACCGGCCCGCTGGGCGGGCGGCAAGTCCGGGTCAGTCAATGCATTCAGTAAAGGCGCCCAGTCGCTGCGCAGCAGGCCATCGGCGTCCTGCTTTAAAGACAGCGGAACGGCTTCGCAGCCGTCTGCCGCGATATGTTCCAGTTCCATCGGTCCCTGGCCCTCGAAACTGGCCATATGACGGCCAAGAACCAGCGCGGCTGCAGCGTCGAACAGGCGGCCGGCTGCTGATGTTTCATACGTGTTGATCTCACGCTTCCAGGCTTGATGCGCCAGGCGCAGTGCTTCGGAGCCTGCCAGCCTGGCCAGGTTCGATGACTCATCGGCGCCCGTGGCCCACAACAAGGCAGCCGCGGAACGCCAGGGCTCGCGCCCGGCCTTGTCGCCACCCACGAGTCTGAAAGTGCGGAAGCTTGCTACCCTGACCCATTCCCCGGGCTTGCCGGCCAGGGCTTCACCGCCCCACAGGGTTTCGTCGCTGCCGTAACCCACGCCGTCCCAGGTGAATACCAGCCAGTTGTCGATGTCCGGATGCTCCCCTGCCAGCGAGGACGCATGCGCTGCGTGATGCTGTACACGAATCACCGGTAAGCCCTGCTGCTCCGCCCAGCGACTGCTGGCATAGCCGGGGTGGAGATCACACGCTATAACTTGTGAATTAAC
>Ga0316197_10004377_pt1 | contig 10039 bp, 8 predicted proteins | sample OudBiesiAoxic_MG_FD_204939 | JGI IMG/M metagenome (GOLD analysis project Ga0316197, IMG submission 204939) | Coastal sediment microbial communities from Oude Bieten Haven, Netherlands - site A oxic | ecosystem: Environmental > Aquatic > Marine > Coastal > Sediment | place: Netherlands... | reverse complement strand
GAGCGAGCCACCCGCCGGTGTGTGGAGAAGAGTCCGGAGGCCCGCTTCCAGTCGGCGGCCGACCTCGCCTTCAATCTACGCTCCATCGGTACCGGATCGGACGTTCCCGTGATGGCCACACCCACCAAGGGGATATCGGTTGGAGCCAGGTGGATCAAGCCGGTATTCCGGCGATACGCGCTGATTGCCACTGGACTCGTCATCGCCCTCGTCGCCTCGTGGATGCTCTGGAACAGCGAACTGCTGCGATCTCGCACGGCGCCGGTCAACGTCAAATTTGCCCAGGTCACCGCGCTGCCTGGCGTGGAGCAGTTTCCCAGCCTCTCACCCGACGGTCAGTGGGTGGTGTACTCCGCCGCTGGGGCCGACGACTTCGACATCTACCTGCAGAGCACCAGCGGTAGAATGCCCATCTGCCTGACAGAGGACTCGACCGCCGACGACGACAAACCGGCGTTCTCTCCCGACGGGCAGAGAATCGCGTTCCGGTCGAGCCGCGAAGGTGGAGGCATCTTCGTCATGGGACGAACAGGCGAGGCGGTCAGGAGAGTCACGCGGGCCGGCTTCAACCCCTCCTGGTCCCCGGACGGGACGATGCTGACTTATGCCACTGAGCGTGTGGGCCTCATGCCGCTGAACTGGGAAGGGGAGAGCGAGTTGTGGGTTGTCCCGGTCGACGGCGGTGAGGAACGACAGCTGGGCTCAGGTGATGGCGTCATGCCGCGCTGGTCGCCCCAAGGCCACCGAATCGTCTACCAGACCCGAATTGGAACCGACACCCAGATGGACATCATGACGATTCCCGCCCAAGGAGGCGAACCAACGCCGGTTTTGAGCGACGCGGCGACGGACTGGAGCCCAACGTGGTCGCCAGATGGTCGCTTCATCTACTTCATCAGCGACCGTGGTGGGAGCATGAACCTGTGGCGGATCGCAGTGGACGAGGAGTCGGGACGGCCGGGTGGCGAGCCCGAACCGGTCACCACGCCGGCGACCTTTGCCGCCCACCCCTGCTTCTCAGCCGATGGTCAGCGAATCGCCTTCAGCTCGGTTCTGATGAGGCAGAACCTGCAGATCGCGACGTTCGACCCGCAGACGTTTGTCATGAGCGAGCCGACATGGCTTACCACCGGGTCCCGCCAGTGGTCATCACCGGACCCGTCACCTGAAGGGAAATGGGTTGCGTTCTACTCTCGGGACTTGCCCGAGGGAGACATCTACGTCATACGCGCCGATGGGACGGGGTTGCGGCAGGTAACCACCGGAGAGCCCGTGGACCGCGTGCCCCGCTGGTCGCCTGATGGCGAGCTGATCTCCTACTTCTCGTCCGGCAGCGGGCAGGTTCAGGCCTGGACCGTGCGTGCCGACGGCAGTGACATTCGGCAGATAACCGTGGGAGACGGTGCAGGCATAGTGGTCTGGTCGCCCGACGGTGCGACCGTGGCTGCAAACAGCTTCTGGGGTACCAGCCGAGCGGACGTGCTTATCCTTCTCGATCCGAACCGCCCGCAGGAACGGCGGGAGCTCCCAGCGCCGGAGCCGCCAGTGAGGCCGTTCATAGCGAATTCCTGGTCCCCCGATGGGAAGCGTCTCGGCGGGATGATCGGCTATTCCGACCAGGGCGTTGTCACCCTGTCGATCGCCTCCGGTAGGTACGAACAATTGACGTCATTCGGACAGTGGCCGGTGTGGCTGCCCGACAGCCGCCACCTCCTCTTCGTCTCGGCCGGTTCGGGATTCCACGCGGTGGACAGTGTGACCCGAGAGGTGCGCGAGGTTTTCACCGTGAAGCGCGATGTGCTTGGGCCGCCACGGCTCACTCGTGACGGCAGCCAGATCGTCTACTCGCGTCGTACCACCGAAGCCGACATCTGGATTCTCACCCTCGACGATGAGTTCTGAGGGTTCCGTTTTCACCCACTCTTTCAAGCCCTGATCGGAAAGAACGACACAGGCGGACCGGCGTTTTTCATAGTGCACCCCTGGTGCACTTGGACTCAACAAGCGCCAGGCTCTCATTTCGCGCTGCCTCGCTCTCTGCGATACGATAGCCTCGCTAGGTACCCAACAATGCAAGATCTCATCGGTCGCACCCTCGGTCACTACCGCATCGTCGACAAGATCGGCGAGGGCGGGATGGGTGAGGTGTACCTGGCTCGTGATGAACGCCTCGATCGGGATGTTGCTCTCAAGGTGCTGCCTGAGCACCTGGCCGAAGATCCTCAGCGACGAGAGCGCTTCGAGCGCGAAGGCAGGGCGGTCTCTAGCCTGAATCACCCCAACATTTGCACGCTTTACGACATCGGCCAGCACGACGGAATCGATTTCATCGTCATGGAATACATCGAGGGTGAGTCATTGGCCAACCGGTTGGAGAAAGGTGCGATGCCCCTCGAGCGAGCCCTTCAGGTCGGCATCGAAATTGCCGACGGCCTGAATAAAGCCCACCGCCGGGGCATCGTCCACCGCGACCTCAAGCCCGGCAACATCATGCTCACGAAAGACGGTGCCAAGCTGCTGGACTTTGGCCTCGCCAAACTGATGGCGCCGGACGCTGACGTCGCCGAGTCGGCGCTCGCTACCGAGGACAAGGCTTTGACGGCCGAAGGAACAATCCTTGGTACCGTCCAATACATGGCGCCGGAGCAGCTCGAGGGCAAGGAGGCCGACGCACGAACAGACATCTTCGCGTTCGGCGCCTTGCTGTATGAAACGATCACCGGCGACAGGGCCTTCGAGGGGACGAGCCGTGCGAGCTTGATCTCGGCGATCATGTCTTCCGAACCTCGGCATATGTCGAAGCTTCAAGCAGCCTCTCCACCAGCGCTGGACCGAACGGTGGCGAAGTGTCTGGCCAAAGATCCGGAGGAACGTTGGCAGACGGCTCGCGATCTGGTGGATGAGCTGCGATGGATCGATTCCGGGGCTGCCGTGGAGACAACGGTGGTGGCAAGGCCACAACCCAGGCGTCTCGCCTTCGGTGCTCTTGTGGGCGCACTCGTGGCGATGGCGATCATGTGGGCCATCAGGCCGGAAACGTCTTCGACGTCCTCTCCCGCCCGGCTTCACTTGAGTCTTCCCGACGGGCATGAGTTCGGGATCAATTGGATCCCACCTTTTGTTTTCTCTCCCGACGGTTCACAACTGTTGTTCAGATCGCAGCGGCCCGGGGAGTCAAGACGGCTCCACCTCCGTCCGATCAACGGATTCGACGCAAGTCCCCTGACCGGAACCGAAGGCGCGGATATGCCCTTCTTTTCTCCTGACGGCCGTTGGATCGGGTTCTTCCGGGGTGGCACGCTTTGGAAACTTTCTCTGGCTGGTGGAGCACCGATGACGATCTGCGACGTTCCGCAGATGGTCGTGGGAGCGAGTTGGGGGCCGGACGACTCGATCGTCTTTGCCTCTGTGGGATCTGGTTTGATGAGAGTCCCGGCCACAGGGGGCGCCATCGACGCGCTCACGGCGCTTCAGCAGGGGGAGCAACAACACTGGTGGCCTCAGTTTCTTCCGGACGGTAAGTCGGTCCTCTTCAGCGCCAACACCCAAAGCGGTTTTCGCCCGGCGGTAGCCTCACTGGAAACCGGTGAACACCACGTGCTGGAAGAGCTTGGAGCCGGGAGGGTCGCACGCTACGTTTCTTCGGGCCACATCGTCTATGCCGAAGGAGGACAGCTTCTGGCGGTGGCCTTCGATCCAGAGCGTTTGCAGTTGACGGGTACGGCCAGCGCCGTCCTCGACGGGATCCACACGTCACCTACCTCGGGACTTGCCTATTTCGCGGTGTCGAACACGGGCACCCTCGCGTACCTCCCGGGAGGTCAGGTCGAACTGGAGCGGCAGCTCGTGTTGGTCGACCGTCAGGGAGTTGGAACGCCGATCGTCGATGAGCGCGGCAACTTTTTGAGTCCCCGCTATTCCCCTGACGGTAAAAATTTGCGGTCGCCCGTTTTTCGGGATCGGGAGGGAGAGCCATTTGGGTCTACGACCTGATGAGCGGAGCGCGGACCCGTTTGACCAACGGAGGTCAGAACGGCATGCCGATCTGGGGTCCGGACGCCGATCGCATCACCTTTTGGAAGGACTTCGAAAGCATCCAGTCATCGCTGATTGGAGGCGATGTGATGGAAGAGCTTTATCAAAGCCCGAACCCGATATTCCCGGCGTCGTGGACACTCGGGGGGGAGGCCCTCATCTTTTGGGAGTTTCACCCGGAGACCCGAGCTGATATCTGGGTCCTGTCTGAGGAAGGTGAAGCGAAGCCGTTGATCGTTACCGAGTTCAATGAAGGTTTCCCCCGTTTGTCGCCGGACGGGCGTTGGCTCGCTTATGTTTCAAATGAGTCAGGAAAATATGAGGTCTATGTGCAGTCTTACCCGGGTGGGAGCGAGAAGGTGACGGTCTCCACCGAGGGAGGTTTTGAGCCCTTGCGGTCTCCCGATGGACGAGAGCTTTTCTACCGTGGGGGGGGAAGCGTGATGGTCGTTTCCATTCAGACCACCCCCGCTTTCCGCTCGAGCCGACCGGCACAACTCTTCGAAGATCCATATCTTCATGGCGGGGAAATTTCGGCTGTTGGTGGAACGTATGATGTGGCGCCGGACGGCCAGCACTTTCTGATGATCGAGGGCGGCGAGGAGGAAAGGGGAAATCAGTTGAACCTTGTCCTCAACTGGTTCGACGAACTCAAACGCCTTGTGCCCACGGAGTGACGAAGATCGGCACCCAACCCAAAACTCTTTGTCTATTTCACATCGATCTCGGTCAGCAGGTTGTCACTGCGTGACCCAAATTTTGTTTTCCTGTCGAAGAAGTCCGGCATAGCTGCGATCCACTTGTTGTGGCCGTTTATCGAAGCCGATATGACGGCTGGGTCAGTTGATACAACCCCTCTGCGGTGCGTCGCACCTGGTACCGGTTCTGCAGGTTCGCAACAGTAGATTGCTGGAGCCATGAGATATGTGTGGCATCGAGAAAGACGGAGGTGCCGGCGGTGAGAGCCGCATCGATGAGATCCAAACCTTTCGCTTCGGAAGCAGTCGCGGCAATGATGTCGTATCCACCCCCGTTCCGGAGTCCCGGGCAGCGGTGGTCGAAGGCTTGGGTGGGTGGTGGGTCGGGCGCTCGGATCTTTGTCGGTGCCACGATTTTGGATGCATATTCAACGTGTCGAGAAAGGGGAAGGACGATCCGATCGGCATTTCGATTGAGGAAGAAGTCCAGGTAGACGGGATCGATATTCGAAATCAGAAGGGCATTTCCGGGGAGGGTGTTGTTGAACAGATCAACGGCGTGACGCCGGGTCGGGTCTGGGGTGGTTCGAAGAAACGCGAGGAAGGAAACGAGAACAAGTGCAGCCGCCGCGACGATCACGGCCGATCGATCTGAGGCACGCTGCAGCAGGGTGCCAAGCATGGCTCCGGCCACTGCCGCGAACAGTCCGGTTGCGGGTAGGAAGAAGCGCGTTTCGGGATAGAAGTAGAGCAGGTGGAAGAACGTGAGTGGTGCCGCTGTGAGAACGGCGAACCGAAGACAATCTTGACGGGCCACTGAATGTACGTCACTGATCGGTGCTGAGCGACGCAGAAGAAGAAACATGACCGTGACGACCGCGAGAAGAGTGAATAGTCCAGACTGCCAAAAAGCTCCAGCGTTGGATCTGAGGTGGGATATCCCGAACGTCAGATGCAGGTAGTCATAGGGAACGGGGCACCAAAACTGGTAACCAGACCGGAAAGGCGAACCGAAGACGCGAAAGTTGTAGAGCATCTGAAAAGATGCGAAGAACAGAATTGGCAGAGCAAAGATCATGGCGTTGGGAAGCGATCGCCGGCGCGGTGAAGTCTGGATGGCGAGGAGAAGAAACGGCAATATTGCCGAAAGAACAGTTGGACGGATCGAGGCGGCCAGGGCTGAAATCACACCTGCTGTGAGCCATCCTGCCCAGTTCTGGGGGGCAGCAGAGACGCGAAGGTAGACAAAAAGCAGGACGAGCATCATGGCGGTGCATGTGGCATCGCTCATGATCATCTGACTGTAATGTCGGTAATCCGGAAGAAGCAGAACGGACGCTCCGGCAAGGAGTCCGCTCGTCAGTCCACCAAGACGCCGACCGATGGCAAAAGCGGCAGCAACTCCGACCAGACTCCAGAAGAGCACACCATAAATTCCGACGCCAATACCAGGGTCCTGCCCGAAGAGTTGATAGACGGGGGCCAGCGCGAGTAGGGCGAAGCCGGGAGGGTAGCGTGGCGGATATGCGGCGCCGTTGATTGTGACGGAGTATCGCCCTTCATTGACGAGGCGCCATGCGGCGGTCGAATACTCGACCGAGTCGGGTGCGATGGTGAGGTCCGAGGCGGAGAAAGGTGATTCGAAAAGGGCGAAAAAAGCAACGATGAGGAGGACAACCAGTACCGGAGCTGATTGAGCGCGTTTGTTGCTTCTGGCGATATTCATTGAGCTTGATGGTTCTGGGTGGTCAATTCAAACCTTTGTTTGAAGGGGTTGATTGAGCATCTTGTTCTTGCTTCAGTTTATCACCAGGTCTGGCGCAGAATCCGGGCACGGAATACCCCGCGGGCATGCGAGAAAGGATTCGCGAGAATCCTATCGGTCGTAACGCTCGACGTTCCACTTCTCGGCGCGGGCCTTCTCTGCCCAGTCCTGCATTGCAGGCAGGTTCCAGAGGGCGCCCATGTACTCATTGGCAATTCCAGCGGGCGAGACGCCGTATGTGAGGAAGCGGCTCACGATCGGAGCGTAGAAGGCGTCGGCGATGGTGAACTGTCCAAAGAGAAGGTCGCCGTCTCCACCGAATTGAGTACGGCAGTCCTCCCAGATCGACGTGATCCGGACGATATCTTCTTCGACAGCGGGGGGGCTGGCGATCGGGTAGGAGGCGCGCAAATTCATCGGCATGTGCTTGCGCAAGGCGACGAAACCGGAGTGCATCTCGGCGACCACCGACCGCGCAGTGGCGCGGGCTCTGGTGTCGGTCGGCCACAGGCCGGCTTCTGGAAAAGCTTCAGCGAGGTGCTCGCAGATGGCGAGTGAGTCCCAGAGCACGACATCGCCGTCTTTCAGGGCCGGAACGCGCGCTGTCGGCGACCAACGCAGGATATTTTCGGCTGTGTCGGGTTGTCCCAACGGGATGACGACTTCATCAAATTCCCGCCCCGTCGCCTTTATTGTGAGCCAGGCTCGGAGCGACCAGGATGAGTAATTGCGGTTGGCGATGATCAGGGTCGGTCTTGCCATATTGCCTCCACCTCCGCGGAGTGTAGCGGAACTTTGCCTCGCGGCAGCCGTAGTACGCTGTGCGGTGAATATGAAAGCGAAGCAGTGGTTTCAGGAAGCAGAACGGTTCGTGCGCTCGTACACCGAAGGGATGCGAGAAAGTGAGTTCGGCCGTCTCTTCGACCGGGATGCGGTGCGGGCTTATGACGTCGTTACGCGGGAGCATGATCGCGAGCAAGAGCCGGAGGACAATTTTTGGCGCTTCCTCCACCGGGTGCGGGTCTTTTTCCTCGGTATTTCGTTCAAGCTGTCGCCGCCGCGCCGCCTGCTCTTTGCGATCTGCATCGTTCTCGCCCTGATCGGGCTTTCGAGCATCGATTTCGAAAACATCGTCACCGTCCGCAACACAGTTGTCTTCTTGCTCAGTATCGCGGGCCTCGTACTGCTGTTGGTGCTCGAACTCGCCGATCGGGTCGTCGTTCGCGATGAGCTCGAGGTGGCCCGAGAGCTCCAGCGCGAGCTCCTTCCGCGGCAGGCGCCGGAAGTGCCTGGTTACGATTTCGCATTTTCCTTCCGCACGGCCAACACCATCGGCGGCGATTACTACGATTTCTTGCCCCTCGATGATGGGCGGTTGGTGATAGTGATGGGTGATGCCAGCGGGCACGGGATCGCCGCGGGTCTGCTGATGGCGATTGCCAACTCGGCCCTCAAGCTCGGTTTCGATGCGGGTCCCGATCCGGCTGCTGCCGCTGGGCTGGTGAATCGAGCCCTCTGTCGGACCGGTGGGCGGCGGGCTTTCATGACTCTATTCTGTGGCGTGCTCGAACCGGATTCCGGGCATTTGAGTTTCGTCTGTGCGGGTCACCCCTTCCCGTTCCTCCGTCGCGCCGATGGCGGTGTCAGCGAACTGGGGAAGGGGGCATTGCCACTGGGAATCAGGATCGAGCACGAGCTGGAGCTCCACGAGGCGATCGTAGCTCCCGGCGACACCTTGCTTCTTTATACGGACGGAGTGGTTGAGGGTCTCGATCGGGCGAGCGAGTCGTTCGGATTCGAGCGACTTCAAAATGGGCTGGCTCCGGGCGGATCGAGCGAGGCAATCCACGACCGTGTATTGCGGGAGCTTGACACGTTCCGAGGCGATGAGCCGGTCTATGACGATTACAGCCTGGTGGTCATCAACCGCAAGGGCGTTTGAAACCATCGGAAACCGACTGATCGGGTACGGAATTCAGTCACCGGCCCTGGATTGTTTACGCTTCCTCAGACCGAGAATCCGGCGTGCCGTGTCGACGACGTGATCGGGTTGGCACGGTTTGTCGATGAACCCTTCAGGCGGCGATACCGGTCGGTCGTAGATCACCTTTCTGAACTCCGGGTGACCCGTGATGATGCAAACCGGGATTTCCTCGGTGGCAGGGTTTTCGCGCAGGTCACAGAAGGTGTCGATGCCATCTCTGCCGGGCATCGAGAGGTCGAGGGTGATGAGGTCCGGCCTCTTCCGTTCGGCGACCTCCAGGGCCTGGAGACCATCGGCCGCCTCGAAGACCATTGCGCCTTCATCCTCAAACAGAGTCGAGAGGAAAGTGCGAATCTCCTCCTCGTCGTCAACCACAAGGACTTTTGCGCCGTTCAGTTTTCCGAGTGGTACGTCGCCGAGTAACGCACGATCATCCATGACCTCTCCTCCTCGTGTTCCAGCTTATACCACTGCCAGGTGATGGCATCACAGGGCGAGGTCGACCGAACCACGGGTGTTCTCTCAGTCCTGGGTGGGTATCGCCGCGTCGGAACGGATCGCGAAAAGGGTCCACATCGCGGCTGCGAAATCGATGACGCCGAAAAGGATGAGAGTGGGGGGTGCGAGGGCGGCGATCACGAAGGCGATAAAGAAGAGAAGAACCGATGTGCGGGCGATCACGGTCCAGACGAAAAACGGTTTTATCTCGGCGCGCGCGACGTGCGAGTAGTAGAAACCGAGGATGATCACCAGCATGCCGACTATCCGGATCCACAGTCCATCGGCGTCGGGGAATTTGAAAATCCTCAGCAGGGTATCGGGAGTGACCACCAGAACAAAGCCGAGGAGATAGAGGTAGATCGAGAAAACGAACACGCTGAGTGCGCTTCTGCTCATGAGAGCCTCCGTATTTTTCCGTAGCGTTGCTCGTGGACGCTCTTCAGCCCTATTCTGTAGCTTCTGCGGATGTCGGTGGGAGGAGTTCGAGCTGCGTCAGCCCGGTCAGCCTGTCCCAAATGGCCCAGGTCTCGACGATCTTGTCGTCGGCGATGCGGTGCATGCCGGCGAAGTCCAGCTCCATCCGTTTTCCGGTTGCCGGGTATGGACCCATGGGGCCGTCTTGAATACCACTATATGTGGCCCAGTATGCGACCAAATCGTCCTCTGCGACCATGCGGTGGAGAATCAGTTTCGGGTCTGAGACGGTCTCCAGATCGCGGGCAAGGAATTCCTTGAATATCTCGAGACTGGTGACCTGGACGTCGGGAGTTGCCTGACAATGGCGGACGTAATCTGCCGCGATGTACTGGTCAAGCCTGTCAAAATTGCCGGCCTCAATGACCGCAAAGACTTCGGCTACCAGTTCCTTGTTTTTCTTGCCTTCATCGCAGGGCTCGCAGACGCAGCCGAAGACCACAACGAAACCTGCAATAGCGACCGATCCGAGAAGCCATCTCCTGGTCATCGAGTTCCTCCCTCCGATTCCGTTCAAGTGGCAAACGAGGCGCGCCAGTCCGCTCCACTAAATGAGATCGTCTCCTGATCTCAGGGCTCTCG
>Ga0316197_10004376_pt1 | contig 10040 bp, 9 predicted proteins | sample OudBiesiAoxic_MG_FD_204939 | JGI IMG/M metagenome (GOLD analysis project Ga0316197, IMG submission 204939) | Coastal sediment microbial communities from Oude Bieten Haven, Netherlands - site A oxic | ecosystem: Environmental > Aquatic > Marine > Coastal > Sediment | place: Netherlands... | reverse complement strand
GTTTGGTCGCCTGTGTGTTGTTCTTGGTTAGCGAGACCAAAAACGAAAGGACTTCCTCAGCTTTTAGGCTTCTGAGGTCCCGGTGACCAAATCTGTTGCTGAAATTTGATAGGACAAACTCACAAGTCTTGACGGTGTTTTTTTTTGGAATTGGTTTTGTGATAATGCAGGTGATATTCAATTGCTTGTGAAACTTTCATAATTGACCTCCTGTCATCTTGACATAAATCTTCGGCGCCCCCTTTTTAGATTTTTAAATATCACGTTGCCGCGTACTCATTACAAGCCAGTATGAGGAAATCAAATAATTAGCTTTTACTCCACTATCTCATTTATGAACGCTAAACGAATCATTTCTTTTGGGGGTATCGACGATATCCCATATCTTCTTCAGGTGAGTCCAAAACGCTGTACGGTTCGAGCTTCAGGTTCAATGTCAAGGCCATTGACTTGAACGGTAGGACTACCAAGATGGCGATGTGTTCTTGCATCGTCTTGGTTTTGAATGATGATGTGGTCAAATTCTATTTCAATACCCATCTGAGAGGCGGTTTCTTTCACCAGCTTTACAGTGTCCTCTGCTCCGCCACAGCCTTCAATAGATAGTACCTTTACACGCATATCATTTATTCCCCAATCCTCTAACTATTATACCAAAATGCTGATATACCACATTTCTAGATTCTAAATCGAAAGTTCGGAAAAACTTTCATCACTTATGATTTGTTTTCAAGCAGAGTATAGACATCATGATATATCAACTTGGGTGGGCCAAAATTTTTAATAGACATAACCAACCAAAAATATTGATAATTTGGCCACGTGTGCCAATTTTTTTTGATTCGAAGTTGACCTTGGAAGTCTGATTTTTCGGGCCTCATAAAGCCTTATCGCGAAATACCCGTAACCTATAAGCACAAGTCGTCCACGATCTCACCATCTTTGAATACAATCAACTGACCAGGCGAGAATTCACACCATTCTTCACTTGAAAGAGGTTCTGAAGCAATAATATAGCCAGCTTCTTCCCTCCCCTTTTCTATATCTAAATTCACTTCGATATCTGTATCCCGAAACTGCGTGATCGCAAATGGATACTCCCGATATAGGTAATGGAGTGGTCTCTGACCATGCACGTCACGATAGGCAAATAGATGTATACCATCTGAAAAAAGCACGTTGAAGGAGCCTGAACATTCTACATTGATGTACAACAGCTGCTGATAGATGTGTCTTGCATCGGCGTCGTTGTACCCCACATACTTACCTTTGAAAATGGGCTTGATTTGCATTCCTCTCAATTGGGCCAACAACCAACAGAAAGATCGTTCACTGTCAGTATCACCTGCAGGATAGTAATATCGCATTTTCAAAAGCTCTGGATAGTACAACGTGCCATTGTGTGCGAACAGCCATTGCCGACCATTGAAATATCTATCAAAGGGATGGTTATTTGAGTGATTTACGTTTCCACTCGATGACTTACGGATATGGGCGATTACTATCTGTGAACTTAAACGGGGGTAGCTCTGCAGATACTATGCAAGGTGGCTCTCAGTGCCAGTAATGGCTTCCTTAAAAATAGATGCGGTAGAACCATGCTCAGGGTAATACCCAATCCCCCACCCTTCTGGATTCTTTTCAGAGCCCGACAGCAATCCTGCGAATGAAAAAGTAGGATTGATTTGTCTATTGAATGTGAGTCCAAGTATTTCACACATGCGTTTGTACTCTGATGCTCCTCCATACCCATTAGAGAAGAGAGGAAGCGATTTACTCGCTTGAGCTGGATTTGTAAGTTTACTGCAGCGCGTGTAGTGATTTGAGGTTTCTCTAGCGAGAACCGGTTTTAATGCCCTTTAAATGCTGTTGTTGCACGTATCCCATGTCAGGCCTTACCTCTGCTCATACCTGCCAGATTTGACTAATTTTCCGCGTTTCTCAGGGTAGAAATACAGCCAGGCGGTTACGGTTCTTCCTTCTTTAGTCTCAAATTGATCCTTTTCACGCCGGTACCACTCAGGATGCCCCTCAAGTCTGTCAATGATCTTGAGCGTAAGTTCATCTACTCGGTAGAGTTCTCCGTAGATATGAGATACTGCCTCGCCCTTGAATACGAATGGAATGCCAGATGCATACAAAGAATATTTCTCTAGAGTCTTGGCGGCTCCAACCCATTCTGACCCTTCAAGCAGGTAGTGGTTTGAAAAACCTTTTTTAAGGGTGCCGTAGACAAAAATTGTATGTTCCATTTCCGTATCTTGCTTAGTGATACTTACTCAAATATCTGTAATTAAACACAATTATACGACCTCAGCGTAATTACAACAACCGTTAACAGCACTCATGTAACTGAATTTACATCAAATATACAAAGACAAAAGGAAGGAAGAATAGATGCTAATGGAGGAGTTTATGAACAGAAAAACTCCCAAAAGATGGTGAAGATCAACAGTACTGACGGTCACCTTGAGGATCGGCTGCCGATTATTTACAGACATATAAGGAGGCATCTCCGACGGAGAGAAATGTCAGAAACACCTACCTTTGATTTGGCAATGTTAAATTTACCGATGAGTTGCTGATATTAACTGCACAGGAAGAAGGTTAACCTAATTGATATGGTCTGCAACTGGGACTTGCCAGGAGACATCTTCGACTGCCCAAATCTCTTGAAGAGCAAGATTGGAACAAAGAGAGTTAGACATATTCAAATTGAGACTTGCGATACTATCTCCTTTTATTTGCAGCCCGTTAATAAGTGATTAAATCTTGTAACACTTCTGGGGTTATTTTTTTGCCTCATATCTGTCACACTTTGACTTCAATTATTTTTTTCAAAAGCGGATAGCATTTCAAAGAGGAGAAGACAATGAAGATGGTCACAAGTTGTTTAGCCGTTTTAATATTGTTTAGTTGTAGTTCTGCACTAGCCACAACATCGGCCATGTTTGACAAAGAACATGCCATTCCAGGCAAGAAAGAATTTTCACCTTATGTAAATCGATCCTATCCGACCAACGTCTATTTCGGCGATACCCATCTTCATACATCTCTATCAATGGATGCTGGGACATTCGGAAATCGTCTTGGACTTGATGATGCCTATCAATTTGTTCGCGGAGGTGAAGTTACTGCATCGAAGGGATTTAAAGCTAAATTGGGAGAACCTCTGGATTTCGTCGTGATCGCCGATCACTCAGATGGTATGGGGTTTTTCGATATGTTCGCCACTGGCGACCCATCTGTGATGGATAAAGATGAAGGTCGAAGGTGGAACAAGGCTATTGCTGAAGGCGGTCAGGCTTCGGTTGATGCGGCCCTGGAAATTATCACCCTCTTTTCCCAGGATAAATTTCCCTGGCCGACAAATGACCCTGAATTAATGAAACCGGTCTGGCATGAAGTTGTTGAGGCGGCTGAAAAATATAATGATCCGGGAGCCTTCACCGCCTTTATTGGCTATGAATGGACCTCGCTTGTCAAAGGAAACAACTTACACCGGGTGGTAATTTACAGAGACGGCCAGATCCAAGCCAAACAGACGCTGCCCTTCACCTTGGCTGACAGCGCCGATCCAGAAAATTTATGGGAAGCCATGCAGCGCTACGAGGATAAAACCGGCGGGGATCTGCTCGCCATTCCGCATAATGGCAACCTAGCCAACGGCATCATGTTCGATGTCGAGACCCTGTCCGGCAAGCCGATTGAAAAACACTATGCTGAACTGCGCCAGAAATGGGAACCGTTATATGAGACCACCCAGATCAAAGGTGACGGTGAAGCCCATCCCTTACTATCACCGGATGACGAATTTTCCGATTATGAAACCTGGGACCTCGGCAATCTTGATATGAGCCAGGCAAAAACAGATGATATGTTGGCCGGTGAGTATGCCAGATCAGGGTTGAAACGCGGACTAGAATTTGAGGAGAAATTAGGTGTCAATCCCTATAAATTCGGTCAGATCGGCAGCACAGATTCCCACACCTCGATGCCTGCGGTTGAAGAGAACAATTTCTTCGGTAAACACTCTGGGGTTGAGCCTTCAGCAGAGAGGGCAATGCACGTGACCCTGGGCGGTGAACAGGGCAAAATCATGGGCTATCAGATGGCCTCATCCGGATATGCTGCCGTCTGGGCAACCGAGAATACCAGAGAGGCAATCTTTGATGCTATGGCCCGCAAAGAAACCTATGCAACCACCGGTAGCAGAATGAAAGTACGGTTCTTTGGCGGTTGGGACTTCAGTGATGAAGATTCCTTCTCACGGATGCCTGCCGATGCCGGCTATAAAAAAGGAGTGCCGATGGGCGGAGACCTGAATACGGCACCTGAAGGTAAATCACCAACTTTTCTGGTGGCTGCGCTGAAAGATTCGATGAGCGGCAATCTCGATCGGATACAGGTAATCAAGGGTTGGATAGATAAAGATGGCGGTAGTCGTGAGCGAGTTTATGACGTCGTCGTTTCTGGCAGCAGGGAGATTGGCTCCGATGGCCGCTGCCTGACTCCCGTCGGAAACACGGTTAACATCGAAAAAGCAACCTGGACCAATTCCATAGGCGCTCCCGAACTTATCACCGTCTGGAGTGACCCTGATTTCGACCCGACCCAGCGAGCCTTCTATTACGCCAGGGTTCTTGAGATTCCTACCCCCCGATGGACCGCTTTTGAAGCATTGCGGTTCGGCATCGAGATGCCAGCAGAGGCTGAGATGGTCACCCAGGAAAGGGCCTATACTTCGCCGATCTGGTATACGCCATAATTAGCCGGATCAAAAAATCCTGACTTAGCTGAGGTGGAACGCTTTGGGCCACCTCAGCTAGCTGATTTGATATTGCCCGCTGAAACCTAAGCCAACCACCTGTAAACCCATGATTAAGGTATTTCCTGTTTATCTTCAATTTCACCCTGGTGGACTGTCCGGCCCATCAAACTGAAGATAAACAGAGATAATTCGGCAAGATTTGGATTGCCAGATGACATCTCTTGATGCACTAAAGTCGATTAATATACGCTAAGAAGTGTCGAAATATTTCACACTCCAAACGTCTTCGTCCCCCTTCATTATAAGTATTGGTAGCCCTTGACTTGTTGATAGTTATTCCTAACTTGAAAATTGATCACGAGTAGGAAAATACTTCTCTGAAAGTTCATATGACTGCTATCGGAGGACATTGCTACAAGGTTTACTCTGTAATAAGCAATTTGCTTCTCAGCATTGAATTATACTCAAACTAAGTCATCAAGAGGACAATGATGAAAATTCTAAAACTACTATCAAGACCCATTTCAATTGTCGTGTTTCTCACGTTGAGTTACTCGATAGTGATGGCGGAAGAAGAACCTCTTCCACAGGTTCTCCTAAAAAACGTTAACATTTTCGACGGCAAAAGAGACAGTCTCGCCCAAGGAATGGATGTCCTTGTTGAAGGAAATCTCATCAGAAAAATTGGAAAGGGATTGCAGGGCGTCAATGCAACGGAAATTGATGGTGGTGGCCGTACTCTTATGCCAGGTTTGATCGATGGTCATGCTCACGTGATGATTAACGCTCACTTTGATACGGTTGAGAAGGATTATGACCTAACCGATCTTTCATATCGGGCAACAAAAGTCGCAGAACGATTTCTTTTGGATGGTTTCACATCAGTACGGGACATGGGAGGACCGGTATTTGGGCTGAGAAGAAATATTGATGATGGTTTGGTCGTCGGGCCTCGGATATTTCCATCAGGTGGCTTCATCTCACAAACCTCGGGCCATGGTGATTTTCGTGATCGTTCAGATGCTGGATTCTCAATCAACGATGCAGGCGATTTGTCAAATTTCGAGCGTATGGGCATTGGAACAGTGGCCAATGGTGTCCCGGAAGTTCTTGCGGCAACCCGTCTCAATTTGAGAAATGGTGCAACCCAAATTAAAATCATGGCTGGCGGTGGTGGTTCCTCCCGCTTTGATCCTATTGATACAACTCAGTACTCAATTGAAGAAGTGACAGCAATTGTTGAGGCTGCAAAAGATTGGGGTACCTATGTTGCAGCCCATGTGTTTACCGACCGTGCTGTGAATCGTCTTCTTGATGCAGGCGTAAAGACAATGGAGCACGCTTTTTTTATCAGCGAAGAAACGATGCAGAGAATGGCGGAAGAAGGAGCTTATGCCGTTCCACAAATGTGGGGAATTTCGCCAGATCTGGCTCGTAATCCCCTAATGCCTCCCGACAAGATTCCTATGGTTAAAGCCCTTGGAGAAGAATACAAGGATGTCGGCCGGAATCTTCTTAAACATGGAGTTAAGGTGGTCTTCGCCTCAGACTATGTCGGAGTTTTCGCAGATGCCGAGCGTGCTCGCCGCTATGAAATATATTGGAGAACCCAAGTTTTTGACAGCAACTTCGAGGTCCTGAAACAGATGACCTCTACCGCAGGTGAAATGTTGTCTTTGTCCGGCCTCCGAAACCCTTACCAGGCCGGGAAATTGGGCGTAATTGAGGAAGGAGCTTATGCCGACCTGATCGTTGTAGACGGAAACCCATTAGAAGATATTACTGTGATTGGTGGTACCGACAAGTGGTTCGATGCTGAACCGGAATATAAGATTATCCCAACCATTCATCTCGTTATGAAGGGCGGAAACATCTATCGCAACGAGATTGATGGTCGGTTGTCCCCAGCGGCTATTAGTTATAAGGAAATGAGTTATGAGGGGATTATAGAATCTCCGGGAACTCCTTATTGATTCATAATTCAATATCTTGAGGTCCGATTGTAGTATATCGATAAAATCGGAACTCAAGATAGCCCATGGAAATATCTCGCAAATAATATTTGTTCTCAACCAAAGATTGTTCCTGTATCTACAATTTTTATCAGCGGAGCATGCTGCTTCATCAAACTGAAGATAAACAGGAAGCTCAAATAGTAATAGAGTATTTATGATTGAGATTGCCAGGACAATTGTATCCTCTAACTCAGATTCACCGGTTTCAGTTATTTTTCAGAAGAGAAACGGACATATCAGTAAAAAAATAAACCTTTCCAAAAGTGTACTATGTATTCCCTACATAATCATTTCTTAGCCGGCATAAGGCTGTATCCTCTTACATTGACATACCCAAATGAGCTTATTACCTGTAGCTGGTGTGATGTAGATTATGGAGCATCGCCGGGTCGCAGATAGTTTGTTATCCCAATGGACGGAATCACATCAGATTCACAACGTCGATGGAGAATATAGTCATGGAAAAAAATAATATCAAAACACCACGTTGGCACTTGCGCGCGTTTCTAATTGTTGCCGTTACGACAGCGATAATTGCTATTGGTGCACATTCAGTTTATGCCGATAGCCAGACATATGCCGCAAAGGTACCTGACAAAGTTCTGACGCCCAATGTGGTCGAGTCAGAGCGCCTGGGTACGCTCAACTTTTTCGACGGTTTACCTTCACAGGAATCTGTGGACAAGTTATGGGATAATCTCGATTTCATGCGCGGCGTCGACGCCTTTCTGCATGGCATCCCGGCGACCTCGATCCATGCCTTTTGCGGGGGGTTGAGAGAGGTAGGCGTGCCGCCCTTCGTGGCAGGTATCACCGAAGAACTTCTGGACGCACGCACGCTGATGTTGACCCCGAATACGACCACCATGTACGTACTGACGTGCATCGACACCAAGACGGGCCCGGTCGTCATGGACGTGCCGCCGGTTACCCTTGGCCCTATCGATGACGCATACTTTCGCTGGGTGACAGATGTGGGCTTCACCGGCCCCGATCAGGGCCGTGGCGGGCGCTACCTGTTCGTGCCGCCGGGTTTTGAGGGAGAACTTCCAGAGAATGGCTTCCACGTCGTGCAATCGCCGACCTACAAGAACTGGATGCTGATGCGCGCCTTCGTCCTCGACGATGGGTTGGAAGGCACCGTCAAACGTATCAAGGACCATCTACGGATCTTCCTCTTCAGCGAAATCGCTAATCCGCCTGAGCAGGAATTCGTGAACCTGACCGGCGTGCAGATGAACACGATCCACGGCAACGATTTCTCATTCTATGAAGAACTGAACGCCACCGTGCAGTATGAGCCACCGGAAGCATTTCCGCCGGAAATTGCCGGGATTTTCAACAGTATCGGCATTAAGCACGGAGAGCCCTTTGACCCTGACGAGCGGCTGCGGAACATCCTGATCGAGGCCGGGAAAGTGGGCAATGCCACGGCCCGTGCAATCTCGTACAGTCCGCGTGACCCTGGCGTCTATCTGTTCGAGGGGCGTCAGTGGACAACTCCGTATGCCCGTTTGAGCCATGAGTTCCTCGAAGACGGAGTGCGAATTCTGACCGACCGGACATTCTTCCACTACATGGCAACGGGCGTGACGCCTGCAATGTCACGGCCACGGGTCGGAGCCGGCTCGGTTTACGGTTTTACGGCGAAGGATTCCGCCGGAGACTATCTCGATGGCAGCAAGACCTATCGAGTGGACCTTGAAGCCCCTGTGCCAGCCGGTGATTTCTGGTCCTTTACGGTCTATGACAACCAGCATCGTTCGCTCCTCGAAACCGACCAGAAACTTGCTGGAATCGACAGCACCGTTCCTGGCATCATGCCCAACGAGGACGGATCTTGGACAGTCTGGTTCAGCCCTGAGGCGCCAGAGGGCAAGGAAGGAAATTGGGTGCAGACCACGCCCGGCAAGTCGTGGTCCTCGATCATCCGCCTCTACGGTCCTGGTCAGGAGTGGTTCGACAAGACTTGGGTCCCTGGCGATTTCGTGCTTGTTGAGAACTATTGAACGAGAAAGTGTGCACGGATGAAACGCAGAAAGGCTCTTCAATAGTGCTCTTTCATGTCAACGGGCTTTCACTGTATGCTTGCTTGCGGGGTTACATGGCTGCACCTCTATTTTTTAAAAAAATCGTCTGATGAACTATCATCGATGAACATTCATCCTACTATGTCTGTTTATCTACGATCTGACTGGGGTAATCTATTTACCTAATAGAAATCGAAGATGTGCGATGGAAAACTCTGCCATTTAGACGGTGGGGATGGGTGAAGGTTTTTCCTCTGTTTATCTTCGATTTTACAGTGCAAGAGGATATTGGTGCCACGCCAACGCCAACAATTCTTTTTTCACCGCAGAAAGCCCCCCCCTTGGGAAGATAAGGGGCGGCAGTTTATTCCACTATAGATATAAAAGTCTTCCTCAAGGTTGAAGTCGTTTCCATTAAACGGCCCTGTTGTGATAACATCTTTGAATCAACTCAAAATGGAGCCAATGAGGAGTGTGAAATGGGCGAGGCCAAGGTGCGCTTTGGGACTACCAGACACTGTGGTGAGGGCCAAGGGAGTACATTGATTGTGTTGTCCCTGATTACAGTCCGTTCAGATTCGACTTCAACTGGTAGGAGGAATCATGTCTGAATATTTCTACCCTGACCATGACAGTGAGGCTTTCATGGAAGAGATCAATGAGCGGCTGGCCATGGTTGCAAAGGTGGTCGAAGTCGAGGGGATGCTCAGCGACAAGTTCAAGGTCGAGGGCGTGACCGAGCTGACTGACGGCATCCAGAGCGCAATCAGAGAGGTGGCAGAGAAGCACTACCGAGCGCCTGCCACGTTTGACGGTAAAGAATTCTGGTTCTTTGCGCTGCCATGAGTCACAACGGACCACCAGAATTTCTCGAATCACTGGCTGAACTCCGGAGGCTCAAGGCTGAGGGCAAGTGGAAGCCTCGAATTGAGTTCCGGTATTACGACCCGAATAAGAGGGAGCAGATAACATACAAAGGAGAGAGAGATGTTGAAGCTGACGATTCCTTTGAAAAAAAGGATTTGAAGAGAAACTGGAGGAGTGGATGACCTCGGGGATGTGCGAGGCAGCCCGTAATCATTGGTCCATGACCTCCCTCTCAGAATCGGAGGACAAATTCACTGATTTTGGCAAAAAAGGACTCAACAGAATAGCTCCAAATTTTCATGTCCCCGGCATGTCCCCAAGCAAAAAAGCGATTAAGTCAAAACGACCCAACCGCCT
>Ga0316197_10004375_pt1 | contig 10042 bp, 9 predicted proteins | sample OudBiesiAoxic_MG_FD_204939 | JGI IMG/M metagenome (GOLD analysis project Ga0316197, IMG submission 204939) | Coastal sediment microbial communities from Oude Bieten Haven, Netherlands - site A oxic | ecosystem: Environmental > Aquatic > Marine > Coastal > Sediment | place: Netherlands... | reverse complement strand
TCATCGACAAGGACAAGCGCTTTGATACCCGCCAGGGCCGGCTGGTCACAGACTACCGCTGTGAACGCTGTGGGCACGTAAAAACAAAGGCCCACTAGATTGAGCCAGAGCCCCGAACAGCTGCAGATTTCACGGCAAGTCAGTATTCCCCTGAGTGATATTGTCATGACGGCCATTCGCGCGCAGGGCGCCGGCGGTCAGAATGTCAACAAGGTCGCTTCTGCAATACATTTACGTTTTGACATCAGGGCGTCCAGCCTGCCGGACTTTTATAAAACCCGGTTACTGGCGTTGAACGACCGGCGCATTACGCATGAAGGCGTGATCGTCATCAAATCGCAGTCATATCGTACCCGGGAAAAAAACCGTGACGCGGCATTAAGTCGCCTGCAGGCGCTGATAAGAAAGGTGGCCGTGACGGGCAAAAAGCGCATCGCCACACGGGCAAGTTCCTCAGCAAAAAAGCGACGCATGGACCACAAAACCCGGCGCGGCAGGGACAAATTGCTGCGCAGACGGGTTACCGGCGATGATTAACCGTCAGGTGCTGCGTAGCGAACGCCTGTGATGGTGTAATCGCAGCGTCCCTGCGGTGTTTCAACGCGAATCTCGTCCCTGATGGTTTTCTTCATCAGTGCCTTTGCCATGGGCGAATCCATGCTGATCCAGCCTTTGGCCAGGTCGAATTCATCCGCCCCAACAATTCGATAACAGCACTGTGTGCCGTCATCGTCTGCTAGTGTCACCCATGCACCGAAAAATACAAGCGTCGGGTCAGACGGTTGTTGAGCCACGACTTTCAGATCAGGCAGGCGTTTTTGCAGGTAGCGGATGCGCCGGTCGATCTCGCGGAGTTCCTTCTTGCGGTAGATGTATTCGGCGTTCTCGGAGCGATCACCTTCCGCTGCGGCGGCAGTCAGCGCCTTTGTGACCCCTGCACGGCGTTTCCAGAGGGCTTTCAGTTCATCGGAAAGCGACTGGTAACCCTCACGGGTAATGTAGGGAGATGATCTCGGAACGGGAGTGCGGTAGCGACCCATCAGTGCGGACTGCCTGTGAATGAGTGCTGACAAAAAGAACCCCGTCAGTGACGGGGTTCTTTGATTGCAGGATGTGCGTCCTGTTATTGCCCTTTGACGTTGACTGCTTGCAGTCCCTTTGGACCTTGCTCGATATCAAAGTCTACTGTTTGGCCTTCAGCCAGAGTCTTGAATCCGTCACCGCTGATTGCTGAAAAATGCACGAATACATCTTCACCGCCGTCGGCAGGCGCAATAAAACCGAAACCCTTGGATTCATTGAACCATTTAACAGTACCTGTAGCCATGTAACACCTCTGTAATAAGTAAACGAAATTAAAACTAATTGCAGATAAACCAAGGAAATAACAGGAGAGTTGATTTGACCTTCCGAGTTGCCTTTATGAATTTGCAATCATTTTGTTGAATCGAAATAGGCAGGAAATCTTTGCCCCCCAGCATCGATCACGGCCAAATAATACAACAGGTAAATTAAAAATGCTTAATTTGTGCAGGGGAAATCAAAGTTTTTTACATTTTGTTGCCACGCAGCAGGGTGTTTTCCATTAACTGTTGACTGTCTGCCTTGTTAATCGCTGCATTTTTCTCTGCCGGCAGTCCCGGTGCACGGGCCGTCGGGCAACTGCAGATGCCGGAATGGCATGCTCTGCGAGGGTTGATTCAGGTTTCGTTGCGGGTGGTGGCGCACTAAATCACAATACGGTCCCAGGTCCAGTAAAGACCGGTCAGTGCAATGGCCAAGGAGCAGGGAACCACGATCACCGTGTGGTACCAGGGCCTGTCACGGAACCACACGCCCACTGCCAGAAACGCCAATAAAATAACGGCCAGTTGTCCGAATTCGACACCGACGTTGAAGCTGATCAATGCTGTCATGAAGGCGTTGGCCGGCATGCCGAAATCTGCCAGTACGCTCGCAAACCCCATACCGTGCAGCAGACCGAAAAAGAATACGATCACCAGGCGGCTTTTATGCAGGGAATGTGCAAGGATATTTTCTATGCCAATGTAGGCAATCGACAGGGCGATCAGTGGCTCGACGATGCTGGACGGCAGGGTGATGATGCCGCGCATGGAAAGGCCGAGGGTCAGCGTGTGCGCCACGGTAAACATGGTGGCCTGCCAGAGCAGCGGACGCAGATGCACGCTGAGCAGGAAGATACCCAGTATGAACAGGATGTGGTCCAGCCCCTTGGGAAGAATGTGTTCGAAACCGAGGAGCAGGTAGGTTGAAATAATCTGTGTCACCGGCTGCTGTGTGAATAGTTCGGTCAGCGAGAAGGGTGCACTGGGTTCATCCTTGCGCAGCCATTGCCAGTCTGACCAGTGCCATTTTTCATTCGCCTCATCGACCTGGCGCACACGAACGGCGTTATCACCAAATCGTTCCGGGTAGTACCAGGTGAGGGAGTTGGCCGTGCGCGCTATGTTGCCTTCCAGTGTAATGACGCTGATGCGCGGTACCTTGGTATAGCCAGGTTCCGGTACGTCGATGCCGGAGATTGACAGCGGCACAGCCACGCCGTCAAAGGCCAGCCTGGTCAGTTGCGTGAACTCGCCCTCAAAGGGTTTGAAGGCGACGGCCAGCGCGTCTGCCGGCAATTCCCTCAATTCATCATAGGCGGCCGCAGTAGGCGCATCCCGGGTGTTCCGGTAACGTGCGTTGATGCCGGTGAGCAGGGCTTCAAGGCTGGCGCGTACCTCGATATGGTAGGTGCCATCGGTATTGATGCTGATTTCGACCAGCGCCGGCTTGACGACATCGGCCCATGCCGGGGTGAACAGTGCCGTAATGCCCCATAACAGGGTCAGCAGCAGACCGGTCCGCAACGGGGATGGGCAATATATTAGTTTTCTATTAATAGCTAATGTAACGTTTGGCGTTGGAGTATTCGCGGCACGTGTCTTACACTTCGCACTGGCACGCAGGGGCAGTGCCGTGCCAGTGCATGTATCGTCAGGTGTGCTTTGCTGTCACCGCATGTTGAAGTCCGCTATAGTAATCGCCTCCTATCTTAAACAAAACAACTCAGGTGAATTATGCCCTTCATTGACCGTCGTGAATTTCTGAAAATTATGGGGATCGGTGCAGCGGCCGCGACCGTGCCCGCTCTGGTTGCATGCAGTAAAGGTGAGCAGGCTGCCACCGCACCCCTCACCAGCCCACCTGCGGCCGCGGCCGGTGGCGCACCCGAGGGGTTTTATGACCTGCCGATGCAGGGGACCGCGCGCATCCTGCACATCACCGACGTGCACGGCCAGTTGCAGCCGGTGTATTTCCGTGAACCGAATGTCAATCTGGGCGTTGGTGATGCCTTTGGGCGGCCACCGCACATCGTGGGCAAGAAGTTACTGGAGACGATGGGTCTGAGCCCGGATACACCCGAGTCCTATGCCTATACCTATCTCGATTTTGATAACGCGGCGCTTAAATACGGCCGCACCGGCGGTTATGCCCATATCAAAACCCTGCTGGACAGCCTGCGCGAGCAGGCCGGTGGCAAGCAGAACACCATCACCCTGGACGGCGGCGACCTGTGGCAGGGCTCTGGCACTTCCCTGTGGACACGTGGCGTCGATATGGTGGAGGCCTCGAATCTTCTTGGCCTCGATGTCATGGTCGGACACTGGGAATTCACCTATCGGGAAAATGAAGTCCTCAGTAACGTCAGCCTCTTCAAGGGCGACTTCATCGGCCAGAACGTTCGTATCAAGGAAGACGCCCTGTTCGGCGATGAGTATGCAGCCATGACCGAGAAATACGATGGCCGTGGACTGTATGACGAGGATACCGGGCATGCCTTCCGGCCCTATGTCATCAAGGAGGTCAACGGTGCGCGCATCTGTATCGTCGGCCAGGCCTTCCCGCGTACCGCCAATGCCAATCCACAGGAGTTCTTTCCCGACTGGTCCTTCGGTCTTCGCGAGGATGACATGATCGAGCTGGTTGAGGAGATCCGTGAGACTGAAAAGCCGGATGCCATTGTGCTGTTGTCACACAATGGCATGGATGTTGATATCAAGATGGCCGAGCGTGTGCCGGGACTGAACGCGGTCTTCGGCGGCCATACGCACGATGGTGTGCCCAAGCCGCTGCAGGTCAAGAATGTCGAGGGTCATACCTGCCTGGTGAGCAATGCCGGATCCAACGGCAAGTATGTGGGCGTCATGGATTTCGAATTCGCGGACGGCAAGCTCAAGCAGTTGCATTACAAGATGCTGCCCGTGATTTCCGACTGGTTGCCGGAAAACAAGGAAATGAGCGCCTACATCAAGCAGATGCGGCAGACGGTCTACACCGATAAAATCATCGAAAGCCGTTCACCGGCCCTGTATTACAACAAGACCCGTGTCGGCAAGACCTACGAGGAGATCCTCGGTGAGAAACTGGCGATTGCCGACCGCTTGCTGTACCGGCGTGGCAATTTCATGGGGACCTGGGACCAGGTGTTGTGTAATGCACTGCGACACGAATTCGGTGCAGACGTTTCCATGTCCGCCGGTGTGCGCTGGGGAACGACGACACTGGCAGGTGAGTGGATCACCATGGAAGATGTCATGACCCAGTGTTCCATGACTTACGGCGAGACCTACGTCACCGAGATGGCGGGCAAGGATCTGAAGACTATCTTCGAGAGTGTTGCCGATAACCTCTTCGATCCGGATCCGTATTTGCAGTCCGGTGGCGACATGGTGCGCATTGGCGGGCTGGATTACACCATTGACCCCTCGAAAAAGCTGGGGGAACGTATCTCCAATATCACACTGGATAACGGCAAGCCGCTGGATATGGACGCAAGATATACCGTTGCGGGGTGGGCGTCGGTCAACCGTACCCCGGACGGTCCGCTGATGTGGGACGTCGTCAGGGGCTACATCCTGGATAACAAGGGCGAGGACAATGTGCTGCGCTTGCCGAAGATCAACTACCCGACACTGCTCGGTGTGTCCGATAACCCGGGCATTGCAAACTACGCAGGCAAGATGAGCTGAGCCTGATTTTTTTATTATTTTTCAGGGCCCCTTGTAACAAGGGGCTTTTTTATTGAGGGACTCGCATCAATGTGGTTTAAAAATTTGCAGTTATACCGTCTCGGACAGTCGTTCGATATGTCGCCGGAAGTGCTCGATGAACGACTCCATGCGGATGCATTCAAGGGTTGTAACAGCATGGATATGCTGACCTATGGCTGGGCGCCACCACTGGGTCGTCATGGCCGGCAGCTTGTACATGCAGCGAATGGCTACGTCATGATCTGTGCGCGCAAGGAGGAGAAAATCATACCGGCGGGTGTCGTCAGGCAACTGCTGGAGGACAAGGTAACTGAAATCGAGGCGACAGAGGGACGGGAAATTTACCGGCGCGAGAAGATGCGCATGAAGGAAGAAATCATCGTCGATTTATTGCCGCGTGCATTGAGCCGCATCAGTAACCAGTTTGCCTATATCGATACCCGTAACGGCTTGTTGATTGTTGACAGTGCCACGCCGGCCAGGGCCGAGACACTGATCGGGCAATTGCGTTCCACGCTGGGCCGCTTTCCGGCTTCACCGGTGAAACTGCGGCAGTCACTGTCAGGCCTGATGACACGCTGGCTGGGGGGTGAGCATTTGCCACATGATTTTGTACTGGGTGATGAATGCGAGCTTAAACATCCCGACCCTCAAGGTGGCATCATCAGTTGCAAGAAGCAGGACCTTGAGGCCGGTGAAGTCCGTAACCACATCAAGAACGGCAAGCAGGTCGTGAAGCTGGCACTGCAGTGGAAAGAACGACTTTCCTGTGTCCTGCATGAAGACCTGTCAATCAAACGCCTGCGCTTTGAGGACATTATCAAGGAAGAGGAGAGTGATACCGAGGCGGATGACCCGGTCAGCCGCTTCGACCTGGACTTTTCCCTGATGGTGCTGGAACTGGCAGCCTTCCTGCCGGGTTTAGTCGAGGCGCTCGGTGGCGAGGCGCATCCGGAGGGGGGCAAAGCCGAAACAGCGAAACAGCCGGTTGCAGCACAGCGCCCGGTGGAAACGGAACTGGAACCGGCCTGATAACCTGGTCAAATTGATCGAGATCAAAACGATTGCCACGGAATCCACGGAAGAACACGGAAATATTTCTTGAAAGTTTTTTATTTTTTCGTGTTCTTCCGTGGATTCCGTGGCTAAATAATTCTTTTTCGAATGACCAAAAGCTTACCGGGAGCTTGACTTGGCGACAATCCATCCACAATTGATGCAAGACTGCCAGCTACTCGGGAGATTCATGCTCAGTCATTTGCTGCTGATGCGTGATGCCAATTACCCCTGGTGTATCCTGGTGCCCGACCGCGATGATGTTTCCGAGATACACCAGCTGAGCGAAACCGATCAGCAACAACTGCTACGAGAATCGTCGCTGTTGTCACTCGCGATGGAATCGGCCTTCAGCCCGGACAAGCTCAACATTGCGGCACTTGGAAATGTCGTGCCGCAGTTGCACCTGCATCATATTGCCCGTTACCGGACCGATGCCGCCTGGCCCGCACCCGTGTGGGGCAGGGTGCCTGCCAAGCCTTATCTGGAGTATGAACTTGAGGCTGTCATGCATTCCCTGACGTCACTGTTGACGACAGGGTTTACGGCTGCCGACTAAACTAACAGGTGGCGCATCGCTCTCGCTCATCCATGCGCTCCACGGTGTACCTGCATCCCTGCAGGAAAAAAAACGGCGACACGTGGTCGCCGGTTTCGTGCAAGAGAGCCGGGGAAAAACTTCTGATGGCTAGCCGACGCGTTCGGCGCGTACCTGTTGCACCATCATTTGTGCAAGCACTTCAAACGATGAAGTGCGGTCAGTGTCATAGGAAACCAGCATTAGATGCGGGCGTCTTTCATTGAAATGGGCATGGACAACGCCCTGCCTGGCGGTGAGTGCCTTCTCAATATTCCGCCGGGTGTTTTCGCCCAGTAAGTTATCAACGTGCATTACCATATCTGTGATGTGCATGATGTCTACTCCTCCATTTGGCATGTAAAGCATCTATTCGAAAGCGTATTCACGCAGCCTTTTTTGGCTTCTTTACCTGGCCGGTCTCCGTTGACTGAACGTTAATAAATAACCATACAAATGTCAATGAAATAATTTATAACCCCATGTATTCAATTAATATAATAAAGAACACCACATGATGTACGGGGTATTTATTATCCATACTAGATATAGGGGATAACGCGCGGGGAGGCCACCACCGGTCGGCGGCGCCGTGAAAAATATTTTTATTTTATGCGGGGATCAGGCGGAGGCGCTGCGCGCCGAGCGCTTGCGTTCATTCTCCAGCAACAGTTTCTTGCGCAGTCGAATGTGGTTCGGTGTGACTTCCACCAGTTCATCATCGTCAATGAATTCCAGCGCCTGTTCCAGACTCATGCGAATCGGTGGCGAGAGCTGGATATTTTCATCCGTGCCGGCCGCACGAATGTTGGTCAACTGTTTCCCCTTGAGCGGGTTAACCACCAGATCGTTGTTGCGTTTATGAATACCGATGAGGCCGCCTTCATAGACTTCCTCGCCGTGGCCGATGAAGAGGCGGCCACGCTCCTGCAGGTTGAAGAGGGCGTAACCCAGTGCCTTGCCTGCACCATTGGCAATGAGGACACCGTTGGTGCGTTGTCCGTACTCGCCCGGTTTTATCGGGCCGTAGTGGAAGAACACACTGTAGATCAGTCCGGTACCCTGGGTGCCGGTAAGAAATTCGGTGCGAAAACCGATCAGTCCGCGTGACGGCATGACGTAGTCCAGGCGAACCCGTCCCTGACCATCCGGCACCATGTCCGTGAGTTCACCGCCGCGCTCGCCGAGCTTTTCCATGATGGTGCCCTGGTGGACATCCTCGATGTCGACGGTGACCTGCTCATAGGGTTCCTGTTGTATGCCGTCGATTTCACGGATTATCACCTCGGGCCTTGATACGCCCAGCTCGAAGCCTTCCCGGCGCATGGTTTCGATCAGTATCGCGAGGTGCAGTTCGCCGCGACCGGAGACCTTGAATTTGTCAGGGTCGCCGGTGTCCTCTACGCGCAAGGCAACATTATGAATCAATTCGCGTTGCAGGCGTTCATGGATGTTACGCGAGGTAATGTATTTACCGTCCTTGCCGGCGAACGGTGAGTTGTTCACCTGGAAGGTCATGCTGACGGTCGGTTCGTCCACGGAGAGGGCAGGCAGAGCCTCGACACAGGACGGGTCACAGAGGGTGTCGGATATGCCCAGTTTATCGATACCGGTAAAGGCGATGATGTCTCCGGCCTGTGCCTCGGGAACTTCGATACGTTCCAGTCCCAGAAAGCCGAATACCTGGCCTACACGTGCATTACGCTGCTTGCCGTCACGGTCTACCAGTGTGACGGGCATATTGGTCCTGATTTTACCGCGCAAGATGCGGCCAATACCGATGACGCCGACATAGCTGCTGTAGTCCAGTGTGATCACCTGCATCTGGAACGGGGCGTCCGGGTCCACGCTGGGTGGGTCTACCTTTTCAATGATGGCTTCAAACAGGGGTGTCATGTCTTCGCTATGATGATCGATTTCAAGACTGGCATATCCCTGCAGTGCGGAAGCATATATCACCGGGAAGTCGAGTTGCTCATCGGTGGCACCGAGGCGGTCGAACAGCTCAAAGGTCTGATCGAGTACCCAGTGTGGACGCGAGCCCGGGCGGTCGATCTTGTTAATGACGACAATCGGTTTCAGCCCCAGGTCGAATGCCTTCTGGGTGACAAACCGTGTTTGCGGCATTGGGCCTTCCACGGCATCGACCAGCAACAGTACGGAATCCACCATCGACAGCACACGTTCTACCTCGCCACCGAAATCGGCGTGTCCCGGGGTGTCGACGATATTGATGCGGTAGTCACCCCAGCGGATGGCGGTATTTTTCGATAAAATCGTAATGCCACGTTCCTTTTCCAGGTCACTGGAATCCATGATCCTTTCCGGGGCCGCGGCGTGCTCGCCAAAGGTGCCGGACTGGCTCAGGAGTTTGTCCACGAGGGTCGTCTTGCCATGGTCGACGTGTGCGATGATGGCGATATTTCGGAGCTTGCTGATCATGATTGATTCTGTGCCCGCGATAGCGGAATGCGGTTGAAGGGGCAGCGATTATACATAAGCACGGCCCTGAAGGTAGTGCTTGCCCCGGCGTGCGACTGCGATATCAGTCATGCGTATGGCCTGGTACCCGCTGATTGATGTGAGAAATCCGGGTATTCAGATCTTGCACGGCCCGCAGGCAGCGCTCTGGCACCCTGTGTCAACGGCTTACGCGTGTACTTCGGTGCGCAGAACGCACCCGGCATGGGTTCCTAAGGAGCCTCTGATGTGTCGTCATTGCGAGGAACAAAGTGACGAAGCAATCTGTAACTCGTTGATTCACTGGTTACGAGATTGCTTCGCTTCGCTCGCAATGACGGGCTACATGAATTAATCAGAGGTTCCCTAATATGAATTCGGGTTTCCCCTGGCGGTCTCCCGGAGGTCCTCTTCAATGAAACGCAGTAATGCTTCGAAAAGCGCCTCGCGCGGATAGTCATTCCTGTTTACAAACGTGGAGCCCAGCGTGCTGTGGGCGCGTGCGATCGGCACGGCCACTGCCAGGTGATCGGCATTCAGATAAGCAACCAGCGTGCTGCCCGGGATAAACTGGTCGTAGAATATGAGCTGGCTGTCATTGCGGGCGTCCACTTTGCCGAGCTTCCGGTAGCTGCTGCGCAGAACTGATGAAATTCGCTCGGGTTCGGGGAAGGTTATCAGCGAATAATAGGCAATCCCGTCCGGCAGGGTGTGTTCAGCAAGCCAGGCCTTGCGCGTCGCCGGTCGCAGGCTGTTCAATGCACCCCCGTCGCCCGGCTCACAGGCAGATTGCGGGAAGTGCTGCAGCAGGTTGAGCTGCGACTGATCGGCATCGTTTGCCAGCGGTGAACCGCCTACCGCACCGGCTGCACTGACCACGGCGGCTATACGCCCC
>Ga0316197_10004374_pt1 | contig 10043 bp, 8 predicted proteins | sample OudBiesiAoxic_MG_FD_204939 | JGI IMG/M metagenome (GOLD analysis project Ga0316197, IMG submission 204939) | Coastal sediment microbial communities from Oude Bieten Haven, Netherlands - site A oxic | ecosystem: Environmental > Aquatic > Marine > Coastal > Sediment | place: Netherlands... | reverse complement strand
TTTTGTGATGCTGGGACGGGGCTTTCACTACGCATTGGCAGCCCTTGGCCCGACAGGCATTGATCATCTGATTGATGTGCTGGCCAAAGATCTGGAAGCCAATATGGGGCAGTTGGGCGCGCGTGATTTGCGCAGCCTCCCGCCCGCCTTTGCGCTGGGTCCGTCCGTCCCGGCGCTGCCCCACGCCGCAGTGCCCTCAAAGAAGCGCTAAAACTTCTGCTTGCGCCCAAGCCCGATCAGACGCAACAATGCCGCAACGCAGAAAAACCGCCGTGCGATGCGCACTCTCAAGGGGCACTACCCAATACAACGCGTTTACCGGTGCCTCCCCATCCAGTAGACCTGCGCTGACCGCTGCAGCAGACCGAGGGCAAGTATGACCGAATTTCGCAAGATCCTGATCGCCAACCGGGGTGAAATCGCCATTCGTATCATGCGAGCTGCCAATGAGATGGGCAAAAAAACCGTGGCGGTATTTGCAGAAGAGGACAAGTTGGGGCTGCACAGGTTCAAGGCCGACGAGGCCTACCGCATCGGCGAAGGACTCGGGCCAGTCGCGGCATATCTCAGCATTGATGAAATGATCCGCGTTGCCAAAGCCTCGGGCGCGGACGCCATCCACCCCGGCTATGGATTGCTATCTGAAAACCCCGATTTCGTAGATGCCTGTGACCAGAACGGGATCACCTTCATCGGGCCACGCGCCGAAACCATACGTGCTTTGGGCGACAAAGCCTCCGCGCGCCGGGTTGCGGTTGAAGCGGGCGTGCCAGTCATTCCTGCTACGGAAGTGCTGGGCGATGACATGAAGGCGATCAAGGCTGAGGCGAGGGAAGTCGGCTATCCACTGATGCTCAAGGCCTCCTGGGGCGGTGGGGGGCGAGGCATGCGGCCCATCGAGGCAGAAGCTGAGCTGGAGGAAAAAGTGCTCGAAGGCCGGCGTGAGGCCGAAGCGGCCTTTGGCAACGGCGAGGGATATCTCGAAAAGATGATCCTCAAAGCCCGCCACGTCGAAGTGCAGATCCTCGGCGACAAGCACGGCGGCATGTATCACCTGTATGAGCGGGACTGTTCGGTCCAGCGCCGCAACCAAAAGGTCGTCGAGCGCGCGCCCGCCCCATACTTGACAGACTCACAGCGTGCTGAGGTCTGCGATCTGGGCTACAAAATCTGCAAACACGTAAATTACGAATGCGCGGGCACCGTCGAATTCCTGATGGATATGGACGATGGCAAGTTTTACTTCATTGAGGTGAACCCGCGCGTCCAAGTTGAACATACTGTGACCGAAGAAGTCACCGGCATCGATATCGTGCAGGCACAAATCCTGATCGCTGAAGGCAAAACCATCGCGGAGGCCACTGGTAAGCCTACGCAAGGTGACGTGCAGCTGACAGGCCACGCCCTGCAGACGCGGATCACCACCGAAGACCCGCAAAACAATTTCATTCCCGATTATGGCCGCATCACCGCGTTCCGCGAGGCCACCGGCATGGGCATCCGTCTGGACGGTGGCACGGCTTATTCAGGAGGGGTGATCACACGTTATTACGACAGCCTCTTGGTCAAGGTGACCGCCAAGGCGCAGACGCCCGAAGCCGCCATCGCCCGCATGGACCGCGCCCTGCGCGAGTTTCGTATCCGCGGCGTCAGCACCAATATCGCTTTTGTGGAAAACCTGCTGAAACATCCGACGTTTCTGGACAATACCTACCACACCAAATTTATCGATCAGACGCCGGAGCTATTCCAGTTCAAGCGGCGTCGCGACCGCGCCACCAAAGTGCTGACCTACATCGCCGACATTGCCGTGAACGGGCATCCGGAAACCAAAGGTTTCGAACGGCCCGCCGCGACGGTCAAGGCACCAACGCCTCCGGCCACCCGCGCAGAACCCTTGATGGGTACCCGCAACTTGCTGGAGCAAAAGGGCCCGCAGGCGGTTGCTGACTGGATGGGCCAGCAAAGACAATTGCTGATCACCGACACCACCATGCGCGACGGCCATCAGTCGCTTCTGGCCACGCGCATGCGCAGCCATGATATGATCAAGGCCGCCCCGGCCTATGCTGCCAACTTGCCGCAACTGTTCTCGATTGAATGCTGGGGCGGTGCCACTTTTGACGTCGCCTATCGCTTCTTGCAGGAATGTCCGTGGCAACGCCTGCGGGATCTGCGCGCCGCCCTGCCCAATGTGATGACGCAGATGTTGCTGCGCGGCTCCAACGGGGTTGGCTACACCAATTACCCCGACAACGTGGTACAGGAATTTGTCCGCGTCGCCGCCCAGACAGGCGTTGATGTATTCCGGGTTTTTGACAGCCTCAACTGGGTCGAAAACATGCGCGTGGCCATGGATGCAGTGCTGGAAACCGACAAGATTTGCGAAGGGGCGATCTGCTATACCGGTGATATCTTCGACCCTGACCGCGCCAAGTACGACCTCAAATACTATGTCGCCATGGGGCAGGATCTCAAAGCCGCTGGCGCCCATGTGCTCGGACTCAAGGACATGGCGGGGCTGTTGAAGCCCGGTGCCGCCCGGGTCCTGATCAAAGCGTTGAAATCCGAAGTTGGCCTGCCGATCCATTTCCACACCCACGACACAGCGGGCATCGCCTGCGCCACAATCCTTGCCGCCTCCGAAGCGGGGGTCGACGCGGTGGATTGCGCGATGGATGCGTTTTCCGGCAACACGTCACAGGCCACCCTCGGCTCGGTTGTCGAGGCACTCAAGCACACTGACCGCGAGACAGGACTCGACATCCGCGCGGTGCGCGAAATCAGCGATTACTGGGAAGAGGTTCGCCACGAATACGCAGCGTTCGAGTCCGGAATGCAGGCGCCCTCCTCCGAGGTTTATCTTCACGAGATGCCGGGCGGCCAGTTTACCAACCTCAAGGCGCAGGCTGCGTCACTTGGCCTTGAAGAGCGCTGGCCGGAGGTTGCCCGGACCTATGCTGACGTCAACCAGATGTTCGGTGATATCGTCAAGGTCACACCCTCCTCCAAGGTGGTGGGTGACATGGCGCTGATGATGGTCAGTCAAAACCTCAGCCGAACCCAGGTTGAAGACCCCGGTACGGATGTCTCTTTCCCGGATTCGGTCGTCGACATGATGCGCGGCAATCTTGGCCAGCCTCCCGGCGGGTTTCCGGACGGCATTGTCACCAAAGTGCTGAAAGGCGAAAAACCCAATACCGCCCGCCCCGGTGCACATTTGCCCGCAACTGATCTTGAAGCCACCCGCAAAGAACTGCGAGATTTGCTGGAAGGCAAAGACGTCGATGACGAGGACCTGTCCGGGTACCTGATGTATTCGAAGGTCTTTCTGGACTACATGGGGCGGCATCGCATCTACGGGCCCGTGCGCACCTTGCCGACCCGGACGTTCTTTTATGGCATGCAGCCGAGCGAGGAAATCTCGGTTGAGATTGACCCCGGTAAGACGCTGGAAATCCGGTTGCAGGCGATCAGCGACACGAATGAAGATGGTGAAGTTAAGGTCTTCTTCGAACTCAACGGCCAGCCGAGGGTGATAAGAGTGCCAAACCGTCTGGTTAAGGCCAGCACCCTTCAGCGGCCCAAGGCTGAGACCGGGAATGCCAACCACATTGGCGCACCCATGCCCGGTGTTGTGGCCTCCGTCGGCGCGGTTGTTGGTCAATCCGTCAAAGAAGGCGATCTGTTACTGACCATCGAAGCGATGAAGATGGAAACCGGCATTCATGCCGAACGGGATGCCGTGGTCAAGGCCGTACATGTGGCGGCAGGCGGGCAGATCGATGCCAAGGATTTGTTGGTGGAATTGGAGTAGGCCCCGTCTGCCCCCTGATCACGGAGGAACAGCGCGATGCGTTTGTCTGCCCTGTCCCTGCTGGTCCCGGATTATGACGCAGGCATCGCGTTTTATTGCGGCGTGATGGGGTTCACTCTGGAGGAGGACATCGATCAGGGCCACAAACGCTGGGTGCGCGTGGCCCCGGAAGCAGGTGGAACAGCCTTCATCCTTGCTCGTGCAGAGAACGACACCCAAGAGGCAGCAATCGGCCAACAAGGCGGCGGGCGCGTTTGGCTGTTCCTGCAAACCGACGATTTCGGACGGGACCACGCACGCCTGCAGCAAGCCGGTGTGCATTTCGAAGAGAACCCGCGCCATGAACCTTACGGCATCGTCGCAGTGTTCTGCGACCCGTTCGGCAATCGCTGGGACCTGATCGAACCCGCCGCGTAATTGCCGCAGTCAGCCCGCGATCTATGTTTTTCAGCAGTAAGAGCTGCGTAGGGAGGCACGATGCAATCTGCCGTTATCTTTGACTGCGAATTCCTGACATCTGAAGGGGGATCCAAACCGCTTTTGGTGTGGCCCTGAAGACCCCGATCCCGTCATCACCCAGATCGGTGCAGTCAAGGTTGAGTTGGCGGGCAATTTCACGACCCGCGAGACCTTTCGGGAGTATGTGATCCCACTAGACCGTCACGGCACCCGTTATCCGCTTGATCCCCTTTTCGTAGCACTGACCGGCATCACTGAAGATCAAATTACCACGCAAGGCCGCGCACTGTCGCGTGCGCTTGGCGCATTGAAGGACTTCGCTGTGAGCGACAAGCTGTGGTCTTGAGGTAAGGACGAATTCAACATGATCGCGATCAGCTGCTATGTGCAATCGCTGCCGCCCCCCATTGAGGCGCGCCGCTTCGACAACGTCTGCGCGCTTGTTCTCAAGGCTGGTATGCCGCTTGATGACATCAAACGGACCCGCAGCGATGGACTTGCCACCTATTTCGAAATCGACCATCCGCCCCTGCGAGGGCATGATGCACGCGACGATACCCTGTCAGTCGCATATGCGCTGCAACATCTTCTCAAGCAGGGCAAACTGACGGAAGCAGATTTTGACTAAGGTGTTCTCTCCCTGATACCTGCACAGAGCCCGGCAGACATTCCCTCGGAATTGCCGAAATGCTCCTGCTCATTTCTGTCGCATTGCTTCGCAAGATGGTTGCGCTAGTTTCGGCGCAATGGAATTATAATTGACAGCTATGCCCTACGAATGGACCACAGCACCGGACGCCACCGCCCAGCGCATGCGTCTTTGGCCACACCAATCCCTGCCACCCAAAGGATTTGCGGCGTTCATTCTCACAACCTTCACACTCATTTTGATCCCCACGTTGCCGCTGCTGGGCACACCGCTGATGTGGGGTCTGCTGCCATTCATGCTCGCGGCGGTCTGGGGGATCTACTGGGCGCTTCAGCGCAATCACAAGGCGCGCCAGATCGAGGAAATCCTGACAATTGATGGTGAAAATGCCCGGCTGACCCACACCACGCCCAAAGGGGAAGTAAAGGAATGGGGCTGCAACAGGTATTGGGCCACGGTTCTGAAATACGAAAAAGATGGTCCGGTTCCCCATTACATCACCTTGCGAGGGGAAGGGCGTGAAGTCGAGATCGGGGCATTCTTGTCCGAAGAAGAACGCATCGCTCTCTATGAGGACTTGCAGCGCAGCCTGCATAGATAGCCGATCAAAGTGACCTAATAGCTTCCGCCAACGCGTCGTAAATCAGCCGCACACGCTTGCTTGTGTTGACCTCCCGATGCGCGACCAGCCACGTGTCAAACGACCATGGTGGCATCCACGGGGCCGCGCGCGCGACGCCCGGTGTGCCTTCGGCGACCATTTCAGGAATCACGCCGAGGCCAACACCTTGCTTCAAGAGCTCCCACTGCACAATCTGCGAAGCGCAAGTCACTGAAAACGCACTCTCTGCCACTGAAACGCCCGCAGTTCGCAGCCCCTCAACAAAGGGCTCGTTCTCTTCAAAACCGATGAACGTCGCAGACCCGAGTGCCTCGACAGTTTCAAACGGTCCTGCGACATCCAGATAGCATTGCGCGGCATATAAGTGGGCATCGTCCTCGCGCAGCTTGCGCGCGATAAGGTCGGGGTCAGACGGGCGCACATTGCGCAGCGCAATATCCGCCTCCCGTCTGCGCAGGTCGCGCAGGCTGTTGCTTGAGACGATGTGCAGCGTGATGCCAGGAAACCGCTGCCGTAGCTTTGCAAGAATCGGTGGCAGCACATAAGCAGATGTCATCTCGCTCGCAGTGATGCTGACGTTGCCTTCGACCGATTGGGACTGCCCCGATGCACTGCGTGACAGCGCCGTCGCCGCCTGCCCCATAGCGCGCACATGATCGACAAGCCCCAGCCCCGATGGTGTCAGAGCGAGACCCTTCCCCGACCGTTCGAAAAGCGCCACTCCAAGTTCTTCCTCCAGAGCAGCGACTTGGCGGCCCAATGTCGGTTGCGCCATTCCAAGTGCGCGTGCGGCCGCCGACAAAGACCCTTCCTCAACTGTGACCAGAAAGGCCCGTGCGCGGTTCCAATCGAAGGTTACTGATCGCCAATCCATGCATTTATGCATACCTGATCGGCAGTTTTGGTCAATTCCCAAATCATTTTTGTATGAGTATCACGCTCGAAAATATTCTTGAAAGGCCTGATATGACACTTGCACATTCGGCGCGCACGTCACCACGTGCTGCGCGTTTCTGGAACCGCATTGCAAAGAAATATGCGCGCAGCCCAATCTCCGACGAGGCGTCCTACCAACGGAAACTGGAGGAGACGCAGGCCCTGATGCGACCTGACATGCAAGTGCTTGAATTCGGTTGTGGCACAGGCAGCACCGCCATCACGCACGCCGCGCATGTGACGCAAATCACTGCAATTGACATCTCGCATGAGATGATCGCAATCGCGCAGCACAAGGCCGCTGAGGCGCAGATTGAAAACATTGATTTCATTGTCTCCGATATTGCAGAGTTCGCAGGCGCGGAACAGAAATATGACATGATCCTTGGCTTGAGCATCCTGCACCTGACGCCGGATCGCGATGCAACCTTGAAGTCCGTTTACGAGATGTTGGAACCCGGCGGTTACTTCATTTCCAGCACGCCCTGTATTGCGGATATTATGCCGGTTTTTAAATTAATAGCAGGCGCAGGTTATACACTGGGTTTGCTGCCGCTCGTGCGCGTGTTCGGACGCGGAGCGTTCGAACAAAGCATCGTCAACGCCGGTTTCGAAATTGAAACCGCATGGCAGCCCGGCCCAAAGAGCAGCCTGTTCGTCATTGCAAGAAAGCCGCTCACAGCGTCCTGAGAACATATAATTCGAACAGCTCCGGAATTTTGGAAAATTCCGGTTCGATTCCTTCTGAAGGAATCGGTGTCTGACGTAGGCAAGTAACAGTTCGGCTAAGCGCGTCGCTCAACTCAGCCGTGCTTTCACGGTTGGACCGACCTTACCGAAATCCATCTGGCCGGTGTAGTTCGATTTTAGCAATCCGATTACCTTACCCATGTCCCGGATTGATGTTGCGCCCACCTCAGAAACTGCTGCCGCAATCGCGGCATCCGTTTCCTCGTCAGTCAACTGACGTGGCAGAAACTCTTCGATCACCTCAATTTCTGCACGTTCCCGGTCAGCCAAATCGAGCCTGCCGCCTTCTTCATAGGCCCGCGCTGATTCCATACGTTGCTTGGCCATCTTGCCAAGGATCGCCAGAACTTCGCTGTCGCCCACGCCGTCGTCCTGCCCTTCTGCCCGGGCTGCGATGTCTTTGTCTTTGATGGCGGCATTGATCAGCCGCAGCGTAGAAAGCCTGTCTGCGGCCTTATCCTTCATCGCCTGTTTCAGGGCGTCCGAGATGCGCGTGCGCAAATCCATCTGTCATATCCTTCGCAAATGCGGTGATCAGCGTCGCACCATAGTCCCTCGCGCCACAGCAGGCAATGGGGGGTGCCGCATCGTAACCCTGTAAAATAAGGGGCAATCAACCTGTCTCGCGCGGTATTGACCCCACCGGTCGCCGCAATTAGGTTGCCGGCGCCGATCCTCTCTCTGCTGCCCCTCCGGAGGTCTTCATGACAGCGTCCACGCCCCCTCGCCCAACCGCATGCCTTGCACTTGCGGATGGTTCAGTTTTTTACGGCATGGGCTTTGGAGCAACCGGCCAGACGGTGGCCGAGCTTTGTTTTAACACCGCGATGACCGGATATCAGGAAATCATGACCGATCCGTCCTATGCTGGCCAGATCGTCACCTTCACCTTCCCTCATATCGGCAATGTCGGCACCAACCCGCAGGATGACGAAACCGCTGATCCGGTCGCAGAAGGTATGGTTGTCAAATGGATGCCAACCGACCCCAGCAACTGGCGCAACCTTCAGGACCTTTCTGCATGGTTGGCAGCCCGGGGCAGAATAGCGATCGGCGGAGTTGACACTCGCCGGCTGACCCGCGCCATTCGTCAACAGGGTGCGCCGCACGCCGCGCTTGCGCATCATCCCGATGGTGAGTTTGACGTGGCTGCACTGGTCGCTGCAGCGCGGGCATTTGCTGGTCTTGAGGGCATGGACCTCGCCAAAGACGTCACCTGTGCACAATCATACCGCTGGAATGAAATGCGGTGGGCCTGGCCAGATGGTTTTCCGGTTCAGGACAGCGCGGCGCACAAGGTTGTCGCAATAGACTATGGCGCCAAGCGCAACATCCTGCGCTGCCTCGCCTCGGCGGGCTGCGAGGTTACTGTTCTGCCAGCGTCGGCAACCTTTGATGAAATCATGGACCACCAGCCGGACGGCGTTTTCCTGTCCAATGGTCCCGGTGATCCCGCCGCCACCGGCACCTATGCGGTGCCGATGATTCGCGACGTACTCGACAAAACCGACCTGCCGGTCTTTGGCATTTGTCTCGGACATCAGATGCTGGCGCTGGCGCTCGGCGCGCAGACCGTCAAGATGAGCCACGGGCATCACGGTGCCAACCATCCGGTTAAGGACATGGATACCGGCAAGGTTGAAATCACCTCCATGAACCACGGATTCGCAGTTGATGGCCAAAGCCTGCCGGACGGTGTTGTTGAAACACATAAATCTCTCTTTGACGGCTCGAACTGTGGTATTCGTATCGACGGGCGGCCCGTCTGGTCGGTGCAGCATCACCCGGAAGCAAGCCCCGGCCCACAGGACAGCTACTACCTGTTTGAGCGCTTCGCCAAGGCCATGTCCGACCGCGCGGCGTGATCCCATTCCGCTGAGCAGGCGTAGCGCAACAAATCGCCACTGCAATTAAGGCTTTGTTCACCGCAAGTTAACTCCGTGCTGCCAGTTTCGTTCGGATGACGAACAGCAGAACGTGTTAAATGAGTGACCTCCGCTTGCATTTGCGTGATCCGCATCTGGCCGACCCCGGCCAGCCGCGACTGCCCTTCGGCCGATATCTGGTGAACGAGGGTATCATTGCGCAAAGCGATCTGGTGCATGCGCTGGAATTGCAATGCTATGTCGACGCCCCCTTGGGAGAGATCATGATCTCCGAAGGGCTGGCGAGCCGGCCAGCAGTCATGCGCGCTCTTTCACGTCAGCACGGCGCTCAATTGGTCAACCTTGAGGTGGCACCGCCTGCGTTACATCTGGCAACACGGTTGCCAAGTGCAATCTGTCTGCAGCACGGCATGGTGCCGTGGCTCCAGCTTGGTGACACATTGCTGGTCGCCACAAGCAGACCCGACCGGTTTGACCATTTCCGCGCCTGTATGGGTGCTGCGGGCAGAAAACTGCTGCCCGTCATTGCAGATGAACTGCAAATTCAGACACAACTCAGCCGCCTTTATGGCGCAGAGCTTGCCCAGCGCGCAGCAACAAGGGTTCGTTCGGTGGAAAGCTGCCGGACCTGGGACGTGCAATCAACTTCGCGGCGGCTCTGGGCCCTTGCCGCCGTTCTGCTCTGCGCCACCCTGCTGATCCTTACTCCACACTGGACGTTGACCGTCGCAATACTGCTGGCCTTCACGACCCTGCTGATGACGACGGCACTCAAAGCAGCTGCGTTCTGGTCGCAATTGTCCAATAGGGTTCCCGACAGACCACCCCCTCTCGCGCTGGGTGCCGCACCTTTTCGTCTGCCGCGGGTGTCGGTCCTTGTCCCGCTCCTACATGAAAATGAAATCGCCGGCGCGCTGATTGCCC
>Ga0316197_10004373_pt1 | contig 10043 bp, 7 predicted proteins | sample OudBiesiAoxic_MG_FD_204939 | JGI IMG/M metagenome (GOLD analysis project Ga0316197, IMG submission 204939) | Coastal sediment microbial communities from Oude Bieten Haven, Netherlands - site A oxic | ecosystem: Environmental > Aquatic > Marine > Coastal > Sediment | place: Netherlands... | reverse complement strand
CATTTGCACCTAATCAATCGCTATGGCAAGGTGATTTAGACGCCCTAGTTGGTGCCATCTTCTTTTCTATTTACCTTATCTGTCTGAGTATTAATAAAGGCCGTCATGCTGAGCTGATACTGATTATTGCTGGTATCTGTATCGTGATTTTTGCCTTGTTTAATGGTGTATCCCCCTGGCAATTAAGTACAACACAATATATTTACCTATTTCTGATGGGAGGTGTCATGCTGCCAACGGCTTATTTATTGGTATCTAAAGCATCGGCGTTGATTAGTGCACCAGAGGTTAGTTTTATATTGCTAGGAGAGATATTTTTTGGGCCTCTATATGTACTCGTGTTTTTAGGAGACTCGCCAAACAGCAGTGATATGGTCGGTGCTGCGATCGTATTAACTACATTAGCGGTGCATACCTACTGGCAATTCAAACAGACTGAAGCAGCTCCCGCTAGCTAATACTAATCAGCATAAGTATCTGATTTTTCATGTTGGTTAAAATAAGTTAGCTATCACACAATCATGCGCCTTGCTCCTTTTCATGTTTTTCAACAAGCTAAAAAATTCCCCATTTATTATGCTAATACCAATATTATTAAGGATAAAAGAGCATCTTAAAAAATGACAAAATAACGGTTCATGGACAATCTCACAGTTTAATGGATATAAAATAGATAAACTAGGGACTGAGGACCTTTGCCCAACCCAACGCGTTTTGATCGAGACGGACGGAATGTAGGCTAGTCATCTAAGCGAGTTTCGTTCAACAAAGAGCATAACGTGTTGGGTTGAATCCGAAGGGCAGCATTTGTTGACTCTTTCTATTGCGTTTTCGCCTATTTATGTGGAATAACCACAGTACATAGCTTCAGCCTTGCATAAATGGCCAACAAATTGCTGCAAAAACAAACTTGAAAGATCACCGCCCCTAATCATGGTGTTACCGTTTTTACTAATACACATTATATTAAACATTGTTGATGGGCTAACCCATGAAATTATTTAAACGTAAACTTGCACAAGGTGTGCATGTTATTACATTGCCTATTAATCAAAGTATGCCGCTTTGTAAGTTATTCCCAAAGGAACTCTCTGGTTCATATATCGAAAAATTAGATATCGCTGGAAACTGGGAGGATAAACAAATTGTCGTTTATGAAAATAATCATTTTGTGGTTGCATCTGCTTATCAAGCATTGCAGCCAATGCAAACAATTCGCTTAACGTTGAAAAGAGAGGTTGAAGTTAACTGGCAATGGGAATTTGTCAGTAATAGCGGTTTAATACAAGAAGAAATCACTATTAATAAGGGGTTTGAACTCTCTGATGCGCTTTATTTAGCACAATTATCAAACCTTGTTTATGGCGAAAAAAGTCATATTCTAGATACCTTAAAAAACCGATATCTATTTGAGGAAGCTTATTATTTTTCTAAGAATAGCCACCATGGATATTTTAATCGAGGTATTAAAAAACTGCTCTATACATTCATTAAGGGGCGCAGTAGCATTGTTGATTTGCAGTTTACTTATAGTAAAAAAGTAGACAAAAAAACCGGTAAACAGCTTATTGTTGTGGTCTTTCAAGGATCACAAGAGGAACTGGATTGGATGACAAATTTGAGTATGAAAGATACCGATTTTCATACTCGAGGCAAAGTACATCAAGGTTTTTACCACTCGTTAAAACTCTTCATAAAAACACTGCGTAAAGAAAATAAAAAAATTGAGCAGGCAATCCTATTTGATCTTTTTAATGATATTCAACGTTTTAATATGAATTCAAAGATAATCGTAACAGGTCATAGTTTAGGTGGGGCATTAGCCACGCTAGTGGGGTGCTATTTAATTGAATTAGGGGTATTACGAGACAATATATCGGTTTATAGCTTTGGTGCGCCGCCACTCGCAACGCAGCAGTTTTGTGACTTTTATGATAATAAAATAGATGTTTATCGGATGGTGAATAAAAACGATCTGATACCTAAGTTGGACAAAGTAAGTCGTCTTTATCACCTTGGCGAAGAGATTATATTACCCTCAAATGAGTGGGAAGTTCATGCCTGCGAAGGTTATATTGATAACATTATTGACTGTATGAATTAGATATATAGCGCTTTATAAATAATCCACATCATTGCTTATAGCAATTGAATTTAATCGGTGATTAGAGTTTTTGTAGCAAAAATGATAACTGATAAGGACTGAGTTGCAGCCTTTTGAGAGATTAATTTAGTTAATCCTCTATTGGAAAATTAAATTGAAGACTTTTATTCTTTAATCGTTTTTCTCACTTCATAAAATCGTATACAACAATTTTGAACAGCTTTAGTTGACCACGCATTGGTGGAGAACAGTATCTTCGGAATAAAACTCACAACGCAGTTAGGGATAATTTAACCAGTAAAATAGATCTGCTATTTACTGTAATTGGCAATAAGGTTATATCACCTATTAAATCGTTAAATTTGTTTTTATTGATCCCCCAAAAATGGTTAATGTTAATCACTGATAGCAACACTGTAACATCAACAAAATATTGTTTTATAAGCGTAATTTTGTGAATTACACTGTGGTTATATCAAGAGCATTATGTTACTTTAACTTGAAAATCTTATAATATTTAAACACCCATTTGTTGCAACGTGTGCCTTGAAGTAACGACTTTATTCGGCACAATATTTAAACATTAAATTAATTCCTTTGGTATAACCAAGGATCACTAGAAATAAAGCCAACCTTAATTGATATAAACTTGATTCAGTTTTTTACTTCAATTTCGAAATTATCTCACATAGAAAGAATGGATAAATACAACATGAGCTTACCTAAAACAACAATTTTAGCTTTATCTTTAATATCAAGTGCATCTTTTGCCATTGATTCAGAGCAAACATTTCCCCTTGGGAATTTTGAAGTACAAAAAACGACAAATGAGCCTCTCAATATATCAACAAGAGTTTTAAATGGTAATGATGTCAGTTCAAAAGACTTTACCCATTATGCGATGTTAATTGAATATATAGAGGGCAATAACTATTACAATTTTACTTGTGGTGGTTCTGTGGTAAATGATAGCTTTATTTTAACGGCTGCTCATTGTGTTGATCGTTATAAAAACACCGATACCCTTAAAGTTGTGACTAAAAACCAATCTTCACGCTCTATATTTATAGAAGAATTTCGAACAGTAAAAGCAATTACTGTACATCCAAATTATGTTGGCGCTAACGATGCCTTTATCAATGGTGATGATATTGCGGTTATCGAGCTTAATTACCCTATTTTGGATAATATTAGTTCAATGAGGTTAGCGCTTGAGCAAGACACAGTACAGGCACTAGATAGCGAAAAGTTAACTGTTATTGGTAATGGTCTAATTAATAATTTTGGGGCTTCAGCAACCCTACAACAAGGTGAAGTATTTTCCATATCAAATGATGCCTGTAATGGTCTTAATCCTGATGAGGCATTTAATGAAGTAATTTGTGTTACATCAATCATTGATGAAATGGCTGATGAGGATGCATTGTCACAGTCTTGTTCTGGAGATAGTGGCGGGCCTTTGCATTACTTCGATGAAAATAGCCAACGCTATCAACAAATTGGGCTTGTTAGTTATGGAGAAGAGGGATGTCAATTTTCAAGTTATGCATCTATTTATACTAAAGTTTCTCATTACAATGAGTGGCTAACGAGCATTATCACCTATGGCAATGAGTTGACTTATGATGCAACTATCGAGGATGGTAATACTCGCTCAACAGGAGAAATGGGTACATTTATCGAAAATGATGGTACCAGTGTTAATGCGGGGGAAAGCAATAGCAGCGGTGGCGGTGGCTCAACAACTCTATTTTCTGTTTTTTTATTAGCCTTAATTACACTCAGACGAAAAATTGTGGCTGATAAATAAGAGATAAGAATATATTAGAAGACTTTTTACCTGTTTTTTTGAAGGGGAGAACGCCACTTGCAACAAATTGATGTTACAAGCTTTACCAACAAAAAATAGCGATTTATCGCATGGTAAATAGAAACCGTGTTATCCCTAATTTAGACAAAGTGAATCGCCTTTATCATCATGGAAAGGCGATTATATTACTGTCTAATAAGGGGCTAATTCATGCTTCTGAAGGGTATATTGATAACCTTCTCAACTGTGTGAATAATTATACCAATTCGACTAAATAGCTGATCTCTTTTACTTGTTACAATGACTTATTTCTACGTTGAAATTTTCGTAAAGGAAATAACCATTTAGGTCAACTTTCACTTTTAACTAAACAACTCTCCCTCTTTTTATGCTAATTAATATTACGTAAAAGCGTTTTTTTTACGTCACTGTGTCTTTGTATCGCAATTTATTATTGTCACACCTATCAATTAATTTATAGGCAATCACATGATAAATACAATGACTAAAGTCGCTATTGCAACAACCGTTTTCATCTCTTTTTCTGCTAATGCACTGTGGGGAAGTGATATCAGTATTGTTAAGGAGCATCAGCCTGTTGCTCCAGAGTGGGTGAAAAAAAACGATAATGAGGTAACACGTAAAGTGTTCGAGATCGAGAAAACGAAGTTACCACTTTTTGAAAGCTATGTTGCGGAAACGAAATCTCTTTATAAATTAAAATATATCGATTTTGATAACGTTTCTACGCTTGACCCTAGCCAGCTTAAGCTTGCTTATGCAGGAAAAGAGGCAACGGAACTACGTGAACTGTATGTTGAGATGATCAACGCCGTGAAGCAGATCATTGATACCAAGATTGAACAACGCCAACAAGGGATAATTGACAGTAAAAAATTGAGTGAAAGCTACCAAATGGAGATTAAAAACTTAGAAACAAAACAACAAGGTTATAGAGCTGCAGTTCAGAGAGTCTATGATTTAAAAGAGCAGACCGTTAACGCTCAAACACTCAGTGAGCAGGCGGTTAAAGATCGTTCTGCTGCGCTGGTGGCGCAATTAAATCAGCATACTGCGATACCTAAACCTTTAAAAAGTAAATATTTTGAACGTCCCAAAATGAAAGTAGGAGCTTGTAAAGAAACTATTATCAATAAAAATACATCGGTGCAACTTGCTTATACGGTACAAGGTTTTTGTTTTTCTAGCAAAATAAGAGTAGAAAAAAATAGCGCTAATAGTTTACTAAATGATGCACCAATGATGTCGCAACTTGAAAGCACAATAACAGCTATCGCTATTGAAAAAATAAAACAGGGCGGACAATCTGGCTATAAACATAAAATTAGATCCTTTTCCCATGGTGGTATAGAGGATGTTAAAAAAGTAGCTAAAGCTGAATATGGCAATACCGACAAGGGATTTAGCTTTAAAATTAAATCTCTCAACAAAAAGTTAGCTGCAAATAATAGAAAAATTAACGCACAAATAGAGAATGCTTTAAACATTCCTGTTAAGGAGCTTAAACATTCACAACAGTTAAAGGCGCTGGCTCCTTTAGCACTTAAGTTAGATGCTTTGAGCAAAAAATACTTGAATGCGCAATTGATCGCACTTATTGGCAAGCCAATTAAGCAATCAACAGAAAACTATCAATTAATAGAGTTGGATGAATCTAATAATCTTTTATTGATACAAGATAGTTATCCAAGTGCAGAGCATGATCAGCGAGAGCTTTATCTTGTAAATCCCACTTTGTTGCAAGAAAATAGTAAAATTAAACATAATTTTGCTGGTAAAGATATACCAGCAAGAGCCGCTATCATGGTTAATGGGATGTTATTGTGGCGTGGTAATGAAGCATATTATGCGCGAACAGCACCAAGTATCGTGAACTTCCTTTCTAAGATGAAATAATTAAGTATTTTTTAATAAAGTACGATGGTGAACTCTCGTACTTTAATCATTTTATTGGCTTTTCTAAGAATAAGGACTAAAAGTGAAGATTGGTTTAACTTCCTGTCGATGTAAAAATTGTTGAGAGGCTGACCCGCCCAACAATTTAATATTACTTAATATTATCTAAAAGCGTTTCTCTATTCTTTCTGCATTCATTTAACTTTTTCAATAAATTAGGTAATAATCGTTTTTTATTACCTGAATTTGTAGCGGCCATAATAATAGGAAATAGGGTGTAATAGATTGTCCCGATTGCAGCAATACCTAAAGCAGCAAGCTTAGCGATGATATGATTATCGCTTACGCTAACTAGCCCCAAGCAAAGCATGAACAGTAATACCGGAAATAGAAACACATTGAGAATACTTAGAATAGGGAAAGAGGGGTAATAAATACTTAAAGATGAAAATCCACTGATCTTTTCATCCTTATTAATGTTATAGACATACTCAAGAAAATGCTCTGTTTTCTCTGCACGTGTTATCGTTGATTCACCAATTAAGATTAAATCACCGATATTAGTCAGTTTTAAAATAGCTGCATTTGAAGAAAATTTATTAATATTGCCATCTTTGTCTTCGATAATTAAAAAACCTTCTAAATAGACATCACGGTAGGCACGATAGGTTGTCTCATCCTTCGAATCAACAACCGTCCCGTAACGGTTTTTATATTCTGTTGTATAGGTTGTTTCTTGCACGCCTTGATTAACATTAACCCCCATATGCTTATCGAGCACACGCACTAAACGGCAAGCAGTATTCGTTTGATGTGCTTTATTGGCGCTTAATGTGTGTTTATGAATATACTCATACTGCTCTTGCATCCCATACTCAGCAAAAATAGCAGCATTATGTTCACGTACAGTTTGTGTCGGAGTATTGATATTGACCACATTATTAACGACGGAAGTCTCTCCGTTTTGCTCTTTTTCTGCCACACTGATTACCGTCGTTTCAGCAGCATGGTTAGCATTTATCTGTGATATTGGAGTGGCAAGTTGCTCTGTAGCACACTGTTTTATCTGTGCTTCACCACAGTGACAACAAAATACAGACAAATGATTAATTGCTTTATCACATGCTGAACAAATAGTATCTAGAGGTGATGTTGGGCGAGCGTAGCGTTCGTATCCGAGAGCGGAATAATAGATATTCATCACTTTTTGTCTTGCTTCTTCTACTTGGTCAACAAGTATTTGATTTGCTTTATCTGTCTTGGTTGCTGAGCGTGCAAGTAGAATACAGATAATAGGAAAAGCACAGGCTCCCATAAACCAATATGAAGTCGGTTCAACCCCCCATGAGTTGTACATCATCCAAATGATGCCGAGGCTTATTATCGCGGCTATCCAGCAACTAGGTGCAGAGGGAGAAGCTTCACCTGCTACTTCTAAGCAAGACTCAACAGAAGAAACATTGCTATTATCTTCTTTATGTAAAACAATAATTGCCGGAGAGCTATTATGTGTCACTATTTTTCGGTCGCTTCGGCTTGTACTGTGATGCTGAGTTATCTCTTCAGATGCCACTATACTAAGCACATCTCCCACTTTGATATTTTGAAATGTCTCACTTTCACCTTGAACACTAAATTTTTTTTGTTCATTTTTATCTGTGAGCAAGGTTATCCAAAGATAACCCGAAGAGAGGTCGCCGTTTGATCTGGTGTAATAATAGGTATCGATAACCCTACCAGTAAAAGATTGCCCTAACCCCTGATAAGACTCTCCAATGGTCGTATCTAAGGTAAATACAGACTGTAAAGTAGGCGGCGTTTCAACCTCTATTCCACATTCAGGACAGTGGCTATCAGAAATATAAAGTTGAGTATTACAACATTGAGACATAGAAGTTCCTATAAGTGGTTATGAATTTATTTATCAACACTATAAATGGCCAATAACACTTTTCTTTCCTCTTTAGAAAGTGAAGAAAGGGCGGTTTTTAAATTACTGACATATTTCGCGTGTTTTTTGTCATCAGCGAGGATCATTTTATCTATTTGCGTCTCGTACTTAACGATCACACTATTTAACTTTTCAATGTTTTCAATGTTTTGCTGATGTGCCAACCAAACTGCCGCGAGTGTAGGAATGACAATAAATAGGTCTTTTAAACTCAGTTTGAAAAAACGCTCTTTTTGAGCTTCACTTTTATTTCCTGTTTGCTCGTTATTTTCTTTTATCTCGGTTGCTTGAGTCATTTTTATTCCTATTTAATCAAAAGAAGAAGTTTAATCGCGATTTTATCGACAGATTGATAAAGCCCTGCATAAGCTTCACTAAAGCTGGTATCAAGGTAATAAAGCATGCCAAATAGTGGTAGAACATAGATACAAAATACGCTTATTAGCTCTGAAGAGCGGTCATATATCCATTTAGTTAAAGGTTTTTTGTTGTCCATTAGATATCCCATTTACAGCGAAATTTTTCTTGCGCAGTATTTAAATCAGTTGATGAAAAAATAGTAATTAAATTGGAAAAATTAAAAGCAGGTAAATAGTAACAGTCATACTTTTTACGCTTATAGTTTACTAAAATAATATTTCCAGATTGTTTTCCTTTAGGGAAAAACGATAACGAGGACATCCCTTTTGGATAACGATTATTTAAGTACAGCACAATTTTTTGTTCTAATTTTTCGCGCATTGTTTGTCTTACTAGATCAGAACTCATTACACCAACCCAAAACTCTGGATCACGTGCATCGCTTAATGATGTCTTGAATAACATTTTATAATCGTTTGCACCGTAGAGGATTCTTGAATCGAAAAGCAGATCCAGTTGATTGTTGGTGAAAATGGTTGGAATAGAAACTTTTTTTACCTTTTGATCTTCGACATCAATGCCCATCGCTAATAACAGATCATACTCTTTCCGATAGATAGTAAGGTTAAACGCCGACTGTTTAACTTCATCGATAGGTAAAACATAATGAGAAATGCCATTTAATTTTTCAAATATAATGTCATCAACAGATTTTATTGCATGAAAATAGTCCTGAGGCACTTCACTTAATAGATCTGATTCGAATTTACCTGCCACTTGGAATAGGTTTGATTGCGCATCTAATACATAACCAAGGCCGAAATTTTTCGCCATTGTCATAGGAGTGGCTGCTTGGGTAGATTTATTTAATGAGTTACCAATATGTTGAATGTAATAACTATTAAAGACAGGAATAGAGAGTATCGGAACTGCGAACAGTATTGCCATTAACATCCATACTTTTAAGTCTGAACCGCAAACTGCCTGTTTCCCAAAGTCAGTATACTTAAAAGGTAATACTAAACATTTTATAGCGATTAAAAGCACACCCAGCACGCTGATAATAATCGATATAGTGGGAATGATAGAAAACTTAACTGCATCAATCCCCAAGTCATAAAACATACCCCCTGCTTTAAAGCCATACTCCGCTTTATGAGTAAGCATTTTTACAATGTTAAGGTTACTTTGTGGTTTTTTATTTTGCCAAGCAAGAAAGACTTTTGCATCACTATCAGTGGGTAGGAAGCCTTTATAATAATACCTACCCAGGTTCTTTTTAAACATTGCTTGCGCTTGTTTGGTTTTGTAAAAACTTATTTCTGATAATGGCGAAGATGTGCCTAGTTTCAGATCCAGTTTAGATTTTGAATTGTAGCTTTTTTGAATTTTAGCATCACGGGCTGAAAGCTGTTTTTGAACGGCATCAGTGAGCGCTTTTTTATCGGCTGTAGTCCAAGTTGCTGCAACTTGTATCCCCTGTTTTCTGAGGTAGCTAGCGGCCTCTTTTTGCACGGAAGCTTGCTGTAAGTATTGTGCTTTCTCTAGCGATAAACCAAAAGGATATCGAGCTGCTAATTGCTCAATACGCGCTTGTTTCAAGCGATTGTCTAACCCTTCAAACTCCTTCGCTAGTACGCCACAATATTTATTTTTGTTTTCGGTAATAATGTCACAAGCAACACTTTCAAAAGCAGCTGGTACTAAGATAGTCCACATTTTTAGCACTTCCCACCAAGAAGTACCAAACCAAAATTTGGGCGTTTGGTGAGGAATCCCTTGTTGTGTTAATAATTTATTCCAAGGTGCATATATATTTTTTTTACAATAATCTTCATTTTTTCGATAACATTTTTTCTTCGAATACAGCCTTTGAGTACTGACATAGTTGTCGATTAAAA
>Ga0316197_10004372_pt1 | contig 10044 bp, 8 predicted proteins | sample OudBiesiAoxic_MG_FD_204939 | JGI IMG/M metagenome (GOLD analysis project Ga0316197, IMG submission 204939) | Coastal sediment microbial communities from Oude Bieten Haven, Netherlands - site A oxic | ecosystem: Environmental > Aquatic > Marine > Coastal > Sediment | place: Netherlands... | reverse complement strand
GTTGGACGGTGTGGAGCTGGTGGACCATCACGTTCGGGATACGGTCATAGGCGTGACGAACGATGTCGTCGCGTCCGGGCGGGGGAGCGTCCTCGAGAATGCTCATTGCCTTTTCGAACTCGACCGTGGCTTCGTCGGCGAGGGCCAGCTCCCGGTCGTCATCCCACAGCCCGCGCTGTTCCAGAAAGGCCCGATAGCGATCGACCGGATCGCGGGTCCGCCACTCCTGCTCCTCGGCCTCGCTGCGATACAACCGGGCGTCGTCGGCGGTGGCGTGCGGCCCGTAGCGATAGCAGACGGCCTCGATCAACGTGGGTCCCTCACCGCGGCGGGCCCGGGCGACGGCCTCCCTGGTTGCGGCATAGACCGCCAGAACATCCATGCCGTCAACGCGGATCCCGGGCATCCCGTACGCAACGGCCTTCTGGGCGATGGTGGCGGCAGCGGTCTGCTTGGCATAGGGCACCGAGATCGCCCAGAGGTTGTTCTCGCAGACGAACACCGTTGGCGTCTTCCATACGCCGGCGAAGTTGAGCCCGGAGTGGAAGTCGTTCTCCGAGGTGGCGCCGTCGCCGAAATAGGCCGCCGTCACGATCTGCTCACCGCGTTGGCGGGCGGCATAGGCGTGGCCGACGGCATGAGGCAGATGACTGGCAATGGGGACGGACACCGACATCATCCGGTATTTGTGGACGTCCCAATCAGCGTTTGGGAGACCCCGCCAGTAGGCGAGCACAACGTCGAGCGGCATGCCCCGCATGAGCTGCACCACATGCTGGCGGTAGGCGGGGTAGACGAAGTCGTCGGGGCCAAGGGCAGCCGCCGAGCCGACGTGGACGGCTTCGTGCCCCTCGCTCATCGCATATGTACCGAGACGACCCTGGCGCTGAGCACCCATGGCTTTGCGGTCGTAGTGGCGGCTCAAGCCCATGGAACGGTACAGGGCTACGAGGGCCCGGTCGTCGAGAGCGGGCGGGTCGGCAACAACTCGACCCGTGGGATCGACGATCTGCTGCATGGCGGTAGCGTCTTCGATGACTGCGCTCCTCCCTGGGGCTGCGGTACCTCGAGCCACAAAGCATAGGGAGTCGAGGCTCCGATACTCCAGGCAGTGACCTAGGCTTCCGTCGCCTTCCAAACCAGGAGTACTCCTCATGACCCGCGTCCGTTTCGCTGCGCTGCTTGCTGTGGCCGCCCTCGTTGTCGCCGCGTGCAGCGGTGACGACGCCGATGTGACCTCAACGGTCGTCGATGAAGTCGAGGTGACGACCACCACATCTGGCGAGGCTGCAGCGGCGGCAGAGACGACGACGACGGTGGGACAAACCCAACAGGAGGGAATCGTGGTTGAGGCTGGAGATCAGGTAGAGGTGCACTATGTCGGGACGCTCGACAGCGGCGAGCAGTTCGATTCGTCGCGCGAACGCGGAGAAACCCTTGGGTTCGAGGTGGGGGCCGGGCAGATGATCGCCGGTTTCGATCAGGCCGTGCGCGGCATGGCCGTAGGTGAGGTCAAGACCGTCAGGATCGAAGCGACCGATGCGTACGGCGAGCCGAGCGATGATTTCCGTCAGGAGGTGCCGCTGGCGGACTTGCCCGAGGGCGTGGCGGAGGGTGACCCGCTATTCACGCCGGATGGCCAGCAGGTCACCGTGATCGAGATCAATGGAGATGTCGCGGTGATCGACTTCAATCACCCGCTCGCCGGAGAAGCGCTCACCTTCGAGATCGAGATGGTGACGATCGATCGCTGAGGTCGCGGCGTCAGCTCAGCGAATTGCTGACGACGACGGTGAGCGGGATCACAAACGCCGCAGCTGCGAGCGCCCCTGCAACGACTCCGACGTAGAACAGTTGATTTTCTGAAAGCTTGGCCACGTGGTCCTCGATGGTGGTGGTCGACGGTTCGCGAGATGATGGCACAGGAAGGGTCGTTGGTCACTTCGACGCCGCATGGCAGTCTACCTAGGATGCGTCCCGACAATCGGGCAGGTTGAGCATCACGACACCATCGGATCACGAGGAAGGGCCTGAGGGCGTGAACACAGACGGGTCTGAAGATACGACTCCGGCTCCCGAGAACCGTTGGGACCGGTTTGTCAAGGGCTTCGCGCTTGGTGCGGCAGGGCTCTTGCTGGTGTGGGGCGCACTGGCGGCCCTGGTGTACTGGACCTCGAGTGACGAGTACGACGAAGCCGCGTCCGGTGAGGGCCTGTCAAATCAGACCACTACGACTGGGGACTCGGCAGAGACGATCCCGCCGGGAGACATCGATGGTGCCGCATTGGCCGACTCCGCCGGGTGCACGGCGTGCCATTCGGACGACGGCAGCGACGGGGTCGGGCCGACCTGGCTCGGGATTGCGGGTACCGATCGCCCGCTCGACGACGGATCGTCGGTCCTCGCCGATGCGCCATATCTGCTCGAGTCAATTGTCAATCCAGACGTCAAGATCGTTGCCGGCTACGCCGGCGGTCTGATGCCGCAGAACTTCGGCGATACCCTGAGCGAGCAGGAGATTTCGGCCCTCGTCGCCTACATCGAGTCACTCGGCTGAGGCTGGTCCTAGTCCCTCGCCGTCACTCCCCGGCGGCGACGTCCACGACTTCGGCGGCAACGACCTCCCGGTAGTCCTCGAGTGACATGGTGATCGTCTGGGTGTGGCTCCCGCCGCGGAACGTGATGTGTTCGCTCGCGACCCGGGGGTCGAGGATGGTCCGCATCTCATAGAGGCTGCCCAGGGGCGGTTCCGCTCCTGCCTCACAGTCGCCGAAGGCCCCCGCGAACTCCTCCTCGCGAGCCATGCGCACCTCACGACAACCAAGCACGCTCTGCACTTTGTCGAGATCCACGTGTTTGTGCCCGGGAACGACGGCCATCACAAACCGATCGTCGGCGAGCAGGATCACCGGTTTGGCGATCTGTTTGCCGGAGATGTGCTCAGACTCCGCTACACGTTGTGCGGTGTAGGCGAGTGGATGGTCGGTTATCTCGTAGGCCACTCCGTGGGTCAGGAGGTACTCCCGAACTCGCTCGGCGCCCATGTCCGCTGCTCCTTCCCGTGTTCCTGGTCAGAGCTTGCCGGAGGACGAGGCCATGCGCCATGGGGCAATGGTCACAACTACCGGCGACTGGATACTCCGTGCTGGGTACTCCGACCCTGGTCCGGCGTCCTGCTGCTTGGCAGGCTGAGTCATCGCTCGACCACAACTCGACCACAAGGAGTGCTTCTGTGACCAGCAAGCAGGCGGACTTGGCCGGACCGGGGATGGGGGACTATTCGGAGCTCGAGAAGGTGTTGCCGGACGGCTACGAATCGCTGCTGACTCGCAAGGAGACGATGGCGGCGCTGTTCGCGGCGAAGTCCTACATCGAGCAGCATCTCTGCTCGGAACTCAACCTGTTCATGGTGCAGGTACCCCTGATCGTCGACGTGGCGAGCGGCGTCAACGACATGCTCGATCGTGACGGCTCCCGCACTCCGGTCGGTTTCCACATTGCCAACGACGGCACCAACTCGATCGACGCCCAGGTCGTGCAGGCAGCCACGAAGTGGAAGCGGCCCGCCCTCGCCCAGTTTGGATGCGAGGTGGGCGAGGGGATTTGCACCGACATGAAGGCGGTTCGCAAGGACTACTTCCTCGACCACGACCACAGTGCCTATGTCGACCAGTGGGATTGGGAGCGAGTCATCTCTCCCCAGGAGCGCAGCCTCGAGTTCCTCACCGGAATCGTACAGAGGATCTGGAAGGTGATCTACGGAGCTGCGCAGCACGTCGAGCACCTCTTCCCCCAACTCGCCACCGACAGGTACCCGCCGATTCCCGAGGAGCTGAAGTTCATTCACGCGGAGGACATCCTGGCGATGTTTCCCGATCTCCCCCGCAAACAGCGCGAAACTGCATTGCTCCAGGAGTACCCGGCGGTGTTCATCTACGGGATCGGCTGGCCACTGGAGGACGGCTACCCCCACGAGTTGCGCGCTGCCGACTACGACGACTGGGTCACGGAAACGGTGTCGACCGACGGACGCCCGATGCATGGACTCAACGGCGACATCCTGGTGTGGAATCCCGTCACCGAGAGACGCCACGAGTTGTCGTCGATGGGGGTGCGGGTCACCAAGGAGACGCTGCGGGTTCAGCTCGAGATGGCCGGGCAGCTCGACTTCCTGGAATTGCCTTATCACCAGGCGATCGTCAACGACGAGATCCCGCTTTCGATCGGGGGCGGCATCGGCCAGTCGCGCACGTACATGTACCTGCTGCGCAAGGCGCACCTCGGCGAGGTTTCGGTGACGGTCTGGCCCCAGATCCTCAAGGACATGTGCGCCGCCAAGGGAATCAACGTCCTGGAGTAGCTCCACCGTGCCGGGGGTCGTGCCGTCGCAAACTGGTTGGGAAATCGGCGGTGCCATCCGATAGTCTCCCCAGAGCCAAATCGAACCGGAGGCGCGAACGATGAGCGAGCAGGCCTGGCAGCAGGGAACCCATCTCAGTCCGTCAGAACGGCGAGCCCAGGGCAAGGCTGCCCGCAAGGCGGTGCCGCGCTCGAGCCACGCCGACTGGTCACCCGGCCCAGAGCGTCCCGACCCGGTGGCGCTGATCGAAGGGCAGGACACCGATCGGCTCCAGTGGCTGGTGCCGGTACGTCGCGGCCGGATGTCGGTGTCCGCGTTCACGTTCTATCGCGGGGCGGCGCGCGTCATGGCGACCGACCTGGCGACGACACCGAACTCCGGGCTGACCGTTCAGGCGTGCGGCGATGCCCACCTCTCCAACTTCGGCTTCTATGCGTCACCCGAACGGCAATTGGTCTTCGACATCAACGACTTCGATGAGACTCTGCCCGGACCGTGGGAGTGGGACGTGAAACGCCTCGCCGCCAGCTTCATGATTGCCGGGCGCAACCGAGGCTTCTCCGATGCGGACAACCGCAAGATCACGGCCACATCAGTGGCCAGCTACCGCCGGACTATGGCCGAGATGGCCGGGACCCGGACGCTCGATGTCTGGTACGCCCACCTTTCGGCAGCCGCTCTCAACGACGCCTTCGAAAGCCAAGGTGCCAAGAAGGCAGCGAAGCGCACCAAGAAAACCGCGGCCAAGGCCAAGAGCAAGGACAGCCTCCAGGCCCTGCGCAAGCTCGCCGAGAGAGTCGACGGCCAGTATCGAATCAAATCCGACCACCCGGTGCTGGTGCCGCTGCGGGACCTCGGCGACGACGCTGAGCAGCAGCAAATCAGAGAGGGAGCACGACAGAGCTACCTCGATTACCGATCGACCATGCGGCGCGATCGGCAGTTGCTCCTCGATCGCTTCCGCCCGGTTGACATCGCGATCAAGGTCGTCGGGGTGGGGAGCGTAGGCACTCGCTGCTACATCCTCCTGCTCGAGGGTCGCGACGAGGCCGACCCGCTGTTCCTCCAGATCAAGGAGGCAACCAAGTCGGTGCTCGAGGAGCACCTCCCGGCGAGCCGCTGGCGCAACTCAGGGCGACGGGTGGTCGTGGGCCAGCGGCTGATGCAGTCTTCCAGCGACGTGTTCCTCGGCTGGTCGGGCAGCGTTCTGGGGCATGAGTACTACTGGCGCCAGTTGCGCGACTGGAAGGGCTCGGCCGATGTCGAATCGGCGGGGCGCAAGGCCCTCAACCGCTATGCAGGGATCTGCGGCTGGACCTTGGCTCGCAGTCACGCTCGCACCGGAGATCCGATCGCCATCTCCGCCTACCTGGGCACCGGCACCGTCTTCGACGATGCCATTACCGAGTTCTCGGAGAAGTACGCCGATCAGAACGAGAGCGACTACTCCGAGTTCATCGGCGCCATCGAGGATGGGACGCTTGTAGCGGACACCACCGGGTAGACCTGGTCCGGTTCAGTTCTCGCTCCCGGTTCTGCGCCCGGCGGCGATATCGCGCAGGTCGGAAAGGTCATCTGTAGCGCCGTACGTGACCAACGTGTCCTCAGCCTCGATGGACAGGTGTCGGCTCGACCCGACGGGAAGATCCTCGACGTTGCCGTCAACGATCCGCTGGATTCCCAACAACGTGACCTCATGATCGCCAAGCGGCCGCTGATCGAGGCTCAGCCCCACCAGCGTGCTCGAGGGGGCGACGACCAGGCCGGCGACGGCATGGTCGCCAAACACTATCCAGGGGCTCCTGATGTGTGCTCGGAACAGATGGGTGGCGATGAAACGGGCGGGACGGCGCCCGATCCGATTCAGCAACCCGTATCGATTGAGCACGGCAAAAAGGACCAGGAACACGATCAGGACGGTGGCCCGCAGTTCCGGGTCCTCGGCAGAAGGAGCCACGAAGCTCACTCCCAGCAGCCCCAGGATCGCCAAGGGCCCGACGTAGCCGACGATGAAGAGCATTGATGCCGCGTCGCGCGACGCCGGGTCGTCGACCACGACCTGGGACTGTGTCGTTGTGTAGCCGGCGCCGGTGAGCGCAGAACGGGCTTCGAACCCCGCCGGGATCTCCCCCATCCCGGCTCCCTGGTACACCTCGGCTGCGATCAGCAACACGAAGCGCCAGAACAGAACGACGATCAGGATTGCGACGACGCCTGCCATTGTGTTGCCTCCTTCTCGTCTCTTCTAGCTCGCCGTGAGATGGGCCATGGCTACCGCCGCGTAGAGTGCGACGCCCGTCGCCATTGCATCCTCGTCGAAGCGCACCCGGTTGGAGTGGTTGTTGGGCGCATCGCCCGGCACCAGATCGGTCGGGCAGGCGCCGAGGAACACCATGGCGCCGGGCACCTTCTGCAAGACGTAGCTCCAGTCCTCGGCGCCCATGATGGGGAAGGGCATCGGAATCACGTTCTTCTCACCGACGAGGTCGAGCGCGACATCGGTGACCAGTTGCGAGAAGGCGTCGTCGTTGATGGTCACGGGGTAGCCGGGTCTGATCCTGACGTGTGCTTCGACGCCGTGAGCGGCGGCGACGTTGGTGGCTACCCGTTCGATCATCTCGTGAACCTGAGCGCGGGTCTCCTCAGAGAGCGCTCGAATGGTTCCCGACAACTCGGCCGTTTCAGGAATCACGTTGTGGGTGGTGCCGGCGGCCATCCTGGCGAAGGTCACGACGGCAGGATCGAGCACGTTGATACGACGAGTGAGTGCGGTCTCCACCGCCAGCACGATCTCAGCCGCCACGGGAATGGGGTCCTGGGCGAGAAACGGCGCGGATGCGTGGCCTCCCCGGCCGGTGATGGTGACGTAGAGTTCGTCGGCGGATGCCATCTGGGGCCCGGGGCGGTGGTGGATCGTGCCGGCTTCGTAGCGGGGGGTGACGTGGATGGCAAAGGCGCCGGTGGGGGCAGGGTCAACGACCTCGAGCAATCCCTCGTCGAGCATGATCTGGGCGCCGTGGTCGCCTTCCTCGCCGGGTTGGAACATGAACACGACTCTTCCCGGGAGTTGATCGCGCCGGGCACACAGCAGCCTGGCGGCCCCCGCCAGCATCGCGGTGTGCAAGTCGTGGCCGCAGGCGTGCATGACGCCGTGAACCTCGCTGGCGTAGGGAAGTCCGGTGTCCTCCGGCATCGGTAGCGCGTCCATGTCGCCGCGCAACACAATCGCCGGACCGGGCAGCTTGCCTTCGAGCACCGCAACGATCCCGCTGGTCGTCTTGTGGAGGTGAAGTTCGAGTGGCAATCCGTCGAGTGCCGCCAGCACCGTCTCGCGAGTCACGGGGAGGTCGTTGCCGACCTCGGGGTGGCGATGCAGGGTGCGACGCAACTCAATGACGTCGGGCAAGAGTTCTCGGGCTGAGTTCAGCAAGGTGTCGATGTGCATCGTGCCATGGTACGGGGCCGGGCAATCGGTGGCGCTACGGGGCGCTCGGCACCCGGCTCGAGACCCATTCGCGGCACATGGCGAGCAGCTTCAACGTCTCGGCGTGATTGGGCAGCAGCGCCGGCCACACGTGATACATGTCGTCGGCGACGTGAAGTGTCACTGCGCAGCCGTCGGCTTCGGCCTTGGCGGCGAGCCGGATCGAGTCGTCGAGGATCATCTCGCGGCCGCCGGCAAAGATCAGTAGCGGGGGGATCCGGGCGTAGTCGCCGTACATCGGCGAGGCGTAGGGGTCCCGAGGGTCGTGATCGCCGAGGTATTCGTGGAGTGGCCGAATCGGGTGCAGGATCGGCAGATAGTCGGTTGCAATGTTGCGATAGATCGAGTTGCCGGTGTGCTCGAGGTCGGTGTAGGGGGAGAACACGATGGCGCCCGATGGAAGCGGGTCGCCTTCGTCACGGAGCCGGAGCATTGTGGCCAGGGTGAGCCCGCCGCCGGCTGAGTCGCCGGCGACGATGATCCGGTTCGGGTCGGTTCCGGAGGCGAGCAGGGCGCGGTACACGGCGACTCCATCGTCGACGGCAGCAGGGAAGGGATGTGTCGGCGCCAATCGGTAGTCCGGCACGATCGCGGTGCCCCCGACGGCCCACGTGAGGTTGGCGACAAAACGGCGGTGGGTCGCCGGACTCCCTGCCAGGTAGCCCCCGCCGTGGAAGTAGAGGATGGTCGCCGCATCGGTGAGCTCCGTCCCCGAACCGTTGCGTATGTGCCGCTCGACCGGGACCCCGGCGACCGTCGTGTGCTCGATCCGCATGGCGCCGCGCAGGCGGCGAGGCAGCGGCGGGTCGAGCCTGCCTTCGAGCTTGGCCCGGGCAAACGGATCGGGGTGGACAGCCGCCGACATGATGAAGGATCGCAACGCCACCGCCTTGAGTTCCACATCCCAGTTCCATCCGGGAACGGCCGGTCCGGAGAACGCGCGCCGAGCAACGCGAACCAAGATGGCGACAACGGTGGCCGCCAGCAGCTGAGCTACCAGCACGAGGGTTCTGAGCATCAACCCACGCTACGACACCGGTCGGGAAGCCGCCAAAGGGCAACGGCCGATCCGGCACGCGTCTTTGGCCATCCGGCATCGGCCGGGCTGAGGCGGCCGAAGCGGTCCGCCGGGGTGATCCTCTCGAGCCTGCCGTCGCCGGGCCCTTCGACATTGTGAATGCGGCCTGAAGCGCTCCGTTCGTATAGACGGCCCCGGCGCGCCAGAATCAGGGCAGATCACGATCGCGAACGCGGGAATGAGGACCAGCCAACTGATGGATCACATCCTTTACCTCGAATGCATGGTCTGCGGCAAGCAGTACGACGTGGAAGACGTCGAGTATGTGTGCCCCGACCACGGCTTGGACGGCGTCCTCGACGTCATCTACGAGTACGACCGAATCAAAGCCAGCTTCCCCCGACAGCACCTCGCTGCTGATTTCGACCACAACATGTGGCGCTACCGTCCGCTGCTGCCGATCGAGGCCCATGCTGCGGTGCCCCGGCTGCACGTTGGGTGGACGCCGATGTGGCGGGTGTCGAACGCCGGCGACCCCTACGGGCTCCACGACTTGTGGGTCAAAGATGATGGGCGCAACCCGACCGGTTCGCTGAAAGACCGCGCCAGCGCCATGGCGATCACCAAGGCCAAGGAGGCCGGAGCGGCCGTCATCACGACGGCCAGCACCGGAAACGCCGCCGCAGCCCTGGCGGGACTGGCCGCCGCCGAGGGATTGCCGGTCGTGATCTTTGTTCCTCGCAGTGCACCCGAGGCCAAGATCGCCCAACTCCTTGCCTATGGGGCCCGGGTGTTCCTGGTCGATGGCAGCTACGACGACGCGTTCATGTTGTGTGTTGAAGCTTCGGAACGTTTCGGCTGGTACAACCGCAACACCGGGTACAACCCCTATATGAGCGAGGGCAAGAAGACGGCAGCCTTTGAGATCGCCGAGCAGCTCAATTGGGAGGTACCCGATGCCGTCATCGTCAGCGTCGGAGACGGATGCATCATCGGCGGGCTCTACAAGGGGTTCCACGACCTCAACGCACTGGGTTGGATCGAGAAGATGCCGCGGCTCATCGGGGTGCAGGCCAGCGGCTCCAACTTCCTCGAGGATGCCTGGGAACGTGGTGAGGACGTGCTGACCAAGGCACCAATCGCCGCGTCGAGCGTTGCCGACAGCATCGTTGCCGGCCTCCC
>Ga0316197_10004371_pt1 | contig 10044 bp, 8 predicted proteins | sample OudBiesiAoxic_MG_FD_204939 | JGI IMG/M metagenome (GOLD analysis project Ga0316197, IMG submission 204939) | Coastal sediment microbial communities from Oude Bieten Haven, Netherlands - site A oxic | ecosystem: Environmental > Aquatic > Marine > Coastal > Sediment | place: Netherlands... | reverse complement strand
TGCGAAGATCCACGACATCTTCGAAGGCACCGAGCAGATCCAGCAGCTGGTCATCAGCCGGGCCATATCAGGCCTGCGTATCGAGTGACCTGATCGGGGCCCGCAACCCGACACCCACCCGCAAATTCCGGCGGATCGTGACGCCAGCCGTCACGATCCGCCGGAATTTCGTCGTTTTCGGGCCTCAGTCCTCGACCGGCTCGGGCGTGGTGCTCGACATGCCGAGGGCGTCCTCGAGCACGGCGAGTCGAGCCTCGAGCTCCTCGACGCGTTGCACAAGCGACGGGCCATGCTCGGCGGACGATGATTCGGGGCCGGCCGGCGCATCGTTCACGTCGGGCACGCCATCGCCGAGCAGGTGCGCCCACCGATCCTGACTCTGGCCCGATGCCCGCCCGATGTTCGCCACGAAAGGATCGGCGCCCTCGGCCAGTTGTGCCAACACCGCATCGATGTCATCGACCGACTCGAACCCGGTTCCCTGCGACGTCGGGTATCGCTCGGTGCGTGTCTTCAGTTCACCTGCGGACTGCGGGCCACGCAGCATCAGCACGGCGAGCACGGCAAGCTGGTCGTGGTCGAGCCCGAGGGCATCGTCGAGGATGTGGCGGTGCTTGTCGGTGCGGCCACTGCTGTTCATCCGTGCGAGCCCTTCCTGACGCACCAGCAGTGAAGCGTCCATCACGGTCCGCTCGCTGTAGTCGACCACCGGATCCCGGTTCGACTTCTGGTTGCAGGCACTCACCAAGGCGTTCGTCGAGAGCGGATACTGGTCCGGTGTCGTCGCCTGCTTCTCGATGAGGCAGCCGAGCACGCGGAGTTCTTCGGCGGTCAACTCCATCGGGACACAGTACGTCCGGAGACGCCAGGATGCCCGCGGCTGCGGCGGCCGGCGTCGCCCGCGTCGGAGGATCCCTCGAAGGCGTTGGAGCCGGGAGGGCGGCGGTGGGGGAACGGGCGGCTCGGGCGGCGGTGACGGTTCTGGCGGGTTCGCCTGACGCCACCGCTCCACGATGACATCGACGTCGAGCGGTGCGACGCTCGTCGGCGGACCCCACGTGACGAATCGGTTCAGGTCCCGGATCCGCTCGTTGAGCCGTTCGATCAGTTCACGCACTTCCGACTCGGTGGTCGCCGACATCGCCGCTGCCACCACCGTGTCGCGCTCGGTCCGGATGGCGATGGTCGGTGGCGTGACGGCTACGTCTTCGCGTTGCATCTTGGCCTTGACCCACCAGAGGTCGTCATGGGGGCGGTCCAGATCGTCGATGGGGCGGCCTTGGCCCGGCAGGTCGTCAAACGCGCCGTCACGTCGACCCTCCCCGATCAGACGCTCGATCCAGGACTCCCACGAGGCATCGGGAGGCTTGCGCTCGGTCACGGCAGTGGCTTGCTATCCGCTGCCGGGTGGCCGATCATCGGCACCATGCCTCAACGCTTCGATCCGAGTACGTCATGACTCGCACCGCATTCTACGAACAGGTGGACGCAACGCTCGCCGGCATCCGTGATGACGGGCTCTGGAAGGCCGAGCGCGCCATCGTCTCGCCGCAGGGTGGCACGATCACGGTCGCTGCGGGCTCCGAGGTCTTGAACTTCTGCGCGAACAACTATCTGGGTCTCGCCAACGACCCGTCACTCGTCGCGGCGGCCAACGACGCGATGCAAACCCACGGGTACGGCATGGCATCGGTGCGTTTCATCTGCGGCACGACCGACCTCCATCGCACGCTCGAACACGAGATCGCAACATTCATCGGGACCGACGACTCCATCACGTTCGCCGCCTGCTTCGACGCCAACGGCGGCGTGTTCGAGCCGCTGCTCGACGCGGAGGACGCAATCATCTCCGACTCACTCAACCACGCGTCGATCATCGACGGCATCCGCCTCTGCAAGGCCAAGCGATACCGCTTCGCGACGCGTGACCTCGTCGATCTCGACACGCAGCTCCGGCAGGCACGAGCCGACGGTGCTCGTCACATCCTCGTCGTCACCGACGGCGTGTTCTCGATGGACGGCTACATCGCTGATGTCGCCGGCATCTGCGAGCTGGCGGACCGATACGACGCGCTGGTGATGGTCGACGACTGTCATGCAACGGGATTCATCGGCCCGAACGGGCGAGGTACGCCTGCCCTCCACGGCGTGTCCGACCGCGTCGACATCGTCACGAGCACGCTCGGCAAAGCGGTCGGCGGCGGGATGGGTGGCTTCGTGGCCGCCCGTCAGAACATCGTCGACCTGCTGCGCCAACGGGCGCGCCCCTACCTCTTCTCGAACGCGCTCGCCCCCGCATTGCTCGGCGGCGCGCGTCAGGCACTCCGCCTCGTCGCAGTCGGCGATGCGCTCCGCGAGCGGCTCGTCGAGAACGCCGCGCGGTTTCGCGCAGCGATGGTCGGTGCCGGGTTCACGCTCTCCGGTGAGGGTCACCCGATCATCCCGGTGATGATCGGCGACGCGACCCTGGCGGGCGACATGGCGGCGAAACTGCTGGATCGGGGGATCTACGTCACGGCGTTCTCCTCCCCGGTCGTCCCGCCCGGAACCGCCCGGATCCGGACGCAGATGAACGCGTCCCACACGGACGACGACCTCGACCGTGCGGTTGCCGCGTTCATCGAAGTCGGAACCGAACTCGGCATCGTCGGAGCGGCGTGATGAAGGCGCTGGTCAAGGCGGGCCGCGAGCGTGGACTCGTACTCGACGATGTCCCGAAGCCAGAGCCCGGCCCCGCCGATGTGTTGATCAAGGTCACCCACGCCGCGATCTGCGGCACCGACCTCCACATCTACGAATGGAACGAATGGGCGCAGGAGAACATGCACCCGCCGGTCGTTGTCGGCCACGAGTTCGTCGGGATCGTCGAGGCCGTTGGCGAGCAGGTCGACGACATCGAAACCGGTACTCGCGTCGCGGGAGAGGGGCACATCGTCTGCGGGCACTGCCGCAACTGTCGGGCCGGCGATCGGCACCTCTGCCGGTCGACGATCGGCGTTGGGATCCAGCGAGACGGCGGCTTCGCCGAGTACGTCGTGATCCCGGCACGAAATGCCTATCCCATTCCCGACTCGGTCCCGGATCGGATCGCTGCGATCCTCGACCCGCTCGGCAATGCGGTACACACGGCGCTGTCGTTCGACCTGGTCGGCGAAGACGTGCTGATCACCGGTGCGGGCCCGATCGGACAGATGGCATGTGCGGTATGTCGCCATGCGGGTGCGCGTCACATCGTGATCACCGATGTCGAGGAATCCCGCCTCGCGACTGCGCAGCAGATGGGCGCGACACGAGCGGTGCTCGCCGGAGCGGCGTCGGTGCGCTCGGCCATGGACGACCTCGGCATGACGGAGGGCTTCGACATCGCGCTCGAGATGTCGGGCAGCCCCGACGCACTGGCCGACATCTTGGAGCTCGTCAACCACGGAGCGAAGGTGGCATTGCTCGGGCTGTTCGACCATCCCGCCGAGGTCGACGTCAACCAGGCGATCCTGAAGGGGCTGACGATCAAGGGGATCTATGGGCGTGAGATGTTCGACACGTGGTACAAGGCAGTTGCGATGCTCAACTCAGGTCTCAGGATCGACCCGATCATCAGCCACCACTTCGCCCTCGACGACTACGAGCTGGCGTTCGATGCGTTGATCGCCGGCGACGCGAGCAAAGTGATTCTCGACATCGCTTGACGGAGGCCGTCAGGAGGTGGCGGCGACTGCGACGATCGGAGCGCGGCCGTCGACAACGTCTGCCAGTCGGTCGATGAATCGTTGATCGGCCTCCGTGACCTGGTTGATCATCACCGCGAAACCAGCGGCATCCGGACATTCCTTCCGTCCTCCGCGATCGCTGAGCAGGACCGCCGCCAGACGTTCGGGAGTCAGCCGCTGGGAGGGAGAACATCCCGCCAGGGCAGCGACGCGCATCGGGCGATGGCACTGGTCGGCGATGACCCGATCGAACGCGCTGGCACCGACACATGCGACGAGCAGCGTGGTCAGCGACGGTACGACCGGTTCGAACGGGTTCGGCGCAGTGAAGGGCCGTTGGCGGGAGCCGTCCGCTTCCACGATCACATGGTCGGCCATGGCGAACCATCGATCACAGGCTTCAGGGGCGACGCCGATCGCCTTGTGTCCCGCGTCGCCACCCCAAGCGAGGACCGTTCCGTAGGTGGTCAGCGCTCTTGCCAGTTCGTCGTCGTCGGGATCGAACATCACGTGGTGTCCATCGGTTCGGACACGGCCCATCTTGGTCGTGGTCGTGAGCACGACGGTGCCGCCGAGCTGCTCGCCGAGCGCAAAGAGGCCGGTGGTCTTGCCGCCTCCCCCGACCAAGGACACCAGCTCGTGCGATCCGAGTTGCAATGCCGAAGCGAGCTCGTCGAGGGCTATCGGTTCAACCATGTCAACACCGCCTCGACGACGCCGCCACCGACCGCCAGCGCCTTGTCCGAGATCTCGAAGCAGGCCGATGCCTCACAACGCGGGTCGACATCGCCGATCTTCATGCCCGCATGCAGCAACACCTGGTCCGAGATCAAGCCGCGGACCACTCCGGCGAAGGGTGCGTCGATCGAGGCGACGCCCACACGACCCAGTCGCTGGCCCGCCTCGACGGGGTCACCGATCGCAACGTCCCACGCAACGATGCCGTCGATCGGGGCTCGCAGGACGCGTTCTGCGCCGCGTCCACCGACCACGCCCGGCGTCCCGGTGTTGGCTGCCGCCGAGCCCGACCAGATGACACGCCCGAGGTGTGGCCCACGCATCGTCTCGACCACCGCGTGACAGTCGATGCCCGCAACGAAACCCGGTCCCAGCCCGATCACCAGCGGAGCGTCGCCGATCGAGGTGTCGATGTTGCGCTTGGCGAGTCGCGCATCGACCACGACGTCGGCATTCAGGACCGGGAGTTCGGGGGAGACGAGTACCGCGACCGCGCCAGTGCGCGCGAGCTCCTGGGCCTCGCCGGCAGTGAGGGCGCGCACCGCTCGCATTCCTTCGACGTCGACCTCGCCGTCGAGGATCGCCGATGACACCGCCACGGTGCGCCGCACCGTCAGTGGGCTCGAGAGCTCGCACGCGACGACCGGCCACCCGGCGCGGGTCAGTCGCCACGCGACCCCCGTTGCGATGTCACCGCCGCCGCGCATGACGCACAGGCCCGGCCGTCGTGCCACCGCGGTCACTTCGCTGCCGGAGCTGTGTGTCGGCGTGCGACGATCTCGGTCATGATCGCCAGCGCGATCTCGGCGGGGGTCTCCGCGTTGATGTCGAGACCGATCGGTGAGGTCACCCGGTCGAGCTGTTCGTCTGCGATCCCGGCGTCCGCGAGCTTGGTGCGAGTGGTCGCCCATCGCCGCGCGCTCCCCATCACGCCGATCGAGCGGGCGGATGACTCGAACACGATGGGCAGCACCTCGGCATCGACCACCACATTGCGCGTTACGAGCACGACGTGCGTTGCCTCATCGATGACCGCTCGCTGCAGCGATTCGTCGAGCGGTCCGGCCAGGACCACGTCGGCGTCGGGGAGCAGCGCGGTATCAGCCACTTCTGCGCGATCGTCCATCGCTGTGACCCGGAACCCGAGCCAGTGGGCGAGTTCGACCACCGCGGCGCCGACGTGGCCGCAGCCGATGACGAGGAGGTGGGGTTGGGGCATGAATGGCTCCAGATAGATGGTTGCGGATCCGCCACACACGCCGGGGTCACCGTGTGCCGGATCGACGAGATCGAACTCCAGCGACGTCGGGCGGCCGGTCGCCAGCGCGTCGGCAGCCGCGTCACGTACCCGCGACTCCATTTCGCCGCCGCCGATCGTGCCGAGTTGGCGACCGTCCCCGTAGACGAGCATCTTCGCGCCGGCGTGGCGCGGGACCGAATGCTGCGTGCGGACGACGGTCGCCATGACCACCGCAACTCCCCGGTCGAGTGCGTCGGCCAGAGCACGGACGATCGTGCGATCGGTCGTCATGCTCGATCGAGCGCGGCCCAGACGCGCTCGGGCGTGAACGGCAAGTCGTCGATGGCGACGCCGGTGGCGTTGATGATCGCGTTGCGGATCGCCGGAGCAACGCCGTCCTTCGGGATCTCGGCAACCGCCTTTGCACCGAACGGGCCGGAGTCCTCGAGCGTCTGCACGAGGAACACCTCGGTGTCGGGCATCTCGTCTGCTCGGTAGATCTTGTACGGGCCGAGCCGATCGTTGAGCATCCGCCCGGCCTCGTCGTAGGCGAACTCCTCGCAGTGGGCGTAGCCGAGGGCCTGGGTCATGCCGCCCTCGACCTGACCGGATGCGGTGATCGGGTTGATTGCCACACCGCAGTCGACCGCCATCGTCATCTTGATCACCTCGACCTGACCGGTCTGGATGTCGACTTCGATCTCGACGAACTGAGCAGCGAACGGGGGAGGGCAGTCGGGCGACATGTACGACGCCGTCCCCATGATCTGTTCCTGGTTCTCCCAGTGCAACGTGTGCAGTGCGAGTTCCTCCATCGACACCGACGTGCCGTCGGGCGCCCAAGCCCGCTTGTCGTGCAGTTCGATCGTGCACGGCTCGTCGACACCCAGCATCTCGGCGGCGCGCTCCTTGATCCGCTTGCGAACGGCCTCCGCTGCGTGCAGCACCGCGGTGCCCGAGATGTACGTGGTCGACGATGCGTATGCACCGGTATCGAATGGGGTCATGTCGGTGTCGGACGAGTACACGATGATGTCGTCGAGCGAAACGCCGAGGACCTCTGCGGCGATCTGGCCGAGCACCGTGTCGGCGCCCGTCCCGAGGTCGGTGGCGCCAACGAGCATGTTGAACGATCCGTCGTCGTTGAGCTTGATGCTGCACCCACCCATGTCGAGGAACGGGATCCCCGACCCGTGCATGCAGAACGCGAACCCCAGTCCACGCCGGATGTGTGGCCGGGCGGCTGGTTGGCGCCATGCTGCGTCGAGTCGGCGGTGCCAGCCGATGGAGCGTTGCCCCTGAGCGACGCACTCCTCGATGCCCGACGACAGCACCTTCGGATACTCGTCGAGTTCGAGCGACCCGTCGGTCGCCCGCTCACCGATGTGCGGTGCGATGTTGAGCTCGTCGCCCACCTTCACCCAGTTCTGTCGTTTGAACTCCAACGGGTCGCGTCCCAGCGCGATCGCGATGTCCTCCATGTGCGCCTCGAGTGCGAAGAGCGCCTGGGGTGCGCCGTACCCGCGATACGCGCCCGGCACGGGGATGTTGGTGTAGGCGACGTCGCAGTCGAAGCGCTTGTTCGCGCAGTTGTACGAGCTGAGGCCGCGGAGCCCGCTCACCGCCTGCACCGTGTAGCCGTGTGTGCCGTACGCTCCGGTGTTGCCCACGAGGCGCATGTGTTGTGCGACGAGGTTGCCGTCGTCGTCGACTCCCGACCTGAACGTGATGGTCTGTGGGTGCCTGGTGCGGCTGGCCCAGAACTCTTCCTCCCGCGTGAGTTCGAGCCGAACGGGTCGTCGGGTCGCGATCGCGAGGTGCGCTGCGATGTCCTCGATCAGCATCTCCTGCTTGGCGCCGAACCCGCCGCCGATGCGCGGCTTGATGACGCGAATGTTCTTGACCTCCATCCCGATCAGCGGTGCGAGCATCCGTCGCGTGTGGAACGGCACCTGGGTCGCGGTGCGCACGACCATGCGCTCGTCGGCATCCAGCCACGCAATCGTGATGTGCGGTTCGATCGGCACCTGTTGCACCTGGTGCACTCGGAAGGTGCGCTCGAAAACATGTGGTGCGGCCTCGATCGCCGCGTTCACGTTGCCGCGTTCGGCCTCGAAGTGGTGGACCAGGTTGCGGTCGCGATCGTGGATGTCGTGCGTGTCGGCCTCGTCGTGGATCACGGGAGCGCCCGGCTCGATCGCTTCCAACTCGTCGAACACCGCGGGCAGCACGGCGTACGTGACCTCGATGAGCCGGATCGCCTCCTCTGCGACCTCGATCGACTCGGCCGCCACCGCCGCGACGCGGTCACCGACATGGCGCACCTTGTCGTCGAAGCTCACCTGGTCGTAGGGGTGCGGGTTGGGCCACGACTGTCCACCGGACGCGTACTTCACTCGTGGCGTGTTCTTGTGGTGCAGCACCGCGTGGACGCCCGGCAGTTCGCGCGCGGCGGTGTCGTCGATGTCGACGATGCGTGCGTGCGCATGTGGGCTGTGGAGGACCTTCGCGTACAGCAGGTCGCGCAGCTCGATGTCGTCGGTGAACGCCGGATTCCCCTTCGCCAGCTTCAGCGCGTCGACCTTGACCTCGGAGTGGCCGACCACAGCCAGCTCGGGAACGTCAACCGACGGAATGAGCCGCGGGAGCGCGGTGCCCGCGTCAGGACCCCTGTCGTCCGGGTCGACATCCACGGCCTCGATGCCGTCGGTCATCGGCTCCAGCAGGATCGGTTCACACGGCTCGACCTCCTCGCCACGCATGACCGCAGCGGCCCGGCGTACCGCTTCCACGGGCTTCACATAGCCCGTCTCGCGATCGAGAATGCCCGACAACATGTCGCGGATCGCGTCCTCCGACGGATCAGGGTCGCGTTCGAGCAGTGCCATCGTGCCGAGCACCATCGCGCCGGCCGAGTAGCCGGATTGGAGCGCGCCGGTCGCTGCGAACGCCTCCTGGATCGGATGGAGCTCGGGGGCGATGTTCAGCACCTCGACCGTGGTGACCTCGTGGCCGTCGGCCTGCGCTGCCAAGATCACATCGGCGGATGCGAGACGGCCGTCGAGTAGCACGGCGGCGGCGCCGGTCTCGCCGGTTGCCGATCCGTACTTGACGCTGAACATTCCGAGCCTGCGGAGCACCGTGGCGAGCGACTCGTGCGTTTGCGCGTCCACGCTGGTGTGGGAGCCGTTGAGGACGAACGAGATGGTCACGAGAGTTCTCCGATGACGCGGTCCGACAACACCTTGGCGAGGTGGCGTCGGTACTCCGTTGAGCCACGGAAGTCGCCGGGGGGCTCGAGGCGATCCAGACCGCCGATCTCGACGAGTTCGGGCGTGCGAGCGATACCGCACAGGGCGAGACGGATCCCGTTGTCGGTGGCTCGCCCGGCGGCGGCGACGATCGGATCATCGCTGGGTGTGCGCCCGGTTCGTGCGACCGATGTCGTCCCCGAAGCCTGTGCTTCGACCGCCACGATCAACTCGGTCGCCGCGAAGCCATCACTCAGGACGGAAGACAGCGGTCGCGACCGACCGTCGGCGAACCGGACCGATGTGTCGTGGACCAGCAGGGCGGTGAGCAGCAGGCTGTCCGCCCACGCGGCCCCAACCGTTCCGCCGACGGTTGCGAGGGTTCGCAACGTGCTCGGCAGCTCTGTTCGTGCCGCCGTCCGAATCAGGTCGGGAACGGCGGCGGCGTCGGCGAGGTCCTGCAGCGTGGCCATCGCCTCGATCAGCACCACCTCGCCGTCACGCTCGATTCGATCGAGTCCGAGCGCCTGGAGGTCGACCACCTCGGTCGACATCGCCCCACCGTCGTGTCGCAGAGTTGTACCACCGGCAAGGACCACGCGATGCGGCGACGCGAGCAGATCGATCGCATCGGCTACCGATGTCGGTCGGTGGTAGGCCTCGAGTCGGTACATGTTGCGTTCCCTTCGTCGCGAACCTAGCCATGTGGGTTGCGACTGGGGAGGGGCTTTCGGCCCTGAACCCGGTCGAGTGCGGGTGCGACCTTGGTTGTCAGGCTCGTCGCCTCGCCAACCTGGCGGCCGGTGCGAAGCGGAGGCACCGAGATGCTTCTCACCTGGCGACGTGGAGGGAGCAGACCTCGTGGCCACGCTGCCGTTCGCGCGAAGGTTCGGCAATGGCGAAGCAGATGGTTGCGTACGACGAGGTCGAGGGCGGGCAGATCGCGATCGTCACGCTCGATCGGCCGGAGGCCCGCAACGCGCAGAACAAGCAGATGACCTATGAGCTCAACGACGCGTTCACCCGCGCCGCGAACACCGACTCGGTCAAGTGCATCGTGCTCGCGGCGAACGGCCCGCACTTCTCGGCCGGCCACGACCTCAAGGGC
>Ga0316197_10004370_pt1 | contig 10044 bp, 8 predicted proteins | sample OudBiesiAoxic_MG_FD_204939 | JGI IMG/M metagenome (GOLD analysis project Ga0316197, IMG submission 204939) | Coastal sediment microbial communities from Oude Bieten Haven, Netherlands - site A oxic | ecosystem: Environmental > Aquatic > Marine > Coastal > Sediment | place: Netherlands... | reverse complement strand
GTTGCGGGCGTAGAAACCGCTGGCGCCTCCGGGCATCGTGGCCGGGAGGTTGGTCGGCGCGATGATGGTCACGCCGTTCTCGGTCACGATCGTGTCGTCCGGCTGCGAGAGCTCGACGTTGCCGCCGAGCGCGCTGGCTGCCATGTCCACGATGACCGAGCCGGACTTCATGTTCCGGACCGCGTCAGCGGTGACCAGCAGCGGCGGGCGGCGACCCGGCACCTGGGCCGTGGTGATGACCACGTCCATGGAGCTGATGTGCTTGTTGAGCTCAGCCTGCTGAGCGGCCTTCTCCTCGTCGGTCAGCTCGCGGGCGTAGCCGCCCTCGCCCGTAGCGTCAGCCACGGACTCGAGCTTGAGGAACTGAGCACCGAGTGACTGGGCCTGCTCCTCGGTCTCGGAACGCACGTCATAGGCCTTCACCACCGCACCGAGGCGCTTGGCCGTGGCGATGGCCTGCAGGCCCGCGACGCCGACACCGAGGATGAGCACGTTGGCCGGCTTGGCCGTGCCCGCAGCAGTGGTCAGCAGCGGGAAGTAGCGTCCGTAGGCGTCCGCGGCCATGACCACGGCCTTGTAGCCGCCGACATTGGCCTGGCTCGAAAGCGCATCCATCGTCTGGGCTCGCGACAGCGTTCGTGGCAGCGTGTCAAGGCTGATGGACGTGACGCCGGCAGCTGCCAGCGCCTGAGCGTTCTGCGGATCGATGAGCGGCTGCAAGAGGCCGATGACGACCTGGCCGGAGCGCAGCTTGCCAACCTCTTCGGGGGTCGGCTTTTGCACACGCAACACGACGTCCGCTTCGGCATAGAGCGCGTCTTCGTTGACGACCTTGGCCCCGGCCGCGGTGAAGTCCGCGTCCGGGATCGACGCGCCGTCACCGGCGCCGGTCTGAACCAGAACCTCATGCCCGGCACCGGTCAACTTACCGATAGCCTCTGGCACAAGGGAGACACGCCGTTCGTTGGGCGCAGTCTCCTTGACGGTGGCAATCCTCATGCAGGAACCCCGAGTGTCGAGAAGTGATAACAGGCGCGCGCAGACACATGTCCCGGCGCCGATTGGACAAGTGTAATGCGAAATGCCGACCGACCGCAGATGGCCATCGCCCCTCCCACTGCAGATCTCCCTGTTCGGTGCATCTGCATGCGTGGACCCTGTTGCACCGGACGAGAGGGCCACTTGGGCCTGTGTGCGCACCTGCCATCGCGGGCATGCTGTGGGTCGGAGAACGGCGCTATCGTTGCTCGGCACGACAGGAGGACGATCGACGTGACCTCGGTAGGGACCGCCGGACACGAGCACCACGAGCGCATCAACACCATGCTCGACGGGCTTCCCGCACTGGCTGACATGCTCGACCAGCGGCCGCGCCCAGCGCGCTTCGAGGATCGCTATCGCACGGTCTACCTGACCGTGACCGGCACCCTGCTGCCACACATGGCCACCGTGGAGTCGACCCTCTACCCGGAGCTCGACCGGCTCATGCAGAACCGCCACTCGATGACCCAGATGCGCCGTGAGCATGACGACATCAAGGAGCTCGTCGCGCGCCTGGGCACCTTCGCCCAGGCTATCGAGGCCGATGCCTTGGGACCGGCCGGCACGATCGGGCTGCGCCGCGTGCTGTATCGCCTTTACGCGCTGCTGAAGGTGCACCTCGCCGAGGAAGAGGAGTACCTACGCGTGCTGGAGCACAACCTCTCCGAGGCCGAGCAGGCAGAGCTGGTGCTGGGTCTGGAGCACGCCGTGGCCGAACCGCTCTAGGGATCCAGCCTCCGGTCGATTACTCGGCGTCGGTGCGCGGAACGCTGACGGCCTCGAGGTAGTCCGCGTTGAACTCGCCGATGAGCCGTGCGCGTTCGCGCATCACCACGGCCCAGTCATCGAGCGCAACGAAACCAGCCTCGGTCAGCAGGTAGGCACGACGGCGCGGCCCAGCTGATTCCTCTGCCCAGGTCGAGCTCACCAGACCGGAGTGCTCGAGGTCCCGCAGCGTGCGGTAGACAAGTCCAACGTCTAGCGGGCCATTGCTGATGTGCATCTCCTCCAGACGCCCGAGGACGGCGTAGCCGTAGGTATCACCCCGCGCCAGCATGGCCAGCACGAACGGCTCCACCCAGCGGCGACGGGCGGCCAGCGGGTTCCAGCCCCGATGCGTGGGCGTGCCGTCCGCGGCGCGTGCCGCGATGCGATCGGTGGCTTCAGACATATGTCTCTGTCAGGCGTGACACGTGCCCATGGTAGCCGGTCCGAACCACGTAGACGGCTGCTAGTAGATGCTCGGGAAACGGTTCCGATAGCGCGGCAGCACGCTCTCGCCCATCTCCGTCCGGAAGGCCTCCAGCAAGCGGGCGTTGTTGGCGATGTCGTGACTGTTGTCCTGCGTGTAGGCCCGGATGGCAGCCTTGAACTCGGCCGAGCCGTAGTCCTTGCGCAGCTTGTCGAGGAAGCGGGCGCCCTGCACGTAGATGACCTCGAAGTAGCACTGGTCGGAGTAGGCCTGGCTCACGCGGTCGAGCCGGTCGGGCCGGCAGCGGCTGGGGCGGATGGAGAGGTGCGCCTTGCGCGAGAAGTAGTCGGCCAGGGCCTCATCGGCGAAGGCGTCGGTGGACTGATCGTTGCCCACGGTCGAGTACCACCACTGGTGCGCGGTCTCGTGCGAGACGAGATAGGGGTGGTCCGAGGACGGCCGCGAGGCGGGGATCCACATGAGGGCTGGCGACTCCATGGCCAGGCCACCACCGGTCTCCGCGATGCGATAGGTCTCGTGCGGGTAGGGCACGCCGGTCAACGCGGTGTAGCGGGCGATCTCCTCGCGGGCAAGCCGGATGAGGCGCCTCCCATCGTGCTTGCGGGTATGTGCGTGGATCTTGGTCTTGCCGTTCCTGGTCGTGCCCGTGACCGTGCGATAGAAGGGGCTCGCGGCGATGTTGAAGTCACGCACGTTCCTGGCCACATAGCGGAACTCACGCCCGCTGAGCTTCTCGATCTGGCGCCCGCTGGTGGCCCACACGAGCTTGCGATCGGCTGAAACGGTGACCTCCACCCGCGGGCTCACTGGCGTCACGAACTGCTCTCCATGATTGCTGTTGCCGAAGGGGACGCGGCGGCTGACCCAGGGGATGAAGCGGTAGAGCTGAGCCACGCCGTTGAGCTTGGCGAAGAGATACGAGCGACCGGCAGTGCTGGTGGTGAGGCGCGCTCGATAGCCCACGAACACGGCGGCGGATTCTCCGGCCGCGAGCGTGCGTCGCAGCGACACCCTCAGCGTCTGCCCGATCTTCGAGGCGCCGACGGACACGCCGTCCACGCGCGCGCGCAGGTTCTTGAGCGAGCCCAGCTTGGCCGCCACGGTGTTGAGCTCGAGGCGGTCGATGGCCCGGCCGCTGGTGTTGCGCAGGGCGATGGTGGTCTTCACGTCCACCCAGCGCGTGTCCCAGTCGAGGTGAAGGCTGACGGTGTAGCGGGCCTCAAGGTCGTAGCTGGTCGCGGCCGAGACCGGTGCGGCGGGCACGAGCGCGGCAAGCACGACGAGGACGAGGACAGCAACTGCGGAACGAGAGCGGCCGAAGCGTGCGCGGGCGTGGATCACGACTCCACGGTACCGCCCCTGCGGCGAATCTGCGACGCTTCGGGCGCCGTGGTGCGGTCTGGTGCGCTGTTGGCGATCTGCCTGGTGCCCGCAGTCAACGATCGGCCTCGGGAGTGTCCGTACACGTCCGGGTGCACTACGTGGTGCTACGGATGCCCGACTCCGTAGTCCATTCCGTACTCGCACGGATGCCTCGGAACGGCGCCAGGCTCATCATTGTCCACACAAGCACGAATTCATCACCGCTCTTTTGACCCTTCACGGCGGGGTCGGAGTTGAGCGTCTAGAGAGTCGGACTGCGCTGGGGCGCGTCCGGCTCTCGCTCTTTCTGCGGGACTATCATCGCCTTCATGCAGTCTCCACGCGCGAACCGCCAGGGGCGCCGGACGATCCGTCTCGACGTCACGCTGCTGGCAGCTGCCGGCATCCTGCTGGTCACGACGCTGCTGCCACAGGTCGACCCCGACCTGAACATCGTGATGAAGGACCGTACGCTCGATGTGGCGCTGTCGGCCCTCACTTTCGTGGCCGTGACCGGCCTCGCGATCCTGACCTTCCTGCGCTACCGAGAGACAGGGCGCCTGGCTTCATTCGTGCAGTCCTCCGCCTTCACGTTGTGGGCCATGTTCACGTTGGTGACCCTGCTGCTCATGATCTTCCGCATCGACGGCCGCGTGGGCATGACCCTGGGCGCCCCCGAGCAGTTCCCGTTGTGGGTCTCGGGTGTGGTGCGCATGAGTGTCTCCGGCCTGCTGATGGTCTCCGGTGTGGCCGCGCTCATGGGCATCTACGGCGGTGCCCGACGCCGCGTCCGCATCGTCTTCCTGCCGGTGTTCGTGATCGCCGCCGCGACGGCCCTGGTCTACCCCTTCCGCGATCTGTTGCCACCGCTCATCGAACCCCAGGGCCTGGCAGCATTGCTGGCCGAGCCCGGCAGGTTCGCGCTGTTGCCAGGCTTCACCGGCCTGGCCCTCGTGATCGTGGTCGTGACCGTCACCGGCCTCGTGGCGGGCGTAGTGCTGTACCGCGTGACGTGGGACCACGGCGGTCCCACCAGCGATGCCTTCACCGCACTGGGCCTGGTCATCCTCGCCGTGGCAGAGATCCAGTACGCCCTCTGGCCCAGCGTCTACACCAACCTCGTGACCATCTCCGACATCATGCGGCTGGTGGCCTACACGGTCTTGCTCTCGGGCACCTTCGCCGACCAGCGCAGCGACCTGCGCGCGCTGCGTTCGGCCTACACCGCACTCGACCGCATGCGCGTCAACGAGGCTGAGCGCGCCACGCTGGAGGAGCGCGCCCGCCTGGCCCGCGAGATCCACGATGGCCTGGCCCAGCACCTCTGGTTCGCCAAGCTCAAGTTCGAGCGCCTGAGCTCCACGCTCACAGCGGATGACCGCTCGCTCGCCGACGAGGTGACCCAGGCCCTCGACGCCGCCATCATCGAAGCGCGGGAGGCACTGGTCACGATGCGCTCGAGCCTCGAGGAAGACGTGCCCTTCTCCGACATGCTCGTGCGCGCCATCGACGACTTCGAGTCCAGCTCGGGCCTGCGCGCCGATTTCACCGCTTCCACCGGCATCCCCTCCTCCTTCGCGCCACGCGTGCAGGTGGAGTTGCTGCGCATCGTGAGCGAGGCGCTCAACAACGTGCGCAAGCACGCCGACGCCACCATCGTGCGCGTCACTGCCGAGGTCAAGGACGGAGAGCTGCTCATCACCATCACCGACAACGGCCGTGGCTTCGATCAGAGCCATGGCTTCGACAAGGGCATGGGCCTGCAGGGCATGCGTGAGCGGGCGCGGCTCATCGGTGGCTCGCTGTTGGTCATGTCGGAGCTGTCAGGCGGTACCACCATCGAGGTACGCGCTCCGGTCGTGACGGCCAGCGTGGGCAGCCCGACGGAGACGGCCGAGCGCACGGCGATGGCCCTCGACGGGCCGTCCGACCGCGAACAGTCGGAGCTGCCGGGCGTCCTCCCCGGCTCGGTGGGCGGCGAGACCCCCGACAACAAGCCCACGGGTGTGCAAACCTAGCGTTCACATGACCACTGAACGGCCGCACGTGGCGGCAGCCCAGCGACCCGCCGCAGATGGCGCCGGTTCCAGCCTGCGCGTGATGCTCGTGGACGACCACGCGCTGGTGCGCTCGGCTGTGCGCCAGGCCATCAGCGCCCCGGACGTGGAGTTGGTGGGTGAGGCCGGCAGCGCCGAGGATGCCTTCGCGCTGGCGCTGGCGGTGCGCCCGGACGTGATGCTGCTCGACATCGACCTGCCGGGCATGAACGGCATCCAGATGCTCGAGGAGCTCAGCCCGCGACTGCCTGACACGAAGATCGTGATGCTCACCGTGTCGGACAGCGAACGCGACATGATCGATGCGCTCGCGCGTGGCGCGGCCGGCTACCTGACCAAGGACCTCCACCCGGAGGCCCTGTTGCGCGCGTTGCGCGGGACCCAGCAGGGTGAGCTGGCGATGTCGCGCCGGCATGCCTCGACGGTCATGCACCACTTCATCGCGGCGGCACGCAAGGGTCGCGGCGGCAATGCGGGCGGGCTCGAGGGCCTGAGCCCACGCGAGAACGACGTGCTGCGCATGCTCGCCGATGGACTCACCGACCGCGAGATCGCGCAGGCGCTGGTCATCAGCCCGCGCACGGTCGAGACGCACGTGAGCAACATCCTGCACAAGCTCAACGTGCGCAAGCGGGCCGAGGCGGCCCAGCGATACCGCGAGTCCCGCTAGCGTCATGAAGGTCGGCGTGGTCTTGCCCCAGGGCTGGATGCAGGAGTACCGCGCCCACAGCTCCCGAGAGGCCTGGGCCAACACCGTGGCGGTGGCACAGGCGGCGGAGCGCATGGGCTTCGAGTCAGTCTGGATGTACGACCACTTCCACACCTGGCCCGCGCCCGAGGACGTGATCGTCTTCGAGCCCTTCGTGGCCCTCTCGGCGCTGGCGGCCCTGACCGAGAAGGTGCGGCTGGGGCACATCGTGGTCTGCACCGGATTCCGTAACCCCGCCCTTACGGCCAAGATGATCTCCACGCTCGACGTCGTCAGCGACGGACGCGCGGAGCTGGGCATCGGCGCAGGCTGGAAGCAGGAGGAGTGGGAGGCCTTCGGTTACGAGTACCCCTCTACGCGTGAGCGTCTGGCCACGCTGGGAGAGCACCTCGAGATCATCACGCGCATGCTCGACGCCACCACCGATGAGCGCGCCACCTACCAGGGGCAGCGAGCGCGGGTGATCGGCGCGGTCAACCAGCCCAAGCCGCTGCAGTACCCACGCGTGCCCGTGATGGTCGGGGGCAACGGTCCCGAGGTCACCTGGCGGCTGGCGGCGCGGCACGCGGACGAGCTCAACCTCGATGGCCTCGATCCCGCTGGCGTAGCCGAGGCACTGCCGCTCATCCACGCTCGCTGCGAGGAGATCGGCCGTGATCCGGCGTCACTGAAGGTGTCGGTGCACACCTGGTACCGCGAGCCGGGCGTGAGCGACCGCGGACAGCAGCGGGTGGACCTCTACGGCGCCTATCGCGAGCTGGGGCTGTCACGCGTGCAGTCCTACGTCGATGGGCTCGCCGACGGCAAGGACGCACTGGCCGCCTTCGCCGAGGACCTGCAGGCGGCTGGCATCAAGCTGGAAGACCGGTGAGCGACGACCACCACGCCGTCGAGCGGGACCGCCAGCGCCACAAGCGCCGCTACGGCCACACCACCACGAACCCCGGCATGCGCATCGTCATGCGCGATCTGGCCCGGAAGGACAAAGACGCCCACCGCGCGCCACAGCTGTCACCCGCGAACTCTCCGAGCAACAAGCGCATACGCATCAAGCGCCGCCGCAAGAAGGGCCACTAGACGGGCGATGCGGATCTGTCGCCGGGGCGGGGCGTGTGCGGCCGTGGGTCCGGGTGCTACTCCCCGGTGTCGCGCGCCGCGTGCTCCAGCAACAGGGCCGCCAGCGCCGCACCGGGCCAGGCGAACCAGTGCCGGACCGATGAGCCGGAACCCTCGGGGTCGTAGGCCTCGGGCAGCATGCCGTCAGTGAAGGCCGAGCGGATGAGTCGCTCGAGCGCCGCTTCGCTCAAGCCGTCCTCCTCCATCAGGCCGAAGCCGGCCCAGCCCATGATGTCGCCGAGCGGCCACGTTCCGGGCGTGTGGCGGGAACCAAGCCCACCCATGGGGCCCTCGACGAAGCCCGGGTTCTCACGGTCAAAGGCGAAGCGCATCGTCGTCTGCCAGTAGCGGTCATCGGGCGGACAGAAGCCCCACATCGGAGCCAGCGCCGCCGGCAGGTCGTTGGCATCCATGTAGCGCTCGATCCCGCCGCGACCGTTGACGGAGTAGGCCCACATCTCGCCCAGCGGTCCTTCGATGCGGAAGTGGCGGGTGAACGACTCGCGCACGCGATCGGCCACGGCCTTCAAGTCATCACGCTCCAGGCCCACCTGCGTCGCGATCTGCGCCAACTCTGTTGCGGTGTGCCACAGCAGCACCTGGTCGGAGAGCAGGTAGGGGTTGGTGGGCACGTCGTCGGCCGGGTTCTCGTCGGTGGCGATGAGGCCCAGGTCAGGGTCGATGTGCTGGAGCGTCACGGCCCAGGCATCGGCGACCAGCTCCGCCCACTCTGTCTCGGGCGGCAGCTGCGGTGTGTGCCCGGTGGCGCGCACGTAGTCGGCCAGCTCGAGCAGCGGATAGAGCTGCTGGTCCGCCTGGATGGGCCGGTCCTTGGGGCGTCCGTCGGCGTGGTGGCTGCGGACCCAGCGGCCATCGGGACGCTCGCAACGCAGGAAGAGCCAGCGCAGGTGGTCGGCCACGATCTGCTCGTCCTCGTTGTGGCCACCGCGGGACCACGTGGTCAACAGCAACCGCGCTTGCCAGTAGGCGTCGCGTGTCCACGACAGCGGCAGGATACGGTGGTCGGTGAGGATGGCGCGCTCGGTGCCGCTGACCTGCAGGGCCGTGCAGTTGCGGGTGTAGGTCGCGGCTCGCTTGTTCATGCGCCCGAGCGGCTTCACCAGCCGGGCCGGCACGCGCAATGGGCGCAGCTCTTCGCGGGCGGCGTCCTCGCTCGGCTCCGGTGGTCGGAGGCGCGTGCGATCGGCCCACTCCGGAGCATCGGCCGGCGGCGTGTCGAAAGTGCAGGCGATGTCGATGTGGACCTCTTCGGCCTCACCGGGCCATTCGACCCAAGCCACCGCCGAGGGCATCGTGCGACGCAGGATCTTCCAGCCGATGCGCATGTCCGAGCGCCGCTCTGCTGAACCACGACCGTCGTCACCACCCTTGCGCAACCAGGCCTGGATGATGACCGGGCCGCCTTCACCGACCACGCGCAGCGTCCCTTCCAGAGCCTTCATGCGCGACTTGAGACCTTCCTCGGCGGGCGGGTCTACTTCCGTGATCTCGGCCAGGGCCGGCCAGCCGAGCCGGCCGTTGGCCCGGATGCGCACGCCTGCCGGTCGATCGCGATGGGTGGCGGAGATGGTGATGCGCTGGACCACGCCGCGCGTGCCGCGGGGTGACTCCTGGCGTGTGCTGACCGTGGCGCGGCCAGCCTCGATGTGCAGGAAGGCATGCTCCTCACGCCGCATCCACGAGCGGTAGCGGCGCGTGGCGTCAGGGTCGCCGCGCCACTCGGGCGCGAACAAGGGCAGGCCGTTGAGCTCGACGAAGCCCGACTCGGGGTGGACGGTCGAGAGGCTCAGCCACTCGCCGCCCTGACCGAACGAGGCGGCGACCAGGCCGTTTCCGATGTCACGCGGTTTTCGCGGAGCTGTCACGTGCCGATAGTACGTTCCGACTGGGGATCCATCCAGACGGTTCGCTCATGTTCGAGCGCGAGATGGATGTCTTCGTCGCGCTTGACGTTCATATCGGGCCGCGTGGCGACCTTGATCTGCTCGGCACCGATCTTGCAGGTGAGCAGATCGTGCGACCCCAGCGGCTCGACCACGAGCACACTGGCCTTGAGCGTGTCGCCCTCGGTGGCCTCGCGCCGGACCTCGATGTTCTCGGCGCGGATGCCCAGCGTGATGTCCTTGCCCGTGTAGCTCGCGAGCGACTTCGCCACCTCGGGCTCGATCTTGACCGTACCGGCACCCTCGACACCGGCGACGATGGAGTCGCGGGCCCCTTCGATCCTGGCCGCGAGGAAGTTCATCGGCGGGTTGCCGATGAAGCCGCCCACGAAGCGGTCGACCGGGGTCTGGTAGATGTCGAGGGGCGCCCCCAGCTGCAGGATCTTGCCCGTGCGCATGACCGCGATGCGGTCGCCCATCGACATGGCCTCCACCTGGTCATGGGTCACGTACACCGTGGTGGTGCCGATCTCGGAGAGCAGCCGCTTGAGCTCGGCGCGCATCTCCAGGCGGAGCAGCGCATCGAGGTTGGAGAGCGGCTCGTCCATGAGCAGCACCTCCGACTCCATGGCGATGGCCCGA
>Ga0316197_10004369_pt1 | contig 10045 bp, 7 predicted proteins | sample OudBiesiAoxic_MG_FD_204939 | JGI IMG/M metagenome (GOLD analysis project Ga0316197, IMG submission 204939) | Coastal sediment microbial communities from Oude Bieten Haven, Netherlands - site A oxic | ecosystem: Environmental > Aquatic > Marine > Coastal > Sediment | place: Netherlands... | reverse complement strand
TAATTTTTTAAATCCAATGGCATATTTATTTATCGCGTTTGATGATGTAATGAGAAAACAACTCGAGTAACTGCGTATTATAAGGCAATTGTGATAAAGCATGAAGCGCTTCTTGATATAAGTCTTGTGCTTTTTGTTGTGCACCTTGCAAACCAAGTAAAGCAGGGTACGTTGATTTATGTAATTGTTGGTCAGAACCCTGTGGTTTACCTAGGGTTTCAGTATCGCTGATGATATCCAAAATATCATCTTGTACCTGAAACGCTAAACCAATCGCGGTTGCAAATTTTGTTAATAGTAAAAATTCATCGTCATCGATATCTGTTTTACTTAACGCGCCCATTTGCACCGCAGCGATAATTAATGCACCTGTTTTTGCATTATGAATCATTTCTAAATCAGTTAATGAGATCGCTGTGTTTTCTGCTGCTATATCTAAAACTTGCCCTGCACACATACCTTTTTCGCCAGCAGCTTTAGCTAAAATGTTAAGCATTTTTAACTGCGATTGAGCCGGTAACGCGGGTATTTCATTAGATAAAATTTCAAACGCTAATGTTTGTAATGCATCACCCGCTAAGATAGCCGTTGCTTCGTCGTATTTGATATGGCAGGTTGCATTACCGCGACGCAGTGCATCATCATCCATTGCTGGTAAATCATCGTGAATTAAAGAGTAAGCATGAATACATTCAATTGATGCTGCAATCGGGTCAAGTGTATTTAATTTACTACCAAGCATTTGCCCGACAGCATAAACTAAAAACGGTCTAACACGCTTTCCTCCTAACAAGGCACCATAGGCCATCGCCTCATTTAATGTTTTTGAATAAGAAGCGGGATGATTAATATATTGTTCAAGCTGATCGTTTACACGTACTTGAAGTTGCTGCATGGTAGAAATTAATTGTGTCATGTAAGCTGCTTAGTCTTCGGGATAAAGGTAAAAGTTATTCTTCAAATTTTTGCAAAGGTGCTTGTGCATCATTTTGCATTAGAATGCTAACTTGTTGTTGTGCGTGTTGTAATTTTTGGCTATTACTACGGGCGAGAGAAATGCCTCGTTCGAATTGTTTTAATGCATCTTCCAAAGGTAAATCACCTTGTTCTAAATGCTGTACTATTTGTTCAAGCTCAATAATCGCTTCTTCATATTGCATATTTTCAGGTTTTTTTAGGGCCATGGGGCATCTCTTTTGAGTATTTTGTGCAAGATTACCGTGACTATTAAGGATGTCAAACTAAGGGCTAAAAATAATTTCTAAATAGTGAAGTTGTTGGCTGTTTAAACGCCTGTGTAAAATGTTGTTTTAAATAAAGTATCTTTGACTGCAAACTAATCAAAAATGGCTATACTATCATCTTAGTAATGTTTAACTATTAAAATTAAAAAGGATTAATCTGTGGATTTAGCAACCCTAGTTGGAATTATAGGCGCCTTCGGCTTTGTTATCATGGCCATGTTAATGGGCGGCACCATTGATATGTTTATTGATGTTACCTCTATTTTGATTGTTTTCGGTGGCACCGCTTTTGTTGTAATGATGAAATATAATATGGGTCAATTTTTTGGTGCGATTAAAGTCGCCATGAAAGCCTTTATGTTCAAAATAGATCCTGCAGAAGAATTAATTGTAAAAGTAGTTGAGATGGCTGATGCTGCGCGTAAAGGTGGATTTTTGGCATTAGAAGAAGCGCAAATTAGTAATCCGTTTATGCAAAAGGGCGTCGACATGCTGGTGGATGGTCATGACGCAGATGTGGTACGAAGTACACTGCAAAATGATATTCGTTTAACTGCAGAACGTCATGAAGTTGGTGCTGATATCTTTAAAAACTTTGGTGATGTTGCACCTGCGATGGGCATGATTGGTACATTAGTGGGACTCGTTGCGATGCTCTCTAACATGGATGACCCCAAATCTATTGGTCCTGCGATGGCGGTTGCACTATTAACCACTTTATATGGTGCGGTAGTAGCAAACATGGTCGCATTGCCTATCTCTGATAAATTAAAGCTCAGAGCCGCCGAAGAAAAACTCAATCGTAGCCTTATTCTAGATGGCGTCTTAGGTATTCAGGACGGTCAAAATCCACGTGTTATTGAAGGCATGTTACGTAACTATTTACCTGAATCTAAACGAGGTAGCGGTGCTGCTGGTGAAGGAGCAGAGTAATGGAAGAAGAGTGTAAATGTCCCCCGGAGGGATTGCCGGCATGGATGGGCACCTTTGCCGATTTAATGTCATTACTTATGTGCTTCTTTGTTTTACTTTTATCATTTTCTGAGATGGATGTTTTAAAGTTTAAGCAAATAGCGGGATCAATGGAGTTTGCTTTTGGCGTCCAAAATAGCATTGAGATAAAGGATATTCCCAAGGGGACGTCGGTGATAGCACAGGAGTTCAGGCCTGGTAAGCCTGATCCCACACCGATTGAGGTGATTATGCAAAATACCACTGAAATTACTAAAGCAGATTTGGATTTTGAAGAGGGCGAAAGCAGCCGAGCGGGAGGTGATGCTAATGTCCCTGTGCAAGAGACTGCAGTTGAAGTTAATGAAGATACTAATGAAGAGGTCTCTAAGGAGCAACAGGATACTTCGGTAGGAGCGCAGGGGGATGACCAAGGTGATGCAGCCTCAACAAAAGCATCGCAACAAGCCGTTAGTGAAGTGCCTGCTCCTGAAGTAGCTGCACAACAAGGTTTAGCTAAAAAAGTAGCAGAAAGCCTAAAAGAAGAAATTGTTGATGGTGCAATAGAGATCGAGTCTTTAGGGCAACAATTAATTATTCGTGTAAGAGAGAAAGGTTCTTTTCCTGCTGGTTCTGCATTTTTACAACCTCGCTTTAGGCCTGTAATTGCAAAAGTAGCAAAAATATTAGTGGATGTACCCGGAGTCTTGACTATTTCTGGCCATACCGATAATGAACCAATACAGTCGGAATTATATCGTTCTAATTGGGATTTATCTGCGCAACGCGCTGTCTCTGTTGCACATGAAATGCTTAAAGTCGACGGTATTCAAGATAAAAAAATGCAAGTGGTTGGGTACGCGAACAGCAAACCGCTTACTGTGGGCAATACGATCACCGAGCAACGTCGTAATCGTCGCGTTGAAATCACTATTATGCAAGGTGAAGCAGCAGAAAGTAATGAGATTGTTACCGAACAGTAAACACTAAAAATTGGCTATCATTCATTAGTTCAAAGTGAGTTAATGGATGTCTGCTACAAATTTAGCTTAAGGACATGTATAGCGCACTGCATGTCTGTATCTACCATAAAGCAGAAATTTATGCCCTTATACAACAACTGCCAAAATTTGGATTCTATTTAGTTTTAAATTATATTTAAATAGTTTGTGCTATGTAAATTTAATTTGTGCTACGTAAATTTAAATAACGACAAACTATCTCGTTGGTTTTTATTACTCAATCTAAAACCTTAAGTGGATGTATTGCATTTGATTAATATTTTAATTTGGGAATTAAAGCAGCTAAAGCTCGAACATTGCGAATAACTTAATGGGGTGAGGCTGTTGTGCTCGTAAATGGATTTTTGTCGTCATTGAAGGAACACTAGCCTATGAGTCTGGGTCAAAATAAACCTGCTGCTTTATCTTTATTACCAAAAATTATGATATTGATATTGATATTGGTATTGATAGCCAGTTTTTTTCTTTTAAAACATTATAATTTCAACGAAAAACCTACTTTGACCGTGTTAACATGGGCAGGAGGTGATACTTATTTACCACGTAATGGCCACCCCCAAGACCTCGAATTACAATACCTACAGCAATTCTCAGCACAGCAAAATCTCCAGTTTAAACAAGTTAAAGTGACCAAGTTTGACCAATTATTTAGTAAGTTAATTGCAGGTGAAGGGGATGTGATTGCTGCTAATTTAACCATTACCGCGGCACGTAAAAAGCGAGTAAATTTTAGTGATGCTTTTATTCAAAGTAATGAGTATTTCATTATGGGCAAGCAATCATCTCCATTAAAAAAAGGGAGTGCATTAAATGGGCGTGAAGTGGTCATCCAAAAAGGTAAAAGCTACCAAACAACTGCGCTAGGGTTACAGAAAATATACCCTAAAATGCGTATTCGTTATATTGATAATAGTATTAGTACTGAGCTTTTATACGACCGACTCGCCAATGGCGAATACGACCTTGCAATACAAGATGAAAATCTGATCGCCTCTGCTTTAGCCTATCGGGATGATATTAAGAAAAGTATTCAAGCAAGTGGCCAGCGTGATATTGCATGGGCAGTCAATATTAAAAATAAAAAATTATTAACACAATTGAATGCTTTCATTCAGTCGCAGCAATTAGCATCTGAATTGCTAAAAACGACACCAGTCTTATCGAATGCAACAATAGTTAATATAGGTAATATAGGTAATATAGGTGATGCTACAGATGCTAAGGTAGCAGCCACATCAGCTATCAAAAAATCCAATCTTACACAATGGCAAACCATTCAAGCTAAGGGCAGAGTGCGCTTTGTCTTAAGAAATAATCTTTCATCTTATTATATCTGGCGGGGGGAGTTATTAGGGTTTCATTATGAATTGGCGAAGCGCTTTGCTAAAGAAAATAAATTACGTTACGAAATCATCGTTGCTCCAGATAATGTTGCACTACTAGATTACTTAATTGACGATAAAGCAGATATAGCATTGGGCTTTTTAACACCGACCGAAGCGAGAAGAGCAAAGGGGATCGGCTTTTCTCGTCCTTACCATTATGCTTCTGAGTTGGTGGTTGGGCAATCCGGTGTCACAGGAATAGAAACTCCTCCAGATCTCAAGGGCCATAAGATTCACACTCGCCCTTCTAGTGCTTACTGGAGCACGGCACTGCAACTACAAAAAACAGTACCCGGTGTTAAATTGATTGCTGTACCTGAGAATATGGAAACGGAATCAATTATTGAAGCAGTGGCGGATAAAAAGTATGACATGACCATCGCCGACAGCCATATTGTTGATTTAGAGTTAACCTTCCGTGATGATATTCAATCCTTTATGGCGTTAGGAGAACCTAAGGCACAGAGTTGGGGAATTAAAGCGGGCAATCAAACGTTATTAAAAGAGATCAATTTTTTCATCAAAAAACATTATAAAGGACTGTTTTATAATGTCATTTATAATAAATACTTTAAAAACAAAAAACGTTTAGATCAGCAATATAAAGGTTATGTCGCTGAAATAGAGTCTGGCGTTATGTCTCCTTTTGATGACCTAGTGAAAAAACACGCCAAGGAGTATGGATTTGATTGGCGTTTATTAGTCGCGCAAATGCATCAAGAAAGCCGCTTTGATCCCAATGCAAAGTCTTTATCAGGGGCACAGGGTTTATTCCAAGTCATGCCTCGTACTGCTGAGCAATTGGGGATCCAAGATATGCATGATCCCGAACAGGGTATTGAAGCCGGCATTCGTTATATGGACTGGGTAAGAGAACGAATGCAAGCAGATAAAATCTCTAAAGCAGAGTTAACTTGGTTTACGTTAGCTTCTTATAATGCAGGGGCAGGGCATGTTCGAGATGCTATTCGCTTGGCAAGGCAAAAAGGTTGGCAAGATGATGTTTGGTTTAATCATGTTGAAAAAGCCATGTTACTATTATCACAACCTAAGTATGCAGCCAAAGCGCGTTACGGGTATGTTCGAGGTCAAGAGCCCGTGACCTATGTGCGTGAAATAAAACGCCGTTATGATACTTATTTGAATATTTCAAATCATCAATAATTGAATGTAATATTTAACGTTACCTTAGTTATAGTCACATTGGTTATAGTTGAATTGGTTATAGTTGAATTGGTCATAGTAGCATCGGCGATAATTAAATCGATGGGCTTATTCTTCGATGATTTTTTTTAACAGCATAATTAAACCAAGTACGGGAACACCTATCAAGGCGGATCCAACAAAGAAGTTAACATAGCCAAAACTATCTACATAGACGCCAGAAAAACCAGCAATAAATTTCGGAAATAACAGCATTATTGAGCTAAACAAAGCGTACTGTGTTGCAGAAAATTCAATATTGGTTAGTTTAGATATGTAAGTGATAAAAGCCGTGGTCGCGATACCTGCACTGATATTGTCCATGGAAATGATCACAGTTAATAACGTTAAATCTTTTCCTACAAAGGCTAAAATGGCAAAGATAAAATTAGTCACAACAACTAAAAATGCACCCAAAAATAGGATCGTATAGGTACTATAGCGTGTTAATAATATGCCACCCAATCCTGCCCCAAGCAGGGTCATTATTACCCCAAAGACTTTAGAAATGGCTGCCACTTCTCCTTTACTATAGCCCATGTCAACATAAAAAGGGTTCGCCATAATGCCCATTACAATATCAGAAATACGATAGCTACCTATCAGTAATAATATTAATAAAGCATGCTTGCCATAGCGTTTAAAAAAGTCTGAAAAAGGCGCGACAATGGCGATTTCTAACCATGCCATGAAACGTGCGATGGGCGACAAATGTAATTTTTTATGTGCCTGTAAAGCGCTTTTATATTCCGGTTCTTGGGCAATAAATGTGCTAATAATTCCGACGCTCATACAAGCAGCCATTACAAAGTATGATGTAGACCATGCCGATAATTGGTAAGCCTGTGAGTCACTGGCTAATGCTGCAATAGCTAAAGAACCAGCTCCGGCCATGATCATCGCAAGTCGATAGCCAGTCATGTAGGCCGCCGCCATTGCAGCTTGAAACTTCTCGGGAGCTGATTCGATACGAAAAGCGTCAATGACGATATCCTGTGTTGCAGAACTGTAAGCAACGACTAAAGCACAAATGGCAAATAAGGTCAGATTTTGCTGTGGATCGCTCATTGCCATGCCAATAATTGCAGCAGTAATGGCTAGTTGTGATAGTAATAACCATGAGCGTCGTCGTCCAAGCCAGGGGGTTAATAGTGGAATAGATAAACGGTCCACAAACGGCGCCCAGATCCATTTAAACGCGTAAGCCAAGGCTATCCAACTGAAAAAGCCAATGCTAGCGCGACTCACGCCTGCTTCTCGCAACCAAAATGATAAAGTGGAAAAAACTAATAGAATGGGAAGACCTGCGGAGAAACCAAGAAAAAATAATATAGCAACTCGCTTTTGTAGATAAATTTTGCTGCTTTCTAGCCATGTTGGTTTATCGGTGGGCGATGCTGTTTTTATTATCATTTATCAACCTAGTTAAGCAATTATCGATATCCATTAATCGATCTGCATTAAATGCACAAAAGAAATTAGTATAAGACTTTAGGCTAAGCGCCTAGATGAATTAGGCTATTTGTAGATTCGATTGTGCTATTAGTGAATCTACACAGTAGTGAATGAATACCAGTCACCCTTAATAGTTAAATTGATGCCCGATCAGCTCAAAACGCCATCCGCTTAATAGTTTTGGTTTGGTCGCTGTTAAACGTTGTTGTTCATTTAATTTCCAAGACCAACTTAAATACTCATTAATGACACGTTTAGAGGCAATTAATTCAACGGGAAGCTCATATTTTTCTGCGCAGGCTTTAATCTTATCGCGCATCTCTTTTAAGGTTTTTTTGTATTCTGGAAAATCAATTAAACGTGAAATGAGGGGCGGATAGGTCTCTGGATCCTGTGCGGATACTTCTGCGATAACCGATAAAATGTTTTGTCCATGAATACGAATTTCATTGGGTAATAAATTTAAGCGTTTTAAATCGTTGATTGAAGCTGGCTGATAATAAGCTAATAACCATAGATGCTCAGCTTTCACTACAAAGTTAAGCGCCAGATTGCGCGCTTGTGCAGTTTGTAATCGCCATTTAGCCAGTGCTTTAATGATGGCTAAACTGTGTCTATCTAACTTAAATAGATTATCTAATGATTTATACGCTTTATCCGGATCAATTGGTTTCATTTTTTGATCTAAAATCATTTGACATTCTTGCTCAAAAAAATCAGTCATTTTCTTTTCTGCAAGCTGTGTCTGTAAAGCAGCCAAACTCGGTTCAAGGTATAACACATCTGCAGCTGCATAATGTTGCTGTTTTTGAGTTAACGGTCGTGCACACCAATCTGTACGAGACTCACCTTTATCTAAAACAACGCCATCTATCAATTCAACCATCTTGGCATAACCTAATGACGCACCGTGATTCAAAAATGCGCAGGCTATCTGCGTATCAAACAACTTAATATTTAGATCACCTTTTTGTTGTCTGATGATTTCTAAATCTTCACTACTAGCATGTAAAATGCAGGCTTTGTTATCTATTGCCTGCCAAAATGCACTGATATCTCCGATCGCGATAGGATCGATTAATACAATCTTTTCATTTTGTGATACTTGTAATAGACCTAAATTGGCATAAAAAGTACGAGTGCGGACAAATTCAGTATCTAAAGAAATTGGAGAGTTATCTAATGTGGCAACATACTCAGATAATTGTGTTGCTGTAGTGATGATATCAAATTGCATCAACGATTGGCCTAATAGAGAGTTAATATGCCGCTATATTACGGAGTTTGTTGTATTTTTTCTATTGAAATATTGATTATATGATTTTTACTCTCATCTATTTTTGTGCATAAAATGTGTTAATTAGTGAATAAATATTTAATTGCTGCAGATAAAGTTATATCACTATATTGTAGGATTGACCTTGATCAATTAGAATGAGGCTTTACAAATGCGCCGCGATCTGCTTATTGATAATCATTCGCATTATCTAAATATGTTTAGGCCGGAAAAAGATTTTAAGTAATAGTGTGGTAAGGGAAACAATGACTAGAACAATGTATGAAAAAATCTGGGATGCGAACTTAGTTCATGAACCAGAAGCAGGCTCTCCGCTTTTGTTTGTTGACAGACATCTAATGCATGAAGTAACAAGTCCACAAGCGTTTGAAGGCCTTCGTCTGCAAAACCGTAAAGTACGTAACGTACATAGTATTCTAGGTACAATCGATCACTGTGTACCAACGAAAGACCGTTTTAATATTGTTGATGTTATTGCAAAAAAACAAGTTGAAACGATGACTGCTAACTGTGAAGAAAATGATATTAATCTTTACGGTATGGACAGTAAGCAAAACGGTGTTATTCACATCGTTGTGCCTGAGCATGGTTTCGTTCACCCTGGTATGGTTGTATGTTGTGGTGATAGCCATACAGCAACACACGGTGCATTCGGCGCATTAGCGTTTGGTATCGGTACCAGTGAAGTTGAACATGTAATGGCAACACAAACATTACAACAGAAAAAAGCAAAAACAATGCTGGTGAAAGTAGAAGGTAAACTACCTGCTTTCTCAACAGCAAAAGATATCGCATTAGCTATCATTGCTAAAACAGGTACTGCTGGCGGTACTGGTTACGTAATGGAATTCGCTGGTAATACAATCACCGACCTATCAATGGAAGGTCGTATGACGCTATGTAATATGGCGATTGAAGCGGGTGCTCGTGCTGGTCTTGTTGCACCAGACCAAGTAACATTTGATTACCTTGAAGGTAAAGAGTTTGCACCTAAAGGTGAAGATTGGCCTGTTGCTGTTGAATACTGGAAATCATTGGTATCTGATCAAGGTGCAGAGTTTGATGCAGTCATTGAATTAAAAGCTGAAGATATTGCACCACAAGTATCTTGGGGCACATCACCTGAACAAGTTATTTCTGTGACAGGTGTCGTTCCTTCTCCGTCTGATTTTACTAATGAAGTTAAATCACAAGCTTGTGCCAATGCACTTAAGTACATGGCATTGGATGCAGGTCAAAAAATTACTGATATCCACATCGATGTGGTATTTATCGGTTCTTGTACTAATGGTCGTATTGAAGATTTCCGTGCTGCTGCTGAATTACTGAAAGGTAAAAAAGTTGCTGCTGGCGTACAAGCATTTGCAGTACCGGGTTCTTTCCCTGTTAAAGTACAGGCAGAAAAAGAAGGTCTTGATAAGATCTTTTTAGATGCAGGTTGGGAATGGCGTGATCCAGGTTGTTCAATGTGTCTAGCTATGAACGGTG
>Ga0316197_10004368_pt1 | contig 10046 bp, 6 predicted proteins | sample OudBiesiAoxic_MG_FD_204939 | JGI IMG/M metagenome (GOLD analysis project Ga0316197, IMG submission 204939) | Coastal sediment microbial communities from Oude Bieten Haven, Netherlands - site A oxic | ecosystem: Environmental > Aquatic > Marine > Coastal > Sediment | place: Netherlands... | reverse complement strand
CACTCAGCTCGGTAAATGTCGCGTTGTCGTCATCACCAATCGCCAGGTTACCGCCGATTGCACCAACCTCAGCCTTTGCAGGCGTGTTGGCCGGAATCGAGCTGAGGAATTCTGGGGGCAATGTTACCACTGTCTGAGATCCCGGTAGCAGCACTGAAAACTTCCGATTGGAGCCGTCCTCGAGTTCGACCACAACCTCCCAAGCGGTAAGTTGAACATTCATAGGATGAATAGGCAGAACTTCGTCGGCAACCAGCTGGTTCAGTTCCGCTTCAGTTGCGCACTCACCCAGGGTGCTGCCTGACATCCACTGGATCACACCGCTGGAATAAGACAGGTTTTCCGGCGCAGCCGGTAGATAATAGGTGAGGTGTGTCTCGCCAGATAACTTCTCCCCGCCATCGCCGCTGCCTGATATAGCGTAAGGACCACTAGGCCACCGCTCCTCGAACTCTTCCACCGTGACGACCACATCGTCTTCGTCTTCCTTGAGACTTTCCCTGCAGACCGGTTCGGAACTCTCACCAAAGGTCTCCGTCAGCTTCTGGTCATGCAACGGGCCGAAGGCCTTATTTTCATAGATTTTGTGCCCATCTGAGTCATCAATCCTGATCGAGTTCAGGTCATCGCCATCGACTAGCCAATGGAAGCCCACGTCACCGTCCGTCGAATTGATTTCTACGATCACCTTGCATTCGCCAAAATCGTCACATGGTTCTGTTGCGACTGCATCAGTGACGACTATTGCGGCGATCAGCGGTGCGCCCGTAATTCCGAGCATGACATTCTTCAGGTAACAGCTGTTATACAGGTTAAGGATTAGATTTTTCATGGCGATTCTCCTCGCAGTTAGTAAATTAACAATCATTGAAGACTTCACTTTGCGTCTACAATGTGAGTATCACCTTTCGACATTACCCAGCCATTGCCCAAACATTACTATTTGACAAGGTTATCTCCGGGAATGTCGCATTGTGGCCGGTTCTTACCTTCCGTAACAATGCCTGGGTACGAGACTATTCTTGATCTGAACGGCAGGTATAGGTCCGAACCCGGACTAACAGACAGAATCTATATGAGTATTTCCTTAAGGACAGGGTGCGGTAGAGTAAGGATGTGGCGCGGCGGCCTAAGGTCCAGCCTATCTGTTGCCGCCCCTTTCGTCTGGCGGTGCCTCAATAGCTGTACCATCACTCCGTTTCCACATCCTCCTCATCGAACCGGACATGCAGATTAAGCCACCGCTTGATCAGCTTTAACACGCGCCGGTCAACGACGCGGCGTGCCACTGATTTGAGCAGTTCGGCATGGGGGATACTCCCGAAGTAATCCGACAGGTCGGCGTCAACGACGTCCGGGTGACTGCGGAACAGCACCTCTTCCACCTCGACTACCGCCTGTTGGGCATTGCGGCCCGGACGGTAGGCGTACTGCTCCGGCGGAAGATCGGCCTCGAAGATCGGGGCCAGCACCAGCATGGTTGCAGTCATGCAGACTCGATCCCGCAGGGTTGGGATACCCAGCGGCCTGAGCGTGCCATTGGCCTTCTTGATAAACACGCGCTTGATGGGTTCCGGTCGATAAGTCTCCTCTCTGAGCGCAAGCGCCAGTTCACCCAGCCACCGTTCTCGCCCGTACGCCTCGATATCCGCAAAGTCCTGACCACCCACACCCGGTACGCCCTTGTTGGAGCGGCACTGGGCATAGGCGTGCGCCAGGATATCTTCCCGGTACATCTTGTCGTACAGCGCATAGAAACGGAAGCCAGGCGCTGCCTTCGCTTTCGCGTGTAACGCCTTCTGCAGTCTCTGAACACACTTTGGAGTTGCTAGGTTGCCCAATCTCCTGTCCTTTCCTACGTCCTGCGTTTGTCTTGAACCAAGGCCCCTTCCCTCCACCGGCATTACCCGGCTTCCCCGGTACTACGGGCCTCTCCGCCACCCCAAGGCGCCCGGCCTGTCCCTCACGGGCGTCCGGTTGGTCATCCTTCACCACGCCAAAGGGTTTCCCTTGTTGCGTGCGTTTCCCTCTTGTGTACATGCTGTCGCCACTACCCCGGCACAGGGACTGGGGATACTGCTTTGCTCATTTCCCCAACCCTATCAGCCTTCCCCGCAAGGGTGGGCGGGTCGGCCTGTGTAACGTCCTTTTCGAGGATTGCTCAGCGTTCACTCGCGTTACGGCCTGCACACTCGCTGGATCATCTAAAATGACCCTTTATATCAGAGGCTTCAGTCACTTCGTTACCTCCATGACTGTTCCGATTGCTTCCGGCTGGAGCAATAATTGCCGGGTGGGTCTCTCACCCACTGGAAAACGCCGCCTTTGCACGGCGCACACCCTATTCGGAAGTACAGGAATATGGCTTAAAGGTCTTCAACGTACTGGAAGTTGCCATTCCCTGGCTGGATTCTGATCGGAGACAATCGTCCCAAAACGAATATTCGTATAATACATTCACTACACATATATTGTTGTGACCTTAATTATGAAGTCGGAAAGAATGAAGATTACACATTACCTATATAACGCCTTCATTATCGAGTCTGGCAATAAGAAAATAGCTATTGATCCTGGCGCTTTATTTTTTTACTGGTTCCGGTTTACCACTCTTATTCCCAAAGCTGAATGGGAGAATATTACCCACATCTTCGTTACGCATGGTGATCCTGATCATTACTGGCATGCAGACAGGGTGGCAAAGGCCTCCGGTGCCCCGGTTATCTGTAACAAAGTCATGTTGCGGAATGTGAACGGGAAAATGTTAATGCTTGGTCCACGTGATAAGGGATTGGCATTTACTATGCCATTCGAGAACGTTGTTACCTTGTCGGTTGATGAGACTATTGAGATTAATGGTGTGTCAATTACAGGAATAAAAACAAGCCATGGTGAGTTAGTTCTCAAGCTAGGCCCATTTTCAAAAACTGTAAAACCCGGTCCTGAAGAGCGTGTTGGATGGGGGGCAATTGGATTTGATATTAAGTTGGATGGTAAAAGAATCATTAATCTAGGTGATACGTTATTGCGTGAAAAAGAATGGCAGAAGATAAATATGCCTGATGTGCTGATGATTCCTATAGGTGGTAAAGCAATTCATAACACCATGGATGCACCAGAAGCCTTACAAGCGGTAAAGATTATGCAACCAGAACTGGTTATTCCCTGCCACTATAATTGCCCGGCATTTTTTACTAAAACGTATAACCCAGCAGATGACGAGACATTTAAAGTAGAAGTAGAGAAGTTAGGTGCTCAATGCGTGGTTCTGAAAATGGGCGATTCCGTCGATTTAAATAACGATGAATAAGCTGAGTCCTACCATAATTTGGTTGCGTTTCGTTATACGCATGACATTATTTGCTGTTGCATTGATGTGGCCGGCAGGTAGCTGGCATTGGTGGGAAGCATGGGTGATGGTTGCTCTTTGGACTGCCTTTGGCCTGGTAATGACACCTTATTTGCTGCGTCATGATCCTGAATTGCTTGCGGAACGCATGAAGCTGGTACCTCTACATAAAGATCAGAAAGTTTGGGATAAAGTCATAATGCTGCTGTTTTTCATTTCAGGTATTGCACTTTACATTGTGCCTGGCTTTGACGTGGTACGTTACGAGTGGAGCGAGCCGTTGCCAGTATGGATGAGAATATTTGCAATGGTGTTGCATCTTCCCTGTTTTGTAATGCTGGGATGGGTTATGCGCGAGAATACGTACCTGGCGCAGGTCGTTAAAATAGATAAGGAGAGAGCGCATAAGGTCATTACCACTGGCCCCTATGCATTGGTACGCCACCCTATGTACACTATCGTTATCGTTTTGTTGTTTGCGGTACCCGTTGCGCTAGGGTCGCGTTTTGCGTTGATCCTTGCTGCATTTCTGACGGCTTTACTAGTTGTACGTACTTACCTCGAAGATCGTACATTACACGCGGAACTGGCAGGCTATCCAGAGTATGCCAGACACACGCTTTACCGATTAATTCCAGGGATCTGGTGAGTTACCAAAGTATGTTAAATCAAGTGACAAATTTTTGAATGTCCGCTATTGCTGAAAGTGTGAGTATATATTGCTGGGTACGAACGGAAACAAATGCTGCATTGTTGTCCTCCACCAGCCGCCAGGGAACGGCAGGTATCTGGCCCAAACTCCTCGTTTAGCGATGGCTAATATGAGCGCAGGCTAAACGAGCATTTCCGAATCCTACTCGGACATTGAGCGTAAGTCATTGTATGTCAGTAAGTACTGTAAACGGACCTCTAGGGGTCAGGTACGAATCGGCAAACTTCGACCCAGTCACTTAAGGTGATTACTTGGATGGCCTGAAATGCTTCAGATAAGGTCATTCCGGTATATATCCTTCTTGTGCCTTTCGGTATTCCCGTGGGGACTGGCCGGTCCATGTATTGAATGCCCGGGTGAAACTGGCCGGACTGCTGAAACCCAGTGCCTCCCCGATTGCAGCAACAGGCTTGTCGGTATGGACCAGGTCTTCGATGGCACGCTGTTTTTTCAGCTTGCTGAGTTCCTGTGTGAGGTTGGTGCCACTGGCCTTGAGCCGACGCTGTAATGATTGCCGGCTCATACCGATTAGTTGCGCGACGTGGTCAACGGACAGTGGGTTTCTGTCAAGACGCGGGATGAGTGTGAGCCACAGGCCCTCCAGAAAGGAGCCTGGTGGCATGTTTTTATCCGTCATGTGCGCCATGGTTCGTATGAAACCGGCGCGGTTAATCGTGTGGGTCAGCCATTGGCTCGGGAAACGAATGGACATGCCACGATTATCGCCACCGACAATCTGGATACCTTGGTAGCCTGTGGGTAGTGCTTCCGGACTACAGACCTGGAGCAACACGTTTTTCGGCCTCCATTTGTCACCAACAGCGCGGTGAAGAATGGAAAGCACGTACGCTGCCGTGAAGGCATCATTTTGTGCCGGTGTGATATCCGGTTCGGAGACACGTCGTTCCCTGAAGAATGTGTATTTGCCGCTTATCTCCAGTGTATGTACTGCAGATGACGCGTCTTCGCTGGCTGCAAGGATGAACCGTGAGAGGAAATCTCCAAGGGTATTTGCATGAGCGGCGGCATCAGTCAGCGGTGACCAAGCCGTGAAGTCCAGTTGCTCACCGACATACATACCGAAGCAGGGGTCGTCCGCGGCCGCGGCGATATCTTCCAGTAAACGGTGAATAATGTTGGCCGAGATAAACAGGTTCGGGTCGAGCATAGATTCACGGGCGATACCGTGTCTATCGAGCACCACATCGGCATTCTTCTCCAGCCGATCCATTTCTTGGATAAACGGTAGTGCCAGTTGCAAGCGGACCAATGGCAGTGCTGATTTGCCGGCCGCATCCTGCTTGGGGTTATCAATCAACATTTGTGTAGTATGTTACATGCCAGTAGTAATTACTTTGCATAATGTATCAATAAACTAATGTATCTGACTCCTGCAGGTAAGTTGTTGTGTGAAAGATGAGCTACTCTCTACCTTCCTAGGCATGACCGCGGAAGCCTCATCACGAAACACGAGATACTAACTAGGGGAAAACAGATATGTCATTGAAACTACTATTCAGACACGGCCATTTCGCCGTTACGATGGGCGCGATTCTAGGCTTATCCAGCCTGATGGCGGCGGACCCGGCCATGTCAGCCGATGCAGCACCGGCAGAGCCTGCAGCAGCAGAGGAAAAGAAGCCGGTCCAGATTTTGTTCACCAATGTCAATATCTTTGACGGTTTCAGCGACAAACTCACCACGGGCATGAGCGTGCTGGTGGAAGGCAACTACATCAAGGAAGTGGGTACATCCATTAAGGCACCTGACGCCTACGTCGTAGACGGCGGCGGGCGCACCATGACGCCCGGCCTGATCGACATGCACCAGCACGTGATGCTCAACCCGCCTGAAGGTACCGCGGCCTACCAGACGAGATGGGATGGTGCAGCCGGTGGTGCTTTTGCCCAGCACCATCTGGTGAACAATATGCTGCTAAAAGGAATCACCACGGTCCGCGATATCGCCGGTGATCCGCTGGATATCGCCAAGGCCATCGACATGGGTCAGCTACCCGGGCCCCGTATCTACTCTTCCGGTGGTGCAATCTCGCAGACCGGTGGTCATGGCGACTGGGCAGGGCGTAACGTTCCATCAAAGGTGCTCCATAATCATGGAGACATGGCCCAGCGCACCCAGAATACCTGGGTGGTCAACGGTCCCACTCAAGTCACCGAGGCTGTGCGCATGAACCTACGGCGTGACGCGGCCTTCATCAAGGTCATGGGTGGCGGCGGCGTTGCCAGTGAGTTTGACCCGCTCGAGATCATGGGGCTCGCGAAGGATGAAGTGGCTCGGGCAGTAGAAATCGCGGCTGACAACGGCACCTATGTAGCGACGCACGCCTATCATGACGACTCCTACAACCGGCTCATGGACCTGGGTGTGCGTTCATTCGAGCATGGCTTCCTTGTCACAGAACCTACTGTGAAACGCATGGCCTCCAAGGGTCAGGATGTGGTCTGGAGCTTCCAGTGCTTTATGAGTGTGAATACGTTTGGCGATTACGATGCCATGCCTGGATTCTTTACCCATGAGCAGAAGCTAAAAGGTGTAGCCGTTGGCAAGGGTGCCCGCAACGCCGCTAAATTGATGAACAAGCACAACGTCTTCACCATTGGTGGTTCAGACATGTTTGGTATTCCGTTTGTGGAGCGTATCAAGGAAGACATCACCTGCAACGTCGATGCGGGTTACACGCCGGCACAGGCACTGAAGCACTGGACGGGTAATGCCGGTATCGTGCTGAAGTGGTCCGGGCCAAAGGACCCCTATCCAACCTATGAGCTGGGCACCATCAAGAAGGGCGCTTATGCAGACCTGCTGCTGTGGGACGGTAACCCGCTGGATGACATCAAGCTGATCCTGGACGAGGAAAAGCTGGACCTGATTATGAAGGACGGCCTCGTTTACAAGAACATGCTGGTTGAAGGTGATCATCCGCACTTTCGTCCCGCGAGGGCACCCTCTACCCGTGGGCAGTACCCGCTCTAGGTGTTGCTAGCGAGTGAATTATAACGGGGCACTTTGGTGCCCCGTTTTATTCCCATCAGCTATGCGATGACTGTCTGAAGGCTGTTACAGAAAGTACTGTGTTGTCCCTTTAGTAGGGTCATAATTATTTGCTCGAAGAGAGATAGTTCATGCTTCTTAGGACCTTTAACACAATCTCTATCCGGCTGTTGGCCGGACTGATGATGACGGGCCCCATACAGGCAGCAAACTTCGGTGGCCCAGACGCCGTTGAGAACACGATTGCCGATGATGCGGCCCGCGTCCCGTCACTTGTCCAGGAGCGATTGCTGGAGCCCTGGTTTCAGTGGAAACAGGGACTACAGGACGACACCGGTTTTTCTTTCGGTCTTGACTATTCCTCGGTCTACCTGAAATCCAATGAAGACGGATTCAGTGGTGATGATTCAGCGGCGAGTGGCATGTTGCGTGTGTTTGGCGCTTGGGACCTAGTGGGTCGAGGCACACCGAACACCGGTGCCCTTGTCTGGAAGATCGAGCACCGTCACCGCTATACAGACGGGAGTCCGCAAGGATTTGGTTTTGACCAGGGTTATGTCGGCCTGATCGAGCCGCCTTTCAGTGATGAAGACACGCGACTGACCAATCTGTACTGGCGGCAACGCCTGGGTGGCGGCAAGGGCACTGTTGTGGCTGGGATGCTTGATGTTACGGACTTTGTGGATGTGTACGCGCTGGCGAGTCCATGGACCGGCTTCATGAACTTTGTTTTCAGTACCGGCAGTGCCGCGATGTTCGTTCCGAATGATGCGACCACCGGGTTTGCCGGCGGCGCGATGCTGACCGATAAAATATTTCTGATTGGCAGTTTGGCCAATGCCTACACCGACCCGACCGAACCGTTCGATACCGTTGGTGATTTCTTCAGCGAGAATGAATATTTCTCCAGTGTCGAGCTCGGCTGGACACGGGGTCAAAATCGTATCTACCAGGATAATGCGCACCTGACACTGTGGCATGTTGATGAAAGTGCGCCTGCGGGAACGCCTGGTGGCTGGGGTGTGGCATTCAACTACTAGGCCTCGCTGAATGACGATACCCTGATGCCATTTATCCGTGGCGGTTATGCCGATGACGGTGGTACGCTGCTGGAACGATCCGTTAGTGTTGGGTTGGGTTATAACGCTGTGGATGGGCGTGACCAACTGGGTGTCGCGGCCAACTGGGGACGACCCAACGAGGACAGCTTTGGTCCGGACCTGGATGACCAGTATACCTTTGAAGTGTTCTACCGCCTGCAGGTCACGGAACAGTTCGCCCTGACGCCCGATATTCAGTATCTTGTTGACCCGGCGCTGAATCCCACCGAGGACAGTCTTTGGATATTCGGTTTGCGCGCCCGACTAGCTTTGTAGCACTTGCCGTTCGTTATTCACTGGCATGACTGTTACTGACCTAAAGTGTTAGTACATATTGCCGGGCGTGAACGGCAAGTTATGCTGCAAGGGAGACCTTCCCAGAAACACCGGGAATGTCGCATTCTGGCCGGACGTACACATTTACAGCACCCGTCAGAAACCAGCGTTCAGGTGATCGGGAGCGGCAGGTATCCGCCAGGAAGCAGACGTTTAGCATTTAACTATCTGATAGTTAACTAAACGGCGGGAGTCGACCATTACGGTCGTTAAGCATTTGGTAAATCGGTGGTGGTCACCGGCTAGTTTGTAAGGATATATTCATATCCCGAGGATGCTGAGGTGAGATACCGCACATGGATAATATTGATGCATTGAGCCGCTTGGGCGAAATACTGCATGCCCAACCGGTGCTGACCCTGTTCCTGATCCTTGGAATGGGCTACCTGATCGGCGGTATACGCATCGGCAGCTTTTCCCTCGGACCGGTCGCAGGCGTCCTGTTTGCCGGGCTCTTTCTCGGTCATTTCGATTTCCGCATGTCACCCGGTGCACAGGCGGTGGGTTTTGCGCTCTTTATTTTCTCAGTCGGCTACCAGGCGGGACCGCGGTTCTTCGACGTCCTGAGAACGGACGGGCTGAAATATTTTCTACTGGCCATCTTCATTGCGAGCACGGGATTTACCCTGGCCGTTATTGCTGCGCAGCTGCTTGAGCTGGCGCCGGGCACATCGGCTGGAGTACTCTCCGGCGGTCTTACCAGTTCGCCCACACTGGCCGCTGCGCAGGAGGCGATCCGTTCGGGGCAAATCAGTCCACCTGAGGGAATTACCGCGGATGAGATGATCGGTAACGTGGCGACCGGCTATGCCATTACCTATATCTTCGGTCTGGCCGGTTTGATCGCCATCATTAAGTTGTTGCCGCAGCTGCTGGGCATCGACCTGGAAAAGGAGGCCAGAGCCCTCGAGGTGAGCCAGGAATCCGCAACCGCGCCAGAGGCGACAAATGTTTCCGCGCGCATATACCGGGTAACCAATGCTGAAATCATCAAACTGCCGATTGCGCAGATCGGCAGGCAATACTGGGACAAGGCCTCAATCGTGAAGGTGAGGCGAAACGGCAAGATCCTGAAACCGGCGCTGGATGATTTCCTGCAGCTGGGTGATGAGTTGCTTGTTCTCGCACCGGTCGAGTTCTTTACCAGTACAATAGCAAAGTTCGGTGAAGAGATCGCGCCAGAGACCGGGACCGCGCAATTCACTCAAACGGCGCAGATTGTTGTCATCAACAAACAGGCGGTCGGCAAGAGCATCCAGGAACTCGATATCGCACGCAAATACGGCGTATTGCTCACCGGCATTTCCCGCATGCGCATTGAGGTTCCACGCAGCGCCGATTTCAACCTGCGTAAGGGCGATATTCTCACCGTAGCCGGCCCGCACGACAATGTCGACCTGCTCGGCGAGGAACTGGGACACGTCGAGCGGGAGATCGCGGAAACCGATATGGTCACCTTCGCCTTCGGCATCGCCTTCGGGGTCGCAATTGGTATGCTTGCTATCAACGTGGGCCAGCTTTCTATCGGCCTGGGTTC
>Ga0316197_10004367_pt1 | contig 10047 bp, 14 predicted proteins | sample OudBiesiAoxic_MG_FD_204939 | JGI IMG/M metagenome (GOLD analysis project Ga0316197, IMG submission 204939) | Coastal sediment microbial communities from Oude Bieten Haven, Netherlands - site A oxic | ecosystem: Environmental > Aquatic > Marine > Coastal > Sediment | place: Netherlands... | reverse complement strand
TCAGGGACTCAACGAGTACCCCGCCGCGTCCTATGGGCCGCTGCGTGCGGCTGCTGCCGAGTACCTCGACGCCGATCCACGCCAGATCGTCCCGGGCGCAGGCATCGACGAGATCATCCTCCTGGTCGCAAAGGCCTACCTCGGCCCCGGCACGCGCTCGACGGCGGCGGTGCCCACCTACCCGCTCTACGAGATCGCCACCCGTCAACTCGGAGGCGAGTTCGTGCCGGTCCCGTGCCCGGCACCGGGCTTCGAGGTCCCGCTCGACGCCCTGTCCGTGGCGGCCGAGACATCCGATGTGACGTGGCTGTGTGTCCCGAACAACCCGACGGGACACCGCATCGGCGACCGGGACATCATTGAGATCGTCGAATCGGCTCGCGGGGTCGTCGTCATCGACGCTGCGTACGCCGAGTTCACCGACGACCGCTGGTCACCGTGGGTGCAGCGCTACAACAACCTCATCGTCTGCCACACCATGAGCAAGGGCTTCGGTCTCGCCGCCCTCCGGGTCGGTTTCGCCCTGACCTCCCCAGATCTCGCCGACGAGCTCGACGGCTTGAGGCCGCCCGGTTCGATTGCGTCGTTGTCTGCCGAGATCGCGGCTTCGGCTCTCGCCACACCGAACCGGATGCGCAGGCACGTCGATCGGATCGTCAGGGAGCGGAACCGCTTCGCCGAAGCCCTCGGCGACAGTGGGATGGTGGTCGGCGGCGGATCGGTCACCAACTTCGTCCTGTGCGAGGTCGGGCCGGATGCGGAAGCCCTGGCGGATGCACTCATGGAGGAGGGACTCGTCGTGCGACGGTTCCCAGCCGACGGACCGTTGGGCAACCACCTCCGCTTCACGGTGCGTGCCCGAGGAGAAAACGACAGACTCATCGAGGCCATCAGGAGGCGCTCATGACGAGAACGGCAGACCGGACAAGGACGACGAAGGAAACCACGGTGCAGGTTCGCGTCGACCTCGACGGCACGGGTTCGAGCACCATCACCACCGGCATCGGCATGTTCGACCACCTCCTGACTGCGCTGGCCCACCACTCCCTCGTTGACATCGACCTCACCACCGAGGGGGACCTCCACGTCGACGACCACCACACCGTCGAGGACTCGATGCTCGTGCTCGGTGAAGCCATCGACGTCGCCCTCGGGAACCGATCGGGCATCGTTCGCTACGGCGATGCCTCCATCCCCATGGATGAAGCGATCGCGACCTGTGCGATCGACGTCGGCGGACGGAGCTACGCAGTGATCGACCTCGACCTCCGATCCGATCGGATCGGGAACCTCTCGACGCAGATGATCGACCACGCACTCGAGGCCTTTGCCAGGACCGCCCGCGTATCGGTGCACCTCAGAGCATCCGGTCGCAACGACCACCACATCGCCGAAGCTGCGTTCAAGGCCCTGGCGAGAGCACTGCGCTCGGCCATCGAAACCGACCCGCGCCGACAGGGGATCGCCTCCACCAAGGGGGCGATGTGATCCACATCGCCGTGATCGACCACGGAGCAGGCAACCTTGTTTCCATGGAGCAGGCGTTGGATGACATCGGCGCCACCGCGGTACGGATCGACGAGGGGCAGGACCTCACGCGCTTCGACGGCGTGGTCCTTCCCGGCGTCGGCGCCACCGGTGCGGCCATGCGCACCTTGCGGCGACGCAGACTCGTCGACCCGCTCCGCACCTACCCCGGACCGCTCCTCGGTGTCTGCGTCGGCCTCCAACTGCTGTTCGAGAGGTCCGATGAGGATGACACGACATGTCTCGGCCTCCTCCCCGGCTCCGTACGGCGCATTGCGGCGTCCACACTCCCCCACATGGGGTGGAACTCGATCGAGGACATCTCGGACCCCCTCCTCCCAGCCGAAGGATCACCGACCTTCTACTTCGTCCACAGCTACGTGGCCGACCCCGTCGATGAGGCGATCGTGAGCGGCTGGACGACCTACGACACGGATCGATTCCCGGCGTCGGTGCGACGGGGACGCATAGCGGGGGTCCAGTTCCATCCCGAACGCTCCGGACCTGCCGGAATCGCCGTCCTCGAACGGTTCGTCGACGAGTGCAAGGACCATCGTCGTGCTGCGTAGGCGCATCATCCCGTGCCTCGACGTCGCCGACGGCAGGGTCGTCAAGGGAACCAACTTCATCGACCTCGTCGACGAGGGTGACCCGGTGGCGATGGCCGCCGCCTATGCCGAGGCAGGAGCGGACGAGATCTGCTTCCTCGACATCACGGCCACATCCGATGGCCGCGCCACCATGCTCGCCACGGTACGCGACACGGCCGCCCAGGTCTTCGTGCCCCTGACCGTCGGTGGCGGCATCCGCACCGTCGCCGACATGCGGGCCGCCCTGAGAGCCGGAGCCGACAAGGTCGCCGTGAACTCGGCAGCCGTGCGCAATCCGCGCCTGATCGCGGCCTGCGCACGCGCCTTCGGGTCCCAATGCGTGGTCGTGGCCATCGATGCTCGGCGCACGGCTTCCGGGTGGACCGTCCACACCAAGGGGGGACGAACCGACATCGGCATCGACGCGATCGAGTGGGCTGCCAGGGCGGCGCGTCTCGGAGCGGGCGAGATCCTCTTGACCTCGATGGACCGTGATGGAACGAACGCTGGCTACGATCTCGGACTGCTCGAAGCCGTTCGATATCGTGTCGACATCCCGATCATTGCATCCGGTGGTGCCGGTGGTCCCGACCACCTCGCGGACGCGCTCGCCCCCGGCAGGGCCGACGCCGTGTTGGCTGCTTCGATCTTCCATCGTGATCACTACACCGTGGGATCGATCAAGGCGGAACTCGCAACACGAGGCATCGCTGTGCGGGAGGTCGCATGATCGACTTCTCCAGCCTCACCCCTGGTCCCGACGGCCTCGTGACGGCAATCGTCCAGGATGCCGGATCGCGCAGTGTCGTCATGGTGGCCTTCATGAATGCCGAGGCCCTCGCTGCCACGCAAGCGACCGGATACGCCCACTTCTGGAGCCGGAGTCGCAACGAACTGTGGAGGAAGGGAGCAACGAGCGGCAACACGCTCACCGTCACCTCGATTCGGGCCGACTGCGATCGCGATGCCCTGCTCGTCGAAGCGACACCTGCTGGCCCTGCCTGCCACACCGGTGCACAGACCTGCTTCGGACCGGCCCACGACTCCCTCGGTGCCACGATCGACGATCTTGCGGCCATCGTTGCGTCGCGGTCGTCGGCGGACCCCGAGAGCTCCTACACCGCACGTCTCGTCCTCGATCGGGACCTCGCCGCCCGCAAGGTCCTCGAGGAGGCTGGCGAGACGGCATTCGCCGTCAAGGACCTCGATGCCGGTGCCCCCGCCCAGCGGGTCGTGGAGGAGTCGGCCGACCTGATCTACCACCTCCTCGCCCTCCTCGGCGCCTCAGGTGTCGACACTGGCGACATCGCACGCGAACTGCGCTCCAGGATGGTTGATCGCCCGTCCTCCTAGCCTCGATGACGATGCGCCGCTTGCTGCTCATGGTCGCCGGTCTCGTCGTTGTGTCGGCGGCCTGCTCGACCGCACCATCGGGACCACTCCCCGACCCACCCCTTCCCATCACCACGGCAGAACTCGAGGCCATAGTCGCCACTGATTCACCGTCGGTCGTCAACGTGTGGGCTTCCTGGTGCCTCCCGTGTCGCAGTGAGGCTCCCATAGTCGCCGCAGCGACACGTAGCCATCCCGACGTGGAGTTCATCGGTCTGAACGTGAAGGACCGTGACGGTGATGCTGCCGCCTTCATCGCCGAGTTCCTCGCCGACGCCGACATGACCCACTACGGCGATCGCGGAGGCAGGATCCCCATCGACCTCGGCGGCACATCGGGCGTGCCGCTCACCTTCTTCTACGCCGAAGGCGGGGAGCTGGTGTACCTCCACTTCGGTGTGATCGACGAGCCGACCATGGCGCGGTACCTCGACGAGATCGATCGCTGATGGAGTTCACCCTCCTCGCCGCAGCGGCCTTCAGCGTCGCCGGCTTCTGGTTGATGCTCCGATGGGAGGCGCCGCGCGGCAATGCAGCCGGGTGTGCCGTGGACCTCTGGGACGCCGGATTGACCTCGGTGATCGCAGGTCTGTTCGTCGGCAGGCTCACAGCGATGGTGACGGCAGGCATCAATCCGTTGACCGACCCGCTCCAGATCATCCTGATCCGCTCCGGTGTGTCGACGACGGCCACCGTGGTCGCGACGTTTGCGGTGTTCGCCCTTCTCTCACGACGGGACCTGATCGCGGCGGCAGACGCGATCGCACCCTCGGCGCTCGCCGGACTCGCCGGATGGCACGCCGGGTGCCTTCCGACGAACGCCTGTCTCGGTACCGAGTCGACCCTTCCATGGGCGTGGGCCCTCCCGGGGAGCATGATCACGAGGCACCCGGTGGAGCTGTACGCGGCGCTTGGTCTGGCGGTCGCGGCCGTCGTCCTGGCGATCTGGAAGCAGCGCGGTCGACCCCCGATCGGTGCCCCAGCGTCCGTCGCTCTCGTTGCCGCTGGCGGAGTGCGCCTGATCACCGAACCGATGAGGATCTCGCTGGACGGCGGGCCCGTTCTCCTCTACGCCGCGAGCGTCGTTCTCGGTGGAGCGGGCCTCGTCGCGTCCTACGGTGCGAAACGACGCCGATCTATGACGCGAGGGTGACCAGTCGGTCCAATCGCTCACGCAGGAGTTGCTCGGGCGCCGAACCGAACCACTGATCGACGACGACGCCATCGACGATCAACACCGTCGCCGGCTGCCCGGGAACGCCATAGAGGTCCCAGATCCGATCATCGAGCCCCCAGGCGAGGTTGTCGGAGAACAGGGTCTCGGCACGCTCAGCTGTACGTCCGATATCTGACCTCCCCGCAACGGCGATGAACGTCACGTCATCGAGATAGTCGGTTGCCACCGTGTCGACGACGGGCAACTCCCGTCGACAGGTGCTTCACCACTCGGCCCAGAACACCATGTAGACAGGCTTCGCCTCATCGGACAGCGTGAAGGTGTCCGAACCCGTGCCGAGGGCCAGCGTGAAGTCGGGAGCGGCGGGGCCCTCGATCGCGCCTCCGTCGGCGGACGGCGACGTCGTGTCCGGTGCCGCGGTCGACGAGGCACTGCCGTCGGAGCCTCCACATGCCGAAACGATCAGGCCAACGAGAACGATGACGAGGAGCATGGTGCGTCGCATGGCGAGGACGCTAGAGGGATGGACGTCGTACCGCGACGTTCGGCGTGATCGTTCACACAACGTTGATATCACGCTGCCGGGATGGCATCGCATCATGCGGCTGACGAATACCCGGTGCAGGCCTAGGGTTCGGGTCCGACGGCATCGGAGGGCCCATGGCGTGGCAGGAACACACGATCGACTCCGTCGATGAGTACCGCACCCTGCGCGGGGATGGCATTCCCGCGATGTACGCCAAGTCGATGACTCACATCGACGAGCACATCCGACGGTTCCTGTCCCTGACGAGCTTCGTCGCTGTTGCCAGCATCGATGCGAACGGCAATATGGATGTCTCCCCCAAGGGCGACCCACCGGGGTTCATCACCGTGATCGACGACACGACGATCGTCATTCCCGAACGTGCCGGGAATCGACGGGCTGATACGTTCACGAACGTCCTCCAGAACCCATCGGTGGGCGTCATCTGCTTCGTCCCGGGTATGGACGAGACCATGCGTATCAACGGCAGGGCGTCGATCACGACGGACGCCGAACTGTTGGCGACGATGGAGGTCGACGGCCACATTCCGATCCTCGGCCTCGTCGTGGAGGTCGAGGAAGCCTTCATCCACTGCGGCAAGTCGCTCATACGCGGGCGCGTGTGGGATCCCGATGCACGGATCGACCGGTCGATCTACCCGAGTGTCGGTGAGGTGATGTTCGATCACGGGAACCTCGAGCGATACGGGTTCACCCGCGAGTCGACGATCCACTGCGCCATCGACGACTACGCATCGAACGTCTACCCCGTCGTCGAGGAGTGAGCGACGCCGCGTGCGTGCGGCGATCAGGTCGACCGCGTACCGAGCTCGCGACTGAGTGCCAGCGACGCCTCGAAGGCTGTCCTGGCAGCACCACTGTCCACGGCATCGACGGCCACCTGGACGGCGTCGACGAATCCCGACGCCTTGCCTGCCAGCACGATCGCGGGCGCTGCGTTGATGACCGCCGCGTCGCGTTGGGGACCGGGATCGCCATCGAGCACCGAACGGGTGATCGCCATGTTCTCTTCAGGACCACCGCCAACGAGGCATGCAATCGGCGAGCGGGTGATGCCGAAGTCCTCGGGGGTGAATTCCGCTTCCGTGACCTCGCCATCGACGAGGCGGAAGATCCGCGACGGGCCCGCAGTGGACAACTCGTCGAGTCCCTCCTCCCCGTAGAACACGAACGCCCTGTCGACTTCGCGGGCGGCGAGGACCTCGATCATCAGGTGGGCCATCCGCGTATCGGAGACACCGATGCTCATGCGGGCACCGGCCGGGTTGCACAGGGGGCCGAGGAAGTTGAACACGGTCCTCACGCCCAGCGATCGCCGCACCGGCACGACATGGCGCATGGCGGGGTGGTACCGAGGGGCGAAGAAGAAGCCGAAGTTCGCTCCGTCCACCATCGAAGCGACGTCCTCGGGACCGAGATCAAGGGTGTAGCCGAATGCCTCGAGCAGATCGGCGGAACCAGTCTTCGATGATGCGGCGCGGTTGCCGTGCTTGGCGACACGTACACCTGCGCCCGCGGCGACGAACGACGCCGTGGTGGAGATGTTGAAGGTGCCGTATCCATCGCCACCGGTGCCGACGATATCGACCACGTCGTCGATGGGAGCTCGCACGGCGGCACCCATCATCGCGTCGACGAAACCCGCCATCTCCGACGACGACTCGCCCTTGGTGGCCAACCCGATGAGCAGGCCTGCGATCTGGCTGTCTGAGGCGGCTCCGGCCATGATCTCGGTCATGGCGTCCGCTGCCTCGACGCGGGTGAGGTCATCGCCTCGCATCACCGTCGAGAGCAGTGCCGGCCAGTCGTGGGTGTCCATGGGTCTGACCCTACCGACGAGCCAGCGGGAATCGGCCGCATCCACCGCCGGTCACGGCGGCTACGTCAGCCGATGCGACTGAGCTGCTTGCGTTGCTTCTCGGTGGTCCCGCCCCACACACCGAAACGCTCGTTGGTGTCGAGCGCGTGACCGAGGCAGTCATCGATCACCGGGCACGAAGAACAGATCGTCAACGCACTCGCCTCCTCGCGCTTGTTCTGGGGGAAGAAGATCATGCCCTCGTGTCCCGCACATGCGGCGTAGGCCGCCCAGGGTCGTTCGTCGAGCCGGGGAACGGTGAGGATGTCGAGGGGAAGGGTCTCGGTCATGGCTTCCATGGGAGTCTCCATGTTTCACGGGGTGGTTTGTTCGGCTGTGTGACGCTCCAGGTCGGTTCGAGGTTCCCGTGCCGTGACCGATCTACACTCGGGCGGCAGGGAACGATCAGGGAGGACACGCTGTTCTACTTCGCGTACACAGCGCGCATCGCACCGGACCGGATGGCCGAGGTGTGCCCTGATGCCGCCTTCTCCTTCATCGCCCACCTCCCGGAGTACGGCCTCTCCTTCCCCATCGACGGCAACGGATGGTCCGGCGGCCTTCCCTCGGCAACGCCTGCGTCGGGCAGCACCGTGTGGGGTGCCGTGTACACGGTGAACGAGGCCTCGATGCCGTCACTCGACGCCATCGAACGACACGAAGGCAGGGTGCGCGCATCCCTCCAGGCGATCGACCGCATGGGCAAGCGGCACGTCGTGGCGACACATGTGGCACCGGAAGCCGCCGGGGCGACGCGGGCGCCGTCGGCGCGCTATGTGACCATCATGTTGTCCGGTTCCCGCCACTGGAGCCTTCCAGCGGGGTGGATCGCCGGTCTCGAGGAACACCTCGACGTCGGTCGCTAGGCCATGGTGCGAAGCCTCAACTGGAACGGCATCGCCTTCGGTGCAGGTACCGGTCTCGTCCTCGGGCTGCTCCTGGCGGCCATCGCCGGCGGCCCCGATGCGAGCACCCTCGTCCAGGTCCTGATCCAGTTCCTTTCCTTTCTCGTCGCCGGATTCCTGGCCGGGCGGTGGTCCCTCGTCGCCGCCGTGCCGGCCGGCGGCTTCGCCGGCCTCCTCCTGTACTTCGGCCTCGCTGTGTTGGCGATCATCTCGGGTGCGGACCTCCAGGGCGTCGCCCTCGTCTTCTTCGGCGTGGCTGCGCTCGTCCTCGGATCTGCCGGTGCGGCCCTGGCGGAAGCGCTTCGACGTCGGTGACACTCGCCGCGATTCCCCCTTGCCACCGTGCGACACCCGTTCGCCCGCTACCGTGTGGGGGTGCGAGCCGGCGGGGCGATCGCGGCCACGACGTGGTCGAGGAAAGTCCGGACTCCACAGGGCATGACGCTGGGTAACACCCAGGCGGGGCGACCCGATGGAAAGTGCAACAGAGAGCAGACCGCCGATGGCGCGTACTCCTTCGGAGTACGTTGGAGAAGGTGTTCCACCTTCTCCCGCTGGCCCTTCGGGTCGGTGGAACAGGCAAGGGTGAAACGGTGGAGTAAGAGCCCACCAGCGGTGCGGGCGACCGCATCGGCTAGGCAAACCCCGTCAGGAGCAAGACCGAGCAGGGACAGGGCGGTCCGTCCGATACGTCCCGGGTAGGTCGCACGAGGCCGTCGGCAACGGCGGTCCCAGATAGATGATCGTCCTCGACAGGATCCGGCTTACACGCCGACTCGCACGCGAGTGAGGGGCCACCACCGGTGGCCCCTCACTCGCGCAGGCATCAGGCCCGCGACACGGGTCACGACGTGGAGGCAGCGGCGTCCTCGTGGTGGCCACCGGCCACGAATCGGTGGATGGCCCACCCGAGGGCAGCGCCGATGAGGGGTGCCACCCAGTAGATCCATTGGTCGGACCATACGCCGCCCACGACCGCCGGACCCAACGATCGAATGGGGTTCACCGACGTACCGGTGAACGGCACGAGGACGAGGTGGATCGCCGTGAGCGTCAATGCGATAGCCAGGAAGGCGGTCGGGGCAGAGGCCGCACTCGACGAAACCTTGAGGATGACCAACAAGAAGATGGCCGTGAACACGACCTCGAGGAGGAAGCCTTCCCACACCTCGACGCCTCCGCCGAGTGTGGTTGCCGTGCTCGCAACCTGATCCCGCGTCACCACGACCAGCATGGTTGCCCCCGCGAGTACACCACCCACGAGCTGGGCCACCCAGTAGCCGAACATGGTCATGGCGTCGATGCGCTTGTCGATGAACATCGCGAGCGAGACCGCGGGGTTGTAGTGCCCCCCGGAGACCTCCCCGAAGGCGTACAGGCCCACGAGCAGGGCGAGGCCGAACCCGAGGGCGATCGGCACGATCGCCGTCTGGGCGCCACTGGCTCCTGCAGCGAGGATCGCCGAGCACCCGATGAGTACCAGGACGTACGCCCCGAGCATCTCGGCTGCGAGCTTCTTGATGTCTGTCATGAACCCTCCGAATCGTCGAACGAGGACCTCCCCACCACTCCGACCTCGCCGGGGCCACCGAGGTTTCGTGGCGTCCTTCCGGTGATACACCCGCCACGCGACACGGAGGCACTCCTCGTCTTGACTCGGTCCGAGTGGCTGCACATCATGGGGTCGTGCCCGAACCGCTCGCTGATCACCCCGCCGATCGAGGCCCTCCTGCGGATCGTGATCGGTGCGGTACCGCCACGGGCGCCGGTACCGCCACGGTCCCCGGCTATCTACCATCAAGCATCATCGACGAGGAGATCCAATGAGCGACGAGGATCAGGGCATGACCGCCACCAGCGACGAGACCGGCGAGGCCCGATGCCCGGTGATGCACACCGAGCACCAAGCCGTCGGCGACAGCGCGAACCAGCACTGGTGGCCCAACCAGCTGAACCTGAGCGTCCTCCGTCAGCACAACCCTCGCGCCAATCCGATGGGCGACGACTTCGACTACGCCGCGGAGTTCGCGCGCCTCGACTTCGACGCGCTC
>Ga0316197_10004366_pt1 | contig 10049 bp, 6 predicted proteins | sample OudBiesiAoxic_MG_FD_204939 | JGI IMG/M metagenome (GOLD analysis project Ga0316197, IMG submission 204939) | Coastal sediment microbial communities from Oude Bieten Haven, Netherlands - site A oxic | ecosystem: Environmental > Aquatic > Marine > Coastal > Sediment | place: Netherlands... | reverse complement strand
TCGATGTGGCGGATGAGCCTTCGGTTCGGGCCGCGCTTCTGATCGAGGTGGGCGACCTGTGGCAGGAGAAGCTCGGCAACCCCGACGCTGCCGCAGAGGCGTACACGGAATCACTGGACCTCGAGCCGCAGAACCACGTGGTGCTCCACAAGCTGCTCGTCGCTTATCAGGCGGCTGAGCGCTGGTCGGAGGCCATCGACGTGATCGAGCGTGTTTCTGCGATCGAGGCGCGCGACGAGGCCAAGGCCAAGTACATGTACACGATCGGTGTCATCCTCCGCGACAAGCTTGAGGACGAAGACGCGGCGCTGGAGCGCTTCAACGAGGCGCTCGACCTCGACAGCACGCAGCTCAAGCCCTTCGAGGCCGTTAACAAGCTGCTCAACCAGAGGAAAGACTGGAAGGCGCTCGAGCGGGCATACCGCAAGATGCTTCACCGCATCATCAACGAGGGAAACACGGACCTCGAGCACAATCTCTGGCACACGCTCGGCATCATCTATCGCGACCGTCAGCGCAACTTCGACGCGGCGGCGGAGTCGTTCAAGATGGCAGCGGGGCTCAAGCCGGACGATGCAGTGGAGCACCAGATCCTCGCCGAGCTCTACGGCACGATGCCTGAAAAGACCGCAGAGGCGATCGCGGAGCACCAGTGGCTGCTGACATCAGACCCGAACCGGCTCGACTCCTACAGAGCCCTCTACAAGCTCTACTTCGACGCGCGCGCTTACGACAAGGCCTGGTGCATCGCGCGAACGCTGACGCACTTCAAGAAGGCGGACGAGGAACAGCAGAAGTTCTATCAGCAGTACAAGCAGGATCGCGAGATTCAGCCAACGGCGCGACTCAGCAACGAGAATTGGGTCAAGGACCTAATGCACATCGACCAGGACATCTACATCTCCAAGATCATGGAAGTGATTGCCCCGGTGGTTCGCGCGTCGATTGCGGTGCCCGACAAGAAGCTGAACCTGCACAAGCGCCGGCCCGAAGACCTCGCCAACCCGAGCCTCGCACTCGCTCGGCAGTTCAAGTTGGCGCAAGACCTGCTCAACGTGACGATTCCCGTTCGCCTCTTCATTCAGAAGGAGCTTTCCGGCGCCCTCCGAGACGAGGCGCGGAGCAATCCGCCCGCCATCATCACCGGGTACACGCTCCTCTCGGGTTACCGCCCGATCGACCTTGCATTCGTCTGCGGGCGTCATCTGACTTACTATCGCGGCGAGCACTTCATCCGGACGATGTACCAGTCGCACACCGAGCTGAAGACGCTCCTGCTCGCGGCCATGCGCGTGACCGGCATGGGGGGTGGCGATGCGTCGGTCGAATCGACGGCGAAGCAGCTCTCCAAGCACATGGATCAGCCTCACCGCGACGTGCTCAAGCAGGTGGTGCGAAAGTTCGTCGATGCGGGCGGTCACGCGGACATCAAGCGCTGGATGCAGGCTGTCGAAATCACCGCGCTTCGCGCCGGCTTGCTCCTCTGCGACGACGTCGACACGGCGGTTCACATGACGCAGCAGATCGCCTCAGATTCCACGGCCGACCTCGCGCCGCGGGACAAGGTCAAAGAGATCGTGCTCTTCAGCATCTCGGAGAGCTACTTTCGGCTTCGCGAGCAGCTGGGCATTCAAATCAAGGTCTGAGCCGGGCCGAGCGGAGCGAACGTGCGTCAAGTCCCGTCATGTGACAGGGCTTGCCCATGCTGGAGCTCGAGCTCGACAGTGAAGCCGATACCCTCGCCCTCGCGCGCTCGATTGCGGCTGCTCTCGAGGGCGGCGACGTGATCGGCCTCGAAGGTGGGCTCGGCGCGGGGAAGACGAGCTTCGCGCGCGGGGCCGTTCATGGGCTCGGCGTTCCGGAGGAGACCGCAGTGACCAGCCCGACCTTCGCTCTGCTGCACCAATACCAGGGACGTCTGCCCATCGCCCATGCGGACTTCTACCGACTCTCCGATGAGGTCGACGTGGACGAGTTGGGCGTCGATGAGTTGCTCGATGAGGGGGCAGTCCTTTTCGTCGAGTGGGGCAGAAAGTTTCCTAGCATGGCGGGGCGCATGGTGCTTTGGGTCGAGCTGGAGATCGTCTCAGACATCGCGCGCCGCGCTCGATTGCACCCGCAGGGCGCGCGCGGTGATGCCATCATCAGTGCGGTTCGCACGCGCTTCCGCAGCTGAGGAATTCCCGGTTGCGGGGTGCAGAGGCCTCTGGTAAGTGCGCGCGAACGTCCAGGTTGAACGGAATCCATGCCCCGCCGCGATGATATTGAAAGCATCCTTCTGATCGGGTCGGGGCCGATCGTCATCGGGCAGGCCTGCGAGTTCGACTACTCCGGTACTCAGGGCGCCAAAGCGCTCAAAGAAGAGGGCTACCGGATCATCTTGGTCAACTCCAACCCGGCGACGATCATGACCGACCCTGAGTTCGCGGATCGAACCTACGTCGAGCCGCTGACCCCTGAAGTGCTCGAGTCGATCATAGAACGGGAAAAGCCGGACGCCGTCCTTCCGACCCTGGGCGGACAGACCGCGCTCAACCTCGCCCTGACGCTGGCCGACCGAGGCATTCTCGAGAAACACGGCGTCGAGCTCATCGGTGCGAACGTGGGCGCGATTCGTAAGGCCGAGGAACGAGAGCTGTTCAAGGCTGCCATGGACAAGATCGGGCTCGAGAGCGCGCGCGCAGAAGTCGCTCGCACCGTCGAGGAGGCCCACGCGGCCGCGGAGCGCATCGGGTTTCCGATCATCCTGCGACCGTCGCTGACGATGGGCGGCTCAGGCGGTGGCGTGGCGTACAACAAAGCCGAGTTCGACGAAGCGATTCGTTGGGCCTTCCAGTGCAGCCCGATTCACGAGTGCTTGGTCGAGGAGAGCCTGATTGGCTGGAAGGAGTACGAGCTCGAGGTCATTCGAGACAACGCCGACAACTTTGGAGTGATCTGCACGATCGAGAATTTGGACCCCATGGGTGTGCACACCGGCGATTCGATCACGATCGCGCCGGCGATGACCCTCACCGACCGCGAATATCAGCGCCTGCGTGACGCGGGCCGCGCGATCATCACTGAAATCGGCGTCGAGACGGGCGGCTCGAACATCCAGTTCTCGGTCAACCCCGCAGACGGCCGCGTGATCGTCATCGAGATGAATCCCCGTGTCTCCCGTTCGAGCGCGTTGGCTTCGAAAGCCACGGGCTATCCCATCGCCAAGATCGCGGCCAAGCTTGCGGTCGGCTACAGGCTCGATGAGCTCCAGAACGACATCACCGGGACGAGCGCGGCCTTCGAGCCGACCATCGACTACGTCGTCACCAAGATTCCTCGCTTCGCGTTCGAGAAGTTCGCGGGCGCCGACCCCCGACTGACCACACAAATGAAATCCGTCGGGGAAGCCATGGCGATCGGGCGCACATTCAAGGAGTCGCTCCAAAAGGCGGCGCGCTCCCTCGAGACAGGCCGGGACGGCTTGACCTCGCTCCTCGGCAAGGTCGACTATCGCGACCTCGCGGCGCAGGTGCACCGGCTCATCGAGAGCGGTGAGGCCATCAATACGGCCAAGCCGATGTTGGCCGAGTTGCCCGATGCCAGCGAGGCGGAGCTTCGTGAATCGATTCTCGACCTGGTTCGAACCCCCTTGGCCGATCGACTTTGGTACATCGCCGATGGGCTCCGAGTTGGCCTCAGCGTCGATGACCTCCACGGGGCGACGAAAATCGACGTTTGGTTCCTCGAGCAGATGCGCCAGCTCATCGACTTCGAGCGGCAGTTGAAAGCTTCGTCAGGCGAACCGGCTACCGAAGCGTTGCTCCGACGTGCAAAGGAGCTGGGTTTCAGTGACGCGCAAATCGCAACCCTTCGAGGCGAGGCCACGAACGACGTTCGGGCGAAGCGAGCGTCGCACGGAGTGGAGCCGATTTACTCCCGCGTCGACACCTGCGCCGCGGAGTTCCCGGCGCTCACGCCGTACATGTACTCGACCTGGGGCCGCGACAGCGAGGTCAAGGCGGGCGGTGACAAGAAAAAGGTGATGATCCTGGGCGGCGGCCCGAACCGAATCGGCCAAGGGATCGAGTTCGACTACTGCTGTGTTCACGCCTCGTTCGCCCTCAAGGAGATGGGCTTCGAGACCATCATGGTGAACTGTAACCCGGAGACGGTGTCCACCGACTACGATACCTCGGACCGGCTCTACTTCGAGCCCCTGACCTACGAGCACGTGATGCACATCGTCGAGGTGGAAAAGCCCGACGGGGTCATCGTGCAGTTTGGTGGGCAGACGCCGCTCAAGCTCGCTGTGCCGCTCTCGCGCGCAGGGGTACCGATTCTCGGGAGCACGGCCGACGCGATCGACCGCGCCGAGGACAGGGAGCGCTTCGAAGAGCTCTTGACCAAGCTCGGCCTCGACCGACCGCGTGGCGGCATTGCCAAAGGCACGAAGGACGCGTTCGCGGTGGCCGAACGGATCGGATTCCCGGTGGTCGTTCGGCCGAGCTACGTGCTCGGCGGTCGCGCCATGGAGATCGTGCACTCCCAGGAAGAGCTGGCGCGCTACATGACCGTCGCGCTCGAAGCCGTCGCCGATGCCGAGACCCAAACGATCCTGGTCGACGAGTTCTTGAAGGACGCCATCGAGGTTGATGTCGATTGCGTCTCGGACGGCAAGGATGTGGTGATCGGCGGCTTGCTTCAGCACATCGAAGAGGCGGGCATTCACTCGGGTGATTCCTCGATGGCGCTTCCAGCGCACGCGCTCCCGCCGGAGGTTCTTGCCACGCTTCGCTCCTCCACGCGGGCGCTCGCGCTCGAGCTCGGTGTCGTCGGCCTGATGAACGTTCAGTTCGCCGTTCGTGGAAGCGCAGTGTACGTCATCGAGGTCAACCCGCGCGCCTCACGCACCATTCCGTTCATCAGCAAGGCCATCGGCGTCCCGCTCGCCAAAGTCGCTGCGAAGGTGATGGCGGGCGCGACGCTTCGCGAGCTCGACTACACCCGGGAGATCGTACCGCAGCACATCGCCGTCAAGGAGTCGGTCTTCCCGTTTACCAAGTTTCCCGGCGTCGACACGATTCTCAGCCCGGAGATGCGCTCGACCGGCGAGGTGATGGGCATCGCGGAGAACTTCCCGGACGCTTTTTATAAGGCCCTTCTCTCCGCGTACACCGAGCTTCCCGACGAGGGAAAAGTGTTCATCAGCGTCAAAGAGAACGACAAGCCTGCCGCCGCCGAGGTCGCGCGCCGCCTGAACGAGCTGGGCTTCGAAATCGTGGCCACCAAGGGCACCCGCGAGGTGCTCGAGCGCGCCGGGGTCGAGGCAGAGAATGTCCACAAGGTGGGCGAGGGCAGGCCGCACATCGTCGACATTCTCCAAAACGGCGATATCGCCCTCGTGGTCAACACTACCGAAGGAGCCAAGACGATTCGGGACAGCCGTTCGATGCGGCGCCAGACGGTCTTGAGCCACGTGCCCTATTTCACGACGATCGCGGCGGCGGTTGCCGCGGTGGATGCCATCGAAGCGCGTCGCTTGAGGCCGCTGTCGGTCCGCTCCCTGCAGGAGTACCACGCGCACAATCGAGAGCTAGCGACGCTCCGGCCGCCTAGGCGCTAGCTTTGGGTTGCCTTATTTCTGGGCAGACATTAACACCGTCAGATGGAACGGGTTCCGATGACTCCCGAAGGGCACGCCGCGCTCACCGCTGAGCTCACCGCGCTCAAAGCGGAGCGGCCGAAGATCTCCCAAGAGATCGGGATCGCCCGCGACCACGGGGACCTCAAAGAGAACGCCGAGTATCACGCCGCCAAAGACAAGCAGGGCATGTGCGAGGCGCGCATCAACGAAATCGAAGACAAGCTTTCGCGCGCTGAGGTCATCGACCCTTCGACCCTCGGCGGCGAGAAGGTGAAGTTTGGCGCCTTCGTCGAGCTCGAGGACATGGACAACGGCACGGTCGTCACCTATCGGCTGGTCGGTCCCGACGAGTCAGATCTCAAGAAGGGCAAGATTTCCATCACCTCGCCGGTGGCGCGGGCGATTGTGGGCAAGGAAGTCGGCGACGAGGTGGCGGTGCACACGCCAGGTGGCGTCCGCAACTACGAGGTCAGCGACGTTCGCTGGGAGTGAGGGGCCTCGGTTCGAGGCCACGCGCGCGGGTGCCAACACTGCTCGACCATCCTGTCGAAACGCTGCCCGGCATCGGGCCGACGACGGGTGCGCGTCTGCGCGAGCGCGGGTACGCTTCCATTGGCGACCTCTTGTGGCTTCTTCCGCGAGGGTACGACGACCAGCGAACGCCGATTCCGATTCACCGGCTGAAGGACGGCGATTACGCGGTGGTCGAAGGCATCGTGCGAAGGGCGCGCTCGTATCCTCGGGGCGGCCGCATGGGCTTCGAGGCGCGGATCGAGCCCTTGGACGGTCGGCTCGAGGAGGGCGGCTACAGCGAGCTGAAGCTGGTTTGGTTCCGGGCGATTCCCGGGCTTGGGAAGCGCTTTGCCGAAGGCGAGACGGTTCGCGTTGCGGGAAAGATTCACGACTACCGGGGCACGGCGACCATCGCGCACCCCGAATCGCTGCCAGCTGACGCCCCCGGGGCGATCGAGCCGCGCTATCCGGAGATTTCGGGTGTGCGTCGCAAAGCGCTTCGGCGGGCGATCCGTGCGGCCGTCGACCGTGCCGTGGCCGAGGTTCCCGATCTGATTCCGGCTGCGCTGCGTGCCGAGCTCGGCGTCTCGACCGTGGGCGAGGCGCTTCGGGGGATGCACGTTCCCGACCCAGCGACCTTCGACTTGGAAATAGACGGGCCAAGCCCCGCCCAGCACAGGCTTGCGCTCGAAGAGCTCGTCCTCTGGGAGCTTGCACTTCGGCTGCGGCGTGCCTCCGAGCGGGGCGGCGTTGCGCAAGGGTTCCCGATCGAGCCGGCGGTGACTACCGCCTCGGGCGCTTTTCCGTTCGAGCTGACCGCGGCGCAGAAGTCGGCTGTCTCAGAGGTCAGCCAGGCGCTCGCGAGCGAGGCGCCCATGCGCCGACTGCTTCAGGGTGACGTCGGCTGCGGCAAGACCGCCGTGGCGATGGTCGCCTGTGCGCAGGTCCACGCCGGAGGCGCGCAGGCGGTGTTCTTGGCGCCGACCGAGCTCCTGGCCGACCAGCATGCGGAAACCCTGAAGCCGACGGCCGAGAAGCTCGGGCTCCGACTCGGCGTGCTGACCGGGGCGCTCAGCAAGGACCAGCGACGCTCGATGCTCGACCGCCTGGCGACGGGCGCCGTGGATCTGGTTGTCGGCACGCATGCGCTTCTCAGCGGAGAGGTGCGATTTGCAAATCTCGGCCTGGTGATTGTCGATGAGCAGCACCGGTTTGGCGTCGCGCAGCGGCTTCGCCTCGGCAACCGGGGCTCGACCGGGCGGCCGCACCTGCTGGTGATGACGGCGACCCCGATCCCTCGAAGCTTGGCCTTGGTTCTCTACGCGGGGCTCGAGCTGACGAGCATCGAAACCAAGCCACCTGGACGCATCCCCGTGACCACCAAGATGCTGTCACGTTCGAAGCGCGACACGGTATTTCGGCAAGTCCAGCGGGCGCTAGAGGCGGGGGGCCGTGCGTTCGTGGTGTGTCCCGCGATCTCCGCGTCGGACGAGCTCGTGGGGGTGGACCGAACCGCGGTTGAGCTGAAGACGCAGTTTGGGGATGAACGCATCGGGCAAATCCATGGACGTCTGTCGGGCGACGAGAGGCGGGAACAGATGCGCGCGTTTTCGGAAGGCGAGCTTCAGGTGTTGGTTGGGACCACCGTGCTCGAAGTCGGGGTCGACGTGCCGGCGGCCAACCTCATGGTGATCGAGCAGGCGGAGCGTTTTGGGATCGCGCAGCTGCATCAGCTTCGAGGGCGAGTCGGCAGGGCCGGTCAGCGAAGCGCCTGCCTGCTCACCTTCGCCGAGCCGATGTCCGAGGAGGCCGAGGCGAGGCTCCAAGCGCTCTGCGAGACCGATGACGGCTTCGTCTTAGCCGAACGCGACCTGGAGCTGAGGGGGCCCGGTCACCTTTTCGGATACCGCCAATCGGGGGCGAGCGGGCTGCAGTTTGCGAGCCTGGCCCAGGACCAGACCCTGCTCGAGCGCGCTGGGGATCTCGCCGAACGCATCATTGGGAGCGATCCGGACTTGTCGGCGCCCGAGCACGCCAGCGCGCGCGCGGCCGTCGAGCGCTGGGAGCGCAACGCGGCGGTTCGTGAAGACGCCGGCTGAGGCGGATCATGATTGCTTCATCTCTGTGCGGGCTTCTTGACGCATCCGAGGGACCCAGGTAGTTCCACACTATGCCGCTGGTTCACCACGCACAGCGCGAAGTCACGCTCAAGGTCGTTTACTACGGCGTGGGGCTCGGGGGGAAAACCACCAACCTCGAAACCATTCACGCGCAGACTCGTCCGGACCGGCGCGGCAAGCTCGTGACGGTGAATACCGAAGCTGAGCGAACGCTCTTTCTCGACTTTCTGCCGCTGCAGCTCGGGAAGTTCCGCGGGTACGACTTGCGGCTTCATTTGATTTCCGTGCCGGGACAGATCGCCCAGGATTCGACGCGTCGGATGGTGCTTCGCAACGCGGACGGCGTGGTGCTGGTCATCGACAGCCAAGCCGATGCAATCGAGGGTAACAACTACGGGATCCGAAACCTCGACTACAACCTGCGGCAGCAAGGCATCGACCCGGATCGCATCCCGATGGTCGTGCAGTACAACAAGCGCGACCTCCACGGCGTTCTCGACGTCGAAGAGCTCGGCAAGCGGCTCGGTGTCCCCGAGGGCATCCCGGAGCTCGTCGCGAGCGCGAAGGAGGGGTGGGGCGTGTTCGAAACCGTGAAATCGATCGTTCGCGTCTGCATGCACCAGCTCGGTGACCCAGGCGCATGCGAGGACGGCCGGGTCGAGTGCCTGCTCGACGAACCGCGCGATCGCTTCTACCCGAGCGGCCCGGTCTCGATGATTCACGCTTTGGCGCCCGAGCACGAGCTCGACCTCGAAGACCTCGAGCTCGTAAGCGGCTAGTTCATGAAAGCAACCGGCCCAGAGTCCGCCGCCGATCGCGTTCGGACCGTCGTGCCGACGATTGAAATGCTCCCGGTCCGCACGCCGACCCTACCGCCGGCGACGCGCACCAACAGCTTCCTCATCGGGACCGGGGAGGCCGTCCTGGTCGAGCCTGCCACGCCGTATCGCGAGGAGCAGGATCTGATGGTCCAATGGGTCCAATCGGCCCGGCTCCGCGGCGTCGAACCCGTGGCCATCCTCGCCACCCATCATCATCCGGACCATGTCGGCGGAGCGATGGCGCTCCGGGAACGGCTGCAGCTCCCGCTCTGGGCGCATGCGATGACGGCGCAGCGCCTCGACGGCATCGTCGAAATTGACCGCTTGATTCAAGACGGCGAGCGGATTCAGCTCGACGGCCCGACGCCTACAGCGTTGACTGCGGTTCACACACCGGGGCACGCGCCGGGGCATCTGTGTTTCATCGAGGAGGCGAGCAACATCATGATCGCCGGTGACATGGTGGCGTCGATCGGCACCATCATCGTCGAGCCTACCGACGGCGACATGCTCTTGTACCTGGAGTCTCTTCGCAACATGTCGACGCTCGAACCGGCGGGGTTGCTTCCCGCCCACGGAACGCTAATCGAGCAACCTCAGGCCATTTTGAATTTCTACATCGAGCACCGCTTGATGCGAGAGCGCAAGGTCGTCGACGCGTTAGAAGCGCGCGGCAAGGCATCGCGGCCGAGGCACCTGGTGGCGAGCGCCTACGCCGATACTCCAAAGGCGCTATGGCCCTTGGCCCTGCAGTCGATCGAAGCGCACTTAATCAAGCTCGAGCGGGAAGGGCGCGTTTGGAAGGAAGGCGACCGCTGGGCCCCCGTTCCAGCGGGAGACTGACACTGGCACTGCAGCAAACGGGGCACGGAAAAAACCCGTCACGGGGTTCCATCGAACGGCTCGGCTTGCAGATGTGGTCGGAAGCACTTGGGGGCCTGGACCACGCAAGCCGAGCCTCGGAACTCG
>Ga0316197_10004365_pt1 | contig 10049 bp, 6 predicted proteins | sample OudBiesiAoxic_MG_FD_204939 | JGI IMG/M metagenome (GOLD analysis project Ga0316197, IMG submission 204939) | Coastal sediment microbial communities from Oude Bieten Haven, Netherlands - site A oxic | ecosystem: Environmental > Aquatic > Marine > Coastal > Sediment | place: Netherlands... | reverse complement strand
CAATTAGGTTTCCGCTTAGATAAAGCGCTAGCGTCGTTATTTCCTGACTATTCTCGTACCCGTATTAAAGAGTGGATCTTAGAAGGGATGGTTCAAATTGATGGAGAAGTGATTAATATTCCTCGCGAGAAGGTTTATACCCATCAAGCTGTTGAAGTAAATGCATTCCTAGAAGATGAAGTGGTATTTAAAGCGCAAAATATTGAGCTTGATATTATTTTCGAAGATGAACATATTTTAGTGATTAATAAACCTGCGGGCTTAGTTGTGCATCCTGGTGCCGGTAACCCTGATGGTACTGTATTAAATGCACTACTATACCTTTACCCTGAAATAGCAGAAGTACCACGTGCTGGTATCGTACATCGCTTAGATAAAGATACAACGGGTTTAATGGTTATTGCAAAAACGATCCCTGCACAAACACATTTAGTAGCAAGCTTACAAGCACGTGAAATCACGCGTGAATATGATGCGATTGCGATGGGTATCTTTACTGCAGGTGGACGTATTGAAGCGCCTATCGGCCGTGATAAAGTGAATCGTGTAAAAATGGCTGTTGCCACTGTGGGCGGTAAACATGCCGTTACTCATTATCGTGTTGCTGAAAAATACCGTGCACATACACGTTTACGTTTACGTTTAGAAACTGGTCGTACTCACCAAATCCGTGTTCATATGGCACATCTTGGTCATGTATTGGCTGGTGACCCTGTTTACGGTGGTCGTCCTCGTCCACCAAAAGGGGCTGCTGAAGAGTTAACGACAACACTACGTGCCTTTAAACGCCAAGCGTTACACGCAACAATGTTACGTTTAGAGCACCCAATTACGGGTGAGTTAATGGAATGGCATGCGCCAGTACCCGAAGATATGGCAAAATTAGCAGCAGTGTTACGTGCGGATGCTATTTTCTACGAACAGTAGAATTAAGTGGCGAGCCACGAGTTTCGAAGTTCGTAGCCCGCAACTCGCAACTTGAACCTATCGAGGAGACAATTTTATGCTTAATTTAATCACTCCTAACTGGTCGGCGCCTGCGCATATTAAAGCCTTTTCAACTACCCGCATTGGCGGTGTCAGCGAAGGGGCTTATCAAGGGTTAAATTTAGGTTTACATGTTAATGATAACCCTGAGTTGGTCCAACAAAACCGTCTCTTATTAAATCAACACCTCGCTTTACCTTCTCCAATTTGTTGGTTAAATCAAACTCATAGTACCTTACTGTTAAAGATTGATAACCATACTCAACAGGCTATTGAAGCAGATGCAGCATGGACAGATCTCAATAATCAGGTTTGTGTGGTGATGACTGCTGATTGTTTACCAGTATTAATCACCGATAAGCAGGGAAGTTTTGTCTGTGCAATTCATGCAGGATGGCGTGGGTTATGTGATGGTATTATCGAAAAATCATTACAGGAAATATGTGTAGAATTAAAGGTAGCTACAACTGATTGCTTAGTTTGGCTTGGCCCCTGTATTGGTAAAACAGCTTTTAAGGTGGGTAGTGAAGTAAGAGATGAGTTTGTTGCGCAGGATGAAAATGCTAATTTAGCCTTTACTGTCTATCAAGATCGTTTTGTTGCAGATCTACATCAACTTGCACGATTACGTTTAGCGCCTTTTAATGTTGCAGAGATAACCGCCAGTGATCACTGTACCTTCTCTGAAGACGATCTTTTTTACTCTTACCGCCGCGATGGAAAAACAGGTCGTTTGGCGAGCCTCATTTATATTGAACAGCACAAACTTTAAGCGCTAGCCTTGTAATATAGCTACTTAACCCTCATCTTATAATTGTCCCAGTTCCGTTCCGTTATATTTCAGACCATTGTCTGAGCAGTTGGGATCTTTTTAAGGAGGCGATTATGCGTTTAGATAAACTTACCAGTAAATTTCAATTAGCCATTTCCGATGCACAATCGTTGGCATTAGGGCGTGATCATCAATATATTGAAGCGACTCACCTAATGTTAGCCTTGCTTAATCAAGATGGTGGATCAATTCGTCCCATTTTGGCAGATCTTGAGATAGATCTTAACCAACTACGTTCACAGCTCTCTGTCGAATTAGAACGTATTCCTGCCGTTTCTGGCATCGGTGGTGAGGTTCAGTTATCTGCACAACTAGGTACACTCTTTAATCTTTGCGATAAATTTGCACAAAAAAATAAAGATAAATTTATCTCTTCAGAGCTGTTTTTATTAGCGGCTTGTGAAGATAAAGGGCCACTTGGAAAATTATTAGCTGACCTTGGTCTAAGCAAAGAGAAAGTTAACAAATCGCTGCAAAAAATCCGCGATGGACAAAATGTTGATGATCAAAATAGTGATGGTCAAGAACAGTCCTTAGCAAAGTTTACTATTGATCTCACTGAGCGTGCCGAACAAGGAAAATTGGATCCTGTAATTGGGCGTGATGATGAAGTGCGACGAATGATTCAGGTATTGCAGCGACGTACTAAAAATAATCCGGTGATTATCGGTGAACCTGGTGTCGGTAAAACGGCCATTGTAGAGGGGCTAGCACAGCGCATTATTAATGGTGAAGTACCGGAAGGGTTAAAAAATAAACGTGTATTATCTCTAGATATGGGATCACTGATAGCAGGGGCAAAATACCGTGGTGAGTTTGAAGAGCGCTTAAAATCAGTGCTTGCAGAACTGGCTAAAGAAGAGGGGCAAGTGATTCTCTTTATTGATGAATTGCACACTATGGTCGGCGCTGGAAAAACCGATGGTGCAATGGATGCCAGTAATATGCTTAAGCCTGCATTAGCAAGAGGAGAGCTACACTGTGTTGGTGCAACGACCCTAGATGAATACCGACAGTATATCGAAAAAGATGCCGCACTTGAGCGTCGCTTTCAAAAAGTACAAGTTGATGAGCCCAGTGTTGAAGACACTATTGCGATTTTACGCGGTTTAAAAGAGCGTTATGAGTTACACCATAAAGTAGAGATCACCGATCCCGCTATTGTAGCGGCTGCCACTCTGTCACATCGATACATATCAGATCGTCAATTGCCAGATAAGGCAATAGATTTGATTGATGAAGCTGCTTCCAGTATTCGCTTGCAGATGGACTCTAAACCTGAAAGTTTAGATAAACTAGGGCGAAAAATAATTCAATTAACGGTTGAGCAAAAAGCGCTTAAGAGTGATACCGATGAAGCAACGGTTGAGCGCCTTAATGCTATTGAAAAATCTTTAAAAACAAAAGGCAAAGAGTACAAGCTGCTTGATGAAATTTGGAAAGCGGAAAAAGCGGCGCTCTCTGGTACACAGAATATTAAAAAATCCTTAGAGCAAACACGATTAGATTTAGAAGTTGCCACACGTGCGGGGGATCTAACACGCATGTCTGAGTTGCAATATGGCAAGATCCCGGAACTTGAAAAACAGCTCGATCTAGCAACGCAAGCTGAGATGCAAGAGATGACACTACTTAAACATAGTGTAACAGAGCATGAGATCGCAGAAATTTTAGCGCGATGGACCGGTATTCCCGTTGATAAGATGTTAGAAGGTGAACGCGATAAACTGCTTAAAATGGAAAAGCACCTGCATAGCCGTGTGATTGGGCAAAATGAAGCGATCGATGCTATTTCTAATGCGATCCGTCGAAGTCGTGCAGGTTTGAGCGATCCGGATCGTCCGATAGGATCATTCCTGTTTTTAGGACCAACGGGGGTTGGGAAAACAGAATCCTGTAAAGCACTTGCACACTTCTTATTTGATAGTGAAGACAGTATGGTGCGTATCGATATGTCAGAATTTATGGAGAAACATTCTGTTGCGCGCTTAGTCGGGGCGCCCCCTGGTTATGTGGGTTATGAAGAGGGTGGTTATCTGACGGAAGCGGTACGCCGGAAACCCTACTCGGTGATTCTGCTGGATGAAATAGAAAAAGCACATCCTGACGTGTTTAATATTTTACTGCAAGTACTTGATGATGGACGTTTAACCGATGGCCAAGGTAGAACCGTTGATTTCCGTAATACAGTGATCATCATGACCTCAAATATTGGATCCGATATTATCCATGAACAGTTTGGACGAAATAGTTATGAACAGGTAAAAGAGCAATTATTAACTATTTTACGTGGTCAATTTAAACCTGAATTTTTAAATCGAATTGATGAAACCGTGGTTTTCCATCCGCTTGCTGAATCTCATATTAAATCGATTGCGACGATTCAATTGCACCAACTGCAGAAACGTTTGAAAGGCCTTGATTACCATATTACTTTTAATGATGAATCAATTGAGTTATTGGTCAATGCGGGATATGACCCGCTTTATGGTGCAAGACCGCTTAAACGTGCTGTACAACAACTATTAGAAAATCAGCTTGCTGAAATGATGATTTCAGAAAAACTGATAAAAGGTAAGAATATATTAGTAGATGTTGAAGATGGAAAAATAAAATTTGTACAATAACCATTTTCACAAACTAGATCATTACTTAACAAGCTTACAACGCTTCTGGCAATTTGAAGCGTTTCACCATCATGATTATCCTTGGCACGTTAGTGATCCTGCTCTCTCTGATTTTTTAGATAATCTATCTGAGCAGGAGTTACAACTTTATCAGCAACAGCCTGAAAAGCTGCTGCCTTTATTAAATGCTTTTATAGGATCATTACGTGCGCTAAATGAGCCGTTGTTTAACGTAAAACAACTTTCGTTTGTTGAACCCGATACACCATTTTGGTTAAGTAATGGTATTAAAGGGCGTAAGTGGTCACAAATTTCTGCGTTTGCATTTCAGATACAAGATCAAAACCCTGTCGTTGAGTGGTGTGCAGGTAAAGGGCATTTAGGGCGCTTGATTAGTTGGCAACAAAAGTTACCCGTGACCTCTATTGAATGGCAACAAACACTATGTGATTTAGGTGCTGCAGAAGCCAATAAAATGCAATTGATGCAGCAGTTTAAGCAGGCAGATGTATTAAAGGGTGAGGCAGATAACTGTATTGATGTTAATTGTCATGCGATTGCCTTGCATGCTTGTGGCGATCTGCACCTGCGCCTTATCGCGTTAGCTAAAACACATAAACCCGCGCAACTCACCATTAGTCCTTGCTGTTATCATTTAACTAGTCAGCCTATTTATCAACCTTGCTCATCACTAGGAAAAAAATCCTCATTAATCATTACTAAACAAAGATTAAAATTGGCGGTGAATAAACAGGTGACAACTGGCAAACGCCAAAGTCGTTTGAGTGAGCAAGAGGTTTTATGGCGCTTAGCTTTTGATGAATTACAAAAACAGTGTCTGAACACAACATCCTATTTTCCACTGCCTAGTTTTCCTAAAACACTATTATCCGAAGATTTTAATGCTTTTGTATTATGGGCAATGCAGGAAAAGTCCCTCTCCTTTTCACTGCCAACATCCTTACAACCTTTTTTACTGTCAGCGCAACAACGGCTTAAAAAAGTACGTCGTATGGAGCTCATTAGCCAATTCTTTGCACGTCCATTAGAGCTTTGGTTGGTTCATGATCAGGCGCTGTCACTGCAAGAATCGGGTTATCACGTTACATTATCTACTTTTTGTGATGAACAGATGACACCACGTAACCTACTTATTCAGGCACAAAGGAAAGGAGCTACTGATGCTAGATGCGATTTGTGACTTTACTGAAAATAATGATAGTGATATTAGAGAAAAAGTATTCTCTATCTTTGAGTTTAAGGCATTACCTGAAACCGAGATAGATAAGTTACGCTACTCATTATTATGTCCTGTTTGTAGGCAGAAGGCGTATTTCAGAAAGGCATCGCGGGATGGTAAGCAGGCCTGTTTTGGCAGCCGTTATCATGATAGTGATTGTACTGAATTTAACCCCTCTGCGCGTAAATCGGAGGAGGAAAAGCAGATACTGGAAGTGGAAGCTTTATTACTTGAAGCTGATGCATTACAGATAGATTTTAATGCGCCTATCTATTCAACAAAAATACAGAAAATTGACTCTAAACTAGTACCTGAATCGGCACATAAAGAGCCAAACGCTAAAAAAAATAGTGAGGGAGGGAATACACAGAGTGAGTTAACGGTTAATAAACAGGGGTTGAAAAAACTGCTAATAAGTCTCTTGCGCGGTAGCTCCTTAGCTAGCTCTGATGTTTGGATTTATACCAGTGAAAAACATAAGTGGCGCGCTAAAAACCTGTTTGTGAATGTTAATGAAGCGGTTCCAACGGATAATGGTGCACCAAGAATGTATTGGGGAACCATCTCTCATGCAGATAAAGCCTTGCTTTGGTTGAATCCTGCAGAAGAGCGTAGCGTGTCTATTCCTATCGCAAAGTATCGCGAGCAACTATTAACACGTTTTGATATTCAAGAACCTCGAGATCTGGAAGGTGCTGGGTTTATTATGTTCGCAAAATGCGTACAGAGTAAGGATAAAAAACGTAAGTTTTTACAGCTCTGGAGCAATGATGTGCAGCACTTTTATATTTCCAAAGCGCAGGATTAATTTATTGTTTTAATAAAATACAGATACAAAAAAAGGGATAATCGCTTAGCGATTATCCCTTTTTTAATGAGCGTAATTAATGCGCGTAATTAATGCACTTATTAAAGTGCTTTAATTGTCGCAATTTGTTCGTTTAGTTTGTCACAAGTTGTTTGTAACTCAGCTTGTTTAGCACGCTCTTTGGCGATAACCGCTTCAGGCGCATTGCTAACGAAACGTTCGTTACTTAATTTACTTGAGATTTTACCTAACTCTTTATCGGCTTTTTCTAGTTGCTTAGCTAAACGTGCAAGCTCAGCATCAACATCGATTAAACCAGCCATTGGGATTAATAGCTCAAGCTCACCCACAAGTGCGGTTGCAGAAACTGGTGTTTCTTCGCCTGCTGCAACAATCGTTACCGAATCTAATTTAGTCAATGCTGCTAAGAAAACTTCATTTTCCGCGAAGCGACGTTGGTCTTCCGCAGATGCGTTTTTAGCTAACAGGTTAAGCGGCGTTTTCGGGCTAATATCCATCTCACCACGAATGTTACGAATAGCTACGATAACTTGTTTAACCCACTCAAGATCTTGTACCGCTTGTGCATCGTTCAGAGCGTCATCAACTTTAGGGAAGCTTTCAAGCATAATGCTCTCGCCGCCTAAGCCTGTTACACCTTTCACACGCTGCCAAATTTCTTCAGTCATAAACGGCATGATTGGGTGTGCTAAACGTAGTAGTGTTTCAAGTACTGAAATAAGCGTATGACGTGTACCACGTTGTTCTGCTTCACTGCCTTTGAACAATACTGGTTTAGTTAGCTCTAAGTACCAACCACAGAACTGGCTCCAAGTGAATTCGTACAAGATGTTAGCCGCTAAATCGAAACGGAAGGTATCGAGTGCATGCGTGTATTCTGCAATGGTATTTTGTAATTGACCTTGGATCCAACGATCTGCAAGGCTAAGTTGCATTTCATTACCTGCGTCAGCGCCGAAACCAGATGGGCTCTCTTCGCTACTCATTAATACGTAACGGCTTGCATTCCATAGTTTGTTACAGAAGTTACGGTAACCCTCTAAACGGTTCATATCCCAGTTGATATCACGACCAGTAGAGGCCATTGCAGCTAATGTGAAACGTAGTGCATCGGTACCGTGTGCTTCAATACCACCTTCAAAGGCTTTACGAGTTTGTTTTTCAATCTTCTTCGCCATTTGTGGTTGCATCATGTTGCCACAACGTTTTGTCACTAGGCTTTCTAAGTCGATACCGTCGATCATATCTAAAGGATCTAATACGTTACCCTTAGATTTAGACATCTTATCGCCATTTTCATCACGGATAAGTCCAGTTACATAAACGGTTTTGAACGGAACTTGTGGTTTGCCGTTTTCATCTTTCATGAAGTGCATGGTCATCATGATCATACGTGCAACCCAGAAGAAGATGATGTCAAAACCGGTTACTAAAACATCAGTCGAGTGGAACGTTTTAAGATCCATTGTCTGTTGTGGCCAACCCAGTGTTGAGAATGTCCATAAACCAGATGAGAACCATGTATCTAATACATCTTCATCTTGTGTTAATAGAACAGCGTCATCAAGGTTGTTTTCGCTACGTACTGTCGCTTCATCGTGACCAACGTAGACTTTACCTGCTTCATCGTACCAAGCAGGAATACGATGTCCCCACCAAAGTTGACGTGAAATACACCAATCTTGTACGTCGTTCATCCACGAGTTGTACATGTTTTCGTACTGTTGTGGTACGAATTTAATATCGCCATTCGCTACTGCTTCAGTAGCTGTTTTAGCTAGTGGTGCTACACGTACGTACCATTGGTCAGTTAACATTGGCTCGATAACAACACCACCGCGGTCACCGTAAGGAACGGTTAAATCGTGTGGTTTGATTTCATCTAATAGGCCTAATGTTTCAAGTTCAACAACCACAAGTTTACGCGCCGCTTCACGTGTTAAACCTTGGAACTGCTCTGGAATATCTGTGCTGTAATCATCGCTCTTTTCGCCATTGCTGTTAAATACTTCAGCTTCAGTGCGAATGTTTGCTTCAAAGTCTAATACGTTGATCATTGGAAGCTTGTTACGTTTACCTACTTCGTAATCGTTAAAGTCATGAGCAGGTGTTATTTTCACACAGCCGGTGCCTTTTTCCATGTCAGCGTGTTCGTCGCTCATGATTGGAATCAGACGATCAGTAAAGGGTAATTTTACAAATTTACCGATAATTGATTGGTAACGTGGATCATCTTTATTTACTGCAACACCGGTATCACCGAGCATTGTTTCAGGACGTGTTGTTGCTACAACGATGTAATCTTTACCATCTGCTGTTAATGCGCCATCTGCAAGTGGGTAACGGAAATGCCACATTGAGCCCTTAACATCTTTGTTTTCAACTTCTAAGTCTGAAATCGCAGTTTGTAGTTTTGGATCCCAGTTAACCAGGCGCTTACCACGGTAGATAAGATCATCATTGAAAAGATCAACAAAGGTCTTTTTAACCGCTTCAGATAAACCTGCATCCATGGTAAAGCGTTCGCGCTCCCAATCTACAGAGGTACCTAAGCGACGCATCTGTTTAGAGATATTTCCGCCTGACTCTGCTTTCCAGTCCCAGATTTTGTCGATAAATGTTTCACGACCTAACTCTTGACGTGTTTGTCCTGTTTCAGCAAACAGTTTACGCTCAACAACCATTTGTGTTGCGATGCCTGCGTGGTCCGTACCCATCTGCCAAAGGGTATTTTTACCCTGCATACGTTGGTATCGGATCAAGGTATCCATGATCGTATCTTGGAAAGCATGACCCATGTGCAGACTACCCGTGACGTTTGGTGGCGGGATCATGATGCAGTAACTTTCCTTTTCTGTATCACCATGCGGTTTAAAGTAACCTTTCTCTTCCCACGTTTGGTAGTTTTTTTGCTCTATAGCACTTGGATTATATGTCTTTTCCATTACTTGTCTTCTGTTTGGTTGTTTGAATTTTGAGACTCAACAGTTTCTGTTGAGAGGTTGTGGCCTAATTTTTTATAGGCACTGTAGCGCACACGTGCTGATATTTTTAATTGCTCATCATTAGGAACAAAATCAATAATTTGTTGGAAATTACTGGAAAAATCAGGCAACTGTATACTTAAATTTATTAATACTGGGCGAGGATGCGTTGGTGGCATCCAGCTAATCTCAACGGGCGTGCCAAATTGCGGACCTTCGCCAAGCAAGTTATGCGGTACAAAACTATCACCGTCGAACTGCCATAAATATTCATCGACTATGAATGCATCTTGTTGATTATCTGTATAGATAAATACTTTTCTATTCTGTTGGTAATAAAAAGCTGCCAGCGAGCAAGCCTGCGCAAAATGTGCGGGCACTGCTCCACTGTTATTCTCATTAAGAATATAAAAAGTAACTTGGCTCATGAATCGCTATTTTCGTTTTCGCTACGGTTAATCAAAAATTGTGTTAACAGTGGCACTGGTCGTCCTGTTGCTCCTTTATTCGCTCCCGCTGGGCGCCAAGCCGTACCCGCAACATCTAAATG
>Ga0316197_10004364_pt1 | contig 10051 bp, 8 predicted proteins | sample OudBiesiAoxic_MG_FD_204939 | JGI IMG/M metagenome (GOLD analysis project Ga0316197, IMG submission 204939) | Coastal sediment microbial communities from Oude Bieten Haven, Netherlands - site A oxic | ecosystem: Environmental > Aquatic > Marine > Coastal > Sediment | place: Netherlands... | reverse complement strand
GACGAGCGTCTCCGCTTCGGCGAAGACGTCGACCTGGTGTGGCGACTCGATCAGGCTGGGTGGCAATGTCGCTACGAACCAACCGTCAGCGTCCACCATGCCCCTCGACCCGACTGGTCGGGACGGCTCCGGCAGCAGGTCGGCTATGGCTCGTCGGCGGCACCGCTCGCGCAGCGACACCCTGGACTGTTGTCGCCGGTGCGATTGAACAGATGGATGGTCGCTGCGTGGACTGCGCTGGGAACCGGGCACCCGGTGGCCGCGGGCGCACTGGCGATCGCCAACACGGCAACCGTTGCGCGCCAGCTCCCCGATGTCCCCACGACCGATGTCGTGCGCCTCACGGCGACGAGTTACCTCTCGAGCGCCCGCCAGGTCGCGTCGACGGTTCGTCGACTGTGGTGGCCGATTGCCGTGGTCGCCTGCATGTTCTCGAGGCGGGCTCGTTTGGTGACGGCGGCATCGATTGCAGCCGCTCCCCGAGCGACACCAACTGACATCGCGTATGGCTGGGGGGTCTGGGGCGAGATGATTCGTCGCCGCGAGTGGCGCCCAGCGGTGCCGGCGATCAGCTCGTGGCCACCGGCGCATCGGAGTCGATCAACTGCCGTATCCGTGCGACAGCAAGCTGAAGCAACTCAACCACCGATGGCGCGGTAGACCCGCTCGGCCGGCCCCCGCCCATAGCGGCGGTGCCACATCGCGCCGAGCACCATCGCGATCACCCAGAACCCGAACGCGAATGTGAGCGCGGTACCCAGCCCAGCGGGCTCCACCCAACCGATCCAGTCGACCACCAGATTGAAGATCAGGATGTGCGCGATGTACAGCGTGAGCGTCATCTGGCCCGCCTCTCGCAGGACCTCCACCACCGCAGCCGCCGGACCGGTCGCCCGATCGGCGAGCCATGAGATTGCCGCGAATGCGATCAGTGAGGTGCCGAGGGCGCTGGCCACGTAGACCACACCCCTGTCGAACGGATGGCGCGACAGCGCGAGGTCGGTGAACGGCGTATCGGCCATCGTCGACACGATCGTCGCGACACCGAAGAGCACGAGCCCGATTCCGCCGCACCACAGCCGCCAGTCGGGCACCTCCAACATCCGCCCGAGCACGATGCCCGCACAGAGAAACGCCAACCATGGCAGCAACGGATGCGTGCCATTCACCGCGAGGTCGAACACATACCGCCGAATCGAGTCGGACGCAGGAGAACGCAGCCATGCCACACTGGCGCCGTCCTCGACCCGCCAGAACGACCACAACGACACCCACCAGCCGGCCAGCGCCGCAGCAAGTCCGATCGTGATGATCCACCGCGTGGCAAGCGTGAACAAGAGCGACGCGATCGCGAACATCGCTCCGTAGTAGACGATGATCGTTCCGGGCCAGATCACGTCGAGCAACTGGCCCAGGACGTACAGGGCCAAGCCGCGGCGGACGAGGCGCCACCGCATCTCGGTCACTGCTCGCGCCGCCCCGACGACCCCTGCCGCGCGGTCTGCCACCACCCGGCGGGTCAACAACGTGATCCCGACGCCGGCCGTCAACACGAACGTCGACGCGAACCGCGTCGACAGCGGACCCTCGAACGGATCGAAGAACCGGTCGAGGGCGCTGTCACCGACACCGATCCCCGCACCGCGGAACATGAGGTAGCCGTGGTAATTCATCACCACGACCCCGATCAGCGCCACGGCGCGGACGACGTCGGGCCCGGGAAGTCGATCACTCGACTCGGACGGCGGGACGACCTCGTCGGCCGCCAAGCGACCTGCGACGCTCACGTCATTCCCAGCGGTACTCGTCGACCGCCGTCATGTGCAGCGGTCGCTGGACGTCGACCTCGTCACCGACATCGGGCACGGCGTCACCGGCCGGAACGAACGCCATCGACGTGTGCATGTGCGGTCCTTCGTGCAGCGCCAGTCGAGTGCGCGCGAAGTGGAACGGGCTCCGGTTGTCGGCGAGCGGTGTCACGCCGTTGGCCGTGCCGGCGCCGATCATCACGAGGTGACCGTCGCCGGCGACCGTGGCCTGGTGGTAGCCGGCCGTCATCCCCGCCGAAACGGCGCGCACGTCGAGGACGTCGGCGGTGAGGTGCAACGCGGACTTGTCGCCGTGCCACAGCGAGGTCCCGACCCGGAGTCGGTAGGCCCGGTCCGGCGGAAGCGACCGGTACGCATCGAGGCCGAGGTGGCTCAGCCAGACGGGAAGTTCGGGGTCGACGTCTGCGATCGCCGATGTGATCTGCTCGATCCGGTCGGGATCGGTCCCGGCGATCGGCGGATGGACCGCCACGCCGACGACTTCGTGTCCGCGGGTGCGGGCGCTGTCGATCAACGAACTCGATCCGCCATACCTCCGGAGATCGGTCGGGAGTTTGACGAGTACTCGCCCGGCCCATGCGTCGAGCGCGTCGAGGTGTTCGGGCCTCCCGACTGTCAGGATCGGGTCGCTCGTTGCGGGCGCCTGCAGCGTCGGGGTGAGCACCACCGCGGTCAGCGCATCGGGCAGACCGGCGAGCTCGTGGACCGTTCCGACGGCGACCGTGTCGCAGAACTCGGCAGCCATCTCGGCGAGCCGGAGTCGCCCGAACCCGTAGCCGTTGCCCTTGACGACCGGGACCAACCCGTCGGTGGCCGCGACCGTCCGAGCGATCTGGCTCCGCCACACGGCGGTGCGCACGGTCAGGAAGACGGTCACGTCCGCGACGGTAGCGCCACGACGAGATCAGAGGTTGTTCAGGTTGCCGAAGGTGTCGCAGCGATTCGGGTCCCCGGCCGTGAACCCGACGTTGAACCATCGCACCCGCTGCTGGGAAGACCCGTGGGTCCGGCTCCCGGAATCGACACGGCCCTGGGTCTGCTGCCTCAACGGTCCTGGATCACCGAGGAATTCCGTGACCGGATCTTGGTCACCCCGACATCCTCGCAAACCGAAGCGACTGCGATGGCGCTCCCCGGGTCAGCACCCCGGGTCAGCACCCCGGTCTCAAGCGTCGCGGTCTCAAGCGTCGCGGACAGGCGGTTTTGGTGCGGCAGGACGCTGGACCCCGCCAGTGGCGCCGCGTCGGGCCCGACGAAGGCCGCGCCACCCGACTGCTCCGGCGCCGATCAACGGTCCCGAGTCCGCGAGGCGTGACGGCGTGATCCGCGCGCCCCGGCTGTACGGCAATTTCGCATGATCGTCGAGTGCGACTTGGGCCGAATGGAAGAACGTCGCGGCAAATCCGAGTGCGACGCTGCCGCCGACCACGACGAGCGACAGGTCGAGGGCGTTGCACACCGACGCCGCCGCCACACCCACGAGATGACCCGTGCGCTGCATGATCTCGTAGGTCGGTTCAGTGGGCGGGCGCCCGGTGATCGATTCGATGGCCAGCCCGGATGCCTCGGCCTCGAGGCAGCCCTGGGCACCGCAACCGCAGCGTCGACCGCCGGGTTCGACGATGACGTGGCCGATGTGGCCGGCATTGCCGGTTGCGCCGTCGAGCAACTCGCCGTCGAGGACGACCCCACCGCCGACACCGGTCGACACCGTGAGGGCACAGAAGTTCGGATGCCCCTGGGCGGCGCCGAGCCAGCCTTCGGCGAGGGCGAGTGCTTTGGCGTCGAGGTCGCCGTAGACCGGCAGCCGAGTGGTGTCTTGGAGTCGCGCCCGAAGCGGAAACCCGCGCCACGCCGGGATGTTGACCGGTGACACCGTCTCCAGATTGCGGGCGACGGGCCCGGCGGCGCCCACCCCGACCGCCCGGATTCGCGCGTGGTGTTGATCGCGGGCACGCTCCATGAGCTCGGTGACCATGCCCGCCAACGACATGTAGTGCGCTTCGGGAACCACATCGCGTTCGACCTCGACTCTCGCGCGGTCGATGAGCTCGCCCTTCGCCGTCACGAGCCCGGCCGCGAACTTCGTGCCGCCGATGTCGATCGCCAGGATGACATCGCGCTGCGGAATCCGCACCGGCACCGTCTCGTCGTCGTCGGCGGCCTCCGGCGGCGCTTCCGACGGCGCTTCCTGGTCGTGCTGCGGGTCCGACTCGCTCATCGCCGTCTGACGGTAGCCGTGTCCGATCGTCTGCGCTCTGCTTCGACGCGGATGACACGATGGCAACTTCTGGACACCGACCGGGAAACCGGTCGGATTCCTGCTCTACTTGCCTCACATCGGTGCCGATACACCAACGAACGCTCATGTCGACACCCACCCGCGGATACCTCCCTCCACCGAGAGGGCGGCACGCGCTGTCGACGCGCGGCGCTGTCCGAGCCATCGTCGCGGGCTTGCTGGCAACGGCCTTCACCATCTCGTCGGCATCGGGGGTGCACGCCCAAGCGCCTGCTGAGAGCCCGACGATTGCGACGACCACCACCACGACCACGATTCCGTCGCCGACCTCGACCACCACCACCACCACAACAACCACCACCCCGCCGACCACCACCACAACGACCGCGTCGACCACGACCACCCCCGACATCACGACGTCGACGACGCTCGTCGCACCACCACCGCCGCTCGCTCCGACGACGGCCACCACGACCACCACCCCGGTCGCTCCACCGACGACGGTCCCTGGGCCGGTCGCCCCGCCGGCTCGCAACATCACCGTCTATCCCCAACAGATCGAGCACATCCTCGCCACGATCCGCTATCTCGAATCACGGGGCATCTACACGCTGCCCCCGAACTTGGGCGGAGCCTCCGGCGCGTATCAGTTCGTCCACTCGACGTGGAACGGGTACGGCGGCTACGAGCATGCCTACCTCGCCCCACCCCACATCCAGGACGAACGAGCAGCGAAGGACGTCAACATGTTCCTCGCCCAGTTCGACAACGACGTGTCGATGGTTCCGGTCATGTGGTATTTCCCGATCGCGGCGCGCGAGACCGAATGGATGGACCGGGTCCCGAAACCGGAACACGGCAACCGGCTCACGATCCGTGAATACCAGACGCGCTGGCTCGGGGTGTTCGCATCGCTCTCGGGACAGACCATCGCACCTCGCCTCGGGGTCACCGCCGACCTGTCGGCAATCGCCGGCAGGGCGCCCGAACTCCCGGCACCGCACGAGGGCGTCCCCTCGCTGTCGTTCCCCGTCCTCGGCCCATCACGATTGGCAGTCCCGGCATGCGACGATGCGACCGAGGTCGAAGTCGCCGACGGTGCCGACGGTCAGGCCGCGACCGACGGTCCGAGCCGAGCCGACATCGAAGCCGCAGGACTCTGCACCGAGCAGGCTCCGGGCATCGTCTTCGGGGTCAAGCTGCAACCCGTGCTGGCAGTCGCCGACGGCGTCGTGACCGACGTGCACGACGATCCCGACTCCGGCAAGCCGATCACCGTCACGGTCACCGATCCCGACGGGACCAGCTACATCTACGCAGGGTTCAACGATGACAACCCCGGCACCGACGACGGCGCCGCCCCCGCCCACCTCCGACTGTCCGGTCTCGCCGTGATCGGCGGCACCGTGCGGGCCGGGCAAGTCCTCGGGTTCATGGGTGACACCGACCCGATCCCGCTCGGCGTGCGCGCCGATGTCCCCACCGATGCGACGGTGCAGATCGCCGAGGACGCGGTCGCCCCACACATCCGAGTCACGATGATCGACATCGCCGGCCATCCCATCGATGCGTTCGGTCCGATCATCGACGCGCTGTTCCGCCAGACCTGCAACGTGGTCATCGGCCAGTGGTCGCTGCCACCCAACGGTTCGGGCCACGAACCCGTCACGATCGAGACGACCGACACCGACAACAGCATCGATTCAGAGTGGATCATCACTTCGACCGGCCAGGTCACCGCCAGCGGCTGGGGAGCACTGGTGAACCCAAGTGAGGGTTGTCAGTACACGCCGCCGCAGGCGTTCGGGCCGGGAGCCGGTGGTTCTCCGGTCGGATCGTTGCGCTGGGTGAACGAGATGGCCTTGCCGACCGACGTGTGGATCTCACTCGCGCTGCAAGACGAGACCGCCGTCCCCGGCATGTTCCACCGCTGATCCCACCGCTGCAGCGACGCGCAGCTCAATCGAGCCGGCGGGCGCCTTCGACCAAGTTGATCTCGTAGAGAACCTCGTCGAGCGCATGGGCGGCGCTGATCGCGCTGAATCGCTGTGGCGTGTCGGGCGTGCAGCACGACGGCACCGGCGACAGCATGGTCCACGGCCGGGGGTGACAGAACTGAACCACGCTGTAGCGCTCACCTTCGAAGCCCGGTGCGGCAACGACACGGTGCCAACCGATCGGGATGCGTCCGTTGGTCAGCCGTTCCAGCATGATGCCGGTGTTGACGATCACACCGTCGTCGGGCGCCACAGCATCGACCCACTGGTCGTTGACCTTCACCTGCAAACCCGGCGCCGTCGCGCGTGGCAGCGCGGTGATCAGGTTGATGTCGCCGTGCGCTGCCGCCCACACATGGCCCGGCTCACCATCGAAACCCGGTGCCGTGTCGAGTTCGGACATCGCGGGGTAGCGGATCGCCCGGGTCAGCGTGGGGCCGTCCTGAACCATGTCGTCGAAGAACGTCTCGTGACAACCGATGCCCTCGGCGATGACCCGGAGGAACCGCCGCTGGAGGTCGGCCACCGTGTCGTGGAACCGATAGAGAACGTCGGTGATTCCCGGGACGATCTGTTCGGGGAGCACCTGGTCCGGGTAGGCCGTCGGGAACGTTCGCTTCAACGGATGCCCAGCCGGAATCGGCGTCGACCAGTTGAGCATCTCCTTCCAGTCCGGCTTGTCGCTCGACGCGGCCGTCTCCACGAGCAGCCCGGTGTATCCGGTCTGCCCGTTGGCCCCCGGTGCCGCTGCGACCTGCTTCTCCTCGGGCGACTTCTCGAAGAACTCACGCAACATCCCGTAGGCGGTGTCGAGGAGGTCGTCGGACACGTCATGGCTCGTGTAGACGAACCCGGTTGCAAGGCTCCGGCTGACGCCATCGACCACGGCACGGCGCTGGTCCGACGTTCCGTTCTCGAAGGCCAGCAGGTCGACGTCGAGGATCTCATCGCGCATCGCGCCAGTGTATGAGCACACGCGATCACTGCCGGGCAATCGCCCCAGTGTGGTCAGGCGAACAGCGCGGGCCAGCCGCCGGAATGAATGAACACGACCTGGTCGTCGCCGTCCCAGCGTCCCTCGTCGACGAGGCCGAGGAGACCCGAGAGGCCCTTCCCCGAATACGTGGGGTCCATGAGCCATCCGCCGCGCCGCGCCGCCCAGTCGATCGCCGCGGTGCCGGCCTCCGTCGGCACGGCGTAGTCGTCACCGATCCATCGCGGGTCGACCTCGATGTCCGCCGGATCGACGGAGGTCTCGACGCGCATCAAACCGAGGGCCGCATCAGCGAGATCGGCGACGTCGGGGAGCCCCAGGTTGACACCTTTCGCGACACCGATGGCGACGATGTCAGGTGCCTCCTCGGCACGCAGCCGACCGTCGGCGATCAGGGCCGCTCGTCCGGCGAGCAGACCGGCGTGGGTGCCACCGCTCGACGACGTGAACACCACCGCACGGGGCAGGAATCCTTCGTTGCGGCACTGGTCGATCAACTCGACGAACGCCAGGGCATACCCGAGGGCTCCGACGGCGGTGCTGCCCCCGATGGGGATCGAGCTCGGCGCGAGGCCTTGCTCAGCGAGCTCGGCGGTGAGTAACTCCCTGGCGATCTCGAGTTCACCCCAGTGGCTCTCCTCGGCCCCGGTGTGGTGCATCTGGGCACCGAACATCTCGGCGAGCAGCTGATTCCCGGTCGCGCGCTCACCTTCGGCCGGAGCGTCACCGGCGAGCACGAGGTGCACCTCGAGCCCGAGCCTGCTCCCTGCAGCTGCGGTCATCCGGCAATGGTTCGATTGAGCTGCTCCGACCGTCACGATCGCCTGCGCACCCTCGGCGAGCGCCTGACCACAGAGGAACTCGAGCTTGCGAGCTTTGTTCCCACCACCGCCGAGCCCGGTGAGGTCATCACGTTTGATCCACAGCCGGGGCCCTGATCCATCGCGACGACTCGCGGCCTCGAGCGCTGTCGGGAGCGTGGCGAGCGTCGCTCGCGGAAGGTGATCGAACACCTCCGCATGGTACGACGGACCGGTCACCGTTCGTCAATGACGACGGCCCACGATCCTGGCAGGCTGGTGGTGATGATGACCACCACGGACTGGAATCCGCTGCTCCGCTCGGAGTTCGACCGGCCGTACTGGCACGATCTCCAGGCCTTCGTGGCCGGAGAACGCAGCCAGCACACCGTGTATCCACCGCACGACGAGGTCTTCGCGGCGCTGCATCTCACGCCGTATTCGGAGCTCAAGGTCGTGATCCTCGGCCAGGATCCGTACCACGGGCCCGGGCAGGCGCATGGTCTCGCATTCTCCGTCCGACCCGGGATTCGGATCCCACCGTCACTGCGCAACATCCACCAGGAGCTGCACAGCGATCTCGGACTCGCAATTCCCGACCACGGCAGCCTCGAGCCGTGGGCACGACAGGGCGTCCTCCTGTTGAACACGTCGCTCACCGTGCGTGCCGGGCAGGCCGGCTCCCACTCAGGGAAGGGGTGGGAAATCTTCACCGATCGCGTGATCGACGTCGCCGCGGCACGGCCCGAGCCGCTGGTGTTCATCCTCTGGGGGAACCACGCCCGGCGCAAACGCGACCGCATCGACACCGATCGTCATGTCGTGATCGAGTCGCCGCATCCGTCTCCGTTCTCCGCGCGCAACGGCTTCTTCGGGAGTCGTCCGTTCAGCTCGACGAACGAGGCACTCGAACGGCTCGGGCGCCAGCCGGTCGATTGGAGCCTGGTTGGTCCGAACGTGTCGCCAGCGGGTACACACTGAACCATGGCCTGGACGACCAGTGACAAGGTGATGGCGTTGCGGGAACGCTCGCACCCGTTCGACATGTTCGCCGAGATGATGGACGGGTGGCGACGCCACCTTGCAGGACGCAACGCATCGCTGCTCGCGTTCTTCTCGTTCCTGTCGATCTTCCCGTTGATGCTCGCCGCGGTGACGATCCTCGGGTTCGTGCTCGACGGCAATGAGGAACTGCAACGCAAGATCATCGACAGCGCTGCCTCGGAGATCCCCGTCCTCGGGAAGACACTCGCCGACAACCCGGAATCGATCGACGGAAGCCTGATCGCGCTGGTGATCGGACTCGGTGGCGCACTGTGGGCCTCAACCAAGGCATTCGTCGGGCTGCAGAGCGCGCTGGACGATTCGTGGGAGGTCGATGTCGATGACCGAGACGGGCTGCCGGCCCAGCGCGGGAAGGCACTGATGGGGCTCGCGATCATCGCGATCTCCCAGATCGGAACGCTCACGCTCGCCGGCATCGTCAGCGCGGCGGACCTGCCCGCGTTCAGCAACCTCGCCATCATCGGCGCAACCGTCGTGATCAATATCGTGGTGATCGCGGCCATGTATCGGTTCCTCACGTCGTACCCGACCACATGGAGTGACGTGTGGCTGGGCGCGGTGTTCGCCGGCATCGTGTTCACGGCACTGCAGCACTTCGGCACCCTCATCGTGCAGCGACTCGCCGACACCGAGAACGAAGCGATGGCAACGATCAACACGATCCTCGGCTTGATCACGTGGCTCAGCCTCATCGGGATCACCGTGATCATGTGCGCCGAACTGAACGCTGCCCGCAAACGACTTCAGGTCAATCGCAACATCGGCTCCGGAGTGGACCTCGACATCGCCATCCGGAACTGACGCCGCGCCGAGCGCCGGTGGTGCCGCGGCCCCGTCAGGCGAGCCGGGTGGCGATCGCGCTGGCCGCTTCGAGCGTCCGATGCACGGGGCACTTGTCGGCAATGGTCAACAACTTGCTGCGATCGGCATCGGTGAGGTCGTCGCCCTCGATGGTGATCACGCGTTCGAACCGGTCGATCATCCCGGTCCGCCCATTCATGTGTCCGTTGTCGGCACACTCGATGCAGTCGTCCGCATGGACCTTGCCGTGCGATACCTCGACCGTGACGCGGTCGAGTGGCAGCTGCTTGCGATCGGCGTACATCCGCAATGTCATCGACGTG
>Ga0316197_10004363_pt1 | contig 10055 bp, 9 predicted proteins | sample OudBiesiAoxic_MG_FD_204939 | JGI IMG/M metagenome (GOLD analysis project Ga0316197, IMG submission 204939) | Coastal sediment microbial communities from Oude Bieten Haven, Netherlands - site A oxic | ecosystem: Environmental > Aquatic > Marine > Coastal > Sediment | place: Netherlands... | reverse complement strand
CTGCACCCAGCGCGACCCGGGCAAAGGTGTCGACCATGGCCCCCAGCAACCAGATGGCCGCGACCAGCCAGCCGTCGTAGAAAATCGCGGCCAGTCGGCGCCAGAGACTCGGGGTAACGGCGTTTTCCAGGTCGGTCGGCATCATGGCTGTTTATCGTGTCGCATGACAAAAGTCACGTGTCGGTGCAGGCGCCGCCGACCTTCCTACCTTGGTAAATGCATCGTCAGGCATCTGATTGTGGGATTTAAGTAACTGATTCATAGATAAAAAAACAAGCTCTCAGGGAATATACTAAGGGGGCCCGGGATTGGCCCTAATGGCCCATCCTGGTGTTTTCCCGATAATAATGCTTATCCGAAATTCGCAATGCGGCGAAAGATCGTGTGCGAACGGTGATCTTCTAAAGGAGGGAAGAATGGAGCAGCGAAATTCAGACCGCAAGGCCGTATCGCTCGACGCCGTCATAGCTTGCTCGCGCTTTGGCCTGATTCGAGGCCGTATCGTAGATCTCGGGTTAAACGGGCTCTATATAGAGGCAGAGACGAGCATCGTGCCGATCGGCGCTGTGGTGACGGTAACCTTTCAGCCGGGTGCGGAAATCGGCGGTGCCTGCCTGAGTATCAGGGGGCGGGTTGCCCATCAGAGTCTGCAAGGCTTCGGTGTGGCGTTCGATGATCTCGAAGCCCATTGTCGCAAGGCCCTTGACCGGTTACTGCCGCAGATGCCTCCGGTGCCGACCCGGGCAGCTCCCGTGTTACGCGCGGTCCGGATTTGACGGGTGCGATGGCGTCGTCCCGCGGTTCGGGGCGACGTTGAAGTCGTGCGTGGCGGGTTGGTGAATCGCGCTTCCCAGGTGATAATCTGCTGACGGCGATTCACCGGGACGAGACCCATCAGCAAGCGGTCGTTTTTACGGAGGCTTCTCACAGGGATTCCGATTCCGGTCCTTGCGCTTGCATTTGGTCTGCTGACCGGTCTGGTGCTTTGGCTGGTGGTGGACCGCGTGCAGACGCGGGCGCTCAGCAACATCTTCGATCAGGCGCTGGAGAGTCAACTCGACCAGCAGGCGCGTGAGTCCCTTATCCGATTCGACGAGTATCGCCGTTCATTTGCGTATTTCACCCGTCTCGTCGCGACTCATCGCCGCATGGCCGACTATCTGGACCCTATTATCTGGGGGCGGCGGCCACTTCCGGTCGTCCATTATGATGCCGCAAATCCACCGAGTTGGCTGCCGGATGACCTGACCTGGCAGGGTGGTGCGAATCCGCGGCACTTCCTGCTAGTCGACCCCTCGGGTGCGATCCGCGAACTCTACAGTCCGGGCGGCCAGCCGTTGCCGGCTGCACTGCAGGGTGAGACGGGGGGGCAGCTGCCGGTCGCACAACGCCGCGCATTCGTCACCCTGCTGAACGATCAGCCCTGGCTGATCGTGGCGGAGCCGACCGAAGACAACGCACGCACGCCGATGGGTAGTGTGGTGGTGGTGATCGCTCTGGACAGTCCGTTCCTGAATGCGTCACAGCAGTTCGTCAAGTCGTCCCACAATGTGGTGGCGATCCTCGACCCGGATGCCCAGCGGATCCTGTCCAGCAGCAATCCCGCACTGGTGCCGGGCGGCGCGATGCTGTCGACCTTACGCAAGGGCTACCTGATCACCGCGCAATCGTTCTTCGAGTACGACGACGCCGATGTCAGCCTGCTGTTCGCTACGCTGTTGCCGCGTGCCTCGTTCGAGCGCACCGGGCAGCAGGTCCTCGATCTCGAGCGACAACAGCGATTGATCGGCGCAGCAGTCATCATTTCGGCATTCGTGCTGTTGTTTGTGTTGTTGTCGAGTCGTATCAGCCGCTTGCTGCGGCGCGTATCCAGCCTGTCGCGTCGTGCCCTCGATATCCCCGATACCGAGGTCGATCGTCACGGTAACCAACTGCTGATCCTGGAGGACTGGATACGGGATTTCGTCCAGCTCGTGATGCGCGCACGCGACGAGATGCGTCGTCAGCACGAAACTGAGCTGCGCCAGACTGAGAAACTGCGAGTTGCGATCATGGATGCCTCGCTCGATTCGGTAGTCACGGTCAATGAGCGTGGCGAAATCATCGACTTCAACCCGACCGCGCAGGACACCTTCGACTACCGTCATGATGAGGCAGTAGGCCGCTCCTTCAACGAGCTGCTGGTGGCGCCGAAATGGCGGGGTACCTTCGAACGCCTGCTCGATCTGTCGTTTGCCGGGGTGGAGCAGGGTGCGCCGCTGCAACGTGTCGAAATGCAGGCCGTGGCCCGGGACGGACGGGTCATTCCTGTGGAGCTCTCGATCAAACCGGTATCTCTGGAAGAGCAGCTGGTCTTCACGCTGTACCTGCGCGACATTGCTGAGCGCAAGGTGCGTGAAGCGGAGATTCGAAGCCTAGCGGCGTTTCCCAGCGAGAGCCCGATCCCGGTGCTGCGTATCAACCGGCGCGGTGTCATCACCTATGCCAATCAGTCCAGTACGCCGCTGCTGCAATATTGGGGCTGCCGTCCGCTGCAGACGCTGCCGGTCTACTGGCGCAACCGAATCGAAGAGGTGCTGTCGAATCGTTCGACCGGTCAGTTCGAGGTGATGACCGACCATGGTGTTTTTTCACTGCTGCTGGCGCCGGTGGCTGAACTGGATTATGTGAATGTGTACGCCCGCGACATCACCAGCGAGCGACTGGCCGAGGAAGAGCTCAAGCGGCGCCAGAACGAGTTGGTTCACGTCACGCGTCTGAGCAATATGGGTGAGATGGCGACCGGTATAGCGCATGAGTTGAACCAGCCATTATCGGCTATCGTAAATTTCGCCAACGGCTGTGCGCGGCGTCTGCGCATGGACATTGGCGGCAAGGACGAATTACTGCATGCATTGGGCCAGATCTCGGCGCAGGCGAGTCGGGCCGGCGAAATCATAAAGCGTTTGCGCGGCATGGTCAGTCGTCGCCAGCCGGTGCGTGAGGTCGTCGATCTGAACGTTCTGGCACGCGAGACCTGCTCCCTGATCAGTCATGAACTGAAACGTCAGCAACTGGCGATCGACAGGCGTCTCTCAGATCATGCATTGTGGGTCCGCGTCGATTCGGTACAGATCGAGCAGGTACTGATCAATCTCCTGCGCAATGCGCTGGATGCGCTGACGGATACCCCCCCTTCGGAGCGACGCCTGATCATCGAGTCGGGCGTGCAGTCCGACGGCATGGTCTATGTCAGTGTGCAGGACAATGGAAGCGGCATTTCGCACAAGGCGATGGAGCACCTGTTCGATCCGTTCTTCAGCACCAAGGAAAGTGGCATGGGCATGGGCCTGGCGATCAGTCAGACGATCATGAACAACCATCATGGTAAGATCAGAGCGGATTCCTGGCCGGGAAAGGGCAGTACCCTCACTATCGAGCTGCCGCCAAGTGTGGAAGCGGCCGTCAGCGCGGTATCATGAAGCATGTCTGACCCAGCATTCAATAAAGCCACCGTGTTCGTGGTCGACGACGACCAGGCGATGCGTAATTCGCTGAAATGGCTGATCGAGTCGGTGGGCATGCAGGTGGAAAGTTTTTCCTCCGCCGACGAATTTCTTGCACAGTATCAGCCGGGACGGGGCGGCTGCCTGGTGCTGGACGTGCGGATGCCCGGTATGAGCGGGCTGGATCTGCAGGAACACCTCGCAGAAAGGAACATTCTCACCCCGGTGGTGATCATCACCGGGCATGGCGACGTGCCGATGGCGGTGCGTGCGATGAAGGGCGGGGCGATCGATTTCATCGAAAAACCTTTCAACGACGAGGTCCTGCTCGATGCGATACGGCGCGCCATCACCTACGAAGAGCAGCAGCGTTCCCACCATTCCGAACATCTGCAGATCCAGGAACGCCTGTCGAACCTCACGCCGCGCGAACACGAGGTGATGGCGATGGTCACCGAAGGCAGATCGAATAAGGAGATCGCCAATGCCCTTGGCGTCTCGGCCAAGACCATCGAAGCTCACCGGGCGCGTGTGATGGAAAAGATGCAGGCGGGATCTCTTGCCGAGCTGGTGCGCATGGTGCTGGCGGTGAATGGCACCGATTGAACGCGGCTTGCGCACCTTGGTTCCGATGGCCCGGTGAGATCACGCCGTCGCGATGAGCAGAGTCCACGGCTTCCCGCCGATCGCGGCCGCCGATGCGAGGTTACTGGTGCTAGGCTCGATGCCCGGTAAGGCCTCTCTGCGCGCCAGTCAGTACTATGCGCACCCGCGTAACGCCTTCTGGCCAATCATCGAATCCCTGTTCGGCATCGACCGAATGCTGCCCTACGAGGTGCGCTGTGCGCAGCTGATGGTGCAGCGGGTCGCGGTGTGGGACGTGTTGCAGACCTGCACGCGAAGCAGCAGTCTCGACTCCGATATCGACCGCTCATCGATCGTCGCCAACGATTTTCCGGCGTTTTTCGCCCTACATCCCGATATTCGCGTCATCTATTTCAATGGCGCCATGGCCGAGCAGTCGTTCCGCCGGTACGCGACGGGGTCGTTGCCGGAAGCGCTGCAGAGGCTGCCGACGGTCCGTTTGCCGTCGACCAGCCCGGCCAATGCCACTTACAGTTTCGACCGGAAGCTGGCGGCCTGGCGCAGCATGCGCGACTGAACCGTCCGGACCCGCGCCTATCACCGCACGGTGGGAAATCCATCGGGCTACGGCCCCCCCGGGGCGTGCCAGGCCCCCGGACCCTGCCTGTTTCAGAGTGTCGCCAGTTCAGTGATCGGGCCGGGGTTCTTCGCATCGACCTTCGCGTAAAGGTCATACAGCGCAGCCTGCAGGGCCTCCTCGATCACCGGATGGTAAAAGGGCATGCGCAGCAGCTCGCCTACCGTCAGTCCCTGCTGGATGCTCCACGCCAGCAGATGTCCCAGGTTCTCCGCCTTGGCGCATACCATCTCGGCCCCCAGCATGGTGCCGCTCGTCTTGTCCGCATAGACGCGGATCACGCCCTTGTTCTTGGCCATTATCAGCGCACGGCCCACCGGCGCCATCTGCACCTCGCCAACGGCCGCGGTGTCCATATCGAGTGAGGCATAGCTCTGACCGACCTGGACGATGTTGGGGTCGCAGAAGGTGATGCTCAGCGGTGTCTTGCGTCGATAGGCAGTCACGCTGTCGCTGACCGCATTCTGCCCGGCGATACGCCCTTCATCACCGGCCTCGTGCAGCAGTGGACGCTCGCCCGTGACGTCCCCGGCGAGGAACACCGGCAGGTCGCCGACCTGCATCGTATTCGGGTCGTAGAGCGGGATTCCGCGCGCATCCACTGGCGCGCCGATAAGCTCCAGGCCGAGCTTCTCCACGTTCGGCTGGCGCCCGATACTGGCGAATACCCGGTCGACTTCGACGCTGTTTTCGCCGGCGCTGACCTTGAGCCTGCCGTTCGAGCCCTCGGTGATTTCCGCACCATGGCCCAGCCACAGCGGGAATTCCTTGCCAATGATTGCGATGGCGGATTTGTTCACCTCGGGGTCGCTGAGACCGCCGATCGCGTCGCGCAGGTCAACGCCGACCACATCGCAACCCAGTCGCTGCAGCGACTGGCCGAGTTCCAGTCCAACCACACCCAGCCCAACCACTGCGATCGACGGCGGCAGTTCCTCGAGTTCGAAGAACTCGTCCGTGGTGATGATCCGATCGCGGAACGCCTGCCAGGCGGCAGGGATGATCGGGCGGGAGCCGGTGGCGACGATGACCTGGCCGGCGCGGATGCGCTGGCCATCTTCCATCTCGAGCACATTGGGTTCCACGAAGCGCGTATAGCCCTCGATAAACATCCCCTCCGGCATCCGATCGGTGCTGTTGGATACGACGCGCTCGACGAACATATCGCGCAGGTCCTGGACATAGCCCATGGCTTCGCTGACGTCCAGGCTCAGGCCCTCTTCGCCCTCCAGACCAAAACGCTTGAACACGCCGCGGCGATGGAAGTCCTCGGCCACCTGGATCACGGCCTTGGAGGGCATGCAGCCGACCCGGGCACAGGTGGTGCCGAGTTCGCCGCCGTTGATCAGAACGACGGACTTTCCCGATGGTCTAACCCGTCCCATGGCATATAAACCGGCGCTGCCCGAGCCGATGATCGCGACGTCTACCTGGCGTTCTTCCACGTGGAAACCTCTGAATCTATGAAAAACCGGCCGGTATTCTAACCGTTGGGAACAGGTTCTTCAGGCCTGTCAGGGACGGTAATCGAGCGGACGCCAACTCAGCGGCGTGGGCGCTCGGACCGGTATGCTGTTGGGCCGCCGGGGCGGCGCCTGGCGCGGCATGATCGGGGGCAGGCGGTAGGCGGCTGGTGGGTAGACGGCTGCAGGGTAGGGCATCGACCGGCCGAAGCCCTTGTGGCCGGATCCGGACTTGAAGCAGAAGAAGGCGTTCGCTGCCTGCGGCAGCAACAGCATCCCGCAGAATGCTGCGACCCAGCTAAAATGCGGCGTACTGCCGGCCCGGATTGAGAATCCCATGCGGATCGAACACCTGCTTGAGGCCGCGCTGCAGTCTTTCGCGGACCGGGTCGAGCGGATGAAAGACCGGTGTTTTGCCATCGCCATGGCGAAAAAGTATGGCATGTCCGCCGACTTTTGCGACCTCGGCTCGAACTTCGCCGCCGTTGCAGCGGCTGTATATCCAGCGCTGGGCACCTGCCCAGTCGGTCAGGACCTCTTGTTCGCAGTCCAGGCGCGGCGTTGCCGGAGGCACGGAAAGCCGCCACAGCGGACGCTCGGAGTCGAAATAGGGCAGGCGCTGGTCGCGCAGATCACGCCAGAATTCGTTGCCAGACCCGCCTTCGCCGCCGATCTGTTTTTCCCAGGCAGCGACGCTGGAGGCATTTCCCGACAGGCGCAGGTGCAGCCGGTCATCGAGGTGGCAGGCCCCGGACAGCGGGGCCGGTTGACGTGCCAAATCGCGCATCAAGGCCAGTGCCCGGTCGCGTGGCAGCGCCAGCGTCAGGCTGCGTTCGACCTTCGGCGCCGGCAGAACCTTTATCGACACCTCGAGCAGCACCCCAAGTGTGCCGAGTGCCCCGGCCATCAGGCGCGACAGGTCGTAGCCGGCAACGTTTTTCATCACCTCGCCGCCGAAGCGCAGGATCCGTCCGCGGCCGTCGAGCAGGCTGACGCCCAGCAACAGGTCGCGCGGTGCGCCACCCCAGGGTCGGCGCGGCCCGCCCAGGCCGCAGGCGATCGCACCGCCGAGCGTCGCTGTTTCGGCAAAGCCCGGTGGTTCGAATGCCAGCATCTGGCCGTTCTCGGTCAAGAGCGATTCGACCTCCGGGACCGGCGTGCCGGCACGTGCCGTGAGCACCAGTTCTGTTGGTTCATAGCTGACGATGCCCCGATGGTCGGCCAGTTCGAGCGGCTCGCCGACTACTGCGTGGCCATAGAATGCCTTGCTGCCGTGGCCCACCAGCCTGAGGGCCTGGTGCCGTTCGGCGGCGTCGCGTACCTGCGCGGACAGATCCACGGAGATGTCGTGATCGGTCATCAGAAGCGTTCCAGATGCGGGAAACGCAGATCGCCCTTGTGCACATGCATGGCGCCGAACTCTGCGCAGCGGTTCAGTGTCGGGATGGCCTTGCCGGGATTGAGCAGCCCGTGCGGGTCGAACACCGCCTTGACGTCGTGGAACAACTGCAATTCCTCTGGCGGAAACTGGGCGCACATCTGGTTGATCTTTTCCAGTCCAACGCCGTGCTCGCCGGTGATGGTCCCGCCGACCTCGACGCAAAGTTCGAGGATACGCCCGCCGACCTCTTCGGCCAGTTCCAGTTCTCCCGCATTGTTTGCGTCGTACAGGATCAGCGGATGCAGGTTGCCGTCACCCGCATGGAATACATTGGCGACCCGCAGGCCGGATTCCTCCGAGTAACGGGCGATCTCGCTCAGCACCCGCGGCAGGTGCTTGCGCGGGATGGTGCCATCCATGCAGTAATAGTCGGGTGAGATGCGCCCGACCGCGGGAAAGGCGGCCTTGCGTCCGGCCCAGAAACGCGCGCGTTCGCCGTCATCGGCGGCAGTCCGAACCTCGGTCGCGCCGGAGTCGAGCAGTCGCTGACGCACCCGGGCGATGTCTTCGGAAACCTCCTCGCTGCCCCCGTCGACCTCGCACAGCAAAATCGCCGCCGCGTCGGTCGGGTAACCGGCATGCACGAAGTCCTCTGCCGCGCGAATAGAGGGATTGTCCATCATCTCGAGTCCGGCCGGCAGGATTCCGGCCGCAATGATATCGGCAACCGCCTGTCCCGCCGTTTCGACGTCACCGAACGCCGCGAGTGCAACCTGGGCGCGCTGCGGAATCGGTAACAGTTTGACCGTCACCTCGACCACCACGCCGAGCATCCCCTCCGAGCCGGTGGCAAGTGCCAGCAGGTCGTAGCCGGGACCATCCAGCCCACCCCCGCCGAGCGTCACACGCTCGCCCTCGATCGTGATCATCTCGACCGCCAGCAGGTTGTTCACAGTGAGGCCGTACTTCAGGCAATGCACGCCGCCGGCGTTCTCGGCGACATTGCCACCGATCGAGCAGGCGATTTGTGACGAGGGGTCCGGCGCGTAGTACAGGCCGTGCGACTTCGCCGCCTCGCTGATCGCCAGGTTGCGTACCCCGGGCTGGACACGCGCACAACAGTTGTCCGGTTCGATCGTAAGGATTCTGTTGAGCCGGGCAAGGCTCAGCAGAATACCGTCCTCTACCGGCAGGGCCCCACCGGACAGGCCGGTCCCTGCGCCACGCGCCACCACCGCTACGCGCTCCTCGTTGCAGATCCGCAGGACCGCCTGTACCTCCTCGGTCGAGCCGGGCAGCGCGACCAGCAGCGGTACCACGCGGTAGGCGGCCAGACCGTCGCACTCATAGGGCTTGAGCTCCTCCAGCGAACTCAGCACATAGGGGCCATCGACCACTGTGCGCAGTCGTGAGGCCAGTTCTTCGCGTCGCCTTGTCACTTCGGGATTCAGCATATTGCCATTGTGACAAAAAACGGCCGCGCAGTGGGTGCTGATTCGTCCCCTTGAATGGTCGCTTGGGGCGCCGCGGACTGGCACAGGCAAGTTGCCTGCAATTTGCTAATATTTAGACGCCAGCGTGCCTCGATAGGCCGTGCGGAAAGAGGACCAAGAAACGCCATGGTGAACCCGACGCGCACCCTGTTCCTGATCTCAGATCGCACCGGCATCACGGTCGAAAACCTGGCCCGTACCTTGATGACGCAGTTCGACGGTCACTGCTGCGAACGCGTGGTGCTGCCGTTTCTCGACACGCCGGCCAAGATCGAGGCCGCGCTGCGCGAGATCGATGTCGCCGCCCGGGAGGACGGCGCGCAGCCGGTGGTGTTCTCCAGCATCGTGGATCCGGCGCTGCGCCATCGCATCAAGCAGGCCGATGCACAGGTATTCGACATCTTCGACACCTATCTGCCGGCGCTCTCCGCGGCGATCGGCATACCGCATAGCGGGCACATCGGGCGTAGCCATGGTATGGGCGATCCGGTGCGCTACGATCGGCGAGTCGATGCGGTCAGTTACGCGCTCTGCTTCGACGACGGCTCGCACCACCGCAGGTTGGCCGATGCCGACCTGATCCTGATCGGCGTGTCACGCAGCGGCAAGACACCCACCTGCCTGTATCTCGCGATGCAGTACGCCGTGCGCGCGGCCAATTTTCCGCTGACAGAGGACGACCTCTTGCTCAGCAGGCTGCCCGCGCAGCTGCTCGAACACCGCGAGCGGCTGTTCGGTCTGACCATTTCGCCGGATCGTCTGCACCGCATCCGTGAAGAACGCCGCCCCGGGTCCGATTATGCGAGCCTGGTGCAGTGCCGCAAGGAGGTCGCTGCGGCAGAGGGGTTGTTCGGCAGCCATGCGATACCGTTTCTCGACAGCACTGCGGTATCGATCGAGGAACTATCGATCGAGATCATGCAGCGCGTGGGTGTCGATCGGCAATATTGACTGGGCCTTGGCGATTTAGGCGAAACCTTTCCAGCCCACCGCAAGTTCATTGCGCCAGCG
>Ga0316197_10004362_pt1 | contig 10059 bp, 10 predicted proteins | sample OudBiesiAoxic_MG_FD_204939 | JGI IMG/M metagenome (GOLD analysis project Ga0316197, IMG submission 204939) | Coastal sediment microbial communities from Oude Bieten Haven, Netherlands - site A oxic | ecosystem: Environmental > Aquatic > Marine > Coastal > Sediment | place: Netherlands... | reverse complement strand
ACTAGGGACGCTCGGACCAACCGGGCACTGCGAGGGAGCCACGCCATGTACGAGCCGAAACCCGAGGATCACTTCACATTCGGACTGTGGACGGTCGGCTGGCAGGCCCGAGACCCCTTCGGTGACGCCACCCGGGCGCCGCTGGATCCGGTGGAGGCCGTTCATCGCCTCAGCGATCTGGGCGCCTACGGGATGACGTTCCACGACGACGACCTCATCCCATTCGGCACTCCTGATCCTGAGCGGGATGCCCAGATCGCCCGTTTCAAGAAGGCGCTGGCCCAGACCGGACTCAAAACCCCGATGGCCACGACGAACACATTCACCCATCCCGTGTTCAAGGACGGCGCCTTCACCTCCAACGACCGTGCCGTGCGCAGGTACGCGCTGCGCAAGATCATGCGCAACCTCGATCTGGCGGCAGATCTGGGCGCCCACACCTACGTGTTCTGGGGTGGCCGCGAAGGTGCGGAGACCGATGCGGCCAAGGACATCCGCACCGCCCTCGACCGGTACAAAGAGGGCCTCGACATGCTGTCCCAGTACGTTCTGGACCAGGGCTACGGCATCCGATTCGCGTTGGAGCCCAAACCGAACGAGCCCCGCGGCGACATCCTGCTGCCCACGATCGGCCACGGCCTGGCCTTCATCAACGAGTTGGAGCACTCCGAGATGGTCGGGCTCAACCCCGAGGTGGGCCACGAGCAGATGGCCGGGCTCAACTTCGTGGCCGGGGTCTCGCAGGCGATGTGGCACGGCAAGCTCTTCCACATCGACCTCAACGGCCAGCACGGGCCGAAGTACGACCAAGACTTCGTTTTTGGCCACGGCGACGTCAAGAGTGCATTCTTCCTCGTGGACCTGCTCGAAAACGACGGCTACGAGGGTCCGCGCCACTTCGACTACAAGCCCTACCGCACCGACGACATCAACGATGTCTGGGAATCCGCCGCGGCCAACATGAAGACCTACCTCATGCTCAAGGAGCGCGCTGCAGCGTTCCGGGCCGACCCTGACGTACAGGCAGCGCGGGAGGCATCGCGCTCGACGCTGCTGGCCAACCCGACCCTGGCCCCGGGTGAGACGTACCAGGATCTGCTGGGCGACCGCACCGCCTTCGAGGACTTCGATCCAGAGGCGGCGGCGGAAGAGGGCCTGCACTACACCCGTCTCGATCAACTGGCCATCGAGCACCTCCTGGGCGCCCGCTAGCACCTGATGGATCACGTCCTGGGCATCGATTCGTCAACCACTGCCACCAAGGCTGTCATCGTCGCCCGCGGCGGCTCCGGGGTCGAGCCCGGCTCGGTCGTGGGTGTGGGTGCCGCCGAATACGGATTCCAGACCCCCGCTCCGGGATGGTCGCAACAGGATCCGGCCCTGTGGTGGGACGCCACCCAAGAAGCGATCCGGGCCGCTCTGGACGACGCGGGCCTGGGAGGGGATGCCATCGCAGCGGTCGGACTGACCGGTCAGATGCATGGCTCGGTGCTCCTGGACGCCGACGGAGACGTGGTGCGCCCGGCCCTGTTGTGGAACGACCAACGCACTGCCGCCCAGTGCGACGACATCCGCACGCGGGTCGGGTCGCGACGGCTCGTGGAGTTGACCGGCAACGATGCCCTGAACGGTTTCACCGCGCCGAAACTGCTCTGGGTGCGTGACAACGAACCCGACGCCTGGCGCCGCGTAGAGCATGTGCTGCTGCCCAAGGACTATGTGCGCTACCGCCTGACCAGAATGTTGGCTACCGACATGGCTGACGCCTCAGGCACTCTGCTGCTCTCTGTTGCCCAGCGAACCTGGTCGACGGAGGTGCTGCAGGCCCTGGACCTGGATCCGTCCATGCTTCCGGAACTGTTCGAAGGTCCCGCGATCACCGGGACGGTGACCGCTGCGGCAGCCGCCGCGACGGGCCTGCGCCCGGGGACATCGGTTGTTGCCGGTGGCGGGGATCAAGCCGCCAACGCGGTGGGGGTCGGAGCCGTCTCGGCCGACGTGGGGGCACTGTCGCTAGGAACGTCAGGGGTTGTGTTCGTCCCCACAGATCGCCCCGTCGTCGAGAAGCATGGCCGGATTCATTCGTTCTGTCACGCAGTCCCGGGAATGTGGCACGTCATGGGTGTCATGTTGTCCGCGGCGGGATCGCTGCGCTGGTATAGGGACACGCTGGCACCAGGGGCCGATTTCTCCGATCTCGTCGCCGAGGCGGCACTGGTTTCCCCCGGCAGCGATGGACTGCTCTTTCTGCCCTATCTGACCGGGGAGCGGACCCCGCACGCCGACCCTGCGGCCAGAGGCGGGTTCCTGGGTCTGACTGTGCGCCACACCCGAGCCCATATGACGCGCTCTGTACTGGAGGGGGTGGCCTTCGGCATGCGTGACGGTTTGGAGGTGATGCGAGCCGCGGGGGTCGACACACCCAGCCACTTCCGCATCTCTGGAGGCGGCACGAAGAGTTCGCTGTGGACCCAGATCCTGGCCGACATTCTCGACGTGGAGTTGACCGCAACGACCACATCGGAGGGGGCCGCCTACGGCGCTGCCGTGCTCGCCGCCACCGGGGCGCAGTGGTACTCCAGCGTTGCCGAGGCCACCGACGCACTGGTCAGCACGGGCACATCGACGATTCCCGCAGATGCCCCCCACTACGCGCAGACCTACGAACTCTACCGACGCATGTATCCACTTCTGGCCCCCGAGTACCCGGCCTGGCCCTCCTCGGTCGGGTCGTCCTGAGTCCGGTCGACGTCCTCGGTGGGGCCGGCTCGCCAGCGCCATGTCGACCATGCCGTCAACGGCTCTGCGGGGCCGACCAGCCGTGGGGTCGCGTTGAACTGATCGGGAGGTCCGGTCTGCGGCTCCACACACACCGCTCGCGGATCCTCGTTGTAGACCACCGCCCACGGGCAATCGGAATCGATCTCGATCTGCAGTCTGCCGGGCCAGGTGAGCGAGATGGGCCAGGCGACGTCGGTGAAGGCATCGTCCCAGGGAGGATCGGGCGGGGTCACACGTCGTCCGGTGGGGATTCCCGCTGCATCTCGCTGCGCCATGGACGCCGCGCGCAGATCGATCTCCGCCCCGGCTCCACCATCGCAAAGGCGGCGTCGAAACCACGGGTGCCATCCCAGCATGGCCGGAAACGTGTCCTCCTCGGATTGCATTCGCAGGGTGAGGCGAAGCGAGTCGTGTGCAAGTTCCACCCGGTGGGCCACTGTTCCCGACCACGGCCACGAGGGTCCCAGGTCGCACGACAGCAGCGCCCACGACGGCCCTCGGTCGTCGACTCGCCAAGGCTGCTCCAGCACGGTCCCATGGCCGGCGTGGCGGCCCAGGGTCAGCGGCAACGTCCTTGGGAGGCCGTCGTAGTCGAAACGACCGTCACGCACTCTGCCCGCATAGGGCGCCATCACGAAGCACCCGTATTGGAACGTGCGCTCCCCTGCGCCCCCGAGCACCTGTGTGCCGTGCAAGCGCAGTGACGTGATGCGACCACCGTCGGCAGGATCCAGATCCAGGTCGGTATCGTCGGCCCGCAGTCGCACCTGCGCCTCCTGTGCTGGTGGGTCATCGTCGTGGTGCAATGGTGCTCTTGTCCAGTCCTGATGCGGGGAAGAATGCCAGAAGCACAACGACGGTGGAAGATCGCGACTGCCCTTGCGATCGCCGGTTCGCTGTCCTTGGCTGCGTGTGCGTTGCGAGACGACCGCAATGGGCCGGACCCGCTCGCAGGCGAGCAATACGCCATCACGCAGCACGGTATGGAGGCGGCATGGCAGACCACCGAGGGTGACGATGTTGTGATCGCGGTGGTCGACACCGGCATCGACCTGCGCCATCCCGATTTGAAGGATCGTATCGTCGCCGGCTACGACTTCGTGGACGACGATCGGCGTCCCAACGACGAGAACGGCCACGGGACTCATGTGGCCGGCAGCGCTGCGGCGACCGGCGATAACGCCAAGGGTGTCATCGGGATGGCACCCCAGGCCAAGATCATGCCGTTGAAGGTCCTCGACGGCGAGGGCGTCGGCAGCAGTGAAGCCGTCGCTGCCGCGATCCGCTACGCCGTGGACAACGGTGCCGATGTCATCAACTTGTCCCTGGGCGGTTCCAGCGACCTGCTGGGCCGCTTGTTCAGCAACCTCGACCCCGCCAATCTGGAGATCCGACGCGCCGAAGAACGAGGAGTTGTCGTCGTGGCTGCCGCCGGCAACGACGCGGCTTTCATCACCGCATTCAACCCCAACACACCCCTGCTGGTGGTCAACGCCAGCAACGAAGTCGAGACGTCTGCACGCTTCTCCAACTTCGGAGACCCACGCGCCGTCTCGGCGGCCGGGGCCCGCATCATCTCCACCGCGCCCACGTACGCCACAGGAATATGGCCCGACGGATCTGCCGGCTACGAGTTCCTCGACGGGACGTCCATGGCCGCTCCGCACGTGGCAGGAATCGCCGCGCTGTTGACGACCACGGGGGCCTCTCCCGCGCAGGTCCGCGAAGCCCTGATCGAGACGGCGGTCAACCCCAATGACGTAGGTTTCCTGGGCGCGGGCATCGTCAGAGCCGATAGGGCTCTGGAGTACCTCGAACAGAACTGACCCCCTCTCCAGCGCCGACAGAAACCACACATGGCCCTTGCGTTCTGTGCAGTCGCGATATATCGTTATGTATCGAGATAGCGCGGGCAGTCCACTCGGGGCATACCCGCAAGACGAGAGGAGGGGGAGCATGACTTACGCAGCTCCCTTCATGTGGGGGTGCAAGACGCCCCCGATCCCACGCGTATGGTTCGTCGCCAACATGGCCGGCGGCTCCGGCCCACGAGGCGGCTCCGGCAAAGGTCGCAGGGGCCACGGCGGCCGCGGTGGCCGTGGCTTCCCCGGCGGCTGGGCTGGCCCTTGGTTCGGTCCCCCCGGCGCCCGCGGGCCCCGCGGAGGATGGCGGGCAGGGAGAGGTGACGTCCGAAACGCCGTCCTGCTTCTGCTGGACGAACAGCCCCGTCACGGCTACGACATCATCACCGAGATCTCTGCACGCAGCGGCGGCCAATGGCGGCCCTCCCCCGGCTCGGTCTACCCAGTCCTCGCCCGGCTGGAATCACGGGGCCTGGTGACCGCTGAGGAAATCAGTGGTCGCAAGGTCTTCGACCTGACCGCATCCGGGCGCACCTTCGTAGCCGAGAATCGCGCCGAGATGGGCGAGCCATGGGTGGTGCAATCCACCGAGCCGGATGCCGAAGTCCTCGCCGACCTGATGCAAACGGCCAAGGAGACCGCGATGGCGGTCTGGCAGGTGGGGCAGGCCGGCGACGACACCCAACTCGCCGAGGCGGTCGAGATCTTGGCCGAAACCCGCCGCCGCCTCTACGACGTGCTGGGACGCAAGCAGGGCAATCCCGGTGACGACGAGCCCGACGGCACGACCTAGGAGAGCACGCGAGGCCTGTCAGGCCAGTAGAGTGCAGGCAGTCGATCGTGGGAGGCATCATGGCCGAGAAGCCCGTTGCGGAGAAGACTTCGCCGTGGTCCGCGGGACGTATCGGGGCTCTGGCCCTGGGCGTGCTCGCCGCCGCGCTGATCTTAGTCAACTCCGATGAGACAACAGTGGACCTGATCTTCTGGGAGGTCACCATGCCCCTGTCGATCATCCTGTTCGTCATGTTCGCGCTGGGCTACGTCGCGGCCCTGATCGCCGCGCGGTTCACCTCCAAGAACTGACAGCGTCCAAGAAGTTCGGCCCCTACCACGTGGGGCGGAGCGGCATGCCCGAACTCCCCGACCGGGTGGTCCGGGTCGACAAGACCTGGTGCAACTGGATCATGTTGGTGGCGAAACCCCACCGTGATGCCGCCAGGTACAACCGCCACACGCGCGCCTTGCGTTCGCCCACCTCGGCCACGGCGTCGGGCCAGTGCTCCTCCAGATTCGCCGACCAGAAGGCCAGCGTCTGCGCATAGTGCTGCCGCAGGTTCTCCTCATGCTGCACCTCCAGCGACTGCTCCTCCATCTGCTCGATGAGGTGCCCCACATGCAGCAACTCCCCGTCGGGGAACACGTATCGGTTGATGAAGCCGCGACGCATGTAGTGGCGCTGTCTGGTGTCGGTGCGGGTGATGCAGTGGTTCAGCAGCCGGCCCTCCCCCTTGAGCTTGGAGCGCAGGAAGGAGAAGTAGGAGGGATAGTTGCGCTTGCCGATGTGTTCGGTCAGGCCGATAGAGGACACGGCATCGAAGCCGCCCTCTCCGACATGGCGATAGTCGCTGTGTCGAATCTGCACCTGACCGGTCAGACCCTCGGACTCGATGAGACGCGCCCCCCACCGGGCCTGTTGCTCCGACAGCGTGACAGCGACGACGTCGGCACCGTATTCAGCGGCCGCGTGGCGGGCCATTCCTCCCCATCCGCACCCGACGTCCAGCAGCCGCATGCCCGGTCTGAGGCCCAACTTGCGGCAGACAAGGTCGAACTTCGTCACCTGCGCTCGCTCGAGGTTGGCGTCTGCGGCCGGGAACGCGGCGCAGGTGTACGCCATGGTCGGGCCCAACACCCATTCGTAGAACCTGTTGGAGACGTCGTAGTGGTGGCTGATGGCTTGCGCGTCCCGACGGTGCCCGTGGCGTCGGCCACCCAGTTGGATCTCCTCCGGCGGCGGAGCGGGCTTGTTCACAAGATATGGCGCGAACTCCTTGGCCAGCCGCGGCAGGTGCTGCCACGGGACTCCCCGATCCACGGCCTCGCCCAAACGCACGAAGGCGGTGAACAGGTCGCCGACGATGACCAGGTCGCCGCTGACGTAGGCCCGCGCCAATCCCAACTGGCCGGGCGCGCCCAACAGCGCGGCGACAGCGCGCGGCGAGCGGACCTCCACCCGGATGTCGGAGCCGATCCGGCCACCCTTGCTGCCGTCGTAGCCGACGAACTCGACGTCAGCCCGGCCCCCGGTGAGCAAGTCGAAGACTTCGGCAAGTCTCATCACACCACTCCCAGCGTTGTTCTCGGCGCGATCGCGGTGCGCCGGCCGGCTCTGCCTGATCCTGCCAGGCTATGCACCCCCGACCGTCTTTGAGTACATATCGGGGAAGCGGCCTTGCGGGTCGTAGCGACTCTTCAGTGCGGCGTAGCGGGCGCCGCCGTAGAGGGCATCGAATTGCTCCCGGGAGTAGTAGGCGGTCGAGTACAGGCTCTTGCGCCCGTCCAGGCGTGTCACCTCGTCCTCGATCAGGCGGTTGACCCGGCCATCCTCGGGGTGCCCGTCCGGGCGCGGCACCGTCGACCAGAATCCGACGTTGACGTAGGTCGTTCCCGCCTCGAATTCGTACAGGGGCCAACGCCGATCCGGGTCCCGCTGTTGCAGGGGGCAGATCCAGACCGGACTGATCCCGACCTGTTCGTGGAAGAACGAGAGGAACTCCTCCAGACGCGACAGCGGCACTTCGATGTCCTGCACGACGCGCTCCCGCGGCGGAAGCCCACGCGCGGCGGAGATCCGGTCGGCCACATCGAAGCGCCGGTCGAGGGCGACAAGCTTCCAGTAGGCGTCGCTGCGCAGATATCGGCGCGGCCACACAGTGCGAATCAGGGGGTTCTGCGCTCCGAATGCCCGCGAGCACCAGAACCAATCGGTATCCCATCGCCACAGATAGTCCTCCATCGAGAGGACATCGTGGGGGCGCTGATTCAGCGACTTGTAGTAGATGTGCCGGCCCGTGTAGTCCGATGGCACCTGGTCAGGACGGTCTGTGTAGGTGCCCAGGGTCAACACGATCGAGCCGGGGCCGAAGACCGTGCCGTCGAGGTAGTCCACGGCTGTGCCTTGCCACGCCCGGTCCGCGACGATGCGGGCGATGGTGTCCGACGCCGTCGCGGCATTGAGCTGGCGCAGGTGGCGCAGCCGGACGTAGGGAGCCGCTGGCTCCAGTTCGATCTCGAGCCGCAGGGCATATCCCAGCGATCCGTAGGAGTTGGGGAAGCCGAAGAAGAGTCCGCGATGCTCGTTGTCCGGTGTCGCCAAGATGACATCGCCGGTCCCCGTGAGGATCTCCATAGCCGTCACCGATTCGTGCGGGCACCCGTTGCGGAAACTGGCCGCCTCGATCCCCAGACCGGTGACCGCGCCACCCAAGGTGATCGTGCGCAACTGCGGGACGCACAGCGGCACCAGACCGTGCTGCACCGTGGTGGACGCGAGGTCCTCATAAGTCGTCAGACCACCCACGACTGCGCGACGGCGCGCACGATCCACGACCTCCACACCGGCAAACGATGAGAGGTCCAGCTCGCTGCTCGCGGGCCGGCGAGCGCGGAAGAGGTTGGACGTACGTTTGGCCAGGCGGACCGGCTGTCCCGCAGGGATGGCACCAAGCCCCGCGGCCGCGGCCCGCGCACGCGGGTCCACCCGGGGCAGGCTCGAGGAAGCCTCAGTGAGCAGCGGTGCTCGTGCGGGGATCACTGAATCAGCCTATGGTGCGTGAACGAACCGTCCACCCGGAAGAGAGGACTCAGCGCGAGATCAGATCGCACGAGCGACGATTGCGGCCCACGTGTGTGCGAGCACACCGACAGCCCGCACAGCTGAAGCCCATCCTGGGGAAAGACGGAGACGACGACGCGAAAGGTGCACCATGCGAGCCATCTGGAACGGAGCAGTTCTTGCCGAGTCAGACGACACCGTCGTCATCGAGGGCAACCACTACTTCCCCCATGAATCGTTGAACGATGCCTACTTCAGCGCGTCGTCGAAGACCAGCGTGTGTCCGTGGAAGGGACGCGCGTCCTATCTCGACGTCGAAGTGGATGGCCGCACCAACCCCGCCGCCGCCTGGACGTACTCGACCCCGTCGGCCGCCGCCGCCAGCATCGCCGGCCGCGTCGCGTTCTGGAAAGGCGTTCGCGTCGAAGGGGACGCACCGACCACCGGTAGCCTCTTGGACCGGTTGGCAGGGCGCAGGGCGTAGGACCCCGGGCGCAACGGCGCAACGGCGCAACGTCGTCGACACACATGCGACGGACGAACTGGTCGGCCTACCTCGACGACTTCCATCGCAAACACCCCGCCATCACTGAGCGGGCGCTGCACCACGCTCGCCACCCTCGGCTGGGAACCGCCTACGAGTGGCTGGCCGCGGCATCCCCCGGCGATGCCGGCGACGTCGTGGACCTGGCATGCGGATCATGTCCCGTGCAGCAGCACATGCGGTACCGCAGCTACGTAGGCATCGACCGTTCCGAGGCTGAGTTGCACGCCGCCCACACAACCGGCCGCGGCCCGGTGGTTCTCGGGGATGTCACTGATACTCCTGTGGCGCCGGGCAGCGCGGACACAGTGGTCATGTCCATGGCCCTGATGCTGGTTCCGTTGGCGCCGACCCTCGCCGAGGTCAGGCGGATACTGCGACCCGGTGGACGTTTCGTCGCGATCGTGCCAGCCATGCAGCCACTATTGCTCCGGGATCTTCTGACTGCCGGATTGTTGTCCGCGCTGTTGGACGGCCCTGGGTCCATGCCGCACCACCTGCATGCCTCTCCGTTGCGGCATGCGTTGACGCGCGCGGGCCTGCGACCGGTCAGGGCCACCCGCGCCCGGTTCCCGTTCCCGATGAACACTCCCGCTGACGCCCACCTTGCGGTGGAGTCCCTATACACACCCGGGCGAAGCTCGGCTCAACTGCGGCGCGCCTCCTCCGTACTCCAGCGCTTGCCCGCGGGACTCGACCTGCCCGTACCGCTGCTACGGGTCACCGCGGTCCGGGCAGCCGCCTAGGTGCGGGTCACCGCGGTCCGGGTGGCTCGATGGTCGCGGGTCACGCAGGTGCGCCCAGACGTTGACCATCGACGAACACCTCGAGGTCGGTCGACTTCTCGGGCCAGAAGGAGACCAAGCCAGCCACGTTGCGGGCCTCGTCGAAGGGCGCGTCGTACCCCCACACGACATCGTCGAGGGTCTGACTGCCTACCTGCAGCGACCAGTAGCGGGCGCTGCCCTTGTACGGGCAGTGCGTGATGAGCTCCCGCTCGGTCAACAGGTCCATGCGCACGTCGGTGCGGGGCAGGT
>Ga0316197_10004361_pt1 | contig 10060 bp, 3 predicted proteins | sample OudBiesiAoxic_MG_FD_204939 | JGI IMG/M metagenome (GOLD analysis project Ga0316197, IMG submission 204939) | Coastal sediment microbial communities from Oude Bieten Haven, Netherlands - site A oxic | ecosystem: Environmental > Aquatic > Marine > Coastal > Sediment | place: Netherlands... | reverse complement strand
CCTTCTGACAGGGCAGATTCCAGATCAGATCGGCAATCTCGCGAACCTCGAGGATCTGCATTTGGCCAACAATCAGCTGACGGGGCCGATCCCGCCCCAACTCGCCAGTGCCACGAATCTCAGGTGGCTGCACGTTGGCGACAACCAGTTGTCAGGCGCGATTCCGCTCCAGATCGGCAACCTCAGCAACCTGCAGTTCATCTATCTTCAGCGAAATAACCTGACGGGCCCAATCCCGAACGGAATCGGCAATCTCAGTAATCTGGAGTCCCTCAGCCTTTATAGCAACCAGCTTTCGGGGCCGATACCACCACAGCTCGGGAACCTCATTGCATTGAAATGGTTGAATTTAAATTACAATCAGCTGTCAGGGACAATCCCAGTTCAATTGGGTAACATCGGCACCCTTCAATCGCTTGCGCTCTACGGTAATCAGTTGATTGGGACGATTCCAGAGGAGCTTGGTGATGTCACACTGCTCAATTATTTGAATCTCGGCAATAACCTGCTGAATGGGATCATCCCCGCGGACCTTGGCGACCTGAGCAACCTTGAGATGCTGATTCTCGACAACAATCAGTTATCAGGCCTGATTCCCGCCCAACTGGGAAACCTCCCCAAACTGATATACCTCAACCTGCAATTCAATTTGTTGGCTGGACCAATACCGATGGCACTTAGCAATCTTTCAAACCTGAAGCAGATGTTGCTGTCGCAAAATCAACTATCCGGAGGAATACCAGAGTCGCTAGGCGATCTTGATCAACTCGAAGTTCTTTCATTGTCATCCAACCAACTGACCGGCACAATCCCGTCGCGGCTCGCCGACCCGCCAAACTTAAGTTGGCTGGCTCTTGGAGCAAATCAGCTATCTGGTTCGATCCCAGTGGAAGTTGGAGGGATCACAAATCTGAGGTACCTCGGACTTCCGTTCAATCAACTCTCGGGCACGATTCCCTCAGAGCTCGGAAACCTCGGTAGCCTGGAGTACCTGTATCTCAACGGCAATCAATTGTCTGGCACGATCCCGCCCCAGCTCGGCAACCTCGGAACCCTGCTGGAACTGCTTCTTGACCAGAATCAGATCACGGGCAGCATCCCACCAGAACTCGAAGACCTTTCAAATCTTGTATTCCTCGGTCTCGGGAACAACCGTATTTCCGGCACGATCCCGTCGCAAATTGCCAACCTCACGAATCTAATATCACTAAAACTTCAAGGCAATCGATTGGAGGGACTGGTCCCTAGCACCTTCGACAACTTGACGAATCTGCAAAGTAACGGCTTAGATATTCGATGGAACGCCCTGCTCAGCCCCAACCCCGCGTTGACGGTTTTCTTGGATTCCAAACAGGATGGCGGTGACTGGCGGAGCACGCAGACAGTGCCACCTACGGTCGTGACCGCGAGTGGATTTACTTCCGATTCCGTGGTGCTGTCATGGGCACCAGTAACGTACACGGGAGATGCTGGTGGTTACGAAGTACTTCACTCCTCGAATCCTGGCGGACCCTATGTGACGAACGGCATTCGTACGGTCGACAAGACCGTGAGTTCGATCGTGGTGAGTGGCCTGAATCCAATGACACCTTACGTCTTTGTGGTGCGAACCGTCACCGATCCTCACGCAAACAACCAAAACACCGTGATGAGCAGCCTCACCTCGGAGGAATCGGCCACTACCTTGAGCCCGCTGGTAATCACGACATCATCGCTTCCGTACGGTGCCGTCGGGTCTGCGTACGTACCCTACACCCTGACAGCTGCTGGTGGTACGGGCCCATACAGCTGGGGGATGGCGCCGAACTCAGGGCCACTGCCTGATGGGCTCGGGTTGAGTGCATCTGGAATCATCACCGGTACCCCGACGGCCAGTGGGAGCTTCGATATTAGGGTACGGGTCACGGATGCTACGCGGTCCGGCGAAAAAACGCTGAACATTCAGGTGGTCCCCTCTGGCGGGGGACACGTTATCCTCGATCAACCGGCAAACTCGACCGCTGGCCAGCCGATTCCCGATTTCAGGGTGCTGCTATTGGACCAGGCAGGTTCGAAACTGCCCGGTTACACAGTCAGCCTTGCTATCGGAAACTCTGCCTGCGCAAGTGCCACATTGTCACCACCGACGCCGATTGTCGTCGTTGCGGATGGCGACGGCATCGCCACGTTCTCAGGAATCAGCATCGACCGCGGAGGGTACGGATTCACTCTTGAAGCCACGTCGACAATTTTGGCTTCGACAGTTTCGACCGAGTCCGAACCCTTTGGACTTCAGGGCTTCTGCGAGGCGACATCGATGGGATCGGCTCGCCTAGGCGCCACCTTGACACGGCTTGCCGACGGAAGGGTTCTTGTCGTGGGCGGTGCGAGCCAGGCTGACAGCTTCACCCCGCCTCACGCGAGCGCCGAGATCTTTGATCCGGCGACGGGGAACTGGACTGCAACCGGAAGTCTCAACGTTGCGCGGTCGCTGCACACAGCAACACTGTTGGCGGACGGCAGGGTGTTTGTCGCTGGAGGTTCGGCGAGTCCTCTCCCGGCTTCTGGGGCAGCACTGACGAGCGCGGAGATCTTCGATCCGACGATCGGGTCCAACGGGCTCTTCCTGCCGGCTGGATCTCTCACCGTCGCACGCATGGCTCATACCGCGACCCTTTTGTCCGACGGAAGGGTGCTGATCGCAGGAGGTCGCGGCTCAGCAACCGTACCGCCGCCGTACCACAACACCGGCGAAATCTACGATCCCGCAGGCGGAGGCTCATTCACGCTTGTGGGCGACCTTATGGCGACGCCCAGGGACAGTCATCGCGCCACTAGGTTGAACGACGGCCGGGTGCTGCTCGTCGGCGGACTCTCTGCGCCGTTCGCATATCTGAGTAGCGCCGAGGTCTTCGACCCGGCGGGGCTCGGTGGTTTGGGAGAGTTCACCAACACCGGCAGCATGACTTCCAGCCGCATCAACCACACCTCGACACTCCTCGATGATGGGCGCGTATTAGTCGCGGGCGGGAGCGACGGCAGCGGTACGGTCGCCTTTGCAGAGATTTTCGACCCATCAATTCTTGGTGGCAGCTTCTTAGGCCCAATCGCCATGGCGGGACGCGAGAATCACTCGGCAGCCCGGACTCCGAGTGGCGAAATCGTGCTGATGGGCGGGAGGGCGGTTAGCCCCCCCTTCGACGTTCTACTTGGAAGTGTCGAGATCTTTGATCCAGGTACGGCTGCATTTTCATCTGCCCATAGTCTGATCACGGCACGTCAGCATCAATTGACTACCGAGCTGGCAGATGGTCGCCTGCTTGTGGCAGGGGGCACGCCCCTCGCCTCTAATGGATTCACAGCGGCGGAGGTCTTTTGGCCCATGGGTGGCGAGACTCTGTGGGTCCTCCAATCTGGATCCTCGGCCACCGAACGGGCTTCTGGGATTGCGGCTCACACCTCGGGAGTTTACATCACGGGACGCACCGACGGGACCCTCCCGGGGCAGACCAGCGCAGGTGGTTCTGACGTCTTTGTTCGGAAATACGATCAAAACGGCAGCGAAGTCTGGACTCGACAGTTTGGGAGTTCAGGTGCCGACCAGATCGCGGATGTGTTTGTCGATGCCTCGGGCGTCTATTTGGCTGGAGCAACTCAGGGGATTCTCCCCGGCCAGGCCACTTCTGGCGCCCAGGACGCCTTCTTGCGGAAATATGACCTCTCGGGAACCGAGGTTTGGACCCGTCAGTTCGGATCCACCGAAAACGACGGGTCACTCGGAGTTGTCGTCAACGAATCCGGAGTCTTCGTGGCAGGCTACACATCCGCTGCGCTTCCGGGCCAGGTGAGTGCCGGAGGCAATGACGCCTTTGTTCGAAAGTACGATTATGACGGTTTCGAACTCTGGACCCACCAGTTCGGAAGTGCCGCTTCCGACTGGGCTGCTGAGATCACGACCGATAACTCGGGAGTCTTCGTGCTAGGGTCAACCTACGACACCCTCACCGGTCAAACCAGCTCGGGTGAGGTAGACGCCTTTGTCCGAAAATACGACTTTGCCGGCGGGGAGCAATGGACCCGGCAGTTCGGTACCTCGACGATTGACACAGCTCGTGGAGTTGCCGTCGACCCCTCGGGCGTGTACATCTCCGGTTACACCTACGGTACGTTTCCAGGCCAAACAAGTTCGGGCGCAGCCGACGCCTTTGTACGCAAGTTCGATCTCTCTGGTACCGAAATCTGGACACGACAATTTGGATCAGCGGCAGATGAATTGGCCTACGGAGCAGCGGTCGACGCATCCGGCGTGTTTCTCGCCGGACCCACCCGGGGGACACTTCCAGGTCAGACAAATGCAGGGGCTTATGATGCATATATTCGGAAATTTGATCACGGTGGCACAGAACTTTGGACACGACAGGTAGGGAGTTCCGCCGACGACCTGGATAGCGAGATCTCAGTGGATTCATCAGGTGTTTACCTGGTGGGTTCCACGAAAGGCACGCTCCCCGGCCAGACGAGTTCGGGGGACGATGACGTGTTTGTGGTGAAGTTCGTGCCGTAGCAACTGCCGACAGGTTTGGGTTGAAGATTTCGGGTTGCCCCAGCGAAGGGTTTACCTGAAATCAATCCGGCGGCGGGCATCCGTAACCAGCGGGTCTCCGCCGCCGCTTTCTTTGATCTCGAGGAATGTCCGGTAGGATTCGACAGCAGCGGGGCTGCCGAGGCCTTCCTGTGCCCGACCCAGCCAGTAGTAGACCTCCGGAAAGTGGTGATAGCTGGGGACGTCGTCAAGGTGGAGTGAAGTCGCCTCGCCGCGGCGCTTGAGACAGGTTTCGAACTCTGAGTACGCTTCGGTGTAAGCCTCTGCAGCCAGGTACGCCCGCCCGAGCAGGTACCGTCCTGTCCAGCAGTCGATGATTCCCTGCGCTGAGTTGAACAGACCGATAGCCCTCTGCGTTTCTCCGTTTCCGAGCGCAACCTGGCCTTCGATGAGCTTGGCGAGCACCCGGGGCTCAGGCTCGAGTTGGTCGCCCAGCTCCTCGGACAGCTCGAGCGCCCGTTCGGTGAAGCCGGCATCGATCAGGACGTCGGCAGCCGCAAAAAGGATGTTGTGACGCCGGCTGATGGCGAGGGCCTCGTTTGTAGCGGCGAGAGCCTCAGCCTGGTCACCCTGCTGGAGCCAGAGCGGCGCCAGCATCATCAGCTTTCTGGCCGCCTCTGAACTGAACTCGGTCGCCTTGTCACCCGCAATGCCATTTTCCAGGAGGTCGGCAGCCTCGACCAGCTTGCCCTGGAAGAGGGCGAGGTCCGCCGCGCCGGTGGCGGCGAGCGAGGCCCCGTACGGGCTGACCTGCCGCAACCGATCATAGACGTTTGTGGCACCCGCGAAATCACCGCGATCGATCAGGGCCATCGCCTCGGGGACGTAAGCGGTCTCGTACGAGGGATTCGCGGTGTGAACGACCTCCGCCTCGCGGGCGGCGGTTTCGAAGTCACTCGCATACATGGCGTAGAGCGCGAGGTTGGCCCGGGTGAGAACATTTTCCGGGTGGGCGTTGGCGGCCTGTCGTCCGATTTCGAGGACCTTCGGCATGTCGCGGCCGTAGAAGTAGGCAAAGGCAAGGTTCGAGGGGCCGGCGGGATCGGAGGGGAACTCCCGCACCAGCGCTTCGTACTGTTCGGCCGCCGCCTTGAAGTTTCGAGTCAGCAGGTAGTATCCGCCTCGAGTCCGGTACTTCTCCCGATCGGTCATCCGGTCGATGCGGGAGAAGGCCTCCTCGTAGTATTTCCTCGAATCCTCCAGCTGGTTCAGGTTCAGGTAGCAGACGGCCAGACCCGCGTAGGCGCGACCGAAGTTGCTGTCGAGCTGGATGGCGTGCCGGTAGACCGGGGCGGCTTCCCGCCACTTGCCCACCGCCATCAGGTCTTGCGCCTGAGCGTATGCGCGGGCGGCTTCAAGAGAGGCGGTGGTGAAAGTCTCCTCGGCGGCGAGTTCGACCGACTCGGGAACCGTGTCACCCAGGGCCCGGCGAATACGCACCGTCAGCCTGGCAACCGCCGGCAGGACCTGATCCCTCCTTTGAACCTCAGTGTCGTGGCTTACGATGGATTCGCCGGTGAGGCCGTCCATGGCCTCGGCTACGATCAGGTAGCCCGGGTCTGTCGGTGCAATAGAACCGGTGATCACGACACTGATGGCCTCACGCTGGGCCACAAGACGGGCTGTCTCGGAATCCAGGTGAGCCCCTTCGCCGCGGATTTGCTCCGCTACCTGACGAGCGCGTCCACGTCTATAAGAGCTGATGAACGGTGCGTCTTCGAGTCCGATGGCGAGGGCCTGCTCGAGGGCACCATCAAAAATCTCGTCTCCGGTATCGTTCTGGAAATCCGCGATCAGGACGGAAATGGGTTCGGGAATTTCGGCCGAAGCGGGGTCCGCGCCGCGCGGCAATAACCGCAGTCCTGCCACGACGATGATCGCCGCCAGAATCATCGCGGCGGCAATCCCGATGGTATGGATTACCTTCCTCTTCGGGGGCGTCAGGGCCTGGCTCAAACCCGAGAGGAGATCGGAGATCTCGGCCGCGCTCTGGTACCGATCCTCGGGATCTTTGGCGAGGGCCCGGTCGTGGATCTCGAACAGCTCCTGGGGGATCTTGCCCTCTTTGTTGTCGGGTGCCGGCGGTGGTTCGGCCATGATGGCGCTCATGGTTTCGGGAGCGCTCGGACGGGCGAAAGGGTGCTTTCCGGTCAGCATCTCGTGGAGGACGATACCGAAAGAGAAAACGTCACTTTTCGGTGTCAGGGGCAGCGCCCGTAACTGTTCGGGCGACATGTAGGAGAGGGTGCCGAGGGTGACGCCACGGCCTGTTAGGTCGTCGCTCGTGGCCGTCAGCGCGGAGGTATCCATGTTCCCGGCCGTAAACACTTGCTTGGCGAGACCGAAGTCCAGCACTTTGGCGTGGCCCTGGCTCGTGAGCATGATGTTCGACGGTTTGAGGTCACGGTGAATGATGCCGTGCTCGTGAGCGACACCAAGGGCCTCGGCGATTTCGGCAGCCGTGGTGATCACTTCCTCGAGTGACATCGGTCCCCGGGCGATGCGGGAGCTGAGGCTCTCGCCCTCGATGTACTCCATCGCGATGAAGGGTTCGCCACCGACCTCGCCGGTCTCGTAGATCTTGCAGATGAAAGGGTCGTCAATGGCAGCGGCCGATTTGGCTTCTCGGAGAAATCTGGTGCGCGCGACCGGATCCTGGATGGCGTCTTTGGCCAGGAACTTGAGGGCCACCCTGCGGCCGAGGACGGTGTCTTCGGCGAGAAAGACCTCGCCCATCCCGCCCTTGCCTAGGGGCCGTAGGATCGTGTAGTGACTCAGCGATTGACCCGAGTCCACCATAATCAGTTGGTAGCCTCCACCGGATCTCGATTTCGCCTATTTCTTGAAACGAAGTCTAGCACGCGGTGCTGGGTGTCCGGGGCACTTTCTCTTTGTGCAGGAATCGGATACTTTGCGGTTGCGACGGTGAAAAGCGCGGGAGGGCCGAGATGCAGAGGGTAGGACACGTCCGGGTCATCGCGATTCTCGGGTTGTTGGCATCAGTTGTCTCGTGTTGTAACGACCTTAAACAGCCGGCGGTTGAGGGACTGCCTTACGAGGCTGCGACCTTCGAGGTTGAAGGCGATGCGGCCTTAATGTACGGGGTGATTGACCACACGACGCCGGGCGTCGTTCAATCCCTTGTCGACGACCATCCGGAGGTGACGCGAATCGTCATGGTGGATGTTCCGGGCTCCGACGATGACCCGGCGAACCTCAAGGCCTCACGCTTGGTGAGGGAGCACGGTCTGACGACTGTGGTGCCCTCGAACGGAGTCATCGCCTCGGGAGGCGTCGACTTCTTCACCGCCGGGAAATACCGTGTGGTCGAACCGTGCGCCAAGCTCGGCGTCCACTCGTGGGACGAGGACGGACCCGACGGTGGCATCATCCTCGGCAACGAGGTGCCACGGGACCACGAGATCCACACGATGTTTCTCGACTTCTACCGGGAGATGGGGATACCGGAGGACTTCTACTGGTTCACCCTCGAAGCGGCGCCGCCGCAGCGAATCCACTGGATGAGCGATGAGGAGATCGTCCTTTATGGCCTCGTGACGGAGGGCGTGCAATGAGGGCTGTGATCGAAGAGACCCTCCGGAGGATCGCTCCCCATGTTTGCCGCACCGAATGCCGGCGGTCGCCGGCGCTCAGCGAAAAAGTGGGTGCTGAAGTCCATCTCAAACTCGAGAATCTCCAGGACAGCGGGTCGTTCAAGCTCCGCGGCGTCATCAACAAGGTCCTCTCACTGACCGAGGAGGACTCGCAGAAGCTCCTGGTTGCGGCATCCACCGGCAACCACGGTGCAGCATTCGCCCATGCGCTAGAGCTCTTCGGTCTGCGCGGCAAACTCTTCATGCCGAAGACCTCGGCGGCGGTCAAGGTCGAAAACGTGCGCTCCACCGGGGTGCCCTTCGAGCTGGTGGGTGAAGACTGCATCGAGGCCGAGGCACACGCCGCCGCCTTCGCGCGATCGGAGGGGCATGTCTGGATTTCACCGTACAACGATCTCGAGGTGGTTCACGGCCAGGGCACCGTTGCGGTCGAGCTGGCGGAGCAGTTGGGAAAGATCGATGCGGTCCTGGTCCCGGTCGGCGGGGGGGGGCTGATCTCTGGAATTGCGGGTTATCTGAACGCGGTGGATCCGTCGATCGAGATCATCGGTTGCCAGCCAGTCAATTCCTGCGTGATGCACCGATCGATCATAGCCGGCGAGATCCTGGATATCGAAAGCCTGCCGACCATATCTGATGGCGTTGCAGGCGGTATCGAAGCGGGGTCGATCACCTTTGACCTCTGTCGCCGTCACGTCGACAGCTTCATCGTCCTCGAGGAGGACGAGATCATCGCCGCGATGCGTCTCCTCCATGAAGAGGAAGGCGTCACGGTAGAGGGTGCTGCGGCGCTGTCGACGGCGGCCGTCCTCAAGGAGAAGGATCGGTTCGCTGGACGACGGGTCGCCCTGATCGTTTCCGGAGGCCGGGTGGACGAGGAGACGATGGCGAGTGTTCTGAAGGTGGGCTGAAGCCCGCCGTACAACAACACGGGGTCCAACGTAGGGTGGGCCTTGGCCCACCTTCTGGCCTCGAGAATAGTGGTGGCCTGAAGCCCACCCTACGGCCCAATATCAAATTTGCAGGACGCCATTCCCGGAGGCGCCAAGTTCGCGGAAGCGCTCCCACAGACCAAACGCCTCGACGCGGGCGGCTCTGGCAATCTCGAGCGGGTCCAGAGTCGTATGACGGAAATCCTCGAGGAGAACGCGTCCACGGGCGATCGTGTGGCGTACCGGCGCCTCCGAGGCTCCATAGACGAGATGACCGAAGAGATTCTCCGGCCCGATCGGTGTCGGCGGCGGACTGTCCACGACGCAGATGTCAGCCGGTGCGCCCGGGGCTAACTCGCCGAGAAGGGGCTCGTCGAAAAAACGACGTGCAACGACTGCGTTGTTGCGGAGGAGAGAGGGGTGAGCTGTAAAGCCGACCGTGGGGTCTTCCCGCCCGGCACGCTGAACGAGGAATGCCGCGCGCAATGCCCGCAGTATCGCAGACGACATGCCGTCGGTGCCGAGACCGACCGTGCAACCCTCGGCGGCAGCTCGCTCGACGTCGAGACGTCCAACACCATTGTTGGCATTCGATTCGGGACAATGCACCAGCGTGGAGCCGTTCCGGGAAACCACGGCGCGGCCCTCGGAGGTGAGGTGCACGCCGTGTATTAGCAACGCTTGATCGTCGAGGAAACCACGTTGCTCGAGCCTGGCAAGCGGCGACGCGCCGTAGGCGACCTCGGAAACCTGGAAATCGATCGGGTCCTCGGCGAGGTGGATATGGCAGCCGACATCACCGGGACGTCGCAGGGCGGCCTCGTCGAGGGTGTCGTCCGAAACCGTGAAGCTCGCGTGCAGGCCGAGAGTGCCGCGAATTCGAGGGTGGTCTCTGTATGAGTCGATGAACCGAAGGTTTTCGACCAGACCGG
>Ga0316197_10004360_pt1 | contig 10060 bp, 6 predicted proteins | sample OudBiesiAoxic_MG_FD_204939 | JGI IMG/M metagenome (GOLD analysis project Ga0316197, IMG submission 204939) | Coastal sediment microbial communities from Oude Bieten Haven, Netherlands - site A oxic | ecosystem: Environmental > Aquatic > Marine > Coastal > Sediment | place: Netherlands... | reverse complement strand
ATCGCCGCCTCCTGGTGGCCCGACCCCTACGTCTTCGACATCTACGAAGAACACTCTGTCAAAGCCATCTTCAACGTCTGCGAGTTCGACAACCGCCAAGACATCCCCGCCCAGTTCGACTACCACTTCATCCACGTCCCAGACTACGGCGTGCCCAGCGACCAGCAGCTAGATCAATTCATCAAGCTCATGAACCAACACAACGCCGCTGGAGAACCAGCCGTCGTCCACTGCGTCGCCGGCTGCGGCCGTACCGGACAATTCATCATCGCCTGGTGCGCCAAAGCCGGGTTCATTCCAGCACAAACCGATCCCGTAGACTGGATCCGCGCGCGCCGAAAATGCTGCCTAGAAACCGGCGCACAAATCGAATGCGCCCGCCGCCTCACCAAGAAATTCCGCAACAACAAGAGTTAGATCAACCGCCCGGCTAACCGCCCTTCTTCTCGTTCTGACCAACCGCCAACAAGTGATGGCGAGTGCGAAAATACAGCACCCCATTCACCAGCGCCGGCGTCGCCATGCAATCCTCACCCAGGGTCTGCTTCCCCAGCTTCTTAAATTCATTGTCCACCGCCACAATGTACACATGCCCATCCTCCGTCGGGTAATAGAGCTTCGTCCCATCCGAAACCGGCGACGCCGTCGAGCCAAAACCCGAGCGCCCATCTCGCAAGCGCTCTAGGAAAAATCGCTCGCCTCCCACCGCATCGAAGCAGCTCATCACCCCCGAGTCCGTGCAGCAGAAAAGATATTCTCCTACCACAATCGGCGTCTGCATGTAGTTCCCCCGCCGCCGCTGCCACCACGTGACCGCCGCGCCACCCTCCTCCGGATCCACCTTCCCCTCCGCATCCGCGCGGATCGCATAGATCGGCGCCAACTTGCCATGTGCATTGGTGATGAACACATGATCCTTCGCAGAGATCGGCGTCGGCACCGGAATGTCCCCACCGCCACGCAACCACCACACCGGGTTGCCAGTTTCGAAATCATACCCACCGATGTGTTGGTAACCATTCACCACGACCTGCGTCTTCCCGCCAACGCGCACGATTGTCGGCGTCCCCCAAGTAGGAACCTCATCACGCTCCGTCTTCCAAATCTCCTCACCAGTCCCCACCTTGTAAGCCGCGATGAACGAACCCTCCTGCACATCACATTGCACCAACACCCGCCCCTCATGAATCACCGGCGAACTCGCAAAGCCCCACTGCGCCTCCTTCATTTTAAAGTAACCCGAGTCCAGCACCCCAAAATCCTTCGACCAGAGCAACTTCCCCTCCCGGCCATAACAATACATCCCCTCCGAACCAAAACTCGCCACCACATGCTTCCCATCCGTTGCCACCGAAGGATTCGCATGACTCGCCTTCGGGTGACGCTTCACCGCCGGAATCCCTTTATAAGCCTCCATCTCCCAGCGAGTCTTCCCCGTTTGCCGATCAATACAAAGCACCCGCCAACTCTGCTCCCCATCATCCGCACTCGATTTGATATCACCATAAAGCCCCACCTTCAGCTTCGCCTCATCCCCTTCACTCGCCACCGCCGTCGTCAAAAACAAATCATCCCCCCACACCACCGGCGAAGACAAACCCAAGCCCGGCACCTCCACCCGCCAGAGCACATTCTTACCACTCTCCACATCCCACTCCGCGGGAGCCTCCTGACGCGTATCCAGCCCTGCGGCAAAAGCACCACGATAAGAAGACCACTGCACCGGCTCAGCCGCCCTCAGACCATTGGAAAGAGCCGCCAGAACCAACAGAATGAGATAACGCTTCATGCGGAAGCACTAACACCTCCGACCACAAATCGCACGTCAAAACACATCCCCCTTCGGCTTTCGGTAGCAATGCGGGCGCGACAATATGGGCAAGATCGAATTGGGATATCAGGCACTCATTTTTGCCGCGGACGATGGGCTTGCTGAAGGCATATTCTCGGATTCGTAACCGAGTGGGGAATCTTAATTGATGGTTTGCCCGCTAAGTTGCGTGAAGAGACGCGAAGGCCATAGGTCTGGAACAAATTGGAGGCAGAGCCCGAGCCTTAGCGAAACTTAGCGCTCCTTCGCGGGCAAAAGAATGCCTGCTTAGCCACTGATCGATCGCTTAATAAACTAGCGCATTGCACTCCCTTCATCCCCGCCCGATAGGCGTCTAGAGACGCCGGCGTAAGAAATGCAATTCCTCAGCAATGGAACAGAGAGGAACGGGACTTCGGAGGGGGGATCTTGAACTGGATCTGGGCGGCGGGCGGGAAACGGAGTCGTCACAAACGGTTTTGTGACCCGCGAGTGGCGCGGAGCTTTCGAATCGTTCGGAAAGTATTCGCTTTCACCCACGCCAACCTTCGCTATGCTGTGGGGGATCAATTGCAACGCACAGATATTATGGACTTACTTGGAAAAGATGGTGGAGATTTGCTGGGAATGGCTCAGGAACTCATGCAGAAGAACGGCGGTCTCGCGGGGCTGAAGGGGAAGCTCGACGGAGCAGGCCTCGGCGATGCGATCGGATCGTGGATCGGTACTGGCGAGAACCAGGAGGTGGACGCCAACCAGCTGGCCGGGGCGCTGGGTCAGGATCAGATCCAGGGACTGGCCGACAAGGCCGGGCTGGATGTCGGCAAGCTTCTACCCATGCTATCCACCCTGCTGCCGCAAATCATCGACAAGATCACGCCCGACGGCGACGAGGCCGGAGCAGATGCCAAGCTGGCCGACAAGGATAGCCTGCAGGGCACGCTCGATGGTCTGCTGAAAGGCGGGCTAGGGAATCTGCTCGGGTAGAGGGGGGGCGCAGTGTCGCACCGGATGGGATTTGGAGGGGGTAACCCATCCCGATTCCGACATCATGTGATCGCGTGAGGTCAAAATACTCAGCGGAACCTAGAAACGCTGCTGTTTCAGCACCGGACGACGGCCTCAGACGCCCCATCTCAGCCGACCTCTCCGCTGGCGAATCCTGTTCTCCCTGTAGCATGTCCTCGAAGGTGCGCTCCGTTTCCAGTATCAGGATCCATGAGTTTCGTCCTCCACCACTGGCAGCCCTTCTTCCTGATATTGTCCGGATTGGTGAACCGCAGGCAGCACGAGATCATCGAGTTCCAGAACGCGCAGATCCGGGCTCTGATGGACAAGATGGGCAGGGGGAGGATCCTCCTCACCGACGAACAGCGGCGTGTCCTGGCAACCAAGGGCAAGGCGATCGGCCGAAAGGCGCTGATGGAGCTGACCACCATCGTCACGCCTGACACGATCCTGCGCTGGCATAGGTGGCTCATCGCCGAGAAGTGGGACTACAGCGCGCGCCGAAGGAAGGCCCCCAGACGACCGCCGGTCCCCGACGAAGTTGCCCGCCTCGTCCTGCGCATGGCAGAGGAGAATCCCACCTGGGGCTACGATCGGATCCAGGGCGCGCTGGCCAACCTCGGCCACGAGATCTCCGACACCACCGCCGGGAACATCCTCGTCGCCATGCGCCTGAAGACGCGCCGGGTGGGGATTGCGGGCATGAACGCGAACCCGGACGGGGACTGGGTCAGACAGATGGCGCGGAACCTGACCGCCAGCGGTGGCTTCCTCGCAGGGGCGAGTCACGTCCTCGTTGACCGGGACACCAAGGTCCTGCCGCTTCGCACCTACGTGGAAGGAATGACCGACACGGACCTTGTCCTGTTGCCGGCCAGGAGCCCGAATCTGAACGTCCATCTCGAGCGCTACATGCGCCCGATGAAGTCCGAGTGTCTCGACCGGATGATCTTCTTCGGCCGATGATCGCTGGCGCGTGCTTTGGGGCAGTTCATCGCCCACTACCGCGGGGAGCGGAACCACCAGGGCTTGGGTAACAAGATCATCGAGCCGGACTTCAGTTCAGACGTGAAAGGGGAGTTGCAACGTCGCGAGCGGCTTGGGGGACTGCTGCGCTACTACTACCGGGATGCCGCATAAAATACGGGCGATTCGAGTTTTCGGACTCGACGGGTGAGCTGGGCGAGGGATTGGGCTGCCGCATACGAACTCGCCTGCCTCCCAAGCGGGCTAGACTCAAAGCCTAGCCCACTTGCGGCGTTTGGGAACTACGAGTAGCGTTGCGGGTCGTGTTGTGTGCTCGGATTTGGCTCGTGTGTTTCGCTTCCGCCCTCGTATTGCTTGGGCGTGCAATCGCATTGCCGAGCGACTTTGAAATCACGCCCTTTGTTGGCGGCTTGCGCGATCCGGCGACGATGGCGTTCGCCCCGGACGGCCGGCTGGTTGTGGGCGAGCGGATCACGGGAAAGCTGCGGGTGATCACGGCTTCTGGCCAGGTGTTGGCGGTGCCTTTTTTGACCTTGGATGTGCCGCCGGTGAGACACCGTTCTGGCGGGCTGAGGGGTTTTGCATTTGATCCTGCTTTTCCCGCGCAGCCGTATGTCTACGTTTTCTATACGAAGCAGTTCGCTGACAGTGTCCGACACAATCGCGTGAGCCGTTTCACGGTTTCGGCGGGCGATCCGAACCTTGCGGATGCGGCGAGTGAGGTCGTGCTGCTAGAGCTGCCGTTCAACAGCAGTGCTCTCGGTTCGAGCGGTAGCCACAATGGCGGGGCAGTGATGTTCGGTGGCGATGGGAAACTCTATGTCACGACCGGCGACGGTTGGAATGCGAGCAATGGCTACGGGGCAGGGGACACGGTGCAGAGCCTGAGCACTTTCACGGGCAAGATCTTCCGCATCAATCCCGATGGTTCGATCCCGACCGACAATCCGTTCTACACCCAGGCGACCGGCGACTACCGGGCGATCTACGCGCTGGGGTTTCGCAATCCCTACTCGGCGGCGGTCCACCCGGTGACGGGTGAGATCTTCGTGTTTGATGTTGGCACGGCCAACGGCGGCAACAAGGACCACGTGTTCAAGGTCGGCGCGGGTGAGAACTACAGCCACGATGGCTACGGCGGGATCGGCACGCAGACCGGCACATGGGCGAAGATCGGGACGAGCATCGCCAGTGGTGGGGCGTGGTACTTCGGCAATCAGTTCCCCGCGGCCTATCAGGGTCGACTGTTCGTGACCGCGTGGAAGAAGGGGCTGAAGACAATCGCTTCGGTCACGGATACGACGGTGGCTGATTTTGCTTCGGCTGATGTAAATGATCAAGGGCCGGTGTATCCCTGCGTCGGCCCGGATGGCTCGCTCTATTTTTTGGAGTCGACCTACGAGACCTCTGACGGTCGCATCTACAAGCTGAGTTACACCAATCTGAACCGGGCGCCTACGCCGACGATCTCCCCCAATGGCGGCTCGTTTGCGGATATGGTCTCGGTGGCGCTCGGTGGAACGGCGGTGCGCTACACGCTCGATGGCAGCAATCCAAGTGCCGTCTCGCCATTGTATTCCGCTCCGGTCCCTCTAGTCTCCTCGGCGACACTGAAGGCGCGCTCGTTCAAGTCTGGTTTCGATCCGAGCGATGTGGCGAGCGCGGTTTTCGATGTGCAGCCGAGCTCGCCCCCGCTGTTCACAAACACAATCCCGTCGATCGCCCAGCTCGCCGAACGATTCGTTCACACGGCGACGGCGAGCGGCCTTCCGACGCCGACTTTCTCCCTTGATGCCGGGCCCTTGGGGATGACGGTGAATGCGACGACCGGGGAGATTTTTTGGGTGCCGAACCTCTCCGGCGATGTCCTGGTGACCCTGCGTGCGAGCAATGGGATCGCTCATGACGCAGCGCAATCGATCACGCTCACCGTCGGCAATTTCCTCGCTGCCGCGAATCCTGATCCGGGTCTGCTAACGCAGGGAGGCGTGCGCTACAGCTACTTTGAAGACAGTGCGCGAGCCGAGAGTGCGGGCGTAACGGTGGGACCCAATGTGGGGATTCGCCAGCGCGATGACGAGTTTCGCATTCGCTTCGAGGGATTTCTTGATGTTCCCACCGCGGGCGAATACGAACTGCTCGCCGTGACCGGTGATCGAGCCAGCGTCTCCATCGGCGGCACGGATGTGAGCGGGCAGCCGGTTGATCTGGCGGCTGGCTTGCACGCCATCGTCGTCGACTACATGGAACAAACGGGGGCGCAGGATTTACAGCTGCGCTGGAGCGGACCTGCGCTTCCTGAGCAAGCGGTGCCGAGCAGTTCGCTCTATTACTTCACCACGCCCTACGGCATCTTTATCCGTCCCCAAGCAGCGCCTTATCTCGGGACGTTCCCGCCCGATGAAACAGGCCCGATCCCGGCGCTGCTCTCGGCCACTGGGGCGTTTGAAAATCTCGCCGAGCTGGAGATTGCCGATGGGTTGGTGCCCTACGAGCCTGGAGCGAAGCTCTGGTCGGACGGGGCGAACAAACTGCGTTGGGTTGCCGTGCCGACTGGGACATCGATCGATTTTACCGAGACGGGGGCGTGGACGTTTCCCCCCGGTACGGTTTTCATCAAGCACTTCGAGATCGGCGCGGAGAAGCGGCGCATTGAGACGCGCTTTGAAATTGTCAAAGAAGGCGGCGCATCCTATCTCGTCACCTACCGATGGAGCGAAGATCAAAGCGAGGCGAATCTTGTCGATGCTGCAGGTGACTCGGGTTTGATCACCCTTGCTGGCAAGCAGCAGGCGTGGGAATTTCCGAGTCGTGCCCAGTGTGTGGCCTGTCACAATTCCTCGGTGAACTACGTGCTCGGTGCCAGCACTCGGCAGTTGAACGGCGCCTACGATTTTCCTTCGGGAGTGGAGGACAACCAGCTGCGAACCTGGTCGCACCTCGGAGTGTTTTCCGCGCCGCCCGCGGAGGCATCGCTGGCGGGATTGGATGCGCTGACGGAGATCGACAATGCGGCGGCCTTCTTGGAGCACCGGGTGCGCTCGTACCTCGATTCGAACTGCGCCTACTGCCACAACTCAAATGCCGCGCCGGAGGGAACGAATTTTGTCTTGGAGTTCGATACGCCAATCCATGCTGCGAATGTGATCGATGGGATTGCCGGGCAGAGTCTGGGATTGGGATCGGCCGCACGGGTGATCGCGCCGCGTGATCCACGGCACTCGGTCCTCTATCAGCGTCTAGCCGGGAATGACCCGCCGACGCGCATGCCGCCGGTCGGTCGGGCGATCGTGCACGAGACGGCCCGCGAGGCATTGGTGGAGTGGATCCTGTCTCTGGACGCGTCCAACACGGTGGTCGATGTTGCAGACTACTCGCGTCGTTGGGACTTCGATGGCACGACTGGTGATGGCGTTTGGCGGGACAGTGTCCAGGCGCCGACTTACTCCAGTGGGAAGATCGTCCAGGCGCTAGCATTCGACGGCGTGGATGACGCCGTCGATCTCGGGCCGCTTGACGTGTCGGGCGGCGATGGTTTGACGATCACGTTCTGGTTCAAAGCGGATGATTTCGGCATCAGCGATGCACGTTTTCTCTCTAAGGCGGACGGCCAGTTCGACGATGACCACTACTGGATGGTCAGCACGCTCAACCCGCGTAAGCTGCGCTTCCGCCTGAAGGCCGGAGGGGTGACGTCCAACCTGAGTTCCGCCAACGACACCGTTTCGGCAGGTGTATGGACGCATGTGGCGGCGCGCTACGATGGTGCGACGATGAAGATCTTCAAAGATGGCATCCAGGTCGCCTCGCAAGCCAAGTCTGGGGTGCTGGATACCAGTGGCACGGTGGACGCTGCGATAGGCAACCAACCGACGACGGCCTCAGGCGGGGGGCGTCCCTTCGATGGCTTGATCGATGACATGAGGATCTACCCGCGTGCGCTGAGCGTGGCCGAGATCGGAACGGTCCGCGATGCTGGTGGGACTCTAAACTCCGCGCCGACTGTGCAGATCCATCAACCAGCTGGGGCGATAGGAGCTGGGAACTTTCTCACCCGTGCGGCGGCTGCGAATCTGACTGCGACTGCTGGCGATGCAGAAGACGGTGACCTCTCCGGCAACGTGACTTGGCTCTCGACGTCGGCGGGCGACGTAACGCCTGCGACACTTGCCGATGGTTCGCACACCCTGATCGCGACTGCGCGGGATGCGAATGGCTCGGCCGATAGCCAATTGCTGCGCCTGCATGTGGTGCCTGGATTCGAGGGCTGGGCTGCTGATTTTGGGGTGGCCAATTCGCCGCTGCTCGACACCGACGGCGACGGCCTGACGCTGCTAGAAGATTACGCATTGGGACGGTCGCCGAACCAATCGGATCGGCCGCCGATCGACCTTCATTTCGATGAGGCGATTGAGTCGTTGCAATTGATCTTTCCTGCAAACCCAGAAGCGATTGACCTGCGCTACGAGGTTCAGTTCTCGATGGACCTCGCTGACTATCCTCTGACGCAAGAGTGGGTGCCGCTCGGAGATTCCTTTGGTGGCGGGCCGCCTGGTTCGGTGATCGATCTGGGGGCGGGTGAGTTCCAGATCAGAGCATGTTCACCCTCAAGTGGGGCGGTTCGATCCTTCGGCCGAGTGCGCATCGAGATGCCCTAGTCGCAGTTCGTTGGGGCAACTTTCGCAAGGCTGCGATGCGCCGAAATCGGCAACATTCCACACGCCTTAGGGTCAGAAAAACTCGGCCTCACCCGAAAGAGCACGTATTCTAGCGCGAGTTGATGGGTTCAGACCTGAGTGGGGCTGACTTACGATCATCCGACTTGGATCTCTCAATGGCTCTTGCGGCAACACGAGAGTCAATCGAAGAAGCCGTTGGGAGAGGTCTTGAGGTCGCCTGTAATTACGTAGCAGCCCTTTGTGGCACAATCCGTTGCGCTCTTTCTCGCTCGCTCGACCTTTGCGATTTCCTTATAGGATACTTCCGTCGGAAACCGGCATAGGGAACACGTCAATCGCATTCGAAATGAAGTATGGGTAGAAAAAAGTGAACCCTGTATACGGTTTGCCCCATACATCTCTGAAATCCATGCAGAACGTTGAACTGACAGAGACCATCGAGAGAGAGCTCATTAGCCGAGCGCAGAAGGGTGATGTGGAGGCTTTTTCCAGTTTGATGGAAGGGGTGCAAGCACGGCTGTTGGCTCAGGCGATTGTGTTTTGTAGCGATCCGGACCTGGCTCGCGATCTGGTGCAGGAAACGATGATCGCGGCTTGGAAGAGTCTCAAGCGCTACGACGGATCGTGCCAATTGTTCACCTGGCTGTATGTCATTTTGCAGCGCCAGCATGGGCGGGCGAGAGGATGGTTTTCACGGCGGCTCCCAGCACCCACGGCGGAGCAGATCCTGGCGGGTTCCCGGCGCGAAGCCACTGCGGCCACTGAGAATTCAGAAATCGGTGCCGACGAGTCCGAGATCCTCCGTGCCATCGTCGCGACTCTCCCGCCCAAGCATCAGCAGGTGATTCGACTGCGATTTTACGCCGATGCGAGCGAGGCGGAAACGGCCGGTGCGCTGGGAATTTCGGTCGGCACGGTGAAGAGTCGGCTGCACCACGCTTTGAAAAAACTGCAAGGGATGAGAGAAAAACTGAACCTCTTGCGGACTGGAGATCATTAAACAACAGACAAAAGGATGAATGACGACAAGCAAGACCTGGCCGAGCTGCTCCGAAGCGATGCCAGAAGAATTCGCGAGACCGAGGACTTTGACCCCAGGCTGCACCAAGACACGATGCGGGCGATTCGCCAGATCGAGTCGGGTGACAAGCGAGAGCGAGGCTTCATCTGGTCTCCGCTGAAAGTCTCCGCGACCGCTGTTATTGCCATGATCGCCTGCGTATGGGTGCTGTGGCCGGGGCAGTCCCCCGTGCGACCCAAGGTTCATCCCGGACCGGAGATCGTCCTCGCTCCATCCCCGACTCCCGGTTCAGCGTTCGCTTATCGGCAGGCGCTTATAGAAGGCGAAGACGCTCTGCTGACGATGTTGGATCAGGATGCCCGCGTCGTTCTTCCGAGGTCAGCCGACATGTTCCAATCGAATCGCGGGGCCCCGGATTAAATTTTTTACCCCCCCCCCAACCACTCTTATGAAATACCCAAGCAAATCCTCCATTCTCGTCATCTTCTGCTGTGCCGTCTCCCTGGCACCAGCGGCCGATCTTCAGAGTTCACGGAATACGAACCCGGCTCTGCT
>Ga0316197_10004359_pt1 | contig 10060 bp, 9 predicted proteins | sample OudBiesiAoxic_MG_FD_204939 | JGI IMG/M metagenome (GOLD analysis project Ga0316197, IMG submission 204939) | Coastal sediment microbial communities from Oude Bieten Haven, Netherlands - site A oxic | ecosystem: Environmental > Aquatic > Marine > Coastal > Sediment | place: Netherlands... | reverse complement strand
CGACCTCGCCGACGTCTACATGAACGTCGACGATGCGATCGAAGCTGCGCTCGACCGCTGTAAACATGTCAGTCTGTACCTACTCGAAGGAGCACCCCAGTGGCTCAACGAGTACTGAGCCCGATCACCGAACACCCGGTTGTTCCAGCACCCAAGGGAGCGTCATGCGAGTCCACGAACTGATCGACATCCTGAGCGACCAGCCCGCTGAGGCCGAGGTCGAACTCGCCGTCATCGCCCCCGTCGAAGAAGGTTCCGACGACATCACCGTCGACCGGTACTTCGTCGACGGCGTGCTGCCGTGGGAAGACGACGAGGACGACGAGGACTCCGACGGTGAACTCACCATCTGGCTCGTCGGTGGCGAGGAAACGGACGTCAATGCCTTCCTCGACGCCATCGAACAGCCCGATGGCAGCTGACGAGCGACTCGCTCGAATCCTCGAGGTCGAGGCCTTCCTCGACTCCTGCCGCATCGACGGCGCAAGCGGGGCACTGTGGCAACGAACACCCGAAGGGAGCGAGTCGCCGCACTCGCTGTACCACGGCAGTGCCGGTGTGGTGCTGTTCTATCTCGAGTTGCACCGAGCGACCGGCGACGACCGCCACCTCGAGATCGCTGTCGACGGCGCCGACGAACTCCTCGCCTCCGTCGACGAGCGGCACCACTCGTCGGTTGCGATCTACAGCGGACTGCCCGGACACCTCTTCGTGCTCAACGAGACCGCCAAGGCAACCGGCCTCGACCGGTTCCGGTCCGGCGCCGCGTCCGTGGTCCAACAGATGCTGGACCAGTCGGAGGTGCTCGGTGCCGGTATCGGGTGGGTCGAACCGATGCCGTTCTCCGACATCACCGGCATCACCGGCGAGCGAGAGCTGATCGATCTCAGTATCGGTGCTGCCGGCGCTGGCCTCGGGTTGCTGTACGCGCACCGCCAACACCTCGACGATCGGGCCCTCACCGCCGCGATCGGCACGGCCGACCGGCTCCTCGAGATGGCCGTGGAAACGCCCGACGGACCCAACTGGTTGATGATGGCCGACATGCCGTTTGCATTCACGGCGCCGAACTTCGCCCATGGCGCCGCAGGGGTCGGGTATTTCCTCGCCGACCTCTTCCGGGCCACCGCGGACCAGCGCTACCTCGACACGGCGATCGCCGCCGCCGGCTTCGTCGAGGCCCACGCCACGACGACCGCGGATGACGGACTGCTCGTCTGTCATACCGAGGAACAGCCCGATCTGCACTATCTGGGCGTCTGCCACGGACCGCCTGGGACCGGTCGCCTGATGTACCTCCTCCACGAGATCACCGGCGACGACCACTGGCTCGACTGGCTCCAGGCCAACCTGCGCGGGCTGCTCTCCACCGGCGCCCCCGAGGCGCGGAGCCGGGGGCTCTGGCAGAACTTCGGGCAGTGTTGCGGTGACGCTGGGCTCGGCGACTACGCCGTGTCGCTCGCACAAGCGACCGGCAACGCCGACTGCCTTGCCCTTGCCGAACGCGTCGAGACCGTCGTCATCGCCGCCAGCGAGGTGAGTGAGGGACGCCGTTGGTGGCCCCAGGCCGAGCATCGCAGCCGACCGACCTTCATCGAGTCACAGACCGGCTACATGCAGGGCGCTGCCGGCATCGCCAGTTTCCTGCTCCATCTGGCCACGATCGACGACCAACCGACGTCGAAGATCGCCCTGCCGGACTCCCCGTTCACTCGCTGAGCCGACTCGAGGCACGCTCCGCTGGCGACGGCGTCGGTGCCCGGCCGTTCACGACCGAGCACCGACGCCCGCTCGGAGTCACTCGTCGGAGACGGACATCGCCGTGAAGTAGGTGAGCGCACCCGGCGTGCCGTTGCCGAGCGATCCGCTCGGGAGCGTCCAGTTGTCGACGCCTCGGATGTTCTCGTCAGCGGCGATCAGCGTCGCCGTGCCGCCCGAGTACCACACCGGTGCTTGCTCGTTGATCCTCACATTGATCTTCGAGTAGAGCTCCTTACGCTCCTCGACGTCGTCGGTCTGGATCGCCTCCTGGGCCCAGCCGAACGCCTCCGGATCGAACCAGTTCGGGAAGTTCGACACCGACTCGGCCGGGTCGGTCAGGAAGGGGTTCAGCGACGTGCTCGGATCGCCCTCGCCGCTCCAGCGCCAGCAGTGCGCTTTGTGTTCGTCGGCGATCGCGTTGTTGATGTGGGTGGCCTGATCGAACTGCGTCAACGTCACGTTGACGAGATCCGAGCCGGACCACACCTGTTCGAGCACCTGCATCGCGGCGATCAGCGTCGGGTCGGGCGGGCACGACAGTTCGACGTCGATCTTCTCACCTGGCGCCTTGCCATCGGATCGAGCCGGATCGGCGATGTACTCCTGCAGCAGACCGGTTCCCACCTCGAAGTCGAACGCCGGGTAGGTGTCGGCAGCTTCCTGTGTCCAGAACGGACTGTCGGCGGAGAACCACTGCGTGTTCTGCAACGAGATGCCCTCGCCACCGAGCGCCGCGATCACCGTCTCCTGATCGTTGAGGTGATTGAGGCCGCGCCGCACCCGGACGTCGTCGAACGGTGGCACCGCGGTGTTGAACATGCCGCCGCCGGTGTTGTTGCCCTGGAACTCGTACAGGCTGATCCCGCTCTCCTCACGGGCGTCTCGGATCGTGCCCTGTCGACGGGTCTCCATCAGGTTGACGGTGCCCGACACCAGCGCGTCGATGCGAGTGCCCTCGTCGGGAATCGGCCGGAAGACGACCGAATCGAGGTACGGCAACTGATCGCCGTTGTCGGCAGTACGCCAGTAGTTCTCGTTGCGCACGACGACGGTCTCGTTGTCGAAATCGCGCTTGTCCATGATGAACGGGCCGGTGCCGACCGGGTTGGCGCTGAAGCCGTCCGCATCCGCCACCGCGGCACCCGGCTCGAACACGTAGCCGAGCGACACCAAGCTGAGGCTCGCCGGGAACGCCGAGTTCGGCGCGCCGAGCGTGTAGGTCACCGTGAGGTCGTCGACGGCTTCGACACTGAGCAGTTGGTTCGTCGCGATCTGGCCAGACGAGATCGCGCCCGTCTGCTGGATGGCGAACATGTCGACGATGGTCTGTGCGGTGAGCTGAACCCCGTTGTGGAACGTGACGTCCGGTCGCAAGGTCATCGTCCAGACGGTGAAGTCCTCGTTCGGTTCGATCGTCTCGGCGAGGTAGCCCTCGTAGTCGCCGTCGGCGTTCTGTTGGAGCAGCACGTCGTAGAAGGTCCGCGCCATGTTGACGCACGGCTCCGCACAGCCGTCCTCCCAGGGTCGGAACCCGTTGGCCTCGGCTTCGAGGCCCATCGTGAGCGTCCCGCCGTAGACCGGCGTGTCGGTCTCGGCGGCGTCGGTCGTGTCGACCTCGTCGTCGGAGGTGACCGGCGTGGTCGCCTCCGGCTCCTCGTCACCGGTCGTGTCGTCCGTTGTCGATTCGGTGCCATCCGGTGCGGTCGTCTCGTCCGAGGAGCTGTCATCGCTCCCGCACGAAGCCGCCGTGAAGGCAAGTACCAACGGAATGGCCAGAGCACTGACCCACTGTCGCTGTCGCATCGAAGACCCCCATCTCCATACGTTTCGCCGCCGACTGTCGAACGGCGTGGTTCCCCAGATTCGAAGTCTCGCACACCACCACGCCCCAGGTGAGACGGAGGTCACACCGTCGCCAAGTTGTCACACGGTCACGGGGACGCCCGGGCGGCACTCGCTGCAGCTTCGAGCGTGTCGACGATCGCGCTCGGCTCGAGCACGACGGGCTGCAGCGTGTCTGCTCGCCAGGCAGTTCGCTCGGCGGTGAAGAAGTTGCCGCCGTACACGTGCAGCGCAGCGGTCCACTCCCGCGTCGGGTTGGCCACGGCATGCACGGTGTCGTGCCCGAGGCGCACGGCCTGGCCGGCGCGGAGCGTCGACGTCTGCGAGGGGACGATCGATCCATCAGCATTTCGCCGGAAGAACTGATTGTCCTCGCGACCCCCGTAGATCCCGATCGAGGCCCACATGTTGTGGTCATGGGCGAACAGCTCGACGCCAGGTGGCCACACGATGTGCAGCACGGTCAGCTCCTCGGAGCAGAACCAGGTGCGCATCATCGGGCTGATCGTGCACTCCCCGACCGCATCGCTGATCCCGGACGGGTCGGACACCGACCGTCGAACCAGTTCGTGAACCGCCCGATGGGCGTCGTCCTCGCCCAGCGCGGCGACGCACTCGCTGACGAACGACTCGTGATCAAACTTCGCCATGCGGTGCCCTCCGGAGTGGGAGCCTAGGCGTGCGACGGGTGCCCATGATGACCTCGCAGTCCATCGGCACCGGCGTGGGGTGTGCCAGATGCGCGCCGGCGGATGCTCTAGGGTCGTGCGACCGACCAGCCCGCTCGCAGCAGGCACCAACGAGGAGCAACATCGTGTCCACACCATCGCTCAACACCGAACCGAACCCACTGGCGATCGCACGAGAGTGGCCTGCTCTGCTCTTCATGGGCGTCATCACACTTGCGCTCGGCGTGGTCGTCATCGTCTGGCCGAGCCAGACGCTCACGGTGCTGTCGGTACTGCTCGGCATCCAGATCCTGCTGCTGGGCATCTTCAGGCTGATCGGTGCGTTCAGCGACGACACGATCTCGCCGGGCCTGACCGGCTTCGTCGGGGTGCTGCTGATCATCGGTGGTGTGGTCGTGCTGCGGAACCCGTTCGAAACCGTGGCCGTGCTGGCGACGATCCTCGGCGCCGCATGGATCGTGATCGGTGTCGTCGAGATGATCGAAGCGATCGCCAACAGCCGGGCAGAAGGCCGCGGGATGCTCTTCTTCGGCGGCCTGCTGTCGCTCGGCGCCGGCATCGTCGTGGTCGCCTGGCCGGCGCCCACCGTCACCGTGATCGCCTGGATCGCCGGTTTCTACCTGATCGTCTTCGGTCTGTTCCTCGCAGCCTCGGCGTTCTCGCTGCGCAGCGCCCTCACGTCCTGAACCGGCGTCGGCCCGGGAAGCGGTCGCTCACGGGTTGGCCTGAATGAACTGGTGGATGTTGCTCACCAGCACGTCCGGCGCGTCCTCCTGGCAGAAGTGACCGACGCCGGGGAGCTCGACGATCGGTGCCTCCGGCCACAGCGCACGGAAGTCGGCGATCGCTCGGGCGGGCGGAATGGCGCGGTCGTCGAGGCCTTCGAGCAGGATCGCCGGCTTCGACATCAGGTCGGCCACACCGTCGAGACCTGCCAGCACGTACGGCGCGATGCGCCCCTGGTACGCGTCGATCGGGAACTCGTAGGCGCCGATCGCCGAGTCCCAGTCCGGGAACGGCGCCGAGTACGCACGGATCCAGGTGTCGTCGACTGCAGCGCTGTTCTGGAACCCGATGATCTTCATCACCGACAGAATCGTCGACCCGGCGTTGCGGAGCACCTGCTCGGTCCGGCCGTTCTCGAGGCCCTCGCCGATCCAGCGGAACCAGCTCGAGTCCGACACCTGCGGCACGTCGTTGCCGACCTGCCCGTAACCGGCGATGGTGTTCGCGAAGCAGATCCGCTTCACCCGGAGAGCGTGACGCACGGTGAACTGAGTGGCGATCGGTCCGCCCCAGTCCTGGGCCACGAACGTCATGTCGGTGAGATCGAGGTGTTCGATCAGCGCAGCGAGGTTCTCGGTGTGCGACTGCAACGTGTACTCGCGGTCCGTCGGGGTCGCCGACTTGCCGAAGCCCATGTGATCGGGCACGACGACCCGGTAGTGCTCGCTCAACGGGCCGATCATGTTGCGGTACAGGTACCCCCATGTGGGCTCGCCGTGGAGACACACGACGACCTCACCGTCGCGCGGGCCTTCGTCGATGTAGTGCTGCACGAAACCATGGCCGTCGAAGGTGTGCGGTGCGAACGGAAACGTTCCGTCGAAGGTGTCGTTCAGGTCGATCATCACCCGAGCCTGCAGCGATGGACGGCGAGTCGATCGGTCATCGTGGCCGGTAGATCTCCTCGATCACCACACTGTGACGGCTCGCGATCACCTTTCGCTTCATCTTCAGTGTCGGTGTGAGTTCGTTGGTCTCGATGGAGAAGTCGGTGGACAGGATGCGGAACTCGCGGATGCTCTCGGCCCGGCTGACCTGATCGTTCGCTGTCTCGATCGCCGTGGAGATCTCCTGACGAAGCGTCTCGCGTTCGTCCTCGAGCAGCTCGCGAGCCAGATCCCCCTGCGCGAAGGCGCCCACCCCCTTGGCCTCCGCCCACTTCGCGAGCTCGTCGACATCGAGGGTGACAATGGCTGCAATGAACGGCTGTTGATCGCCGATGACCATCACCTGACTGACGAGCCGATGGGAGCGAACGGCATCTTCGAGCACTGCGGGCGCCACGTTCTTGCCAGCCGCGGTCACGATGATCTCCTTCTTGCGGCCGGTGATCTTCACGAATCCGTCGTCATCGATCTCGCCGATGTCGCCGGTGGCGAACCAGCCATCTCCGACCAGCACCTCCGCAGTTTCCCCAGGGTTGTTCCAATATCCGTCGAAGACCATGCCTCCCTTCAGGAGGATCTCGCCGTCGTCGGCGATCTTGGCAGACGCGCCAGGAACCGGCTTGCCCACGGTCCCGATCTTGAACTCGTCAGGGGTGTTGAGCGTTGCAGCTGCGGTGGTCTCGGTGAGTCCGTAGCCCTCCAGCACGAGAACGCCGGCTCCGTTGAAGAAGTGGCCCAACCGTTCCCCGAGCGGAGCGCCGCCGGAGATCGCAAAGTCGAGTCGGCCACCGAACGCGGCCTTGAGCTTGCCGTACACCAGCCGGGAGTACAGCGCGTGCTCCGCCTTCGTGCTCATCCCGACGTTCCCGGCGATCGATTGTCGGGAGTAGGCGACAGCGACGTCGACGGCGCGATCGAAGATCTTTCGTTGCAGGCCGCTTCCGGCCTTTGCTTGCGCGGTGTTGAAGACCTTCTCGAAGACACGTGGCACAGCGAACACCCACGAAGGCTTGAGCAGCCCGAGCTCCTCCACGAGGTTCGCGATCCCGGTCGAATAGCCGATCTTGACGCCGCGAGTCACGCACCCGACCTGCACGACACGAGCAAGGATGTGCGCGAGCGGGAGGAACATCAACGTCGAGCCATCCGACGTGAACAGGTGCTCCATCTTCGAGACGACCTGGCGGACCTCCCAGATCAGGTTGCCATGTGAGAGGAGGCACCCCTTCGGCCTCCCGGTGGTGCCGGAGGTGTAGACGAGGGTCGCCGGATCGGCATGCGTGATTGCGGTGATGCGGTCATCGAGAGCGCCGGTGTCGACGTCGGAGCCGGCCGCGACGAGGCGGTCGAGGTCGCCGCCGGCGACGAACACATTGGTGCATGCGGGCAGCCGTTCTGCCACCTGATCGAACCGGGCTTTGAGCTCGTCGTTCCCACAGATGACGGCGACCGCTCCGCTGTCGCCGATGATCCACTCGACCTGTTCTGCCGACGATGTCTCATAGATCGTCACGGTGGTCGCGCCGCTGAACCAGATCGCGTAGTCGAGCAAGGTGAATTCGATGCGCGTCTTCATGAAGATCGCGACACGATCACCAGGATTGATGCCGAGTCCGATGAGACCTGCGGCGTACTCGCGGACCCGACGAACGAACTCAGCAGTGGACACGTCGACGAATTCGTCGCCGACACGAACGGCGAGCGCGGCGTGATCAGGATCCTTGCGAGCGTTGTCGAGCAGCGCGGTGACAACGTTGTCACGTTCGCCGATCTCGACCTGTCCGGGCGCGGAATATCTGTCCATCTCGCCGACAGTAGCTGAATGGATCCTCGGGCGATTCGGCCCGCACGAGCGCGGCGACCGGCGTTCGCGGACGAGTCCGGTCAGCGAAGGTCGTTGATGATCGCGACGGCGCGGTCCCGCGACTCCGCGAACTTGTCGGGCTCGGAGTTGTTGGCCCAGTCGGCGTGCATCGCGACCACTGTTCCGGTCGTCATGTCACTCATCGCAATCTGGCCGAAGGAGCCGCTGGAGTACAAGATGTGCTCATCGACCAGGTGATAGGTCTGCGATCCGTAGGTGGTCCCGGCGAACAACGTGGCGGCGAGCGGATTCGTGGTCGTGATGAGATCCTTCGACGCGTCCATCGCCGACTCGTAGTAGCTGTCCGGCGCGGATCCCTGGGCAACCCATTGGTGGAACAGCGCGTAGTCGCGTGTGGTCATGCTGATCCCGTAGCACGGTGACGCTGTGCCGTCATCGGTGACGACGATCGACCCGGGATCGTTCGCCCCGAAATCGTCGAACAGGTCATCCAACAACTCGACGAAGCGACGTCCTGACACAGACTCGGCGATGAGTGCGAGGGCGTCGGTGTTCTTGTCGGAGTAGTTCCACGCCGCCCCCGGGGCGGCCACCTTCTCAGCACCCTTGATCGAGTCGACGTGCCCCCTCTTGGTTCCACCCTGGAGACCGACCTCGACCTCCCACTGCCGGTCGGCCGACCCTGGCGTGTGGAAGTCGAGCAGGGTCCGGGCGCCACTGGTCATGTCGAGCACCTGTTGCACCGTCGCATCTCCGATCGTCGAGCCGACGAAGTCGGGCAACAGGTCGCCCACGACGCCATCGAGAGCGAGCATGCCCGCGTCCGCGAGGGTGTGCGTCACCACACCGGCGAGGGTCTTCGACGCCGACTGCAACAGGTTGGCGTCACCGAGGTTGAATCCGTTGTCGTAGAACTCGGCGAGCAGCTCGCCGTCTCGCAGCACGACGAAACCCTTGACCTGAGTGTCGATCAGCGACTGCAGGTACGTCGTGCCCTCTCGGAATTCGGCCTCGAGATCGAACCGCTTGCCCACCGCCAGCGAGACCGCTCTGCGCGACGGCTTGATCGGAACCGTCGCCGTCTGACAGAACTCGGGCCATCGAGCGCTGACGTATCTGTAGTACGGCCAACGCTGCATGTTCTCCGGTGTGATCTCGTCATGCGTGAACCCGCAATAGAAGTCCTGCAGATCGAACGTCCCGCCGAGCGCACTGGGCATGGACACGCCAGCGGCATCCCGATCGGCCATCATCGAACCTCACTGCCACTCAGATCAGTGTGCGGAGCCATCGCACCAAAGCTACGTGACCTCCCCCACTGTCGTGCCGCGTCAGCCGTCTGCGGCTTCGATGGTCCCGTTGTCGATCGCTGTGATGAAGGCGGCGTAGTCGCGATCGTTCTGGTCGGCGTAGGTGAAGGCGAACTCGGTCATCGCCTTGTCGAAGGCGGGTCGGGACGACCGGTGGCCGGCGACCAGTCGCCGTGACTCGACCGCGATCGAACACTCAGTCGACGAGGGACTCGTAGATCGCCATCGTCCGCCTTGCCGCAACGTCCCAGCCGAAGTCGGCGACCGCCCGTCGACGCCCCGCGACGCCCATCGCCCTCGCCCGGTCGGGGGCGCGGACTACGTCGTTGACCGCGTCCGCGAGCCCCGCCTCGAAGGCATCCGGGTCGCTGGCGTCGTAGTGCACGAGGCGGCCCGTGTCCCCGTCGACGACGACGTCGGGGATCCCACCGACGTCGCTCGCGACGACCGCCGTCTCGCACGCCATCGCCTCGAGGTTCACGATGCCGAGCGGTTCATAGACCGACGGGCAGACGAACACGGTGCCGTGCGTGAGCACCTGGCGCACCTGCTCCCGCGGCAACATCTCCGACACGAGGTGGACGCCGTCGCGCTCGGCGCGCAGAGTGGCCACGAGGCCGTCCGTCTCGGCGGCGAGCTCAGGTGTGTCGGCTGCGCCGGCCAGCAGCACGAGCTGGACCGACTCGTCGAAGCCGAGCGCCGCGCGCAGCAGGTGGGGAACGCCCTTCTGACGCGTAATGCGGCCGACGAAGACGGCCGACGGCCGCTCGGGATCGACGCCCAACCGCTCGAGGACGTCCGTGTCGGGATCGGGCCGGTAGAAGTCGGTGTCGATCCCGTTGTGAACGACGTGCACCTTGGCCTCGTCGAGTGTCGGATAGGCCGAGAGGACGTCGCGCTTGGATCCGTGGCTCACGGCGATCACAGCGTCGGCGCCCTCGTAGGCGGTGCGTTCGGCCC
>Ga0316197_10004358_pt1 | contig 10060 bp, 9 predicted proteins | sample OudBiesiAoxic_MG_FD_204939 | JGI IMG/M metagenome (GOLD analysis project Ga0316197, IMG submission 204939) | Coastal sediment microbial communities from Oude Bieten Haven, Netherlands - site A oxic | ecosystem: Environmental > Aquatic > Marine > Coastal > Sediment | place: Netherlands... | reverse complement strand
ATTGCCGACAAGGGCTCCTACGTGAGCTACCTCGAAGGCTGCACCGCACCTATGCGCGATGAGAACCAGCTTCACGCCGCCGTGGTGGAACTGGTGGCGCTCGAAGATGCCGAGATCAAATACTCGACCGTACAGAATTGGTATCCGGGTGATGCACAAGGCAAGGGCGGCGTCTATAACTTCGTGACTAAGCGCGGCGATTGCCGCGGTGACCGTTCAAAGATTTCCTGGACCCAGGTCGAGACCGGATCGGCGATCACCTGGAAGTATCCGTCCTGCATCCTGCGCGGTCATGGAAGCCGCGGCGAGTTCTACTCGATCGCGATCTCGAACGGCTATCAGCAGGTCGACAGCGGCACCAAGATGATTCATCTCGGCCGCGATACATCGAGCCGCATCATTTCCAAGGGCATTGCGGCCGGTTTCTCGGACAACACCTATCGCGGGCTCGTCTCGGCTCATCGCAAGGCCACGAATGCGCGGAACTTCACCTGCTGCGACTCGCTGCTCATCGGCAACAAATGCGGGGCGCATACGGTGCCCTATATCGAGGCGAAGAACGCCTCCGCGACCTTCGAGCACGAGGCGACCACCTCGAAGATCTCCGACGATCAGCTGTTCTACTGCTTGAGCCGCGGTCTGTCCGAGGAAGAGGCGGTGGCGCTCATCGTCAACGGTTTCGTGCGCGACGTGCTGCAGCAGCTGCCGATGGAATTCATGGCCGAGACGCAGAAGCTGATTGGCATCTCGCTGGAAGGAAGTGTGGGCTGATGAACGAGAGGGACACGTTTTGCTTTCGCCCCAAGCGCTACGGTTATGGCGCGGAACCTAAGAACTGGCGGGGTTGGCTCGGCTCCGGCCTGTTTATGTTGGCAGCGGCCTCCATCGTCTGGTTAGGCCTTGTTGCTACGGCTCTCGGCGGGCAAGAGGCATCCACAGAGCGGACAGCGCTAGTTTGGGGCGCCTTGATTGCGATCACCGCAGGATATCGTTTGGTTTTGCCATCGCGGGACCGATGGACCGTGGCACTGGCGTTGGGGCCATACCGTCTAGCCGTGGAAAAACGATTCTATACCAAGATTTTAGAAAGACGCATTGATGCTTGAAATCAAAAACCTCCACGCCAAGGTCGACGGGCGCGAAATTCTGAACGGCCTCGACTTGACGGTTCCGTCCGGCGAGGTTCACGCAATCATGGGCCCGAACGGCTCCGGCAAGTCGACCCTGTCCTACGTGCTCGCGGGCAAGGACGATTACGAAGTCACGGATGGCACGGTCACGTGGAAGGGCGAAAACCTGCTCGACATGGACCCGGAAGAGCGCGCCGCCGCCGGCGTCTTCCTCGCGTTCCAATATCCGATGGAGATTCCCGGCGTCGCGACCATGACCTTCCTGCGGAGCGCCGTGAATGCGGTGCGCAAGGCGCGCGGCGAAGAGGAGTATTCGACTCCGGACTTCCTGCGGACCGTGAAGGAGAAGGCAAAAAGCCTCCAGATTGACATGGCGATGCTGCGCCGTCCGCTCAATGTTGGCTTTTCAGGCGGCGAGAAGAAGCGCAACGAGATCCTGCAAATGTCGTTGCTGGAACCGGGGCTCTGCGTTCTGGACGAGACGGATTCCGGGCTCGACATCGATGCCTTGCGGATTGTCTCCGAAGGGGTGAACGCGCTGCGCTCGCCCGAACGCTCCATGCTCGTCATCACTCACTACCAGCGGCTGCTGAACTACATCGTTCCGGACAGGGTGCATGTGTTGTCAAAGGGCCGCGTCGCGCGTTCGGGCGGTCCGGAACTGGCACTGGAGCTCGAGAAGTCCGGGTACGCCGAGTACGGCCAAGATGAAGTCTCGGCGGCGTAAGGGAGTATGCTGATGGACATCCCTGTCCGAGATTTCCGGACCAAGGCCGAGCAGGACCTGCTCGATCTATATGAGCGCGCCGCGGATGCACTTCCCGGCAATGCGTCAATTGCCGCCATGCGCCAGAGTGCGATTCGGAGCTATGCGGGTCTCGGTCTGCCCCATCGCCGCGTCGAGGCGTGGAAGTACACCGATTTGCGGGGCCGCATCGAAGACGTTCCGCCTCTTCTGGCCGAAGCCGACATCCAGGTGGGCGAGACGGAGCTGGAAGCGGCGTTCGGCAAGGCCGTCATGGCGCTGCCGGCCTATCGCATTGTTCTGGCCGGCGGCGAGTTCCGAGGCGATTTGTCCGACGTCGGCGCACTCCGCGAAGACGGTGTCGAATTGAGCTCGCTGGCCCAGATGCTGGAGTCGCCGCCGGCTTGGTTGACAGCGAGCCTCGACGACGTTGCAGCCCGCGACGACGATGTCGTGATCGCGCTCAACACAGCGCTCATGACCGCCGGCGTTGCGTTGCGCCTGCCCGAAGGTCTGACGTTGCAAAAGCCGATCCACCTGATCCATCTCGATGCGCCGGGCGCACTCGGATCGATCTATACGCGCAACGCGCTTGTCGCGGAGGAGGGCGCTTCGGCAAGTCTGCTTGAGAGTTTCGGCACGCTCGGCGCCCAAGGCACCGATGCTCAAGACGTGCAGCGCAACGCCGTGACGACCGTATCGCTGGGGCCGAAATCGGCGATTCATCATGTCAAACTGCAGCGCGAAGCCCTTGAAACGATTCACCTCAATGTGTGGGCTGCTGCCATCGGTGCCGAGGCCCGCTACAACGCCTTCCAGCTTTCCATGGGCGCGGCGCTGTCCCGCAACCAGGTCTATGTTCGCTTTGACGGCGAGGGCGCGGCGACCGATATCTCCGGCGCTACGCTCGCGCGTGGGTCGCAGCATTGCGACACGACGCTCGTGGTCGAGCACAACGTGCCGGCTTGCGAGAGCCGCGAACTCTTTAAGCTGGTGCTGAACGACAACGCGCGCGGCGTCTTTCAGGGCAAGATCGTCGTCGCCCCCGACGCTCAGAAGACCGATGGCAAGCAGATGTCGCAGGCGCTGCTCCTGTCGGAGACGGCGGAGTTCGACTCCAAGCCAGAGCTGGAAATCTATGCGGACGACGTCGTGTGTGGTCATGGCGCGACCTCCGGGCAGATCGACGAAGATCTGTTGTTCTACCTGCGCGCCCGTGGCCTCCCAGAGACGGAAGCGCGGGCTCTGCTGATCCAGGCCTTTGTCGGCGAGGCATTCGAGGCCTTGGACGACGAGACGATCGGGGAGGCGCTTTCCTCTGTTTCTGCCGATTGGCTCGGCACACCGGTGGAGTAAGGTCAGCCCATGAATATCATGTCGCCGTCTGCAACGGACTCCCCAGTGGCACCCTTCGATGTGGAGCGCATCCGCGCCGACTTTCCGATCCTGTCGGAAACGGTGCACGGCAAGCCACTCACCTATCTCGACAATGGCGCATCGGCCCAGAAGCCGCGCCAGGTCATCGAGGCGATCACCCGCGCCTATTCGGCCGAATACGCCAATGTTCATCGTGGACTTCACCATCTGTCGAACCTGGCGACCGAAAACTTCGAGAAGGCACGTGGTAAGGTACGGGCCTATCTGAATGCGGCCCACGACGAAGAGATCATCTTCACACGGAATGCCACCGAGGCGGTCAATCTCGTCGCCTCGTCCTTCGGTGCCCCGCGCATCGGGGAGGGCGATGAGATTCTCATCACGATCATGGAGCATCACTCCAACATCGTGCCGTGGCACTTCCTGCGCGAGCGCCAGGGTGCGGTCCTGAAATGGGCGCCGGTTGCCGACGATGGGAGCTTTCTGCTGGATGAATTCGAGAAGCTAATTTCGCCGCGCACGAAGTTGATCGCGCTGACCCAGATGTCGAATGTGCTTGGCACGATCGTACCGATCAAGGACGTCGTGCGGATCGCCCGCGCGCATGGCGTTCCCGTGCTCGTGGATGGGGCGCAAGGGGCGGTGCATCTCCCCGTCGATGTCCGCGACCTGGACTGCGACTTCTACACCTTCACGGGGCACAAGCTCTACGGGCCCACGGGCATCGGCGTTCTCTATGGAAAGAAGGCGCTACTCGAGGCCATGCAGCCCTATCAGGGCGGTGGCGAGATGATCGGTTACGTGACCACAGACGAAGTGACTTATGCCACGCCGCCCCATCGCTTTGAGGCCGGCACGCCCGCCATCGTCCAGGCGATTGGACTGGGAGCCGCAATCGATTACGTAGAAGCGATCGGCCGGGAGAACATCGCCGCGCACGAGCACAAAGTGCTCACCTACGCCATGGACCGGCTGAGTGCGTTGAACTGGCTGAAGATTTATGGCCATGCCGAAGGGAAGGGTGGCATCGTGTCCTTTGAGGTCGACGGCGCGCATCCGCATGATGTTAGTACGATTCTGGACCGCTATGGCGTGGCGGTCCGCGCCGGCACACATTGTTGTGAACCGCTTCTGGCGCGCTTTGGCGTTACCTCGACATGCCGCGCCTCTTTCGCCATGTATAATACGGAAGATGATGTAGACCGATTGGTGGACGCACTGCACAAGGTGCGGTCGATGTTCGCCTAGGATTAAGATGGGTCCTAAAGAGAGACAGCCCGGATGGTTGAAAAGACTCAACGAAACGAAGACAGCGAAATCCCGAACGAAATGTCGCCGGGCATGGCTCAGTTTATCCCCGGGCACATTCAGTCTGCGGCTGAAGCGACTGACGCGGGGGAACCGGGGGCATCGCCCGATCCCTCACCCTTCGACGAGGAGGCTCCGTCATCAATTCCGCCCGACGAGCTCGAGCGGCTCCACGGCGATCTCGTCGGGGCGTTGAAAACGGTTTACGACCCCGAGATCCCGGTCGATATCTATGAGCTGGGCTTGATCTATAAGATCGATGTCGACGACGACCGGAATATCGCGGTTGAAATGACCCTGACGGCGCCAGGATGTCCGGTCGCGGGCGAAATGCCTGGCTGGGTTCAGAATGCGGTGGCGTCCGTTCCGGGCGTCGGCCAGGTCGATGTGAAGCTGGTGTTCGATCCGCCTTGGGATATGACGCGCATGTCCGACGAAGCGCGGCTCGAACTCAACATGTTTTAGGCACTTGAAGCGGTAGGGATTTCGTCCCACTTTTGGATTATGAGCAATCTTCCTCGTCCCAAAGCTATGAGCCTCACCGAAGCCGCCGCCGTGCGTCTACGCGAACTCGCGGCTGCCTCGGGCCCGCAGACTGGGGCCGTGCGCATCGGCGTCAAGAACGGCGGCTGTGCGGGCATGGAATACACAATGGAATACGTGGCTGAGCGCGGTCCGCATGACGAGGTTGTCGAGGATAAGGGCGTGACCCTCCTGATTGACCCCTCGGCCATCATGTTTCTGCTCGGAACGGAGATGGACTACGAGATCGGGCAGATGCGTTCGGGCTTCGTGTTCAACAACCCGAACCAGACCAGTGCTTGCGGGTGCGGCGAGTCCGTCATGCTGAAGCCTGCCGGCCAACCGGAACCGGCGCCTGCCAACCTCGCGGACTAAAAGCGGAAATCGAAGAAATTTAGTCTGCCCGAACCGGGCGCATCATGAAGGCCGGAACGTGCTCGCCCATGCCGACAGGCTGGTTCTCGCGGGCTTGCCCCGACCGGGACTTGCCCTTCGGCGCTGACTTTTCTCTGGGAGCGGGCTTAGCCCTGGCTGCAGGCCTGTCCCTGGCAGCTGACTTTTCCCTAGCAGCAGACCTGTCATCAGAACGCGTGTCGGCGTCTGCGGTCTTGCGGGCAGGGCGCGACCGCTTAGCCGTGTTGGTGCTGTCGTCAGCAGACGCATCGGCGAGAGATGAACCGCTGCGGCGATTGGAGGAAGCCTCGGACTGTGCGTCCGCCGGTTTCAGTCCATTGCGCCGGGAGCGGCCGCCGCGGCGGCGTCCACGCCCACCTTCGCGGGCTGCGCCTCGGGCCTCTTCGGCCTCTTGCGGATCGGGCGCACCATCGACCCAGGCAATCTCTTCGCGCAACAAGGCTTCGATGGCCTTCAGGGCCTTGTGGTCCTTCGGCGTGACTAGCATCGCGGCATAGCCTTCGCGGCCCGCACGGCCCGTGCGGCCGATGCGATGCACATAGTCTTCGGGATGGACCGGCACGTCGTAATTGAAGACATGGCTCACCGCGGGAATATCAAGCCCGCGGGCGGCCACGTCGCTGGCGGCGAGCAGCGTAATCTCACCGCTGCGGAAGGCATCGAGCGTTGCCGTGCGTTGTCGCTGGTCCAGGTCGCCATGCAAAGCGCCGACGTTGAATCCGTGGCGCTGTAGTGACCGAAAGACTACGCCCACATCTTTTTTGCGATTGCAGAAGATGATGGCGTTCTGGATCTTGTGCTCGCGGATCAGGCTCCGCAAGGCTTCGCGCTTCTCTGCTGGATGATCGACGGCCTTTTTCAGGCGCTGCGTAATCGTTGATGCGGCCGAGGCGGGCCGGGCGACTTCGATACGCTCCGGCGTATGCAGGAAGTTGTCGGCGAGCCGCTTAATTTCGGGAGGCATGGTCGCTGAGAAGAATAGGGTCTGCCGCGTGAAGGGGAGGACTTTACAGATGCGCTCGATATCCGGGATGAAACCCATATCGAGCATTCGGTCGGCCTCGTCGACGACGAGGATCTCGATGCTGTTCAGCATTAGCTTGCCGCGTTCGAGATGATCCAGAAGGCGGCCCGGGGTGGCGATCACGACATCGGCGCCACGGTCCAGTTTCTTGTTCTGCTCCTCATAGGAGACGCCGCCGATAAGCAGCGCGACGGTGAGCCTATGGTTCTTGCCGAGAAGTTCGAAGGCCTCGGCCACCTGCGCGGCGAGTTCGCGCGTCGGCTCCAAGATCAATGTTCGGGGCATTCGGGCCCGGGCCCGTCCGCGTTCTAGGCGCGTCAGCATGGGAAGCACGAACGATGCCGTCTTTCCAGTGCCGGTCTGCGCAATCCCCAACACGTCGCGGCCTGAGACGGCCACTGGAATGGCCTGGGCCTGAATAGGGGTAGGTATGTCGTACCCGGCCGCTTCGACCGAAGCTTCGACTTTGGGACTTAAGCCAAGATTTGAAAAGCTCATGGATTAGTAAAAATGCGACGCTGGCGCTGGCCTTGCGTCTTGTTCTATCTCTACAAAGATTAGCTGTTACGATTCGTTGGATGCATTCAACACAGCACCCGAACATTACGGCCACATGACCGCGAGTATTCTGAGAATGACATAGGCGGCATTGTCGAAACGCGCAAGGGGCAAAAGTTCGCAGCGCGTCAGGCGCTAAGAATGCTCGGGCGCGCCAGGCGACTTCAAAAAGGCTGAGAATAAGATGAGGACAAAAGATTACGCCGACATAGCCATCAAGCCGCCGATCCTGTTTCTCGGCGCCCTTTTGCTCGGCTATGTACTGACCTATTTGTTTCCCGTCGGCCCGGGTCTTGCCTCTCCGAACGGCTTGGGGCTGATGGCCGGGCTGGCCTTCATGGTGGTAGGGTTCGCGCTGGCCATCTTCCCCGCCAGGCGGTTTCGCAAGGCCGGGACCAGCGTCTTGCCCGGTGAGCCGTCGACCGCTCTCGTCCGGGAGGGCATGTACAAGGCGACGCGAAATCCGATCTATATCGGTTTGATCTTGGTCTATTTCGGCCTGTGCATCGTGCTGACCAGTGTGTGGATGCTGATTCTGCTCGTCCCGACGGTGATCATCCTGCACTGGGGTGTTGTGAAGCGCGAAGAGGACTACCTCACCTGGAAGTTCGGCGACGACTATCGCCGCTATATGAGCCAAGTCCCGCGCTGGCTCTGAGGCTGCCGGACGGCGACTAAACATCGAGACCGTCTAAATATCGAGGTCTTCGGCTTCGGCGAAGGCGGCCCGTTCCTGAATGAATTTGAAGCGCGCCTCGGGTTTGTTGCCCATGAGTTGATCGACCGCCTTGGTCGTGCCAGGGCGATCCTCGTCGTCGAGCTCCACGCGGAGCAGCGTGCGCGACGCCGGGTCCATGGTCGTCTCCTTCAGCTGCCTGGGAAGCATCTCGCCCAAGCCCTTGAAACGACTCACATCGATCTTGCCGCGGCCATTGAAGACCTCCTTTGTCAGCGCCTCCTTATGGGCCTCGTCGCGCGCATAAGCCGTCTTGGCGCCCTGGCTCAGCCGGTAGAGCGGCGGCACCGCGAGGTACAGGTGCCCGTTCTCGATCAGGCCCTTCATCTCACGATAGAAGAAGGTGATGAGCAGCGAGGCGATATGGGCTCCGTCCACGTCGGCATCGGTCATGACGACGACCTTCTCGTAGCGCAGGTCCTCGTCCCGGTAGCGGGTCCTGGTTTGGCAGCCGAGCGCCTGGATCAGGTCGCTCAGGAGCTGGTTCTCGGCAAGCTTCGCTGAACTTGCACTCGCGACGTTGAGGATCTTTCCGCGCAACGGCAGGATGGCCTGCGTGGCCCGGTTGCGGGCCTGTTTGGCCGAGCCGCCCGCGGAATCGCCCTCGACGATGAAGATCTCGGTGCCCTTCGATCCCGTCGAGGAGCAATCGGCCAGCTTGCCGGGAAGCCGCAGACGCCGCGTCGCGGTCTGCCGGTTGACTTCCTTTTCTTTCCGGCGGCGCAGGCGTTCCTCGGAGCGGTCCACCACCCAGTCCAGGAGCTTGCCGGCCTGGTTCGGGTGCCCCGTGAGCCAGTGGTCGAAGGCATCGCGCACGGCGTTCTCGACGATCTTGACGGCCTCTTGGGTTGCCAGGCGATCCTTGGTCTGGCCCTGGAACTCCGGCTCGCGGATAAACACCGAGAGCATGGACGCCGCGGTGCCCATTACGTCGTCACCTGTGACCTGCGAGACGCGTTTGACGCCGGTCAGTTCGCCATAGGCGCGCAAGCCTTTGGTTAGCGCCGCGCGCAGGCCCGCCTCGTGTGTGCCGCCGTCCGGGGTCGGGACGGTGTTGCAGTACGAGCTCATGAAGCCGTCCGCGCTCGCGACCCAGGCGATGCCCCATTCCACCGAGCCATGACCTTCGGCCTTCTCCACGCGGCCGGCGAAGATGTCGTTGGTGACCGTCGTCTGGCCGTCGATACTTTCGGCGAGAAAGTCCTTAAGACCCCCGGGGAAGTGCAGCTCGGCCTTCTCCGGAACATCGCTACTAGCGGCGATCAGAGCCTTGTCGCAAGACCAGCGGATTTCGACACCCCGGAAGAGATAGGCTTTGGAGCGCGACATGCGGAACAGCCGCGCGGGTTTGAAGGCGGCCCCCTTGCCGAAAATCTGAGGATCGGGGCGGAAGCGCACCTTGGTGCCGCGCCGGTTCTTGATGGGGCCGAGCTTTTGTAGCGGCCCATCGGGAATACCGCGCGTATAGCTCTGACGATACAGTTTCTGGCTCCGCGCTACTTCGACTTCGAGCGTCTCCGAAAGCGCATTGGCTACCGAGACGCCGACGCCATGCAATCCGCCGCTGGTGGCGTAGACCTTGGAGTCGAATTTTCCGCCCGCATGCAGCGTCGTCATGATGACTTCGAGCGCAGACTTCTTCTTGAATTTGGGATGCGGATCGACCGGGATGCCGCGGCCGTTATCCGTGACGGTGAGGGTGCCGTCCTTGTCTAGCGAGACCTCGATCCGGCTCGCATGGCCTGCCACGGCTTCGTCCATGGCGTTGTCCAGCACCTCGGCGAAGAGGTGGTGCAGCGCCTTTTCGTCGGTTCCACCCACATACATGCCCGGGCGCTTTCGGACGGGCTCCAGTCCCTCTAGAACCTCGATGTCGGCGGCGGTATAGCCGCGTTCCGCCGCGCTAGCCTTTGTCATACCCGTTTTGGACCCGCCGCCTTGCACGCCCGCCTTCGGCGGCGCTTTGGCGCGTGCTGGCTTTGCCGGGGCCTCATCGAACAGATCGGTGGTGACAGTGGATTTTCGTCTCGGGGCGATCGGGATAGTCCTCATGGCCGGAGCGCGCAGACGCCAGCGAAACGCAGAGAATCAGTGGCGTTTGGAACGTGATTCTAGCTCGCACGGAGGTGGGGCTTTTTCAAGGGGTTCGCCGCCCCGGCGACTGACGGGCTCATCGTCTCTTGCCTCCATTGCAGTCGCTCGATTAGGAAAATTGCGGGGGTCAGAGATGCGCTACCTCCTTGCAA
>Ga0316197_10004357_pt1 | contig 10061 bp, 8 predicted proteins | sample OudBiesiAoxic_MG_FD_204939 | JGI IMG/M metagenome (GOLD analysis project Ga0316197, IMG submission 204939) | Coastal sediment microbial communities from Oude Bieten Haven, Netherlands - site A oxic | ecosystem: Environmental > Aquatic > Marine > Coastal > Sediment | place: Netherlands... | reverse complement strand
CTGCTTCCTGCTCACCCGCACCGATCCCGACGTCAAGAAGCACGCCGGCATCTCGTACATGCTCGTCCCGATGCGTCAGGACGGTGTCGAGGTGCGCGGGATCACCCAGCCCGACGGGACGGCCGAGTTCTGTGAGGTGTTCTTCGACAATGCGCGCTGCCCGAAAGACGCCGTCGTCGGTGGCGTGAACAACGGGTGGAAGGTGGCGAACTCGACGCTTGCGTTCGAGCGCGGGTTGTCGGCGACCACCGGGTGGCGTCGATTCGCCGAGGAGTACCGCCTGATGACCGAGGCCGCCACGGCGAACGGGGCAATCGAGGACCCGACCATCCGCCAACGACTGATGGAGTACTACACGAAGATCCAGATCCTGCGCATCAACGGTCTGCGGAACCTGACGGCCACGCTCAACGGTTCCAAGGACATGGGCACGATCGCGCTCGGTGCGACGAACAAGATGTTCTGGTCCGAGATGCACAAGGCCGCGATGGAGTTGGCGCTCGACATCCACGGCGCCCAAGGCATGCTGATCGACACGGGCCCCGACGCAGGGAGCTGGCCGGGAGCCACGCGCGACAAGCGACGCGACGGATACCCGGTGAGCCCGATGATGTCCGCGTTCTTCTTCTCCCGGTCCGAGACGATCTGGGGCGGAACCAGTCAGATCCAGCGCAACATCGTCGGCGAGCGTGTGCTCGGGCTGCCGAAGGAACCGAAGCCTCCGACCGGCGAGTGACGCCTCTGTGACATCGGGCGCTCGCAGCGCGCCAGGCGGTTGACGCCCGGCTCATCGGGGCAGGATGGGGAGCGTGCCGCCCCCGAACATCGTGTCAGAGCCCGTGCGCGCCGGCACGTACGTGGCGCCGACCGATCGTCTCATCACACGACCGTTCGTCGTGGTGACGCTCAGCGGGCTGGCGTTCTTCATGTACATCGGGACGCTGCTGCCGCTGATCCCGTTGTTCATCGAAGGCCCGCTCGGTGGGGGCGAGTTCAGTGTCGGGCTCAACGTCGCGGTGTTCGCCGTCGCAGCGATCGTCGCTCGACCGTTCATCGGGCGGCTTGCGAATCGGTTCGGGCGGCGGGCGGTGATGATCGGTGGCGCCCTCGTCGCCGCAACCGGCGGCTTCGGCATCAGCCAGGTCGACGCGATCGCGCCGCTGCTGGCATTTCGTGCGCTCACCGGCGTCGGCGAGGCGGCCATGTTCGTCGGTGCCGCCACGCTCATCGCCGACCTGTCGCCACGCGACCGGCGAGCCGAGGGAGCCAGTTACTTCTCCGTCGCCGTGTTCACCGGGCTCGGCCTCGGACCGGTGCTCGGTGAATGGTTGCTCGACGACACCGAGTTCGAGCGGACGTTCGTCGTCGGCGGCATGTTCGCAGTACTCGCAGCGGCGATCGCATGTCTCGCGCCGGCGTTCGTCGTGTCGCCCGATGCCCAGCGCAGTATTCCGGCCGAACGGCCCGATGACGCCGCGCGGTCCGGCATTTCGCGCTACGTCCATCCCGCCGCCGTGCTCCCGGGCCTCGTGCTGGCCCTCGGCGTCGGCGGGCTCACCACGTTCTTCCTCTTCGTTCCCCAGTACTCCCGCGAACTCGGCATGGGCTCGTCGGGCGGGCTGTTCCTGCTGTACGCCGTCATGTCGCTGCTGATCCGGATCTTCGGAGCGACTCTGCCCGAGCGGCTCGGACCGCGCCGGATGGTCACCGTCGCACTGCTGGCGTTCGCGGTCGGGCTGTTCGCGGTCGCCTCGATCGACGCGACGTGGGTGCTGTGGTTCGCCGCTGCATTGATCGGCATCGGTGCGGCGTTCAACTACCCCTCGCTGAACGCCCTCACCGTGAATCGCGTCAGCGATGCCGATCGGGCACTCGCGATCAGCTCGTTCACGATGTTCTTCGAGATCGGGTCGGCGTTCAGCGGCCTCTCCATCGGCGCGCTCGGCGAGATCGTCGGGAAGCAGTCGGCGTTCTACGGCGGCGTCGCCATGGTCGTGGTCGGGCTCTTCGTGCTGCGGCGCTTCGTCGTGCCCGCCGGATCGCCGGATGCCGGTCCCGTCATCCGCCGCGACCGACCGGTGGCGGCCGAGCCGCCGGTGTCGCCGTCGGCGCTCGACTGACCAGCTCGCGATCGGTGGATTTCGGACGTCGAATCGACCTGTCCGATTTCCGCTGGTGGTGGTCGCTGCCGGCGGCCATGATGGACCCGTGCCGCCACTTGACGCCGATCTCTGCTACGCCGCCGCATCGAGCCGCGATGCCCGTTTCGACGGCCGCTTCATCGTGGCGGTGAAGACCACGGGGATCTACTGCCGGCCGAGCTGTCCGGCGATCACACCGAAGCGAGCGAACGTGGAATTCCACCACACCGCAGCGTCCGCGCAACACAGCGGATTCCGTGCGTGCAAACGCTGCCACCCCGACGCCACGCCCGGCTCGCCGGAGTGGAACGTCCGCCAGGATGTCGTCGCCAGAGCGATGCGGCTCATCGCGGACGGCGTGGTCGAACGTGACGGTGTGGGTGGGGTGGCCTCGCGGCTCGGGTACAGCGCGCGCCATCTCAACCGGTTGCTGAGCGACGAAGTCGGCGCCGGCCCGCTCGCGATCGCCCGTGCACAACGAGCGCAGACGTCTCGAGTGCTGATCGAGACGACCGACCTGTCGCTCACCGATGTTGCGTTTGCCGCAGGCTTCGGAAGCGTCCGCCAGTTCAACGACACGATCCGCGAGGTGTTTGACGCGACACCGTCCTCGCTGCGCCGTGCCGGTCACCGGCGCCGCTCCGAGCCGGCGCCGGCGGGCGAGCCCGGGGCGGTGACCGTGTCGCTGCGGCTCCCGACTCGGCGCCCGTTCGCCGGGGCTGCGGTCCTCGCGTTCCTCGGACGGCGGGCGATCCCGGGTGTCGAGACGTTCGACATCGTCGACGGCGTCGCGCGATATCGGCGGACGCTCACGCTGCCGGCGGGCTTCGGTGCGGTGTCGCTCACCGCAACCGATGAGTCCGATCACGTCCAGGCTCAGCTGCGCGTCGAGGACTGGGCGGATCTCACGACCGCCGTCCAGCGAGTACGACGGCTGCTCGACCTCGATGCCGACCCCGAAGCGGTCGACGCGCACCTCGCACACGATCCAGCGCTCGGCCCGTGCGTCCGAGCGGTGCCCGGTCGCCGATCGCCGGGCAGCGTCGATCCGTTCGAGACGCTCGTTCGGGCGATCATCGGCCAGCAGATCTCGGTTGCCGGCGCACGCACCGTCGCCGGGTACCTCGCGACGGCCGTCGGCATCGAGATCCCACGCGCCATGGTCGACGAATGGGACGGACTCCAGCGTGTGTTCCCGGGTCCCGATGCCATCGGAGCGGCGTCCGACGACGCGCTCCGAATGCCCGTGGCCCGGCGCGCCACGATTCGGCGTGCCGCAGACGCCGTCACCGAAGGCGACGTGGCGCTCGACGTGGGTGCCGACCCAGAAGACGCCCGGGCCCGACTGCTCGAGCTCCGCGGGGTCGGCGCGTGGACGGCCGACTACGTCCTCATGCGCGGCCTCGGCCATCCCGACGTGATGCTCGGCTCCGATCTCGGTGTCGTCCACGCCGCGCGTGCGCTCGGTGACGTCGATCCCGACCGCTGGGCGCCGTGGCGGTCGTACGCCGTCCACCACCTGTGGGCGACGCTCGACGACGATCCCGAACCGCATTCCACCGAACGGAAGGAAGCATCATGACCCCACAACCGCTGCATCGCCTCGTCGTCGACAGTCCCGTCGGCTCACTCACGCTCGTCGCATCGGGCGTCGGTCTCCGCGCGGTGCTCTGGTCGGGCGACGACGAGTCGCGAGTTCCCGATGCTGCACACGTCGTCGACGACCCGCACCCGCCCGCCCCCGTCACCGCGCTCCTCGAGCGGGCCGCGCGCCAACTGCGCGAGTACTTCGATGGGACGCGGACGGCATTCGACGTCCCACTCGACCCGATCGGGAGTGACTTCCAACGAGCGGCGTGGCGCACGCTGCAGGAGATCCCGCACGGCGAGACCGTCAGCTACGGCGAACAGGCCGAACGGATGGGCGACCGCAACAAGGCGCGAGCGGTCGGTGCGGCGAACGGCCGGAATCCGATCCCGATCATCGTGCCCTGCCACCGGGTCGTGGGCAGCACCGGGTCGCTCACAGGATTCGCCGGCGGGGTCGAGACGAAACGCTGGCTGCTCGACCACGAACGTCGAGTCGCCGGCCGGACGCTGCTGTGATCAGCGGCCGCGAGCGGCGGCAGCTTGGGCCTTGCGGGCGCGCTCGGCTTCCTGCTTGGCCTTCTTGGCGGCCTTGCGCTTCGCGCGCAGTTCGGCCTGCTCGTCGGCGGAGCGCCTCGAGGTGTCGATGAGCGGCGCGATCTCGACCTCTTCGGCCTTGGGCAGCTTGAGCGTCTCGTCGTGCTTCAGCAGGTCGCGGATGATCGCCGACGCCGGCGCCTCGCCGGCGACCGTTCCCGCCAGCATGATCCGGCTGATCCCGAGGTTGTGCCGTTCGATGATGCCCGGCATCACCTCGCGGAGTTGGTCCGAGGAGGGATTGTCGGCGTGATCGCCCAGCTTGTCGATGCAGTCGGCGAGCGCGGCGTCGGTGACGATCGCCGCGATCGCCTCCATGCCCCCGTCGATGCGGCCGACCTTGACGCCGGCGCGGACGCCGTCGGCGGACACCTCGTCGACGAAGGACTCGAGGCCCTCGCGATGGTCGTCGCCGAGCCCCTCGATGGCGGCGGTGAGCTCATCGTCGGACGCCGCCTTGAAGGCGCGATCGAGCAGCCCCAGCGCCTGCATCCGGTTCTTCATCTGGTTCACGGCCATGGGCTGCGACGCTACCGGCCGAGCGTCCCCATCACGACGGGTGCCGGTACCCGCCGCCGCCTCCAGGTGTGACGGGGGTCGCTCCCATCGGCTACTGTGAAAGCGCTTACACGTCTCGCCCGGGGGAGGACCCAGATGGCAACCGTCACGCTCGACAATGTCAACAAGATCTACGAGAACGGATTCCACGCGATCCACGATCTCGACTTGGAGATTGCCGACAAGGAGTTCCTCGTTCTCGTCGGACCATCGGGCTGTGGCAAGTCGACGGCGCTGCGCATGATCGCCGGCCTGGAGACGATCACGGGCGGTGAGATGAAGATCGGTGAGAAGGTCGTCAACGACGTCGAGCCGAAGGATCGCGACATTGCGATGGTGTTCCAGAACTACGCGCTGTACCCGCACATGAGCGTGTACGACAACATCGGGTTCGCCCTCAAGCTCGCCAAGGTGCCGAAGGACGAGATCGACAGTCGAGTCCGCCAGGCATCGAAGATCCTCGAGCTCGATGCGAACCTCGATCGCAAGCCGGGTCAGCTGTCCGGTGGTCAGCGTCAGCGTGTTGCCATGGGTCGAGCGATCGTTCGCCAACCGGCGGCGTTCCTGATGGACGAGCCGCTTTCGAACCTCGATGCGAAGCTGCGCGTGCAGATGCGAGCCGAGATCGCCGCCCTCCAGCGCGAGCTGGCCGTCACCACCGTGTACGTCACGCACGACCAGATCGAGGCGATGACGATGGGCGATCGGGTGGCCGTGCTGAAAGATGGGTACCTCCAGCAGGTCGACACACCGCAGAGCCTCTACGACAAGCCGGACAACGTCTTCGTCGCGGCGTTCATCGGCTCGCCGTCGATGAACCTGTACGAGGCAAGCCTCGACCTGACGGACGACACCGGAGTGATCCACCTCGGCGATCAGAACCTGACCGTCGGGCGTGAAGTCCTCGACGCCCGCCCCGCGTTGCGTGGGCATGCCGGCAAGAAGATCATCATCGGGATCCGCCCCGAGGACTTCGAGGACGCAGCGATGATCGAGCACGATACGACCGGTCGCCAGCTCAACTCCACCGTTTCGCTGATCGAGGCGCTGGGATCGGAGCTGATGGTGCACTTCGACATCAACGCGCCCCGCGTCGACTCGGGCGATCCTGATGCCGTCGAGGAGGCCGAGGGCACCGCGAATGCCGTCGGACGTTTCAACCCTCGCTCGAAGGTGCGGATGCGTGAAGACGTCACGATCGCCGTGGCGACCGAGAACATGCACTTCTTCGATCCGGACAATCATCTCTCGATCTGGGACTGATCGCCGGCCGGCCGATCGCGTGAGAAGTGTGCGCTGGTTCGCCGCACACTCCTCACGCGAACGGCCAGGAACGGCGGGATGATCAGAGGTCGGCGGTGAAGCGCGGTTTGATCGCCGTGTGCTCGATCCGGGGCAACACGTGCTCGGCGACCAGGTCGCACTCGGCCTGATGCGTGTAGCCGGAGAGGATGAACGCCTGCACACCGACGCCCTGGTAGGCCTGCAGCTTTGCGAGCACCTGGTCCGGATCGCCGACGATCGCCGCACCGGCACCGGATCGGGCTCGGCCGACGCCGGTCCACAGCGCCTCCTCGACATAGCCGTCGTCGGAGGATGAGTTGCGAAGTTCGTTCTGACGAGCGACCCCCGCCGATGCCGTGTCGAGTGACTTGTTGCGAATCTCCTCGCCGGTGTCCGCGTCCAGCTTCGACACGAGTCGCTCGGCGGCGGCGCGCGCCTCGGCCTCGGTCTCGCGCACGATCATGTGTGCGCGCAACCCGTAGAGCAGCTCACGGTCGTAGCGCTCCCGTGCGAGTGTGCTCATCTCGGCGACGGTCGCACCCACCGCCGACACGGTGTCGGGCCACGTGAGGAACACGTCGGCTTCGGCGGCTGCGACGTCCTTGGCAGCGGGGGAGAACCCCCCGAAGTAGAACGGTGGGCACGCGCCGTTGACGGTCGCTGCTCGGGGAGGCTCCAGCTCGAGGTCGACGAAGTCGCCGTGGAAGTCGATCGCCTCGCGGTTGAGCAGCTTGCGCAGCACGTGCATCCACTCGCGAGTGCGCTGGTACCTCGGAGCCGAGTCGAGCGCCTCGCCCGGGATGTCGGAGCTGATGATGTTCACGTTCAGGCGGCCTTCGGCGAACTGATCGATCGACGCGATCTGACGTGCGAGCTGCGGCAGCCACATCTCGCCCATCCGCACGGCCAGGAGCAGATGGATCTGCTCGGTGTGTGTGGCGATCGCGGCGGAGAATGCGGTCGAGTCGATGCCGAGCGCGTAACCCGATGGCAACAGCACGTTGTCGAAGCCGCCGCGATCGGCGGCTTGGACGATGTCACGGCAGTGACCCCACGACGATGCCAGTGCCGGGTCGGGAACGCCGAGGAATTCGTAGTCGTCGTCGCACAGCGCGCTGAACCACGACACCTCGGGAACGTCGGGACGGGTGATCGAACTCATGGCAGGGGAACTCCTTCTGACGCCTGGACGATCGCGTACACGTCGTGGCGATCGAGGGTCACGCCCAGTGCAGCAGTCGACGAACGGATCCGGTCTTCGTTCTGCGAGCCGATGATCGCGATCGGTGACGACGGATGTGCGAGCACGAACGCCAGCGCCAGCTGTGAGCGGTCGACGCCTTCTCGTTCGGCCAACTCGTCGAGCACGTCGAGCAGCTCGGGGCGGACGCCCTCACCGGTTGCGAGGCGCCCACCCGCCAGCGGACTCCACGCCATCGGCACCATCCTCAGTTCCATGCACTGATCGAGCGTGCCGTCGCGCAAGGGGGTGAGGGTGACGGCCGAGAACTCGGGTTGATTCGAGACGATCGGGAACTCGAGGTGCGCCTGGAGCGCAGCGACCTGCGCCGGCGTGTGGTTTGACACACCGATCTCACGGATCTTGCCCTCGGCTCGGAGCGCGTTGAGGGTGATGGCGACATCGGCAGGATGCGTGAACACGTCGGGTCGGTGGATCTGGTACAGATCGATCACGTCGGTCTGCAGTCGTCGCAGGGATGCCTCGCATGCTGAGCGGAGGTACTTGGGTGACGAGTCGTAGGGCGTCGGTGGTGCGATCCCGCCCTTGGTGGCGAGCACGATCCGTTCGCGCAGCCCCGTCGACGACGCGAAGATCCGGCCGAGGATCTCCTCGACCTGGCCGAAGCCGGTGCCGCCCCAGTCGAAACCGTAGACATCGGCCGTGTCGACCAGGTTCATCCCGGCGTCGAGCGCCGTCTCGAGCAACCGTTGACCAGCGCCGAGGTCCTCGTCGGTGAAGCGCCACTGTCCGAAGGCGATGGGCCCCACCGGTGGCAGCGAGCCGAGGCTCCGCGAATGTGTCTGCACCAGGGAACTCACTCTGACAACCTACCCTCCGGTCGACGGGTGTCAGGACGCCACGACGGGGCCGCGGGTGTTCACCCCTTGACGGAGCCGGCCAGCATGCCGCGAACGAAGTAGCGCTGCATTGCGAAGAACACGCCGAGCGGGATGAAGGCCTGCACGAATGCGGCCGCCGGGAGGATGTTCTCGTTGCGGCCGAAGTCGCCCGCGAGGTTGGCGATGAGGATCGTCGTCGGGTGCGCCTCCTGGTTGGACCCGACCATCGTGTTCGCGACGAGATAATCGTTCCACGTCCAGAGGAACTGGAAGATCCCGAATGCCGCGAGCACCGGCACCGACAACGGAAGCACCAGCCGCCAGAAGATCGTGAAGTGGTTCGCACCGTCGATGCGCGCCGCTTCGAAGATGTCCTTCGGAAGTGAGCTGATGTAGTTGTGCAGGAGAAAGATCGCGAACGGCATGGCGAAGCCGGTGTGGGTCAGCCACACGGCAGCGGTGTTGCCGGCCAGGTCGAAGTCGGGCACGAGGGTGATCGTCTTGTCGAGGAGTGGCAGCGTGAACTTGGCCCCGCCCACGTAGAGCTGGAGCAGCGGGATCAGTGCCACCTGCAACGGGATGGCCAGGAGCGACACCGTGGCGATGAACAAACCCTTTCGACCGCGGAAATCGATCCAGGCGAAGCCGTACGCCGCGAACGCCGCAAAGGCGATCGGAATGATCGTCGCTGGAAGCGCGATCGCAAACGAGTTGGCCAGCGAGTCCCAGATGCTGTTGCGCGCGCCGAAGATCTGGTCGTAGTTGTCGAGCGTGAGTTCACTCGGACGGACCTGCCACCAGCCCGTGCTGATCTGGGCGTCTCGGGTGCGCCACGAGTTGACGAACAACCCGAGGCTCGGGATGCTCCAGACGATGACGATCAACCAGACGATCCACGTCGGGATCGAGCGGATGAAGCCGTACCATCGGGCGGTCCGTCCGGACGACGCTTCGGGGGCGTCGGACGCGATCCCCGAGCTGGCCGACGAGCTGGTGGAGGTTGCGAGGTCAGCCATCTCAGGACTCCTTCTGCATTCTGCGGATGTTGTAGTACATGACCGGGAGCACGGAGAAGAAGATCAGCATCGCCAGCGCTGCTCCCCGGCCGACGTCGAAGAAGTTGAAGGCCTGTTGGAACATGTCGTTGGCCAACACCTGTGTGCCGAACTGTCCGTTCGTGACGACCTTGACGATGTCGTACACCTTCATGACCAGCACGATCAGGGTGGTGATCACGACGCCGATCGTGGTGGCGATCTGTGGCAGCGTGACCCGCCAGAACACCTGGGAATCGGTTGCGCCGTCGATCTTGGCCGCCTCGATGAGTTCGTCGGGAACCGCCTTGATCGCAGCCGAGAGGATGACCATCGAGAATCCGACCTGGATCCAGACCAGGATCACCATCAACCAGAAGTTGTTGTAGGGGCTCTCCTGGACGAACACGATGGTCTCGCCGATGGCTTCGCCGTCGGCGGTGTAGGTGAACCCGCCGACACCACCGCCGACGATCTGGGTGTAGCGGATGAAGACCCACCCGAAGAAGAGCAGTGCGATGCCCGGCACCACCGCTCTCCCGTAGGCGCGTCTGGCGAGTGATCGTCCCAGGAACGTCACGCAGACGGCGACCAGGATCGCGATGATTCCTGCGCCGATCAGCGTCGGAAGCCCCGACCCCGTACTCAGCTTGCCGAGGCCGACCCACAGTGCGTTGAGCACACCCGTCTGCTCCTTGGAGACGTCGCGGGTCTGATACATGAACCGCCAGATGATCGACGCGCCCACGAGCGAGAGCGCCATCGGCATGAAGATGAT
>Ga0316197_10004356_pt1 | contig 10061 bp, 6 predicted proteins | sample OudBiesiAoxic_MG_FD_204939 | JGI IMG/M metagenome (GOLD analysis project Ga0316197, IMG submission 204939) | Coastal sediment microbial communities from Oude Bieten Haven, Netherlands - site A oxic | ecosystem: Environmental > Aquatic > Marine > Coastal > Sediment | place: Netherlands... | reverse complement strand
GCCCCACGGTGGTGAATCGCCACAGCGCGCCCTGCCAGCGGGCGATCGCATCCGCCAGGGCTTGCGCATCCCCAGGCTTTGACTCACGCCATTGGGTGCGGATCGGATCCAGCAGCAACGATGGCTCCGTGTCATTCAAGACCGCCCACAGCTTGCCCAAATACTGCGTATTCAAGCCAAAATTCTCCGCGATCGCTGCGAGGCTTTTTCTCCCCGCGAGCAGATCCTCTCGTCCTTCCAAGGTCGCAGCGAGGTAACGCTGCAAGGGCAACACTCCACCGTCCTTCGTATCAAATCGGATGCCTTGGAGGTTGACTGCCATCCCACCTCCCGGGTCAGAGAATCTGGCATAGAATGCGCGGATCGCCGCCAGTTTCTCATCCGTCCAGTCACGGCGCGTCGTCTTTTCCGAGAAGGCGATCCCATCAGGAAGGAAGACCGCGTGCTCCGCGACCGCTTTCGCCGCATCAAGGTATTTGGTGAACAGCGATGGAGACATCACGAGTGCCGCTCCCGCATTGGTGAAACCTTCGCCTGCCGCACCATCGACTGGGAACTCGTGCGCCGGATCGAGAGACGCGATTCCGGTAAGATCCCGCAGGCTATACGTGTATTCCGCATTGGACAATCGTCGGACGACCACGGGACCCGGGTCACCAGCGTTGGCCTCGCCAATCTCCCGCAGCACCGAACGCACCCATGCGAGCAATTCAGCTCTCTGCTCCGTCGATGGCTGGGGCTTTTTTCTCGGCGGCATCTCGCCGAGCTCGAGCTGCTCTTCGACTAGCTGCCAGATCTTGCCGTCGCCATGAACCGCATCAAGCGAATCGAAGCGCTCGAGATCCAGCTCGCCCTCCTGCTCATCAGTCGAGTGGCAGTCGAGACAATAGGCCTCCAACACCGGGCGAACCTTCTCTTCGAATACCATTCCCCCATCGACGGCAGCGAACGCGGACAGCGAGTGGCAAACGGCCAATAAGACAGTCGCGATCGGACAGGACGATGGGGAGGAGCGATTCATCAGGCACGGGACCACCGTTTCACCTTGGCTACGACAAGGATAGACTGACCCGATGCCCGCTGGCAACTGCCGATCTCTTCCTGTCTCGCAGCGTCTTCCGGCAACGGATCGGCCGCTTCTCGTTCTTAGGAAGTTCTTGTCTAGCCAGTCGGTGGCGTCCTGCAGCCCGAAACGGCGCAGCGGGCGCGCACAAATTCCCCTCTTCGAACCCCTGCTCCCGAATCCCCATGAACCCGACCCCCGAAATCAAATTTATGGCATAAATTCGCATCAATTTTCGTTCTCGGGGGCGTATTCCATTAGCAATGACGAAAAAGGCTACCATCACTCACGGGGGCTGGGCGATCGCGGTGGTCGCGGCCTTCTCGATTGGCACTTGGGCGAATCGTTCAGCCTCATCCCAGAAGCCGGTCGGCGATGAGGGGAAGCGCCCTAACTTGAGCGCCCTGATCTTGAATGATTCCAGCACGCCCGCTGGCTGGGACGGTACTGCGGCGAGCCGGGCAGTGTCGATGGACGCCGACAGCGCGACTGGACAACCACAGCTAGGAGCAGCTGACATCGCAGCGCTGGCAGAACAGTCCGTCCGTGATCCCAATCCCATCAAGCGCCGCCTCGCCTTCAGCCGCCTCCTCGAGTCGCTCACCCCCGACAATGCCCTCGATATCCGCGAGCAGCTGGTTGCCTCCGGTGCGAGTGGTGACCAGTGGCGGGATTTCAACTATAGCTGGGGAGCCATGGCTGGGATCGATGCCGTCAACTTTGCCGCCAGCTCCCCCGAGCCCGACCTAGATGCCAGCCTGACTGGTTGGGCTTCCGCCAATCCTGACGACGCCATCGCCTTCCTCAACAACCTGCCCGAAGGGATGCGTGAGAACCGCTCCCGTTTTGCCGAGAGCGTCGTCTCGGGGCTCGCCGATCGGGATCCCAGCGCCGCCAGCGATCTCGTGTTCAGTCTCGCCGCGGACGAGGGAGTGCCGGGAGAAAAACTCATGAGCCTCATCGCTTCCAAGGCGCTGCGCTCCACCGGACTCGAGAGCTCTGCCGCTTGGTCGGAGTCGCTCCCCGATGGTCCGCTGAAGGCGGCCGCCATGGACCGCGTTGCCGACCTCTACGTAAAGCGCGACCCGGAGGCGGCGGCCGAATGGGCAGAAGGTTTTGCGGATCAGGATTACGCCGCCCGGGTGATTGAGGAGGTGGGCGATGGGTGGGCGCGGCGCGACCCGGTGGCAGCGGTCTCGTGGTTGGAGAATCTCCCCGAGGGGCGCGGTCAAGTCACGGGTTTGAGTTCGGTCTTCGGCGATTGGGAAGACCGGGATCCCGTCGCCGCTAGCGAGCACCTCCTCAGCATGCCCCAATCCCCTGCCCGCGACTCGGCGATCGCAGGATTCTCGCGCGGTTATGCCTGGCAAGACCCACTGACCGCGATCGCCTGGGCGGAAGACATCGGTGATCCAGCCCTCCGCGAATCGACGCTAACTCGCGCCGGCCAGGCGTTCCTACGTCGGGATCCTGAATCCGCACGTGCGTGGCTCCCAACCAGCGGCCTCCCGCCGGAAGCACAGCAGGCGGTGCTGGAGCGGAGCCGTTGAGTGATCCTCAGCGCTCTGCCGCCCATGAAGGTGAAGCAGGATCAGGATCGGTGAATCAACGATGGACGACATCGACGGATCAGCCACCAACTCGCGGAGCGATCTGAGATCAAAGGTAAGCGTCTTAAACCTGAGATACTTTCCCGGGCTGACTACCGGAGAAACGGCCTCGGCATTGAGTGTATCCAAGAGCATTTGTGGAAAAAATGCGCGAGCTTGGCTGTTTCGGGAATTGAAGAGGCCTGAGTGAGCATGCCCGATGTCGTTCCCTGGGCTCGCGGGATGGCGGGCGGTCGTGTGGAACTCGCCCCCGATCTCGACCCCAGCGGAGGTTCCACCATCCTGGCCGCCAAAGTGGCGCGAAAGATCGTCCTCTGTCTTGCAAACTCGCGCTGAACCTCTACGCTGCGCGGGTGAGAACTCTGATGCTTTGCCTTCTTTTCGCAGCAGCCAGCCCTCTCGCCAGCGGCAATCCCATTCCGATTCCGCTACGGATCGATCACAGTATCTCCCGCATCATTGTCAACAGTAAGGATAAAAGCCATTACGTGAAGGTGAAGCCCCCCCAGAACCTTACGGAAAATTCCATCACCCTGACCGACAAGCGACATTGGGCCTGCGCCCGCGCGCGGTTGCTCTGCGAGTTGAAGAGCGAGTGACGCGTTGAAGCGAATATTGCCAGTTGGCGCTGCTTAGAGAAACTCGCGTGGAACTTTTTTGAACCTCAGTAGGCCTTTTTTCTGGGTCGCGTCACCAATGGTGTTGTACCGACCGATTCTTTCATGAATTCAGATCCTAAAAACGCCAAAGAACTCTTTGATTGCGCCCTGCAGTTTGAACCGGACCAGCGCGCCGCCTTCCTCTCCGGCGCGTGCGGGAATGATGTGAATCTCCGCCGCCAGGTGGTAGCTCTACTGATGGCGAGCGAAGCTCAATCCGGATTTATCGCAGAGGAACGGCCCCCTGAATCTTCAGCAACCTTGCTCGATGAATCCACGTTCACCGAGGGTTGCGGTTCGCAGGTCGGTCGCTACAAACTACTGGAGAAATTAGGCGAAGGCGGGTTCGGTTCCGTGTGGGCCGCCCAACAAAAGGAGCCCGTCCGACGCCGGGTGGCTCTCAAGATCATCAAGCTTGGGATGGACACCCAGCAGGTGGTGGCTCGGTTTGAGGCGGAACGCCAGGCTCTGGCTCTGATGGATCATCCCAACATCGCCAAGGTCTTGGATGCCGGCTCCACCGACACGGGCCGACCTTACTTCGTGATGGAATTGGTCAAAGGGATGGCCATTACCAAGTATTGCAATCAGGAGAAACTCGATACCAACGCTCGGCTCGAACTGTTCATCAAGGTTTGCCTCGCGATTCAGCACGCCCACCAGAAAGGGATCATTCATCGGGATATCAAACCCTCCAACGTGATGATCACGCTGCACGACAGCGTGCCGGTGCCGATGGTCATCGACTTCGGTATCGCCAAGGCCACGCAACAGGAACTAACCGAGAAGACGATCTACACACAGTATTCACAATTTATCGGAACCCCTGCCTACATGTCACCGGAGCAGGCCGAGATGAGCGGACTGGACATTGATACCCGCAGCGACATCTATTCACTCGGAGTTCTTCTTTACGAACTACTGACCGGCTCGACTCCGTTCGACTCGAAGGAACTCATGCAGTCAGGTCTGGATGAGATGCGGCGTATCATTCGCGAACAGGAACCCGTGCGGCCGAGCACGCGTCTGAGCCAAACGCTGGTAGCAGACGGGGTGACGAAGCTCCAACCAAATGATTCGAAAGCGGAGGAGGTGAGAGCAGCCCTATCCAGCAAGGCGGGACTCCTCCGGCAGATACCTTCTGATCTGGACTGGATAGCAATGAAGTGTTTGGAAAAGGATCGGACGCGGAGGTATGACACTGCCAATGGATTGGCGGTAGACATCAAACGACACCTCAGTAACGAACCCGTCGTTGCCCGTCCACCAAGCGCCGGCTACCGATTTCAGAAAGCCTGGAGAAGGCACATGCTGGCCGTTTCCACATCGGCAGCGGTTGGACTGGCGTTGGTCATCGGAACAACCGTCAGCGTGTGGCAAATGCGTGAGGCGGAATCGGCTCGTGCCAATGCGCAAACGACTTTGGAAAAGGTGATCGAAAAGGAAGGACAACTTCAAGCGGCGCTAGTTGAATCGAACGATGAAAAGAATCGGGCAAACAGGAATGCGGAAACCGCCCGTCTGAACCTCTACGCCGCCGACATGAATCTGGTGCATAATGCCCTACTGGACGTCGAGCTGGGGCGTGCAAGGCAACTGTTGGAGCCGCATCGAAACTCTGAACCCGATGTCCGAGGATTCGAATGGCACTTTTTTCGTGAACAGGCACAGGGAGACCAGGTGCGCACAATTGATGGTTTTGGTGCAATGGTGAATTCCGTGGCGTTCATCCCAGGCAGCAACACGAAGTTTGTCGTCGCCACGGTGGAAGGGCGAATCACTGTTCACGACACTGATTCCAAGATCCCACCCATGGCTCTGACACCCGTGCGGCCGTTCAGGTTAAGCATGCACGAAATCGCGTTTTCACCGGATGGTTCAACGATGGCATCAGTTGGGGCAGAAGGAATTGAACTCTGGCGAACGGCCGACTGGAGTCATATCGAGGTAAACGATCCCGCATCCAAAAAGCTTCATGACACCAAATACTCGTCGCTGTGTTTTTCACCGTCTGGAAAGTGGTTCGCGGCACGCCACGATGGTGGGGTTCGCGTATGGGGCACTCACGACTGGAGCATGGTGGCAGATCTTAAGGGTGGGTTTCGACCATTTGGCCGCGTATTGAGATTCATCGATGACTCGAGAATCGCTGTGAGCAGTGGTCCAGGGGTTCGCATCTACGAACTTGATCCAATTGCGCGCACCATGACCAACATATGGACTACTTCACCCATCACCGGGGGGCCAGGTGCGCTCGTCTCAGACGGCAGGTACCTCGCGGCCATTTCGTCACCTACTCCTCGCAAAGGCGTGGTTGATTTCACGGTTTGGGACTTGGATACCAAGGAGGAGATCGCATCCCGCGAGGAGGCCCACGACAATTTTGGTTTCGACCTCCTGCTGAGTCGGGATGGAAGCACGATCTACAGCGCAGGCGGCGATCAAGCGATCAAGGTGTGGACCTTTCCTGAACTTGAGCCAGTAGATACCCTGCTTGGTCACGGCAACGAAGTGTGGGCACTCGATGTTTCTGCCGACGGCACAACGCTCGTCTCCGGCGGCAAGGCCGGGACTGCGCGACTGTGGGAGGCGCGCCCGAAGCGCGATCTAAGCCCACAAGGCGACCTTCCTGAAGAGGGTTTTGTCTCCGAGGATGCTTCGTTGTTGCTCGCAGGGCCCACTCCTGAGGGAGAATGGATGATCTGGGATACCGCATCATCCTCACTGCTATCCCGATTTGAAACGGAGGGCGACCCCATCGCGTTCAATGATGCGCAGACCTTGCTCTTCATGGAATGGGGAGAGACCGATGGTAGGCTGATCATTCTGCGTGCTGACGTTGAAGCGGCCAGAGTCGAAAGGGTCACGGTATTCGATGAAGTTCGAGAAAGTAATACCAGCGAGGTGGTCGCGGCCGCAAACGGTCGGTTTATATTCGCCAGCATGCCGGAGCGCGTTTCTGTGTGGAACATCCAAGACGGAAGACACGTCACCGATCTGAAAACTTCCGGCGAATTGGTCGCCGTCTCACCCTCTGGGGACCGCGCCTATACAAGAACTATGTCAGGTGATCAGGACATGCTTGAGATCTGGCGAACGGGGGATGATGCCACACCCACCCGGATAGATCTTCCGCGATTCGAACGAGAGAGAAACATTCACGTTTCTCCGTTGGGAAACGTTGCCGCTTTGCACAATTTTCAAAACAATTCCGCGATCATTATCAGCCTGAAAGATGGATCGGTTTTGAGCGAGTACATCGGGCACACATCAAGCCTGTATGACATCGTGTATTCGCCGGATGGCCGAACATTGATCACCCGTAACCGCGCCAGCACGCGGCTTTGGAACCTGGCAGTCCATCGAGAAATCGCACGGTTCGATTTCGATCAAAGCTACCGCTCTCCCCAGCTCTCGATTGACGGCCGCGTGTTGGGAAAAAACATCAGTGGGACTAAAGAGTTTTGGCGCTATGGCAAACAGTAGCGCATGGCCAGCCAGCGGGTCGTCGCCAGCTTTGAAGCCGAACGCCAGGCATTGGCCCTGGTGAACCACCAACATCGCTAAGGTTCTGGATGCCGGCTCCACGGGCACGGGTCGTCCCTTAACCCCCTTTAAATAGTGGCCACCCGTACGGGACTCGAACCCGTGTTGCCGCCGTGAAAGGGCGGAGTCCTAGACCGCTAGACGAACGGGTGGCAATAGAAACTCGTTCCCGGCGAAGGAAGCGCATCTTAGGACTGGTGGGATCGAATGCAAGGCAAAAATCGCCACTCCAGCGCGAATTTTCGGGTTGGCCGCCCATCCTCATAGAGCACGAGCCCGATCGCAAATCACCACCGAAACGCCTGATCTACAATCCGAGCAAAATCGTCGCTGTCCGAGTCGTCGCCCCTTCGTGCTCGGCCAAGGTGGCCCGCGCCTTTGCCACCATCTGATCGGCAAGCTGCGGTCGATCCATGAGATCAGACACCGCCTTCCCCAGGGCTTCCACATCGGCCAGCTGGCGCGTGCCACCTGCGGCGTTGAGCCTCTCAACCAGTGCACGAAAATTCTCCATGTGGGGGCCGAACAGAACTGGCTTCCCTGCCAGCACTGCCTCGACTGGATTCTGCCCACCTGTCGAAAGGAAGCTCTTCCCGATCACGACCACGTCCGCCAAGTAATACCATGCGTTCAATTCTCCTGTTGTATTCACCACCAGGCAATCGATGTCGGCACCGACCTCAGTACCATCTAGATCCGACCGGAGAAAGGGGTGCAAGCCCTCGGACTCGAGCTGCGAGATGACGGTCGCTGCCCGCTCGAAATGGCGTGGGACGGCGATGTAGAACAAGTCTGGGAGCCGCTCCCTCAACTCCCGGTAGACTCCGCCAATCAATGCTTCCTCACCGTCGTGCGTGCTGCCCGCGAGCAGGATTCTGCGATCCTCAAGCCGCCCGTCAAGCGACTGATCCAGCAATTCCCGGAACTGGCGGATCTGATCGACGGGCGCCGGGATCCCCTGCGGGTCGAACTTCACCGAGCCTACGCATTCGATGCAAGTGCGCCGCACCCCCAGCATCGCGATCCGATCGACATCGCGCTCGTCCTGCACGAGCGCCCGATCCAATTGCTCGAATACTGGCTGCACCAGCGCGGCGACCCGTTTGAAGCGCCGCTCGGAGCGATCGGAGAGCCTCGCGTTCACCAGTGCGACGGGGATCCCGTTGCGCTTCGCACGCGCGACGAGATTCGGCCATACCTCCGCCTCGACGAGGACTAGCATCCGCGGGTCGATGCGCCGCATCACCCTCCGCACAATCGAACGGAAGTCGACCGGGTTGTAGATCACCACCGGCCGCGGCCCGTCCCCGAGCTGCGCAGAATTCTCGGTCGCCAGCGCGAACCCGGTCGAGGTCGTCGTCGAGAGCACGATCTCGACTCCCGGTTCTTGCTGCCGCATTTCGCGCACCAGCTTCAGAGCGATCAGCACTTCGCCGACACTCACCGCGTGGATCCAGCACGGACGCACCGTCGCCTCTAGGCGCTCGGCGACCCCGCCCTGATAGAAGCCGAAACGCTGCAGGAAGTGCCGGCGGTAGTTCCCTCGGCGCAGCATCCGCATCAGATACCCGGGCAGCGACACCAGCAGCACGAGTGGCATCAGCAGATTATAGATCAGGTAAACGGACCAGCGGCTCATCAATTAGTCGACAGCCTCCGCGGGCAGGAAAAACGATACGTCGGTATCGCCATAGCTGCGCAGGTCGAGCAGTTCCCAGCCGGGGGCGGGCACAGTCTTGACATGACCCTTCGCCGTTTCAAGAACAACCATCCCATCTGGCGCAATCACCCGCCGGAGATTCTCGTCTGCCATCAGGGCTGCGGCAAAATCAGTGTCGGCTTCGCTCTTGGTGTAGGGAGGGTCGGCAAACACGAGATCGTAACCCGCTGGGGCGCGCTTGAGATAGGTGCCGGCATCGCGGGGGAACACTCGGGAGTGCGCCTCCAGCCGCGCTTTCGCCAGGTTCGCCTCGATCACGCGGCAGGCCTTGCGATCCCGCTCGACGAATTCCGCCCTCCGCGCGCCACGGCTCAAACATTCCATCCCCAGCGCTCCCGATCCCGCAAATAGATCCAAGACGATGGCCTCACCGACCCGGTCTCCGAGGATCGAGAAGATCGCCTCGCGCACTCGGTCGGAAGTCGGTCGCGTGACACCAGCCGGCACTTGAAGTCGGATCCCACCCGCAGTTCCAGAGATGATCCTCATGACATTCAGCGACCGATCGAATCGCCCTGTGGATCGCTAAATTCAAAATTCAACTCCCCCATCACCTCCGCGGCCGGCACCGGCCTCCCGGTCCGCCAAAAGTCGACCAGCGGGCTCACGAGCGTCCCCGTCACCAGCTCGTCGCGGTAGAACCAGTCCGTCCCCTCGAGCCGCTTGAACTGCAAGCTGGCCCGCCCGGGGACGGGTTTCGAGCGGATCGCGGAGTACAGCTCTGCCCCAAGATAGAGCCTTGCCGCGACATTCAACGCGCCATCGGCCCGGATCCCCCCGACCGATTTCACCAAGAGCTGCCCAGAGCCAAAGCTCGCTTCCTGCAGTTCGACATTGCCGCCACGGATCGCGAAGACCGCGCGAGCCGGATCCAACTCAACCTTTCCGGAAGCGTTCACCTGCAGAGCGCTACGCAGTTTCTCGAACTCGTTGCCAGGCTGGATCACGGCAGAGTCGACCCACAATTCCCCCTGTCCGCGAATCGACTTAGGAGATTGCGCCAGCCCCTGCAGGACAAGCCGGCTCGAGATCATACCCGACTGCAGCCCGAGCGCCCTCCCATCCACCAGTTTTGCCGCATCGATCTCTCGCGCAATCAAGTTCGCCACGAACGGGATGGCACCTTGCCGATACTCGAAGGCAATCTCACCACCAAGCTCACCGCCACCACAGCTGGCATCAAACCCGATCAACTTCATCTGGCGCCCGTCGAGCTGAACCGGGCTGACAAAATTTTCAATATCCACACTCTGCAAAAGCTGGGCGCGATCGAAGCTCAGCGTTCCGGGAGTCTCCCCGTCTGAGAAATCAAAGCTCATGCGCAGCCCATCGATCCGCATCACTGTCTCCCCCTCATGCGAAACGACCTTCACGCTCCCGCCACGCAGCTCTAACTCACCGAGTGAAATCTTCCTCCGCGCTGGCACCGCTGGACCTGTGGCCGGCGGTGCCTTCGCAGGCTC